>Ga0268264_10002341_pt1 | contig 16753 bp, 11 predicted proteins | sample KBSSwiS32_FD_190357 | JGI IMG/M metagenome (GOLD analysis project Ga0268264, IMG submission 190357) | Switchgrass rhizosphere microbial communities from Kellogg Biological Station, Michigan, USA - KBS Switchgrass S3-2 (SPAdes) (version 2) | ecosystem: Host-associated > Plants > Roots >...
GACGTTGGATGAATTACTCAGAAAAAATTTGAACGAAACAAAAGGCAGCAACTACCTGGCTCGTCGCAGGGCTCAGAAACTCGCCGCGGCGACAAACGACATTCAACTGGTTCCGGTCAAAGCTGCAGCAGGTTACCTCGCGGGATATGCGGATCCTGAATTCCTTGACGAACTGAATACTTTTACACTACCCATGCTTGCACCGGGCAATTATCGCGCTTTTGAAATCGTCGGAGATTCCATGCTTCCGACTACCAGTGGCTCTGTCATTGTTGGAGAAAAAGTCGAGAATGTTGATGATGTAAGAAGTAACCAAACATATATTGTGATTTCGCGCAATGAAGGTATCGTATACAAGCGCGTAATGAAAAATAATAAACTGAAAAACAAACTCACGCTAATCAGCGATAACACCACCTACCAACCTTACAACATAAACACGGAAGACGTCATAGAACTGTGGAAGGCTGAAATGATCCTTAGCAAAGCGAATGTTCAACAACGATGGGACGTAAATCAACTTGCGAGTCTCGTAAGTAATTTACAGGAACAGGTAACAGTACTGAAGAAGAAGATGAATTAGTGCGGATACGCATCGCGGACTCAGCAACCGTCATTTCGAACGAAGTTGCTGAGCAGAGCGAGGCAACGTAGTGAGAAATCTAACTAAATCATCAACAACTGAACTTGTGAAATAAATTGCTAAATTTTCCATTCGTACTTCCGATAAATTCGGTGGGATTTCTCACTGCGTTGATTCGCTGCGCTCATCAACTTCGTTCGAACGACGCCGGCTGAGTGCGCTGATGTTTAAACTAAGAATTCGGGAAAATCCGCTCTCAATCTGAGTAATCCGTACTTGTCATTGCAACTGCACAATCCTATCCTTCACAATCGCAAATACATTCTCATTTTTCTCCGGCGCAATCAGTGCAACACCAGTAAAACGACTGAATGCTGGCAATACGGCAAAGTGTTTTCCAAAATAAAAACAAGGAAAACAAAGCGATTGCCTTCCAGCTCCATTTACCCGGATTCCAGGATGAATATGTCCTGAAAAAAAATAACTAGGAGCTACTTTTTTCTTTTGTGTTGTCGTCCACTCTGCGTTCTGAGTAATATCATGAATAAAATGAAACTGGTTCACCAGGAGATTTTCATGATTGAGTCGTATATCTGCGGCGTCATACCAATCGTCTTTCAAAATATCGTGATTTCCTTTGATCAGGTGTATGACCAGTCCGGAAAAGTTCTCTCTCCATTTTTTAAACAGATCTAATTCCTTGTTGGCATGACTATGAAACATATCGCCAACAATGATCAACTGCCTTGGTTGAAAGTATTGAATCTGCGTAATCAATCTCTGCAAATCTTCCTGATAAACCGTTTGTGGAATCGCAATTCCTGATTTCCGGAAATGACCAGTCTTGCCAAAATGAAGATCAGATACGATCAATGCTTTTTCATCTTCCCAAAAAACAGATCGGTCTGAAGATAACCACAACTGTTGTTCCTTGATACGGTATGGAATAGGTAATTGCATGAAGCTTCAAAGATAATCGCGGATTGACGGATTTAGGCGGATTTCGCGAATTCTTTTTTCAACAACTCAGGTTAAAAATGTTTTTCTCTTTTTTTAGCCAACGTGTAAACGACTCTAGAATCACAGCCTCCTCGAAATCCGATTAAATCCTTCAATCTGTGATCCGCGATTATTCGTCATCCCGTGTTTCCGGTGGTAAATTATTTTTTGTTTCGATCGATTTTTTCAAACTATCAGCCCAACTAATGATCGAGTTTTTTTGTGCATCACTCAATGCAGCATTTTTGTGAATCCACAAATAACTATCAAGTGGCATTTCGTTTTCTTTAACCTGATGAATAACTTCACCGAGTTTGTGCCTTTGTTTTTTTGGAGCATAAGAACCGAATTCGGAAAAATTTATTTCTTCTTTGCCAACCTTCACATGATCCGCCATCCACCAGGCCACAGGTTGAATATTGTAATACCACGGATAAATCGTGTTGTTACTATGACAATCATAACAGGATATTTTCAACGCTTTGAGCACATCTTCCGGTACCGTATAATGTGCAGTAATATCATTCGCAGATATCTGTGCAGAAATATTTTTTTCCGGGCGAATGAATTGGATTGCGACAAAAATGAGAAGTAGAGCGAGGAATATCTTTCTGATCATTATAAAAAGCTTTGCACTAAGATAATCGCGAAATTGTGAATTTGCTGATTTAGTTTGCAGGTTTTGGTTTTACACAAAGAAAATTTTGCCGGTTTTGCGTTCTCCTTTGCGCCTTTGCGCCTTTGCGAGAGAATAAATTGCTCGCAAAGGCGCAAAGGAAAACGCAAAAGCGGCAAAATTTTGTGTGAAATTAAAACCTACAAACTAAATCATCCAACCTGCATCTTCTTGATCCGATCCTCCAAACTTTCTGACGAAAGATCCCCACGCATGCTATCCACTTTTATCGGGAAGCAAAACGGCGTAAGCTTTTCAGGGAAAGTAATTACGATATTATTTTGACAAATGCGTTCAAGCATGTTACGAAGTCGCGCTTCTTCCATTTGTTGTTCCATGACCTCATTGTACGCTTGACGCAATAACAGATTGTGCGGTTCGTATTCCGTAAACACATTGAACAATAAAGAAGCTGATGACTGCAGGTGCCTCTGCTTTTTGTATTCCCCTGGATATCCCTGGAAAATAAGTCCGCCAATTACAGCAATATCACGGAATTTTCTCCTGGCCATTTCAGCACTGTTGACGCTTCGATGGATGTCGCTCGTTAAATTCTCGAGAGAGAATAATTCTTTCACGTTGGTATCATCTACAGGGATCGGCTGATCGCTGAGCAATTCAAAACCATAGTCATTCATCGCAAATGAAAAAGTGATTGGTGTAATCAGACTGATCCTATATGAAAGCAATGCAGCCATCGCCTCATGCACGAGCCGGCCTTCAAATGGATAAACAAAAAGATGGAACCCATCTTTGGTTTCGATTTGCTCGATCAATAATTCATTGTCTTTGGGAATATGAGAAAGATGTTGCTGCAATAGGAAAAGCGGTTCAAGTACTTTCAGCTCGATATCTTCTTTCCCCGGAATCTTTCCGGTAGTAGCAAGCGGACTTAGTGCTTCATTAAATTTCTTTCGAAGCATCAACCCAAGGTTTGCAGATAATGGCATACGTCCTCCGTTCCAACTCGGAACAATTGATTTTTTAGAATTCGATTTTTTTACAAGTACAGTCATCTCCTTGATCATAATGAATTCGAGGTTTCGGCCGGAGAGTGTGAACACGTCACCCGGCTGCAATCTTGAAATAAAGTATTCTTCAATCATCCCAATAAATCCGCCGCTCATGAACTTCACTTTCAACATGGCATCACTGACGATCGTGCCGATATGCATGCGATGTCGCATGGCAATACGTCGACTTACAATTTTATATAATCCGTTGATGACTTCTACTTTTTTAAACTCATCATATTGTTGCAGTGCCGTTCCTCCTGCTGAAATGAAATGAAGGATCTCGCTCCATTCCTCCTCCGTAATTTCTTTGTAGCAATAGGTCGATTTAACTTCTGAAAATATTTTCCCAGGATAAAATCCCTCACCAATAGCGAGCGTGCACAGATATTGTATTAACACATCAAAACACAATATCATTGGATCACGGCTTTCTATAAAGTTCAAATGCATTGCCGTCTTTAAAGCGGCTGCTTCGACGAGTTCCAACGAATGTGTTGGCAAAAAATAAATCTTACTGACTTGTCCGGGTTGATGTCCACTCCTTCCCGCTCTTTGCAAAAAGCGCGCGACACCTTTTGGGGATCCGACTTGTATAACGGTCTCGACCGGACGAAAATCGACTCCAAGGTCGAGACTGGCAGTACAAACAACTGCTTTCAATTTTCCACTGTGCAAAGATTCTTCAACCCATGTTCGAAGTTCCATATCAACTGAACCATGGTGCAAGGCGATCGCGCCGGCCAGGTCAGGCGATATATCGAGTAACGCCTGGTACCAGCGTTCACTCATACCACGCGTGTTAATAAAAATAAGTGTTGTCTTACTGTTGTGAATGATGGGAATGACCTTGTCGATCAGCTTAAGTCCAAGGTGTCCTGACCAGGGATATTTTTCAATCTCATCCGGTATGATGGACTCGATATCGATCGGTTTCTTAATATTTGCGCGAACGGTTTCGCCACCAACATTTGATGCGCCAGAAAGATATGATGAAATTTCCGGGAGATTTTCTTTCAGCTTCTCTCTTCGAATCTTGTCATGCACGACCGTTTCAAATTGTACCGTACGTTGTTCAGTCGTTTTTTCCGTCAAATAAACATTTCGTATTGGCGCGAGTAAAACTTCTTTTGCCTGTTCGAGATTTCCGATCGTCGCAGAAATTCCCCAAATACCGGGTGACGGTTCATTCGATAATTCCAAACCATCAAAACTATTTTCCAGTGTGTTGATATTTACAATCCGTGAAATCGCCAGCTCAACCTGCACGCCGCGTTTACTTCCTAACAACTCGTGCCATTCGTCGACCGCGATGATTTTTAAGCTCTGAAAAATATCGGGATAAGACTTTTGAGCAAGTAACAAATGCAAGCTTTCCGGTGTGATGATCAGCACTTCGGGCATTTGCCTTTTTTGTCTTTGGCGCTCGGTTATCTCCGTATCACCATTTCGAATTCCAATCTTCCAATTCATATCAAGTTCACCAATCACTTCTTCCATCGCACGACCAATATCTTTTGCGAGTGCCCGGAGTGGTGTGACCCACAATAATTGTAAATTATTTTTTGATTTGCTTTTGTAGTTATCCGGATTCTGGTTGATAAAATCAATCAATGCACCTAGAAAAACGGAAAACGTTTTACCACAACCCGTCGGTGCATTGACAAGTCCGGATTTTCCATCAATGATATGCTGCCAAGTTTCTTCCTGGAATGCAAATGGTGTTAGTCCTTTTGCAGCTAACCATCGATGAATTGTTTTGTATCCTATTGTGGAATGTAAAACCATTTCTTTTACTTCAAACGCGAATCAAATCTATCTGCCTATGTGTTTATGTGTTGAAAAAAAATTACCACTTAAACACATAGGCACATCGCTTTTTTTCTTTACAATGTCTTTAAATACTCTATCACCGCTTTTCTCTCCCTGGTTGTGAGCTTATCACCAAAATCATGTCCATAGTTGCCGTATCCTGGCAGATCGGTATTATATACATTACTCCCTCCGGCTGAATCATGCGCCTGAAATTTCCAGCCTGCTTTTTCATAATCGTATTGCAGGTTGTCATAATCCCTCGACCAATATTTCGGTCGCGCTTTTGTATCCAACACTCCTTCGAGCGTTGGTACGGAACCGTTATGAAGATAAGGAGCAGTGATCCATATCCCATCCAAAGGCGGAGCGATATACCCGTCGAATGGCTCGAGGCGTGCCGGGTGATCTCCCTGCGCGAACCAACTGTTGTTAAACCAATCTACGAATTGAGGATTCTGGTAATTACTTTTAAATAACAAGGAATCGGTTCCTATTACGGATTCAGGAATAAGTAAATTGGGATACTCTGAATTAGCGCCCCCGTAATTGCCATGGCACTTTGAACAATTTTTTATGTATACGATCCCTCCTTCTTTTATAAGTTGCCTGTTCAACGGATGGGAATATTTTGGGGGAGCGAGTGAATTGATATAAGCGAGCACATCGTTAAAATGACTGTCGACTTCCCTTGACTCCGCGGTATCATTCACAGTTAATAAATTCGATGCCATCAGGAACCTGCTAAAATCACCGCGACCAAATCCGTTGTAGAACATCGCATTTTTTTTCTTCAGTAACCACCACGCAGGAACATCCGAAGGGACCACTGTATTTGGAATATCCATCAATGCTGTATCGCTCCAGCGAAAAGTATTTCGGTCACGATGACTCACCAGCAATGCTGCAAGCCTGTCGGCCGCGTTCACTCCTCGTACTTTTGTATAGAGCTGACTACCGATCGCAATAACCACTTTCAGGAAAGGCTCAGCGGCTTCATATTTTTTTGGATCAAGATTTTTCAATACACGCCTTGCCGAAGCCGCCATCTTTGGATCAAGTTTTTGGCTATTTGTAAAATCAATGGTACTGTTACCTAGTCCAATGATCAACTTGTTTTCAAAAACCTGAGCATGACATTGCAAACAGTTTGGTGCAACAACAATTTCTCCATTCGGTGCAGCAACTGCAGTATACTCGTAGCTGATATCCTGATTCAATCCTTCGCGCTGCAGGTAGTTCACGGAACTTTTCCCAAAACCTAATTTGAAGTAGTTGTAGGGAATACCACTTTTCAAATAATCGCCCGTAGTCAGATATGTAAATCCTTTTTTACTGTCACCCGTCCTTTGTTTACTTGGGGGAATAAAAACTCCTTTCTCCTCGGAGAAATAATGTACCACTGAGGTAAACGCCAAACATGCAGCCGCAATACCAATTATCACAATGATTTTTTTCATAGAGAATCTTTTCTGCTTTAAAATTAAGCAAATGTGAGAAATGTGGAAATTGGCCGGGAGTCGTCATTTATAGCGATACCGATATATTCAGTTCCAATTAATGGCACGGGATTTCTCACTTCGTCCGCCTCCGGCGGACTCCGTTCGAAATGACGACTCCCGGCACATTTCCACATTCATCACATTTGTCACATTTGCACCTACTTTCCATATTCTTCCAAAATTTTCTTGAGATCATCCAACGTATTGATTTCATCTGGCTTCTTATCCTTTCTCCACCTATTAATACGAGGGAAACGTAATGCCACTCCCGATTTATGACGGGTAGACGCCGCGATGCCTTCAAACGCAATTTCAAAAACCAACTCAGGCTTAACGGTTCTAACAGGCCCGAATTTTTCAAGCGAATTTCTTTTTACAAAATTGTCGACCTCCGCAAATTCCTTATCCGTCAATCCCGAATATGCCTTTGTAAAACTGACAAGTTTATCACCATCTTTTACGGCGAATGTATAATCCGTGTACAAATTACTTCTCCTCCCGCTTCCCTTTTGCGCATAAATCATCACCGCATCAATGACCAACGGATCAATTTTCCATTTCCACCAATCTCCTCTTTTTCTTCCTACCTGGTAAATGGAATTCTTTCGTTTTAGCATGATCCCCTCGCTCCCGATATCTCTGGATTTAGACCTGATCATTTTCAATTCGTCCCAATCATTGAATGTTATGACTGGTGAAATTCTAAGAAAAGGTTGGTTGATCGCTGAAATAATTTCCTCCAAAGCTTTTCTTCGCTGCTCCATTGCCTGTTCACGATAATCTTCACCATTATATTCAAGCAAATCGTACGCAATAAAACCAACCGGCGCTTCGCTCAATTGTTTTTTAGTAACATTTTTTCTGCCGATTCTCGTCTGCAGCGCAGCAAATGGTAAAGGCATAAAATCAATGCGATCGGAAAATGCAGGCGACAGACTAATGATCTCTCCATCCAACACTAAACCATCGGGCAATATATTCTGCAATGGATGATACTCAGGAAATTTATCCGTCATTAATTCCTCGCCACGGCTCCATACGAACAACTGCCCATCGCGTTTGATCATTTGTCCGCGAATGCCATCCCATTTCCATTCTGCCATCCATTCAGCAGGATCACCCAGCGTTGCCAATTCATCATCCAGCGCATACGCTAGGTAGAAAGGATAAGGCTTTGAATGATCGATATTCGTTCCCGCCTCGCTCAACAATTCTGAAAAAGAAATAGTAAGCGGATCCCAATTGCCACTGATTCGATGTGCAATGACAGACGAAGCAAGCGAAACCGTTTTCGACAGGGCATTCACCATTGTCTTTTGTGAAACTCCAATTCGAAATCCACCAGTAATCAATTTATTAAAAACAAATCGCTCATTGCGATCCATATTTTGCCATGCATCCAGAATAAATTTCTTACGGATCGATTCATCCTGCTTTTCGATTGCAATTAATTTTTCAAGGAAATAATGAAGTGGAAATGATTTGTCGGCAGTATTATTTTCGGGAAGCAACAATGCAATGGTTTCAGCCAGGTCACCAACACTATGATAACTCTCAGCAAATATCCATTGTGGAAGTCCGGTCAGCTCAACGCACCAGTCTTGCAACTCCGTTCTGCTGACAGCTCTTCTTGGTCTTCTTCCGCTAAAGATTGCAATCACCCAAACCTTGTCTTTATCTTCTGCATGTGAAAAATAATCGCTCAACGCATCCAGTTTATCATTGGTTTTCGTGGAAGTGCCGAGTGTGACGACCAAATCAGCGAATAGACGAAATCCGCCTCCATCAATCACAGGAGCATTCAATAAACTATTTGCATTGGCTACAATTTCTTCCATATCACGATGCTTCTGGTGCATTTATATTTTGCTCTTCCACGGCCTGTAGTTCTTCATCACCAAATTCCGTTTTTACTTCCGCTGCTTCAATGCCGTTTTCAGTGAGATACCGGCTGAATGCAGACTGGTAACCATGCGTCACAAAAACTTTTGTAGCGCCGGTGGCTTTGGTTACTTCCAGCAATCCGCTCCAATCTGCATGATCACTCAACGCAAAACCAGCATCAGCATTTCTTCGGCGATAATTACCGCGGACCTGCATCCATCCACTACAAACACCCAACTCATAATCTGAAAACCGTTTCATCCACGGAGATCCGTCTGCACTAGGAGGAGCGAGAATGATGGTTTCTTTGAAATCATCTTTCGACATTTCCTGCGTCACTCTTTTTACGGCAGGCAATTTAAATCCTGCATTCAACAATGTTTCATGCACGTTCCAAATTGCTCCATGCACAAATATTTCTGAAGAAACTGCGCTTATGCATGGCAACAATCTTTGCGCCTTGCCCAGGCTGTATCCAATCAACACGGAATTTTTTCCTGCTTTTCGATTCCTGATGATCCAGTTTTGTATGTTGGTAAAAATTTCCTGTTGAGATTTCCAGTGATAGATTGGCAATCCAAATGTAGACTCTGTAATAAAAACATCGCATTTTACAATTTCAATTGCTCCGCTGATTCCATCGTCTTCTGTTTTATAGTCGCCGCTTACTACCCAAACTTCTCCATTGTATTCGACGCGTATTTGAGACGAACCGATAATGTGCCCGGCAGGATGCAGAGAAACTTTCACACCATTGATAAAAACCGTTTCGCCCCATTCAACCGGTTGATAATAATGATCACCTAATCTCAGTTTCAATAACGGAACCGTATCACGATGACACAAATAATTTTCGCTTCCGGCGCGTGCATGATCACTGTGCGCATGCGTAATGACCGCTTTCTTAACAGGATGCCATGGATCAATATAAAAATCACCTGGTGGGCAATAAATTCCCTTGTCGGTAAAGGTTAACATATTGTTGTTAACAGTTGAATGGTTGATAAGTTGAACGGTTGAGAGGGAGGAGTTGAATGTTTTCACGCAAAGGCGCAAAGGCACGATACTCCTGATCGTTGATACATATTAGACAATCTTTGCGCCTTGTCTGCTTTGCGTCTTTGCGTGAAAAAAAATTCTCATCTTAATAAACAGCAACCACATTCCCTGCGACCTTTTTAATAAAATACAACTTCTTATTCTCAAAATAATCGAGCGTCATATTTTGTTTGTTGACGAATACAGGTTGGATATCAAAATCGTTAAATACTTTAAATTTTTTCTCTCCAATACTGCTGCTAAGATTTCGTCCATACTGTTGCAGCAATTGCCCAAATCGAAATAGGCATTCATATCCACGGTACACCATATCACTGGGCCTCGAGTAAAATTTATTCTTATAATTTAGCTGAATGGAGGTCACAAGGCTGTCATTCGGATTGGTGTAGAATGGCGTTGTGTAATATATTTCCTGGTCCGTGAATTCGGGCTTCGCAAAATCAATCACATCCCAGGTCGGCATTCCGAAAATTTTAGTGACATAAGATTTATTGACTGCTGCAATCTGAGAACAAATGGATCTCCCAAAATTTTCATCCAGACTAACCACAACAACCAAATTCTTCTTAGTAGAATCAAGTGACGACAATAACTGCTTTGAGTTTACCGGTTCATCCAACACAACATACTTCGCCTTCAGTGCAATAGACGCTGTATTTTTCTCGATGTCGGTAAAATAATTCTTTAATCGATCTTCCAGGGCCCCTCTTTTTCTAAAGAAAACAATATTGTAGGTTGGATAATTTCTTTGTACAAACTTATAAATCCCCTCGCAATGTGTTTTCAACATCGAATTCAGGATCACCAGATATTGATTGTTAGTGATGCCCCCATCATTCGGAAAGTTGACATTGATAAATGGTATGTTTTTTTGCAATGCGGCACTCGCGAGATCACGCAACTCTCCCGCATTGACATATCCCAATATCAATTGCGTTGATTGAAAATCGGGACTCTGCACAACCTGGTTAATAGTTTGTTTTGCAGACCGCGTATCGTATACTTCGACATCCAAATCCATATCTTCTTTTTGCAAAGAATCCGCCGCGAGCTGCAATCCCTCGTAGAACTCAAGTCCGGGATTTATAAATTTTGGAAACGTTTTGTCGTACCTGTAGTTAAGCGATGCGTCAAACGCCGAATCAAGGTACAAAGGAACAAAAACAGCTATACGATGCCGTGAGGAATCGATCGACTTCAACGAGTCCACTTGTGCATGCGAGAAAAAGCATGATGTTAGTAGGAAAAATAAAAAGAGGGACCGAATCATATTTATCATACAGCGGAATTCTTGGATGGTTGTCTTGATAGTTGATCGGTTGAAGTTGTCAGGCCTTTTAACTAATCAACTCATCAAATTTCTTCTTCTCAAAAAAATAACACCGCTCACTCCCACTCTATCGTTGCCGGTGGCTTGCTGCTAATATCATACACAACACGGTTAATGCCTTTCACACTATTAATAATATCACTGGAAATATTTGCCAGGAAATCATAGGGAAGATGTGCCCAGTCAGCCGTCATACCATCGACAGACGTAACGGCACGAAGAGCAACCGTAAACTCATACGTTCTTTCATCACCCATCACACCAACACTTTTCACCGGAAGAAGAATGGTTCCCGCCTGCCAAACGGTGGAATATAAATTGTGTTGCTTCAAACCCTCTATATAAATCTCATCGGCATCCTGTAACAACTTTACTTTTTCGCGTGTCACTTCACCTAATATCCTGATGGCAAGGCCGGGACCAGGAAACGGATGTCTTTGTAATAAATCATCCGGAATTCCTAACTCTCGTCCGACTCTGCGCACTTCATCTTTAAATAAAAAGCGTAGCGGTTCAATAAGTTCAAGATGCATTTTTTTGGGAAGTCCACCTACATTATGATGCGATTTGATCGTAGCAGAAGGTCCATGGACAGACATACTTTCAATAACATCGGGGTAGATCGTTCCTTGTCCGAGCAAATCAATATTCTTAATTTTCTTGGCTTCGTCCATGAACACTTTTATAAACTGCTTGCCGATTGCTTTTCTTTTTGCTTCCGGGTCAGTCTTTCCTTTGAGCTTGTTATAAAATTGTTTTTTTGCATCAACACCTTTTACATTCAAACCAATCCGTTTGTATGTCTTGATAACCTGTTCGAATTCATTCTTACGCAGCACGCCATTGTCCACGAAAATTCCGTGCAGTTTATTACCGATCGCTTTATGAATTAATGTAGCTGCCACAGTAGAATCCACACCGCCGCTCAACGCCATAATCACCTTGCGTTTGCCGATCTGTTTTTTTATTTGTTGAACGGTATCGTCAATATAATGCGCGGGTGTCCAATCTTGCTTGCAACCGCAAACATTCAATAAGAAATTTTTCAATATCTTTTTGCCTTCAATTGAGTGATATACCTCCGGATGAAACTGCAGGCAGTACAGTGGTAAACTATTACCATTCATTTTGAATGCAGCATATGGAATATTTTCAGTAGTCGCCAACACATCAAATCCTTCCGGTAATTTTAAAATGGTATCGGCATGGCTCATCCACACTTGTGATAGTTCGGTTACATCATTCAATAACACATCTTCTTTTTGCTTATGAAGCAATGCGCGTCCATATTCACGTTTCTTGCTGTTTTCAACGCGACCCCCGTATTGTTTTGCGGTGAGTTGCGCGCCGTAGCAAATTCCTAAGACCGGCAACTGACTATGAAGTTGATCGATATTGACGACAGGCGCCTTGGCATCGTTCACGGAAAAAGGAGACCCGGAAAGAATAATTCCTTTTAAAGAGGGTTCAACAGTAATTTTTTTGTGATAAGGAATAATTTCGCAGTAGACGTTCGCTTCGCGCACAGCCCGTGCTATCAATTGAGTATACTGTGAGCCGAAGTCGAGAATAAGAATCTTTTCAACCATATTGGTGCGAAGATAATAAAATCATGGCAGTTGGCTAGATGCAGGTTGGTTGGTTTTGGTTTCACACAAAGGGGCAAAAGACCATGAAGACTTGCTTAACAAATCTTTGTGCCTTTGTGTGAAACCAAGACCACCCAACCAATCGACCTTGTAACCTAAATCCGCAACCCCTCGTCAAACTTCTTTTCCATTCCAATTAAAAAATTGATTTTTGCATTCTTAAAACTAAACATATGAGAAAGTACGTCTTGTTATTGCTTGCTTTGCCGTTTGTTATCAGCTCGTGCAGATTTATGGGAGGGAAACGAGTGAGAGGTAATGGTGTAATTCAATCACAGGAGCATTCCGTTTCATCATTCAAAAATGTGGAAGTCAGCGGCTCCATCAATGTGTACGTTTCGCAGGGTGATTTTAAACCGGTTAAAGTAGAAGGCGATGAAAACCTCCTGCAGTATGTAGAAGTATTTGAAGAAGGTGGCCGACTGATCGTAAGGGAACGACGCGGATATAACCTTCAACCAAGCGATGAATTAAAAGTATATGTAACCGCACCTGTTTATAATAAGATCGAAGTGTCCGGTGCAAGTGACATTATCGGCCAAACAAAAATTAATAATTCGGAAGATCTTGATCTCCACGCCAGCGGCGCCGGTGATATAAAAATGGATGTCGATGCACCAAGGCTCAGTGCAGAGATTTCGGGAAGTGGCAATATCGATTTAAAAGGACAAACAAAAGATGTTGATCTCGGCCTTAGCGGCGCCGGTCATGCACATTGTTATGACCTTCTTTCAGAAAATGTTAAAATCGAAATTTCTGGAGCAGGCAGCGCCGAAGTATATGCAAGCATGAAGCTCGAGGCCAGTGTAAGCGGAGCCGGGAGCGTAAGCTACAAGGGAAATGCTACCAGCGTTAATCAGCACATCAGTGGAGTGGGAAGTGTGCAGAAGGTGAATTAGTCTATTGACTTTTGTTCTTCGAATGCGCCTATATGTCTATGTGGTCAAGAAAAATTTACCACATAGGCACATAGAATGCGTGCATTCATCACGACAAATTTTACCACGTCCTTAACTTTATTTATCGGAAACTTGTTTGATGAATAAAGCGATCGGTTTATTCCTGGTGCTCCTCTGGCAAACTTCTTTTTCACAAAACACTCCAATTACAAAAGAAGCGTTCGTCAATAAAATTATTGACCAGGTTGTCGATAGTAACCTAACGACCCAAGGATACCTGAATTACTATCTCGTGAACGAAGCCATGCCATGCAGCTTTAGAAAATTTGACTATGGCGAATTAGTCAAATACTCCTTAGACAGAATGATTCCAATTTATGCACTCAATGAATTAGCAAAGCACAGCACCGAAGACACCTTAAAAGATTCCTGGTTCCAACAAAATTTGATTAATGCAATCTGCATAAGCAATGAAAAAGCGGATTCAATTTTTTCACGTCCGGAAAATATTCAGGCTTCCAATAAGAAACAAAAGAAACAGGCGCTTGAAAAGTTGAACAGCGATGTTTGGGACAAAACAATGTTCGATAAATCTTTCTTCATTTTTTCTAAGCCAGAATTCACCACCGACCATGAATATGCGGTGATGGATATCACTTTCAAATGCGGCAAATCCTGCTCTTCCGGATGGACCTATATCTTTGTCAGAGATGAAGACGATTGGAAAGTTGCAGGGAGAATACTTGTCTGGTCGATATGAATTAAATACCAATATTCAAACGCCCAATGCCCAAATACAATCGGCAAGTCGCACCTGACTTGAATATCGGTTTCTAATTTTTATTAAGCTCAAGGCACCTTTTCACAACTTCACATATCTCACCTTTATCCACACATCCCTGTTCCTTCCCTTATCATCTGTACACGAAATCTTCACCGGTCCTTCATCGGGAACAAAAAACTGTTTATCCCTTGCTTCAGTCGCTTTGTAAAATTTATCGTTGATATACCAATACACTTTGGCGACATCATTCCCAACATTACAACTCAGCTGTAATGGTTGCGGATCTTTTTTACTGATAAGGTATTCACTGCCGCTGGACGGAGATGTTACAACCGGGCTGCCTTCCTTAAAAATTTTCTCACAGGCAGGATTATGCGCTGGTATCTTTTGATACGCGATTTGGTTCTCGTCAAAATACCGTTGCATGTCCGGTGTAATAAATTTGTATATTTTTTTCTTGTATCCATTTACCGGCATACATTCGCGGCAATAAGATATTTTTTCGTCAGCTGAAACTATTACTTCGCGAAGATTATCACATTTTTTTGTGGATGATATCATCGGGATAAAATAGTCTGTTGTCAAATCTGTGCAATGATCATCGGGCACCATTCCTGTTTCTGAGCAAACTTTCCGGATATCACAATCAGCAGGTTGCTGGAACCATTCTTCATCTGCATCATAGTCGATCGTATTAAAAATTTTGAAAAGAAGCGGAGTCGCTACATTGGCGCCGCTGAGTTCGGGAATTCCAAGCGCAGAAAAATTTCCTGCCCAAACACCAACTGTATAATGTTTATTATAACCGATGCTCCAGGCATCGCGGCGACCGTAAGAAGTTCCGGTCTTCCAGGCGATCTTAGGAAGATGTACTGTACTTTCCCAGTTCAATGGAAAATCAGGTCGATTTACTTTTGAAAGAATTTGATTGATCATAAAAGTGGCTGCCGGGCTTATGATCGATACAGCCTTTTTCTCCGGATGCTGATCTTGCGTCACTTGCTTATACAACGGAGCCACAAATTTTCCTTCATTCGCAAAGATGGAATACATCCCCGTGAGTTCCTCTAACGTTGTTCCACAACCGCCCAGTATCATCGACAGTCCCAACTTACGGTGATCTTTTTTTATTTGTTCAAAATTGCAGGTCGCGAGTTTTTGTATCAATATATTTTGTCCCAAAGCATGCAAACTTTTAACGGCCGGGATATTAAGCGAATGTTCGAGCGCGTGTTCCATGGTCACGTACCCATTGAACTTTTTATCATAGTTCTCCGGCATATAACCCTCATAGTTAACCGCCACATCAGTAATAACCATTTTTGGTGTCACCAATCCCTGGTCAATACATAAGCCGTATAATAAAGGCTTCAATGTGCTGCCGGGTTGACGAATTGCTGCTGCTCCATTCACCTGGCCGGCGTCAATTGTATCCATGAAATTCGCTGATCCAACATATGCCACTACACGGTGGTTCCGGTTATCAATTACCACAACCGCTGCGTTTCGGATATTCTTTAGCGTGAGTTCCCTTGAATAATCCTGTACAAGCTTTTCAACCTTCTGCTGCGTATTCAAACGGATATTTGTCCTGATGATATCGCCGCCTTGCTTTTTTAATTTATATGCAAGATGAGGAATTAAGGTTGGTACGCTTCCCCGCCTTGCAGTTAATGGTTCATTCAACGCGTCCTCGATTTCTTTTTCTGAAAAAACCTTATCGGAAGCAAACGTCCTCAACCATTTGTTTCTTTCTGCAACAACGCGATCATTATGGGTACCGATTACAAGAGAAGAAGGACGGTTGGGAATGATTGATAGCGCCGTTATCTCAGCGAGTGAAAGATGATCAGGATTTTTTTGAAAGTAAAGAACGGATGCAGATTTTACGCCCTGGATATTCCCACCATAAGGGACCAGGTTCAGATACATTTGCAAGATTTCATTCTTGCTATATTTCATTTCCAATTGAAAGGATCTGAAAACTTCCACGCATTTGTTCCAATAGTTTCTTTTTTTTGGTTCTAATGCGCGCGCGACCTGCATTGTGATTGTTGAAGCACCCGATTCTCGTTTCCAATGAAGAATATTTTTGAAAAAGGATTTAGTTATTGAGAATGGATTAACACCCGGATGATAATAAAAATATTTATCCTCCTTTTCTATGATTGTCTTTCGCAGCAACGGAGATATTTCATCAAGTTCGGTTTTCATTCGCCATTGTTGGTCCTTCGTCAAATATGCGTGAATGACCTCTCCCCGGTCATCGGTGACGATCGTTGAATATTCAATCTTATCCGGCAATGGAAAAATAAAAGTCAGCAGAAAGAAAAGCAATATCGGGGTGACGATACAAGTCAGCAGTCTTTTCAAAAAACGCTTATTATATAAAAAGCGAATTTTCATTTGTTATGTGCGAAGATGGAAACACTTTGCGAGTATAAAATAAATACATTCTTTGAATTTCCAAATCTATTTTATTGTTAATTGTAGATGCACCTTGATGTGCAAGAATCGTTCTTACGTTCCGGAACTGTTAATGTTTTGCTCATTTTATGAAATT
>Ga0268264_10002342_pt1 | contig 16750 bp, 14 predicted proteins | sample KBSSwiS32_FD_190357 | JGI IMG/M metagenome (GOLD analysis project Ga0268264, IMG submission 190357) | Switchgrass rhizosphere microbial communities from Kellogg Biological Station, Michigan, USA - KBS Switchgrass S3-2 (SPAdes) (version 2) | ecosystem: Host-associated > Plants > Roots >...
CGAATGGCTGGCCGACGACTACAGCATCGCCGACATCGCGATGTTCCCGTGGATGATTATTTCCGAATATGCGAACGTCTCGCTCGACGACTATCCGAACATCAAGGCCTGGACCGAGCGCATGCACGCGCGACCTGCCGTCCAACGCGGTCTCGCCGTCCCGCCCAAGCGCGAGACCAAGGACCGCGCCGCCGCCGCGCAGGCCATCCTGCAGCGCTGAGTGAATGGCGCCGGCCATTCCAGGCCGGCGCCGGCGCGCCCGCGAGATTGCGGTCGCAAATGTGAACGACGGCACTTCGCTCCCCGAGCGTGCGGCATATGCCTGATCGGATGCCCGTCGCGCCGCCGACGACGACCGCAATGACTGCCTTGAGTTCCACAAACACCCGATCCTGCGAACGTGGTTGTAATTGCGGTATATCAATTGTAGTCTCCTGTCCGGAAACAGAGACCAACCGTCAAGACTCGTCCCCGCGGCGGCGGACCGCAGCGGGGACGAAACCAAAGGGATGAGGATTGGATGCAGGCAAGCGGATATTGGAGCGACGCGCGGATTCGCGAGTTCGGCCTGCTTCCCGCTCCGCATCCGTTGCTTCCCAATCCGCGCGGGCCGCGCGACGTGGCGAGCGTGCTCGACGTGGCGCTGGAGCGTGCGCCCGATGCGCCTGCGCTGATCGGGCAGTTCGGCCGGCTCAGCTACGCCGAGCTCGACCAGGCCGCGAATGCGGCGGCGGCCGCCTTCGCGGCGCTCGGCATCGGTGAGGGCGACAGGATTGCGGGAACGGCCGCCAACCACAATGAGCTGGTGATCGCCTTTCTCGCCAGTCAGCGCCTGGGCGCGGTTTGGGTCGGCATCAACCGGGCGCTGGCGCTGCCCGAGAAGAAATATCTGCTGGACGATTCCGGCGCCTCGCTGTTCCTGTGCGATGCCGACACGGCCGAGACTGCACGGACATGGATCGGCGAGGGACTGCGATATGTGATGACGCTCGACCCGGGCGATCCGTGCAGCGAACTCGCGCGAGCAGTGAGCGACCACCGCGGCGCGGCGCGGCTCGAGGTCGCCATCAACCCTTGGGCGCCCGCCGCAATCGCCTACACCAGCGGCACCACCGGTTTTCCCAAGGGCGTGGTCCACAGCCAGCACAATATGATGGTCACCGCCACCATCTCGGTCGAGCATAGCGGCGACGGCGTGCCGGAGACGGTGCGGGGTACCGCCCTCCCCCTCACCATCCTTAACGTCATGATCCTGGGACCACTCGCCGCGCTTTCGACCGGTGCCGTCCATGTGAATCTGGACCGTATCGACGCGCAGGGCGTGGCGGAACGGATCGGCCAGGAGAAGATCGCGAACATGTCGCTCGTGCCAACGCTGGTCCAGGATCTGCTGACACGGCCGGATATCGATCAGGAGCAGCTGCGCTCGCTGCGCTGGCTGGTTGTCGGCGGATCGACGGTGCCCCAATCGCTGCCCCAGCTCTACAAGGAGCGCTTCGGCCGGCGCATGACGGTGGGCTATGGCCTTACCGAAGGGCCGAACGGTGTCGCCAAGACGCATGAGAACAGCCCGGAAGGCACGGGCGTCATCGGCCGGCCGCTGCCCCACCTTCACCTCGCCATCCTCGACAAGGAGGGCCGCGAAGCGCCGCGCGGCGAGGTAGGCGAGATCGCGATCCGGGCGACCGACACGGGCCCCTGGGCCGGCGTCTACAAGCCCGCGCTAGGCTACTGGAACCGGCCCGAGCCGACCGCCAAGCTGCTGCACGACGGCTGGGTCCACACCGGCGACGTCGGCGTGCAAGACGAGAGCGGCGAATTCCACATTCGCGACCGCGGATCGGACCTCATCCTGCGCGGCGGCGCGAACGTCTATCCGGCGGAGGTCGAGCGTGTGCTACGGCTCGACCCGCAGGTGCGCGACTGCGCGGTCGTGGGCAAGCCGCATGCGCGGCTCGGTCAGACCGTGGCGGCCTTCATCGAGACCGAAAGCGGACCGGAAAGCGAGCGCCAGGCGCTGATCGAGCGGCTGCAGGGCCTGTGCACCACCAACCTTGCCGCCTACAAGGCGCCCGTCGACTGGATCGTGCTGCCCGCCATGCCGCGCAACGCCATGGGCAAGATCGTCAAGACGCAGCTCGTCCAGCAGCTCGCCGGTTCGGTGGAAGAGCCGCAGACCGCATGAGCGCGGCGGGCATGAAAGTGCGCGCCGAAGTCGTCTTCGCGGCCAACGAGCCGCTGGAGGATCGTCGAGGTCGAACTGCGCGCCCTGCGCGAGGGCGGAGCGCTGGTCCGCATGCAGGCGGCGGGCCTCTGCGAGATCTACGGAACATAGAGGAGTTCAAATCATGGCGACTTTACTGGAACGCTCCGAAGCCCCTGCTTTCTTGCAAGGGACCAAGCTGCTGCTGATCGATGGCAAGCATATCGCGGCCCAGTCGGGCAAGACCTTCGAGGTCGTGAACCCCGCCACCGAGGAAGTGATCGCCACCCTGGCTGAGGGCGACGCAGCGGACATTGCACTGGCCGTTTCCGCGGCGCGCAAGAGTTTCGAGAGCGGCGTATGGCGCAGCCTGCCCGCGTCGGAGCGGGCGCGCATCATGCTGCGCTTCGCCGACCTGGTGGAGGAAAATGGCGACGAGCTGTCCCTGCTGGAAACAATGAACAACGGCATGCCGCGCGCCTTTGCACGGAACAGCGTCCATGGCGGCGCCAAATGGCTGCGCTGGTTCGGAGGCTCTGTGACGCGCATCTACGGCCAGACAGCCTCCAGCGCTGTGTCGGCGCCCGGCGAGTTCCATGTCTATACGCGTAAGGAACCGATCGGCGTCGTCGGCCTCATCACGCCCTGGAACGGCCCGATCGGTACCTTCTTCATCAAGGTCGCTCCTGCGCTCGCCTCGGGCTGCAGCATCGTGCAAAAGCCGTCCGAGATCACCCCGCTGACAGCGCTGCGGCTGGGCGAGCTGGCACTGGAGGCAGGCGTCCCGGCCGGCGTGCTCAATGTCGTGCCGGGCTTCGGAGCAGGCGCGGGCGCGGCCATGGCCAATCACCCCGGCATCAACAAGATAAGCTTCACCGGATCGACCGCCGTCGGCAAAGAGCTCGTCCGTGCGTCTGCCGGCAACCTCAAGCGTGTGACGCTGGAGCTTGGCGGCAAGTCGCCCTGCGTGGTGTTCGACGATGCCGACATGGACATCGCCATTCCTGGCGCGGCCATGGCGATCGCCGCCAATACGGGTCAGGTCTGCTTCGCGGGCTCCCGCCTGTTCGTGCAGCGCAAATCGTTCGACAAAGTCGTGGCGGGCATCGGCCGGGTGCTCCAGAGCCTCAAGGTGGGCAACGGCCTGGAAGAGGACACGGTCCTCGGCCCCGTCGTGTCGGCCAAGCAACGCGACCGCGTGACCGGCTATATCCAAACCGGTCTTTCCGAAGGCGCGGAGATCGTGTCGGGGGGCCAGCCGATCGACGGCAAGGGCTTCTTCGTGTCGCCCACTGTCTTCGCCAACGTCCATGCCAGCATGAAGATCGTTCAGGAGGAGATTTTCGGGCCGGTGCTGGTCGCGACCCCCTTCGACGATGTGGAAGAAGTGCCCGCGCTCGCCAATGCAACCAACTATGGTTTGGGCGGCGGTATCTACACGACCAACATCAACACCGCGCATAAGCTGGCCGCGCGAATCGAGACGGGCAATGTCTGGATCAATTGCTATTCGATGCTCGACGCCGCCATGCCCTTCGGCGGTTACAAGGAATCGGGCTGGGGCCGCGAGCTGAGCGCCGAAGGACTGGACGCCTATCTCGAGACCAAGTCGGTCTGGGTGAAACTCTCCTGACGACGGCTGGCCGGCCCCTGGCGACATGGCGGATGGCCGGAGGGTGATCCGTTCGCCTCCGGTCGACGACAAGAACAGGATCTGGGTCGGGGAGGATGCCGTGGCGAGCAACTGGAATGTGCCGGGACATGTCGCTCCCGCCCTAGTCGTCGACTTCGACATCTACCGCCCGCCGGCGCTGCAACAGGGCCTCCAGGAAGCATGGCAGACGCTCGCCGATGCCCTCGATCGTCCGGTCACCCGATAATGGCGGGCACTGGATAGCGACCGGGGCGGCGGTAGCGGCCGGCGGCGGTCACGTCTGGTGGACTCTACACGGTGGCGTCGATGATGTCCTTCGTCTTCCTCTATCTCGCGCGCCACCCGGAGCCGCGTGCGACGCTGCGGGCGCGGCCCGACCTCATCGTCAACGCTGCCGACGAACTGATCCGCCGCCACGGCCTGGTCGCCTCCACTGGGGTGTTGACGCGCGATGTCGAAATGCACGGCGCGGCAATGAAGGCCGACGAGCACATCATCCTGCCCAACAGCTTCGCCGGACTGGACACGACACTCTTCCCCGACCCCTGGACGGTCGACATCGAGCGCAAGGGCACTGGCCGGCACGCGGCCTTCGGCAATGGGCCGCACCGCTGGCGTCAGCCTCGCGCGGCTGGAAATCCGGCTAGTGATCGAGGAATGGCTGGCGCGCATCCCTGACTTCGCGCTCGATTCCGACCGGCCGCCGGCGTTGGGCAGCGGCATCGTCAGCACGGCGAATGCGCTGCCTCTGCTCTGGGTGGCCGGACCATAGCCACCAGCCCGCCGTTGCAATGCCGTCAAATAGAGATAAAAGAATCAAAAATACGGTAGTAAATGGATGGACTGATGAGCTTTACTCTTCCGCTTTCGCGTGATGTCTTTTTCATTGGCGGGGAATGGGTCGCCCCCTCCTCGCCCGAGATGATCAGCATCATCTCGCCCCGGACGGAAGAAGTGGTCGGCACCGTGCCCGCCGGCCAGCGCGGCGACATAGATCGTGCCGTCGCCGCTGCGCGCAAGGCGTTCGACCATGGTCCCTGGCCGCGCATGTCGGTGGAGGAGCGCGGCACAATCATGCGCAAAGTCGCGGCCTATATGCGCGAGCGCGGGCCGGAGGTCGCCAAACTGGTCTCAACCGAGATGGGCGGCCCTATGAGCATGCTCGGCCGCTTCCCCGACGGCCCGGGCAACCTTATCGACTATTATGCCGATCTTGCGAAGGAAGTCGGCTTCGCCCATCCCCGCGTCGGGCAGGTCGGCCCGGCGGTGGTGCGCAACGAGCCGGTGGGCGTCATCGGCGCGATCACGCCATGGAACGGGCCGCTCACCCTGCTACTGATGAAGTTCGCGCCCGCGCTGATGGCGGGCTGTACGATGGTGTCCAAGCCCTCGCCCGAAGCACCGCTCGACGCCTATGTGCTGGCCGACGCCTGTGCAGCCGCCGGCCTGCCCGCCGGCGTGTTCAATCTGGTGCCCGCCGGGCGTGAGGCGGGTGAGCATCTGGTCAGCCACAAGGATGTCGACAAGATCGCCTTCACGGGCAGCACCGCCGCCGGCCGGCGCATCGCCGAAATCTGCGGCCGCGACCTGCGCCGTGTCGGTTTGGAGCTGGGGGGCAAGTCGGCGCTGATCGCACTGGACGATGCCGACGCGGCCGCCGTGGCGAAGACCGCCATCCCCTTCGGCCTTGGTTTCAATAGCGGCCAGGCCTGCGCCGCGCTGACTCGCATCCTCGTCCCCGCCCGGCGGCAGGCTGAGTTTGTCGAGGCACTGTCGGCGCAGATGGAAACGCTCGTCACCGGCGACCCATTTGACCTTGCCACCACGGTCGGCCCGATGGTGGCAGAGCGCCAGCGCACCCGGATCGAAGGCCTGATCGCCACCGGGATGCCCGAAGGGGCGACGCTGGTGCGCGGCGGCGGCCGCCCCGCCGACCTGCCGCGCGGCTGGTTCGTCACCCCCACCCTCTTCTGCGACGTCAAGAACGAGATGACGATCGCGCGGGAAGAGATTTTTGGCCCCGTCGGCGTTGTCATCCCCTATGAAGGCGATGATGAGGAAGCGATCCGCATCGCCAACGACACGCCCTACGGCCTTGCCGGCGCGGTGTTCAGCCCGGACATCGACCGCGCCTACAGCGTGTGCCAGCGTGTGCGCGCGGGCACCTATGGCGTCAATACCTTCTATATGGACCCGCGCCTGCCATTCGGCGGCTTCAAGGCGTCGGGCATTGGGCGCGAGAACGGCAAGGAAGGACTGCTGGCCTTTACCGAGACAAAGACGGTGCTGGGCCTGCCCGAAGGCATCGTCTGACCGCCTGCTGCCATTATTGGAGAGATGGACATGACGGACGAGCAAGCGATCCGCGAGCTGCAACTGGGCTATGCGCGCCATTTCGACGCGCGCGACGCGCAGGCCTTCGCCGACCTGTACACCGACGACGCCGTTCTGGTGCAGATCGGCGGCAAGGAAATCCGGACCAAGGAAAAATTCGTCAAATCGGTAGTCAATATGCCGCCGCCCGATGGCGGCTATCACAAGGTGCTGGAGACCGACACGAAGATCGACGGCGACGAGGCGAAGGCGATCTGCCGCTTCCAGGCGCGCACTGCCATTGGCCAGGACGTCACCGGCCATTATGAAGACAACTACCGACGCACCCCCGAAGGCTGGCGGATCACCCGCCGCGCGGTGTTTCTAGACTGAAGCAAAGAGGGTGCAAATGGACAGTTTCGATTATGTGATCGTCGGCGCGGGCCCCGGTGGCTCTGTGCTGGCCAATCGCCTGAGCGCCGACCCGGCGATCCGCGTGGCGCTGGTGGAGGCCGGGCCGCCCAACAGACATTATCTGATCGATATGCCCAAGGGCTTCGGCAAGCTTCTAACCGGATCGCCCTTCGTCACCCATTATCCGACCGAGCCCGACGCCACTGGACAGGCCTATGTCTGGGCGCGGGGCAAGACGCTGGGCGGCTCTACCTCCGTCAACGGCATGGCCTATTCGCGCGGCCAGCCCGAGGATTATGATGGCTGGGAAGCGATGGGCGCGACCGGCTGGGGCTGGAAGACCATGCTCAAGGCCTTTCGCGAGATTGAGGATCATGAGCTGGGTGCGGACGAGATGCGCGGCGCTGGTGGCCCGCTGCATGTCGGCGTCAACAACATCAGGCATCCGGTGAACGATGCCGTGTTGGAAGCGGCGCGCGCCAACGGCCTTCCGGTGCGCCCGGACAATAATCGCGAGGATCAGGCCGGCATCGGCCCGATGACGCACATGATAAAGAAGGCGAAGCGCATGAGCGCGGCCGACGCCTTCCTGACGCCGGTGCGCAGCCGGCGAAACCTGACTGTCATTACCGATGCGTGGGCGAACCGTATCCTCGTCGAAGGGCGGCGCGCGACCGGAGTGGAGCTGGCGGTCGCCGGGGGCGGACGGACGCTTTCCGCCACGCGCGAGGTGCTGGTCTGCGCCGGCGCGTTCGAAACACCCAAGCTGCTGATGTTGTCGGGGATAGGCCCGGCCGAGCAGCTGAAGGCCCATGGCATCGCCGTGCTTCAGGACAGCCCGTCGGTGGGCACGAACATGGCCGAACATCGCGGCATCGCCCTGCAATATCGGCTGAAGGACAGGCTCAGCCATAATCCGCAATTTTCCGGCTGGCGGCTGATTCTGAACGGCATCCGCTACTACCTGACGAAGACCGGCATCCTGTCCTACGGCTCGCACGAACTGATGGGTTTCGCGAAGGTGCTGCCGCAATCGAGGACAGCGGATACGCAGATGTTCATCTCGCCCTTCTCTCGGGTCATGGGCGCGCCCCGGCCGACCTTCGAGAAGATGCCGGGTGCGCAGTGCCTCATCTATCCGACGCGGCCGACCAGCCGGGGTTCGGTCTCGCTCCGCTCCCCGAATCCGGCCGACCTGCCGGTGATCGTGCCCAATGCGCTCGATACCGACTATGACCGCCACGTCAGCGTCGAGATGGTGCGCTATGTGCGGCGACTGTTCGCGACGCCGCCCTTGGTGGACATGCTGGCCGGCGAGACGCTGCCGGGACCACAGGTCGAGAGCGACGAGGAAATCCTGCAGGCGATCCGGGTGAAGGGCACCTGGGGCTTCCACACCTGCGGCACCGCGCGCATGGGCGGCGATCCGGCGAGTGTCGTCGACCCGCAGCTGCGCGTGCGCGGGGTCGAGAGACTGCGCGTCGTCGACGCCTCGGTCTTCCCGGCGATCGTCTCGGCCAACACCACCGCGCCGGTCGCCGCCCTGGCATGGCGCGCGGCGGACGTCATCCGCGAAGGCTGATGGAGGCCGCGCGAAGACGGAACATGGGCCGAGGGCGACCGCCGGAAGGAGAGAGAGGATGACGGACACGCCCGGCTCCGGATCTGTGCTCTCGCCACAGGGGATCGGGTGAATGAGTCAGACGGCGATGAGGCTGACGAGGTATTCGTCGTCCCAGGCGGCGACTTTGCGCCTCAGGCGGATGGCGTCCTTGGACTTGGACCTTCGGGTGAGGTTGAGCGCCATGTGTTTGAGGGTGGTGACGTTGGCGGGAGCGTGGTTGGTCCGGAGTCTGCATTCATCGTCTCGGAAGACCATGTCGAGGACCCAGTGGAGGGAGTTCTCGACGGCCCAGTGATCGCGGACGAGAGGGCCGATGAGATTGGCGGCGAGCAGTAATGAGGTGATGTAGAAGCGGATTTCGTGCTCGATCTTGTCGGCGTCGCGAGTGGGTGCTGGGATGAGGCGGGTGCTCTCGACCATGGCGACGCCGGCCAGGCAGGGCCAATTATGGCGCTCCTGCAACCAGTCGACATCGTGGGTGACGGTGATGTTGCGGGTCTCGATGCGCCCGTGATCGCCATCGGCGGTCTGATGGTGGGTGCTGGTGGTGTCTTTGAAATCATTGGCTTTCTGCTCGTTGGCGAACAGTTCGATATCGTCGCGCAGCGAGCCTTGGTTACCCTTCAAGGCGAGGATGTAGTCGGCCTTCTTGTGCACGATCTTCTGGTGATGGCGCGCTGACAGCCCATGGCGTCGATGGTCACCACGGCGCCTTCGATGGCCAGCATGTCCAAAAGCCTGGGGATGGCGACGATCTCGTTGGCTTAGTCGGCGACCTTCACCTGCCCCAGCACCAGTCGCTGGCTGGCGACGAAGGCCGAGACCATGTGGATGGCGTTCTTGTCCCTCCCATTGGAGCGGCGCACGGTCTTGCCGTCGATCGCCACCACCCCTTCGGGGACGCCGATCATGGCTGCCACCCAGGCCACGAAGCAGCGCTGGAACGCCTCAGGGTCGAGCGCGGCGAGGATGTCGCCCAGATGGTCGTGGGCCGGCGTGCCCGCCGCGAATGGGCGAAACCGGCGCAGCAGGCCGAGCTTCTTCTCGCCGAAGCGGGCAATGTCGGTGATCGTTTCGGCTCGGGCAAGCACCGCCATAAGGCATAGCAACAGCACCTCCGCCAGCGGATACCTCACCTTCGCCCGCTGCCGCACATCCGGCAAATCTTTGAAATATACCCGGATCACGTCATGATCCGAAAATCCTTCGGCGATATGACTCGGAAATTATCGGATACGGCGTCGCAGAACTGCGCCCAGTTTCGCGGCACCCTTTCGCGCAGGAATTCGAGCGCGGCGTCGCAAAACTGGTTGTGGGTGCCGTAACATCGATTGTGGGTGATGTTCTTGTGCATGAGGCCCCATAACCTCTCGATCGGGTTGAGATGGGGGCAATAGGCGGGGACGAAATGAAGCCTGATGCGGCATTCCGACCGGGCGAGCCACTCCTTGACGAGCGTGGCATGATGATAGCGGGCGTTGTCGAGAAAGACATGGATCAACGCCATCATCGGATAAAGCGACTGGATCGCCTCGAGCAGGCTGATGGTTGAGGCGGCATCGACTGTGTGCACCTCGATCATCCGCGTCTGGCCGGTTTCAAGATCGATCGCACCATGGATGTTGATGCGCTGACGGCCGCTGCTCTGCTCGATCGCGAGCGTGGCCTGCGTCGGCGCCCAGCACCCGGCGGGCCTTGCGGCGTGGGTTGGATGCACGGCATCGGCGAACAGCACGGTCTCGTTGCCGGGCAAGTCCTTCAACAGCTTGGCATAGTTCTCGATGAACGCCTTCTGTCTGGCGTCGTCGAGCTTGCGCGGGATGACCTTGGGCTTGTGCCACGTCATGCCCAGCCGGTTCAGCATCATGATCAGCCCCGAGCGGCTCTCATAGACGATGTCGAACTGCGCCTCGATCCAGGCACCAATTTCGCGCGTCGTGCGCGGCAGCGTCGCTGCGACCCAGTCCTTGAGCAGCGTCTCCTGTTCCGCGCTCAACAGGCTCACGCTGCCGCCGACGTCGAACCGCCTGAGCGCTTCAAGCCCGCCTTCGACGTACAGCTTGTACCAGTCGCGGACCGTGTCGTCGTCGAGCAAAAACGCCTCGGCGACCTGCTGAGCGCTCCAGCCCTTGTCCAAAAGCACCAGCGCGTTCGCCCGACGCGTTACCCGACACGTCAACGTCCCGCTGCGTGCCAGCGAAGTGAGCACTCTCCGCGCTTCTGGGGTCAAAAAGCCGCTTCGGATCATGCCCCGAGTCGAATCGCAAAACGATCAAAGCGCAACCGATTTCTCGCCTCGTCGATGAATCGCGGTATAGCTGAGAAAGACCACCGTCTCGGAAAACGCATCGCCATCACCACCACCATCCAGCGCAAACATCCTCTCACGAAGCAGAGGATACCGACAGATTCAGCACTTTGGCGTCTTGTAACGCACTTCTTCACCTGATTGCGCTGGCTCTCGCCATCCTTGGGCTTGCGCTTCTCCTGTAAATGTATTCGGTGCTCGCTTGGAGCACTAAAACGGTCGGCGGGTGGGCATGATGGATTGGACGCGGAAGCAGGACGACAGCAAGCGGACGCAGCTGCTTGCCGGTTCTGCCGTCATTCAGGTTGCGGAACGGATCAGGGAGGACGTCTTCCAGCTGGCCGACGGAGCCTTGCTCGGCTCCGAGGAAGACCTGATCCTGCGCTATAATGTGAGCCGGCCGACTCTACGCCAGGCGGCCGGCCTCATCATCCAGGAGCAGTTGCTGGTCGCACGCAGGGGCGTGGGCGGCGGATTCTTCGTCCGCCGCCCCGACCCGGATGTGGTGACCCATATCGTCTCTCAATATCTGCGATCAAGGAGCGTCGGCATCAAGGAGCTGGCGGAGGCCGTCCGGCCGATCCGCGTGGAGATCGCGCGGCTGGCGGCGCTGTCGCAGGACGAGGCCGCGCGCAAGGCGCTGGTGGAGTTTCTGGTACAGGAGGAAGCGGCGGCGCAAGAGCTCGAGTTCCAGAGCTTCCTGCAGAGCGAACGCGCCTTCAATCATCTGCTGGGCAAGGTCAGCGGCAGCGAGACCCTGTCCCTCTTCCTCGAGATTCTGCTCGAGCTGTCGTCGATGGTTCATCGCGAAGAGGATATGTATCGTGGACATCCTGAGAGGCTGGCGCGCTATCGCCGCGAACGGCTGCGCCTTGCCCGGGCGGTAATTGATTTCGACGACGAGCTGGCGGTGCTGGCCGCGCATCGCTGCGCAAGGATGAGCCATGATTGGCTTATCGAGGAGCTGTTCGAAACCGTTGGCGCAAAGAAACGCGCACGGCGAAGGAAAAGCTAAAGGAGGCTTCGTGCGCATACTGACCACCGGCTGCCCTTCGGGCATAGGTCGGATGCTTGCCTCCTATGGCGCAGCAGTTCCACTTCTCAAAGCGTCGCGAAGCCATCAACCATTCGTTAAGAAGGTTTTTGCTAACAGTGCCTACACCATGATCGCGTCAGAAGTGCTACGTCGATCGAAGTAGAAGTCGTGACCAAAGGCCCGATCAAAAGCGATTTATCGTTTTAAGGCGTCGATGGATTGTTGAACGAACATTTGCGTGGATCAATCTGAATCGCAGACTTTAGAAAGATTTCGAGAATCTGATCGAATCATCTACGGCATTTCTATATGCAGCGGCGTCGCTAATGCTGATTCGTAGGCTCGCTCGTTACGCATAGGATTCCAAACAGACTCTAAGAGGCTGTTTGGAAAATCCGCACGGGGCCTTGCCAAGCGGGTAGGATGATGATTCACGCTCTGGATGTGGACACAGCAGAGCCGGGGTCGGATGGCCCAGATTGCCAAGAAGACGAAGCGCTATCCGAGTGATCTGACGGATGAGGAGTGGGATCGGATCGCCCCGCTGATGCCTCGCCCGGGGCGACGTGGCCGGCCTCGCGAAGTGGATTTCCGGGAAGTGATCAACGCGGTGCGTTACCTGGTGCGCTTGGGTTGCGGTTGGCGGATGCTGCCCGTCCATTTCGGAGCCTGGCAGACGGTCTACGGCTGGTTCCGGGAACTGGCCCGGCGCTTCCTGTTCCAGACGATCCACGACGTCGAACTGATGCTGGATCGCGAGCGTCAGGGCCGGGAGCCAAACCCGAACGCGGCGGTCATCGACAGCCAGTCGGTCAAGGCCCCGTCGGCCGGGGAGCGGGGCTTCGATGCTGCCAAGAAGGTCGTCGGACGCAAGCGGCACATCGCGGTCGACACCGATGGCCGACGGCTCATGGTGAACCTGACGCCTGCCGACATCTCCGACAGAGCCGGCGCGCAAACGATCCTCGATGGCATCCGCAAGCGCTGGCCCTGGGTGAAGCATCTCTTCGCCGATGGCGCCTATGACCGGCTCAAGCTCATGGACAAGGCCAGCTATCTCGACTTCGTGGAGGCGGTCGTCCGCCGTTGTGACAACCAGCAAGGCTTCAAGGTTCTGCCCCGCCGCTGGGTGGTCGAACGCACCTTCGGGTGGATGATCCGCTGGCGCCGCCTCGTCCTCGATTACGAGAAGCGGATCGATGTCTCACAAGCCATGATCCTCGTCGCCATGGGCGGTAATCTCTTACGCCGAAACGCCCATCCCTGATTTTACAAACGGACTCTAAGTCGGCGAGAGTTTCGGAGAAGCGCTGCAGGCGATGGCCTCGCTCAGCGATGATTGACAACGGCATCGACGCAGTTCGGCGGCCAGCGCAGATCTGAAACCGGCCAGGCACATGAATGAACCTGGCGAGGCACGATCCGCGATACGTTCACCCTTGTCGGGCCGGAGCGGTCCACATCGCTAGCCGATACCCTTTCCGTCGGCATCGAATACGATGCGCAATTTCTCACGCTGTGGCGAAGTGGTCGCATGCTGCAAAAGTACAGCTTCGCCAGAACCGGTGCGCAGCACCCGTTTCAGCTCGAGCAGCGGACTGCCGACCTCAACTTTGAGGATGTCTGCGTCAGTCGCATCGGCCAGGATGGCACTGATGATATGCTCGGAATGATTGCCAACCACGCCGATGTCGAGAAGAACCTCTGTTACTAACCGCCCATCCAGAATGCTCGGCGTCAATTGCTTACCCAAGTGTTCGGGAAGATAGTGCAGCGTCAGCCTGACCGGCACATCGTTCACGCTGCGCAGACGAGTGATGTTCAATACGGAAGCGCCCAGCGGAAGGTCCAGCTGAGCGCAGATATCCGCCGACGCGGTCTCGAACCCGAAACTCATGAGCACGAGCTCTCCCGCCTCCCCGAATGCGCCCACGAGGTCGACCACTGTCGACGCCCCATGCTCTTCTCCAGGCAAAGCGAAGACGCGCGTGCCGATGCCCGCACGGCGCTCGATCAAACCCTTGGCTTCGAGCGTCTGCATCGCACGCCGGACAGTCGCCCGTGAAACATTGTAGGTTTCCGCGAGCACGTCCTCGCTCGGCAACAGGCCGCCGCCCCGGTAGCGGCCGGAAGAAATGCCAGAATGAAGGATGGCGAACAACTGGTGATGCAAGGATGCACCTGGTCTACGCGTCAATCCGGCCATCGAACTTGATTCTTTCCAACGCATCTCAGTTTCGCCCTAGCAAGACTCGAAGCTGGGTTGCAATTTCGTTGGGGCAGACTGCGCCAGCGGGACTGATCGATGTTGCCCGGTTCTCGTGCGCAAACCGAGCCGGCACCATTTAGCCCGCCTGGGGGTCCGCGGCGTAAGTGCCCCCGTCTCATGCCTCGCATCAGAGGTGTCGCGCTCCGCTGTGGCGCATCATCTGCCATTTACGTGCGGGCCTTGTCCCGCGACAAGTGGAGAGATGAAACCGCCTCCGGACGTGTCGAGTGCGTTGCTCGCGCTGGTTGCATGGATGTCCGAACAGCGGGTGAGCGCCCCAACATCGAAAACGTCGGATCGTCGAGCGGCCAGCAGGAGGCGCCTTGCGGAGCAAGTCGAACGCGTGGGGCATCCCATCCATAGGATGTCGCGGCAACCAGCTTCAGGGCCTCCGTCACGCCGCTCTCGAACATATAATATAATACCCGCCTGCAGAAGCACTGCTCCACTTGCCGTGTGGGCGCAAGCCTGTTCCCTTGGGCACAGGCGATCCGCCCGGCAGGGGCGGCCCGGTCCCCCCGCTGGCTTCGCAGCCGCACATCCTCTACGGTCGCCCCGATTGCGGGCAGTCGGAATCGCTCAAGGGAGAAAGCATGGCATCGAGCGCCAACATTCGACGATCCCCCGCCCCCCCTGATACTGGGGCCGGAAAAAGGAAGAAGGCGAGAATGGCTGTTCAGATCGCTCGACGGCTCGAGGACCGTATCCTGGCGGAAGGCTGGCCTATCGGCTTCCAGATCGGGCGAGAGGCAGAGCTGGCTGTCGAAATGGGGGTCTCGCGCTGGACGCTGCGGGAAGCCGTTCGAATTCTTGAGGCATCGGGGTTCGTCGCGATGCGGAAAGGCGCCGGAGGCGGACTGTTCGTCGCATCTAGCGCTTACGACTTCGTCTGCAAGATGGCAGCCAACTACTTCGAGTTCGTGCAGGTCACCTTGGAGGAGTTTGGCAGCGTGATGCGCACGCTGAACCGCCTCGCCGTGGCGCAGGCGATCTGCCGCGTTCCCGACGATGAACGGCGCCGCATCGAAACGCAGCTGTCCCAGCTCGCCGCCCTTCCCCTCGCGCAGCAGCTCGAAAGCGCAGGCGGGATCCATCAATCGCTGGTGAGATTCTCTGGGAACCCTGCCCTCGTGCTGTACGTCGGGATTCTGGGGAAACTCACGGGCGACGCATGTGTCTACTCGACCCTCGATGACGAGACCTGGCTCTCGTCGTTCCGATCGGTAAACGCCGTTATTGCTGACATGGCCTCTGCGGTGCTCGCTGGACACGCCGATCAGGCTCAGGCGGCAAGCGATGCCTTGGCCGCGATCTTCTGCCGGCTGTTCGCCGCGTCCTTCCTGCATCTCAGGATGCCCATCACGTCAGCTGCTACCCAGCGCGCCTATGACTTCTTCCCGCCGGCACGTCCGCTGAAGAAGGTCGACGGCGTGGAGCGGGCCATCCGCGAAATGATCTTCGACGAGGGGTGGCCGGTCGGATCGAGCCTGGGGTCTGAAAAGGAACTGGCCGCTCGCTTCCACGTTGGCCGGTGGGTGCTGCGCGAGGCGCTGCGCTCGCTCGAGCAGCTCGGCGTCATCGCGATGGGCCGCGGCAGCCGGAGCGGCGTCCGCGTCGTGTCGCCCGATCCCACTGCGGTCGTCGAGACCTGCCGCCGCTACTTGCGCCGCGAGTGCATGAGTGGCGAGCAGGCCCGGATGGTTCGGGACCTTCTCCGGGGGGGCGCCGGTCCGGGTGATCCCTCACACCCGATCGGCGACCTGTTTCAGCAGATTCTCGCCCCATGAACGACCGCTAGCCCAGATGTGCTCAAGATCAGCTCCACCGGATCGACTCAGGTGGGGCGCACGCTGATGCGGCAGTCGGCCGAAACGATCAATAGGCTGAGCCTGGAACTGTGAGGCAACGCCCCGTTCATCGTGCGGGCCGTCGCGAGCTTCCTGCGGCGAGCCACAATCAGGCATCGCAGCCGGCTTTTCCTCACCTCGGTTCATGCAAAATTTCTGTCGTGGCGATGCCAGGCCTGAACCATCCGTAGGTCGGCCAGCCATATTGCCTAAATTGGCTCCTATTGCGCCAGATGACCCGATGGCAAGGGTGCAGCTATGCGCGATCCGGGTTTGGAAATTCGTTCGTCTGAGGTTGCCGTCCGGCGCAAACTCGGGCAGATCCAGGGTCATCACTATGTCAGCACAATTGCACAGCAGCTTGGAATGGCGCGTGAGAAGACAGCACGGTAGCGTCTGGTCGCGCCGCCGTCCGGTGAAAGGGCAGCATGGATACCGATATTAGAGGCAAGGTCGCGATTGTGGGAATTGGCCATACTGCGCAGGGTGAGTTGCCTGGCCAGTCGCCTGAACTCAACTCGGTGTTGGCGATCAAGGAGGCGATGAGGGATGCGGGAATCGACCGCTCCGCCCTCGACGGGCTGATAACCTGCAAGTCTGTGCAGGGCACCAACACCGATTGCCAGGTGGGGCCGCTGCTGGGGATCAACCCGCGCTACGCGCAGACGCTCGACTACGGCACCTGCAATTTCTCGATCCACCTCGCCGTCCAGGCAATCGCGACCGGCATGGCTGACACCGTGGCGTTGTGCTATGGCGCCAATGCCCGCACGATGAAGTTCCCGTTCGGCTCCTCCGCGCCCAATCTGGCGGGCGTTTCGGGGCTCATGCATGTCGGCGGACCGGCCGCGCTCGCGCTTCAGCGATACAAGTCGCTGTACGGCATGACGGACGAGGAGTTCGGCTGGATCGCGGTCGGCGCGCGCGAATGGGCGCGGCGCAACCCCATCGCCCTGTTCCGCGATCCGATGTCGATGGCGGACTACCTGGCGATGGATTATCTGATCGAGCCGCTGCGCCGGCCCGACCTGACGATGGTTTCCGATGGCGGGGTCAGCCTCATCCTCACCAGCGCGGAGCGC
>Ga0268264_10002345_pt1 | contig 16737 bp, 11 predicted proteins | sample KBSSwiS32_FD_190357 | JGI IMG/M metagenome (GOLD analysis project Ga0268264, IMG submission 190357) | Switchgrass rhizosphere microbial communities from Kellogg Biological Station, Michigan, USA - KBS Switchgrass S3-2 (SPAdes) (version 2) | ecosystem: Host-associated > Plants > Roots >...
CCAGCATAAGTATCAACTCCGGAAAGTTTCGGGCAATGTCTTTTTTTTACGCATGCGGCCCGCCGCTTTCCCTACCATCCGTCTTTCGCAGCTCGCCATGTTATTGCATTCTTCGATGCATTTATTTGCGGCAATAAAAGAAATATCCTCACTCAGAGAGCTATGCATGCTGCTGAATGTTTCTGCCAATGACTACTGGCATTATCATTATCGTTTTGATGAGCCGGGTGGCTACCAGGTAAAAAACCTTGGCAGCAATATGATCAATAGTATTATAGTTAATACAGTGGCGCCCCTGTTATTTGCGTGCGGGTTGTATCACAAAGAACAGTCTTTAAAAGAAAAGGCAATCCAATGGCTGACCGAAACGGATGCTGAAAAAAACAATATCACAAAGGGATGGCATGAAATCGGCATCGGTGCAAAAAACGCTTCTCATTCACAGGCATTGCTTGAGTTAAAAACGCGGTATTGTGATGAAAAAAGATGCCTGGACTGTGCGGTGGGCAATGCGTTGCTGAAACAAAAGCGATGATTGAATTTCAATTGGCAATGTTTCATATACCATAACTGAATTGCCTTATGGCGTGCCGGATAAAATAGCGCTATATCATTTTTTTCATCTGCACAAATTCAAGCGGCTGCCTGGGTATGCCAAATGCAGGGTCTGTAGGAAAAGGTTTGGTCTCTCCTGTTTTTGTATATCCATGTCTTTCATACCAGGCAATCAGTTCGTGCCTGACGGAGATTACCATCATGGAAATATTGTCAACTCCGTTTCTTTTTGCAAAATCTTCCGCAGCCTGTAATAGCTGTTTGCCTATACCGCCCGCCTGCAACAAAGGCGATACGGTAAGCATGCCAAGGTACATCGTGTCTGGTTGTTGTTCAAGGTATACACAACCGGCTATCAAACCGGCGTCGTTGCGGTAAAGCAGCATGGTAGCCCCGGTCTTGTGCAGCATTGCCGTCAGCGAAGCTTCGTCTGTTCGTATCCCATCCAGCAGATCGGCTTCTGTTGTCCACCCTTTTTTTGCGCCTTCACCACGGTAGGCACTATTCACCAGGGTAACCAGGGATGGGATATCGGTTGTTGTTGCAATTGAAATATTCATGGTATTATGAGTTACATGATCTACAGGGTTATGTGCGAGGACCACTACCGGCGAAAAACCCTGGCTAACTACTGACGGTTCTCGACACATAGCCATCGGGAAAGCCGGCCGCGAAGTAAAAGAATAAAAATGTAATTTTATACATTACTGTTAAACGATTTTGCTATGGATATATGGAAAATTCTAAGTGATGAGCTTACAGGCTTTTTTGGTATCCATCACTGGATAAAAATGGTGCAAACCAACGATTACAGCAGTTTGTCAACCTGGGCAGGTATAAGAGGCGCTATCGGTCCATTGATCCCGTTGATCCTTGTAATTGAAATTATCCGTGCGTTGCTCTACAAAAGGTTTAAGATCGAAGAGTACCGGGTTACTTTTTTTATTTTTGTTTTCAACCGGTTTATTGGCCGGTTTATTTCCATTGCTGCGGTTGTTTTTTGCATAAAAGTTTTTACTCCTTTTGCAATTATTAAAACCAGCTTTACCTGGTACTGGCTGATATATGGTTATATTGTATGGGAGTTTGCGCATTTCATTTATCACTACCTGGGTCATAAAGTAAGGCTTTTCTGGTGCCTGCATTCTACCCATCATGCACCAGAGCAGATGAATCTATCCGTTACCTATGCGCATTTTTTCCTGGAAGGGCCGTATGCAGATGTAATACGCACTACTATCTGTATTGTAATGGGCATAAATCCGTTGCTGCTGGGTTTAATCATGTTTATCGATGGAACCTGGGGCGCGTTTATCCATGTTGGTGAAAATATTATCAGGGATGGCCGGCTGGGTTTTCTTAACAGGATTATATTAACCCCTTCGCATCACCGCGTGCACCATGCAAAAAATCCTTTGTACATGGATACCAATTTTTGCAATCTCCTAAATATCTGGGATCGGGTTTTTAAAACATTTCAATATGAAAAGAAAGAAGAACGGCCGGTATATGGCATCACCCGCAAAATGAATCCCCAAAATTTCTGGGACGTGTATTTTGGCGAATTGGCGGCCCTGCTGCGGGATGTTTGGCATGCACCGGGCATAAAAAATAAATTATTATATATCATCATGCCACCCGGCTGGAGCCATACCGGTGATCATAAAACTGCCAAACAGGTAAGAGATGAATACCTGCGGCAGTTGAAAACCCGGGCTACACAAAAAACCGGCGAAGAATTGTTGATCAATAGTAATTTGAAAGAAGCGCTGTGAAGCGTGAATGGTGAGGCGTGAGGCGTGAGGCGTGAGGCGTGAGGCGTGAGGCGTGAGGCGTGAGGCGTGAGTAATTTTTGGAAACGCAAGGTAGACAATTTTCCCTGCTACGGAGGAGCATCTTGTTTATAGCCCCGGAGGGGCGTAACCTGACTAACCCCGGGGTGTGCCCGGGATTCAATGCGGCAAACGCCACAACCCCGCAGGGGTTGAATAACTCTGCCCCCTGATCGATGTCCTCACCGATCAGCTATTTTCTATCACCGTCTTTGTGACCACAACCACATCAGGAACTGTTCGTCCAACAGTTGCCCAACGATATGCAGCACAAGGGTGCGACGCAACCATCGCTCCATCGATGTTTCACTGTCTGCAACAATAATGGGATCTTAATATCAAACATGTTGCTCAACCCAGTTATATACGATGTTTGTTTTAATATCAGGGTGTATGCTTTTTTGCACGGGACAATTGTCTCCAACCCGTTGCAGTATGATACGATCTTTCTCTTCCAGTTGCAAAGATTCAGGGAAGCCAAGTGTTATATCGATGCCTCCCACGCGTCGTGGATCGCCGAGCATGTGTTTCTGCACCTGGAGGGTGGTACCATTCAGGTTAATGCCCATATCAATTGCCCTGATGCCCATAGTAGTAATGATGCAGGTACCCAACGACACACAAAGCAAATCCGTAGGAGAAAAGCGTTCTCCCTTGCCGCGGTTATCGGTGGGTGCATCGGTTTCAATAACTGTTCCGCTTTGATTATGCGTGGCACTGCAGCGCAACTGGCCGGTATAAATAATGGTAGTGGTCATAGATAAAAATGTTAAATCAGCTGTCGATGGGTTATTTTTGTCTAAATTTACGGTAATAGATTAAACAACAAAGTTGTGAAGAAATTATTAGCCATTGCTCTACTTTTTTTTATTGCATTTACCATACAGGCCCAGGATAAACCCACGACAGAAAAACGCATCCCCCAGCAACGTGATCGCAAGGCTGAAAAAAGGCAACGCATCAATGCCCTGCTGAAACTGGAAGAAGAAGGCGATCCGGCTTTTAAAAAACAAAATGTTTTCGGTATCAAACTCGCTACAGACGGCTATGGTCTTTCGTTTGAAAAAGGCAAGTATAAAACCCCTAAAAAAACCTTGCTGTTCCAGTTTGAGCTGAATGAAAAAAAACATCCCAAAGAAGAGAAGGTTACCATTGGACAAAACATTATCGGTCAGGTGAGTTCCGTGATTGTGGGCAAACAAAATAATTTTTACCAGTTTAAAATGGGCGTTGGGCAACAATACCTTATTGGCGGCAAAGCCAATAAAAGTGGGGTGGCGGTATCAGCCATTTACGCTGGTGGTATTTCAGTTGGACTGGCCAAACCCTACCTGATTGACGTAAACAACAATGACCGCGTAGTATGGGATACCATTTTTGCGCATCCGAACGACTATGATGTAACCGGCGCATCGGGTTTTACGCATGGATGGGGGCAGGTAAAGGTAAAGCCAGGCCTGCATGCAAAGCTGGCCATGCGTTTTGATTATGGAAGATTCAATGAAACTGTTTCAGCCATCGAAGCCGGTCTGAATGGAGAGTTTTATTTCAGCAAAGTGAACCAGATGTTATTCAATACTCCCAAGAACTTCTTCTTCAACGCGTATATTACGATACTGTTTGGACGACGAAAATAAGACGCGAATAAGATGCGAATTATTACGAGTCGTTGCAAATGGTTCTTCCGGGCGGGCATGCAAACTGTCTGGCGGCCAGCTGAAATACTTGAAGGCGGCAAATAATGCGTTGTATTGCACGACGTATTTTCCAGCCAATTGAACTTGCGTTCTCCTGCCAAGGTATTGAATTCGCTTCCTGCGTGGTTAAGTTCGCTTTTGAAATACCCCTTTCCTGAACTATTTTTGTGCACTATCGTTATTATGCAGCGGGGCCGTTATACACGGTTGATATGCACAATTACGATTAAGCCGGATTATATGCAGGAACTACCTATTATCTCAACTATACCCGAAAGTGAATCAAAGATAAAAAAACCAAACTGGCTGCGCGTGAAGCTGCCTACCGGCGAAAGCTACCGGCATGTGCGCAACCTGGTTGACACGCATAAGCTGCATACCATCTGCGAAAGCGGCAATTGCCCTAATATGGGCGAGTGCTGGGGCGCGGGTACGGCCACCTTTATGATATTAGGCAACACCTGTACCCGGAGCTGCGGTTTTTGTGCAGTGGCTACCGGACGGCCCGATGCGGTTGACTGGAATGAACCCCAACGCGTGGCGGAAGCGATTTACCTGATGAAAGTGAAGCATGCGGTGGTTACTTCGGTTGATCGCGACGAACTGAAAGATGGCGGCTCCATTATCTGGTACAATACCATTCGCGCCATCAAGGAATTGAACCCAGACACTACCCTTGAAACACTGATCCCTGATTTCAAAGGCGAGAAAGAAAATATTCAGCGCATTATCGATGCTTCACCCGAAGTAGTTTCTCATAATATAGAAACGGTTGAGCGGCTCACCCGCCAGGTGCGCATACAGGCAAAATACTGGCGCAGCATGGAAGTAATAAGAACATTGAAAGCCGGAGGCATGCGTACCAAAAGCGGCATTATGCTGGGCCTGGGTGAAGAAAAAGAAGAAGTAATACAAACCCTGAAAGATCTGGCCGAAAACGGTTGTGATGTGGTAACCATTGGCCAATACCTGCAACCTACCAAGAAACATCTTTCTGTCCACCGCTTTGTACACCCCGACGAATTTGCCGAGCTAAGAGAAATCGGCTATAACCTTGGCCTCGATTATGTAGAGAGCGGCCCGCTGGTACGTTCTTCCTATCACAGTGAAAAACATGTAATAGCCGGGTATGGTAAAAATAAATGGTTGCAGGAAAAAGAAGCAATTGCATTATAAGAGAGCTCCCCATTCTGAAAGACCTATTTCCTGCAAATAGTTGCTGTCTTGGCCTATTCTGTTGCCGGTTGAACCCAGGTTAGCGGAACTGCACCGTGCAATATATTTTCTTCCTTCATTTTATTTCATCCCTCAGCTGCCGGCGATCCATTGGTATGTTAATTAAATGCAAACACGGATCAATATTTTAACCTGTTTTTAAACCTGTTGCTGCATTCCGTGTCTTAAAGCCCTTGTAAACTAAAAACACAACCGTATGTACGCTAAGAAAATTTCCCTTTTTATTGCCGGTTCAGCAATATGTTCCGCCCTTTTGTTTTCGGCTTGTAAAAAAGACAGTGCCGCAACCGATTCTGATACTGAGTCAGCGCAGGACAATGCACTTGCAGAATCCAGCTTCAATGATGTTACCACCATTACAGACCAGGCCGCCTACAGCGGATCGGTTAATATGCGTGTCGCCGGAACTTCTTCAGCCGATAAAGAAGACGGTTCATTGGGCTCGGCCTGTGCTACGGTTTCTATTGATACGGTAAGCAACCCCCATATCATTACCGTTGATTTTGGTACTACCAATTGTCTTTGCAACGATGGCCGGTATCGCCGCGGCAAAATTATGGCCAGCTTTACGGGCCGTTATAAGGATGCAGGAACAGTTATCTCCATTTCTTTCAGTAATTATTTTGTGAACGATAACCAGCTCACAGGCACCAAAAAAATTACCAATAATGGTCCCAATGCTGCGGGCAACCTGGTATATACCATAGAAGTAAATGGTTCAGTTATAAAAGCGAACGGCGCAGGCACCGCCACATGGGTATCTACACGCCAGCGCGAATGGATAGCAGGTGCAGCAACACCGTTGCTGTTAAGCGATGATGTTTATTCAATCACCGGTACCGCCAGCGGAACCACGGCTGCAGGTAAGTCTTACACCATTACCATTACCAAAGCACTGGTGCGCAAAATGTCGTGCCGTTGGTTTGAAAGTGGCGTATTGGATGTTACACCGCAGGGCAAACCAACCCGTACGCTTGATTATGGCACCACCGGTTGCGATGCCAATGCTACGGTAACTATCCTGGGACATACGTTCCCGATTGTGTTAAAATGAGAACGCGAATAGCATATCCTGTACAGGGCGCCACTGCAAAATTGCGGTGGCGCTTTTTTTATTACCGCGGGCAAAAGAAAGGCCTAAAATTTAATGCGGAGCCGGGTTATCCCTTACATTGCGTTTTTATTTTAAATCCTGCATGTTTTGAAAATTGCCGGCTACCTGCTTTTGATCACCTGTATTCAGCTTTCTTTATTTGCACAGAAAAAAAATGAAGGATTCCGGCTGCGCATACAACAGGCATCTTCTGCAATAGCAATAGATGGCGTGGCCGATGAGCCCGCCTGGCAGGAAGCAGACTCTGCTACTCGTTTTTTTATGGTATTGCCCATGGATACCAGCTATGCGCGGGTGCAGACCCTGGTAAAAATGACGTACGATACCCGCAATCTTTACCTGCTGGCTGTTTGTTATAATGAGCGGCCCGGTCCATATATGGTAGAATCATTGCGACGTGATTTTTCATTTTTGAAAAATGATAATTTCCTTTTGTTTATGGATCCGTTTGAAGATAAAACAAATGGGTTTTCTTTTGGCGCCAATGCAGCAGGCGCACAGTGGGATGGCACTATGTATGAAGGCGGCAAAGTAGATCTGAGCTGGGATAACAAATGGGAATCTGCCGTAAAAAACTATCCCGATAAATGGGTGTTTGAAGCATCTATCCCTTTCAAAAGCATTCGTTACAAAAAAGGCATCAAACAATGGGGTATTAATTTTAGCAGGAACGATTTGAAGTCGGCCGAGAAATCAAGCTGGGCACCGGTACCCAGGCAGTTTCCGACAGCATCGCTTGCCTATACCGGTACGCTTGTATGGGACCAATCGCCACCCGAAGCGGAAATGAATATCTCTGTTATTCCTTATTTGCTGACCGGTGTGTCGAAAGACTATGAATTCAAACAATCGTCCGCATTCCAGCAACAGGCCGGTGTGGATGCCAAAATAGCCGTTAGCTCCTCACTCAATGTAGACCTTACCGTCAATCCTGATTTCTCACAGGTAGATGTAGATAAGCAGGTAACTAATCTTAACCGTTATGAATTATTTTTCCCTGAGAAAAGGCAATTTTTCCTGGAGAACGGCGACCAGTTTTCCAATTTCGGCTATGCATCCATACGCCCATTTTTTTCAAGGCGTATTGGCCTTACCACGCATATCGATGCAGGTGCGCGGCTGAGCGGCAAGCTGGATAAGAATTGGCGCATCGGCGTAATGGATATACAAACAAGATCGAACAACAGCATTTCTTTGCCCGCACAAAATTTTTCTGTGGTGGCCCTTCAAAGAAAAATATTTGCCCGGTCCAATATCGGGTTTATTTTAATTGATAAGGAATCTGAGAACTATCATGCAGATACTGCCGCTGGTAAACCCATATATTCAAAATACAACCGCAACTTAGGTCTTGAATACAATCTTGCCTCTGCCAATAATCTATGGACCGGAAAGTTATTGCTGCTAAAATCATTTAAACCAGGCGCTGCTGGCGGAGACATTACGCAGGCGGGGCACCTGCAATATGCCAGTCGCAAATGGACCGTTCTCGGTCAGTACGAATATGTGGGCAGCAATTATTCAGCGGAGGTGGGTTATGTGCCACGCCGCGGTTACATCAAACTAAACCCATCCGTTGCCTATAATTTTTTTCCAAAGGCAGGCAGGGTATTAAGTCATGGCCCGCAATTGGCCGGCGTCTACTATTATTCAACGTCCTTTAAAACGACTGACAATGAAACCGTATTTTCTTACCTGGTTACGATGCGCAACCGCAGCACCATCACCGGTCTGCTGATGAATGATTATGTTCGTTTACTACAGCCTTTCGACCCTACCAATACCGGAAAAGATTCTTTATTAACGGGCAGCAGGCATAGCTGGAATACGGCCGGGCTCGATATCGTTTCGCGCCCCCAGCAGTTGCTGACCTATACTTTCTCCGGGCGGTACGGCGGTTATTATGCCAGCGGCGAAAAACTGAGCTTATCCACCGATATCGGTTACCGCTTCCAGCCTTTTGTAAGCATTATAATGAGTGCCAGCTATAATTCTTTGCAACTGCCGGCGCCCTGGGGAAATAACCGTTTCTGGCTGATAGGCCCGCGGATTGACGCCACCCTTACCAATAAATTTTTTATTACAGCCTTTCTGCAATACAATGAACAATTGAAAAACATGAACCTGAATACGCGTTTGCAGTGGCGTTATAAACCTGCATCTGATTTATTTCTGGTGTATACCGATAATTATTATCCTGCACCGCTTTCTGTACGCAACCGCGCATTTGTGCTGAAGTGGACGTATTGGTGGAATTTATGAGGAGGGAATTTGGAAGAACCCATTTGCAAACTGAATATTATCTACATGAAACAATACGTGATTATAGCAAGAGATGGTACGGATGAAAAAGCATTGGACCGGAGAATGGAAACACGTCCCGGGCACTTGGCCGGTGCCCGGCAACTGAAAACCGATAATCATTTTATCCTGGGCGGTGCCATGCTGAACAAAGCCGGCCAAATGGAAGGTTCTGTTATGATTGTGCAGTTTGAAACGGAAGCACAGTTTCAAAATTGGTACAACAACGAACCCTATATTACGGCCGGTGTATGGAAAACGATAGAGGTAAAACCGTTTAAGGTAGCCGACGTGTAACAGGCGCGCTGATTACTATTTCTGCACCCAGTAATCCAGCACCAGCACTTTATCGAGATATGGATGCAAGACTTCACCAAATGCTTTGTGCGCAGGGTGCGGCAGGTAAACCGCGCGATCTTTTTCACTATTGAAGCTTACAAAAAAGCAATGCGTAAAACCCTGGTTCAGGTTTTCGGGACTGTTATTTGTACCCCACTCCAGTGATTTGATTTCTTTTATTTTTGAGGGCAGCGCGCGGAAAGCATCTTCTACTTTTTTAATGTCGGATGCTGCCGTACCATCTTTAAATTTAAACAGTACAACATGGCGCAGTACTTTACCAGGATGATTTTGTGCCGATGCAAGCATAGTCATACTCATCAATGTTAAGGCAAACAACAGTATTTTTTTCATGTATTTTCTTTACAAGATAAGGAATCAGCCGGTAGCATAACAGGCCCCTGCGGAGGGATGACAACCGGCCATGCGTATCGCATAACTACAAAGCCGTCATCCCCGCGGTGCGAGGGAACTCTTATTGAATAGGTAAATCAAATACTCCTTCCGTAATTGTTTTGAAAGCATTGTTCAGCGGTATGTTGGTAAGCTTACCGCTAAACGTTCCCTTTGCCCTGGTAGCGGTTATACTGGTAACAATGATTGTGAAGGGTGGATTGTTTGAACTAATGGGTGGTAGATTGCTGCTGGTGTTCCAGATAGTGGTTGACTGGTCTGGATTTTTAACGCTATAATCTATTTCTATGCGATAGCCGAGAGATGTGGCACTGGTAGGGATATAATGCTTTTCATCATAGGTTCCCGCGCGCATGGCAGACAGATCATTTTGTGAAATAAATATTTGAAAATAGCTTTCATGACTGCTGTCTTTATATCCTTCCAGCGACAGATTGGGATTATTGGTGAGCGCTTCTTTGATCCCGGCTGCTGCATCCACTATGAAAGTAGTTGCAACACCGTCAATTTTACAACTATAGATTCCCGTTGAAACAGGTGCAGCTGCTACCGGTATATCGAAACTGCAGGAAGAAGCCAAATTGGGTTTCAGTGTTGTGGTGCCCGCTGCTACGGGGGTACCTGCACCAGACAAGGTTACAGGCAGGTTGGTACCCGTTGCAGTAAATACACCGGATCCTGAAAAACTGATTCCGTTTACCGTATTGGTTACAATGCTGTAACTGCCGGCGGTGGTTACATTTACTTTTATGGTTACGGTATTGGCAGATGAAAGCGCTGTTGCCGCTGCATACACCCCATTAATAACAGGCAATGTGCAAGCGCCCGGTGCGCCAGCCAATGTAAACACTGCAGGTGGGGCTGCTGCTGCAAATGAAATATCAAAACTGCAGGTGGCCGCGCCAAGGGCAACCGAAATTGTCTTGGCCCCGGCTGCAGCAGGCGTTCCGCTAGCGGTAAGTACAATGGTTTGTGAACCCGTAGTGGTAAAACTTCCGCTGGCAGCAAAGCTAACACCATTGACAACTGCGGTGCTTATACTGTATGTTCCGGTGCTGGTTACATTTACCTGTATTTTCGCGGTATTGGTACTTGCCATGGCAACACCACTCATATAAGTACCAGCCAGTACAACACCTGTACAACTGCCGCCCGCGCCGCTTAAAGTATATACGGCAGCCGTTGAGCCGTTGCCACCAGTTGTTGTGGAAGCAGGTTTTTCTACACTAAGTTCTTTCTGACAAGAAATAAAAAGAAGCGCAACAGAGCAGAGTACGCCCGTTGCAAATAAGGTGAGCGTTTTCATTAATGATTTAGGGTTATTTGCCGACGAAAATAGCAAATACTTAAAGACAAATTTCCGCAATAATCAATATTTCATACATATTAAATGAGATAATATGTTGCTGTCAGCAACTATGTTGCAAAATGTCAGTTGCCAGCAGATGCTGTGAAATTGTCAATGGCGTTCAACGCGCCATTACAGGTCGGTTAAGCCCGGCGCTGTTCCGCTGCCCGCTTCAAACGCGCTCAGAATTGCCTCTCAAACCTTACCTTTGCGGCCGATTATGAAGTATAGTAACGAGATCAGCAAACGTCGCACATTCGCCATCATTTCCCACCCCGATGCCGGTAAAACAACGCTCACGGAAAAGCTGTTGTTGTTTGGCGGCGCTATACAGACGGCAGGTGCGGTAAAAAGCAATAAAATTAAAAAACATGCCACCAGCGATTTCATGGAAATAGAGCGCCAGCGTGGTATATCGGTTGCCACCAGTGTGATGACATTTGAATACAATGGCACGCTGATTAACCTGTTGGATACACCGGGGCATAAAGACTTTGCAGAAGATACTTACAGAACACTGACAGCCGTTGACAGTGTTATTCTTGTTATTGACAGTGTGAACGGCGTAGAAGCGCAGACCCGACGCCTGATGGAGGTTTGCCGTATGCGCGCCACACCGGTCATAGTCTTCATCAATAAAATGGATCGCGACGGCAAAAACCGTTTTGACTTGCTGGAAGAAATTGAAAAGGAATTAAACCTGCCCCTGCATCCCATGGCCTGGCCCATTAACAGTGGTAAAGATTTCAAGGGAGTATACAATCTCGATAAAAAAAGCCTGGTATTATTTGCCGCCAATACAAAAGCCAATGACGAGGATGTAATTGAGATTACAGACCTGCAGTCTCCTGTGCTGGATCAGAAACTGGGCGATAAAGACGCCGCATCTTTACGTGATGATGTAGAATTGGTGGATGGTGTAAACGGTGAATTAAATATCGACGATTACCTGGCTGGAAAAGTGGCACCTGTTTTTTTTGGAAGCGCTATCAACAATTTTGGCGTGCGCGAAATGCTGGACACTTTTATCCGTATTGCGCCCGAACCGCAATGCCGGCCTACCACCGTAAAAGAAATCTGTCCGGGAGAGGATAAATTAAGTGGATTTATTTTTAAAATACATGCCAACCTGGATCCCAAGCACCGCGACCGGATCGCATTTATGCGCATTTGCTCAGGCAAGTTTGAGCGTAATAAATATTACCACCATGTGCGGCTCGACAGGGATATCCGCTTCAGTAATCCCTATAGTTTTTTGGCCAGGAGCAAAGATGTGATTGAAGAAGCATATCCCGGTGATGTGGTAGGTTTATTTGACACCGGCAACTTTAAGATTGGCGATACCCTTACGGAAGGCGATAACTTTTATTTTACCGGGATCCCTTCTTTTTCACCGGAGATTTTTAAGGAGGTGGTAAATAAAGACCCTATGAAAACGAAGCAGTTGGAAAAGGGTTTGTTGCAACTGACCGACGAGGGTGTGGCGCAGTTGTTTACGCAGTTTGGAGGTAATAAAAAGATTATCGGTTGTGTGGGTGAACTGCAGTTTGAAGTAATTCAATACCGCTTGCTGCATGAGTATACTGCCTCCGTTGAATTCAGGCCGCTGCAATTTTACAAAGCCTGCTGGCTGACCAGCGATGACCCCGGCAAGCTGGCAGATTTTGCAAGGTTTAAGCAGGCCAATATTGCTGAAGATAAAGATGGCCACCTGGTTTACCTGGCGCAAAGCGAATGGTTCCTGAATACAGAAAGAACCAACAACCCCGGCATCACGTTTCATTTTACTTCAGAGATACATAAGGAAATGGTGTAGAGTGGAGTTTGTAATTAATGAATCAGCATCACTATTCCTTTTTTAAAGATAACACCACAGAAGGTAGTCGCCCGGAGTATATAAACATACCCACCTGCATCCTGTTGTTTACCGTGGTACCGGCCATCCCAGCAATTCAACGGGTTGCTGGTATGAAAAATTTCTACGCCCCATCGATTAAATACAGAAAATTGCACACTTTGTAACAAACCGGCGTACCGGCCTATTCCGAAACAATCATTTTTACCATCTCCATTCGGAGTAAAGGCGTTCGGCATTTGCACCAATAAATCCCCTACATGCGTAACCAGTACTTTTACGCTATCATAGTTGCTGCAACCGTTTAAGTCGGTGCCTTTTACAATATAAGTAGTGTTAGCAGATGGCGAAGCCAACGGCGAAGCGAGCGTTGGATCATTCAATCCGGTGCCTGGTTGCCACAGATAGCTTAATGCGCCTGATGCACTGAGCTCCGCTGCAGGTTTTGAACAATCTATGTCGTTTGAGCTTCCTGCCCGTATAGCAGGCAGCGGTAATACAGTAAAGGGAACCGCCAGGTTTGCAGAATCACCGCAGGAGGCCGTTTTTATATTTACAGAATAAACGGTTGATACTGTTGGCGCAGCAAATGGATTGGCAATATTTGTTTTTGTTAATCCATCAGCTGGTCCCCAGGAATAGATATCGCCCCCCGTAGCGTTTAATTGAGCAGGCACCCCGATGCATGCTGTTATACCTCCGGAAACGGTAAATACAGGCAATGGCTTTACCGATACTTTAATCGAATCCGATTTTATACAATTGTTATTGTCGGTCACAGTTACATAATAAGTGGTATTAACAGAAGGGCTAACAACAGGGTTGGGAATTGCCGTATTACTCAGGCCGGCTGATGGCAGCCATGCATAACTATTTCCTCCACTTACATTCAATTGTAGTATTTTATCGTGGCAGATAGTTGTATCTGCAGTTTTGCTAACTACCGGCAAAGGGTTCACATAAATGGTCAGGCTATCAGTTGCTTTGCAACCCGCGGCGCTAACCCCTGTTACAATATATTGTGTGGTAACTATTGGTGTTGCAACCGGGTTAGCGATATTGGTATTGGAAAGGGATTGCGACGGAGCCCATAGGTAAGTTGCACCGCCGTTTGCATTTAATTGAATTTGTTTCCCCGCACACACAGTCGTATCATTTCCTGTTTTCACCGAAATTTTTTGCTGGGTTACCGTAAAGCTGTCAATATTGGTGCATCCAAAACGACTGGCCTTTACCCAATAGATACCGCCCGTTTTTACAACAATCGAATCAGTGGTCGCGCCATTGTTCCACACATAAGCGGCGTTTTTATTATTGGTTCCGATTTTTACGCTATCGGCACAGGAGAGTGTATCGCGGGTAGGTGTATGTATCAGCGGCGGTAAAACAACTACCTGCCTGCAATAGCTGCTTTGCGTGGCCAGGCCATCGTCGATAGATAAATTAATATTATACGTTCCGGGTGCATTGTAAACAACATCCGGGGGATTTTGAAGAGATGAAGGTGCAAGGCTTGCGTTGTTACAACCTGCAAACCTGAGCCGCGTTACAGAATTGCTGGCGCCGGTAGCATTGGTTACAAAGCTGTATAAGTCATCCCCTACCCTAAACAGCTTTGAAATTGAATGTGGAAAGTTCAGGTTGCCGATATTACCCAACGAAACTCCTGAAGGTGTTGACGAAAGGTTATTATTAAAGTCAAGCTTAACGATGTTATTAAACGATGGGTTGCCATTGGTTACAAAACCAATAATCTGCCCGCAGGATTTGATAATAGTGATATCACGCGGATGGGCAAGTGTATTTCCGGGGTTGCCCAGATTGACACCGGTTGGCGTGTTCAGCAGGCTGTTGCCAAAGTCCAGCCTGGACAACGACCATGTGCCGTTTACCGTGCTATTGTTACCTCCGTTTACCACAAAAACTCTCCAGAAACCATTATCATTGGTAGCATATATGCCGGTGGGGTAGCTAAGATTTCCAATATTGCCCAGGTTAACCGCGGTCGGTGTGTTATTAAAGCTATTGGTAAAATTAAATCGGGTAATGGTATTGTTTTCAGAATTAGCCGTAAAACCATACCAGTTGTTTCCGTCCTGGAAAATATGCAGGTCAATCGGCTGGTCCAGGTTGCCCACATTGCCCCAGTCGGTCACTACAGGGTTTGCATTGTTAATATTCGCTCCAAAATCTACTTTGAAAATCCGGGGCTGGGTACCGTCCGACGTTGCGCTACCCACAATGAAAGCATACCAGTGCCCCTCATTAAATACCATCTGTATACCTTCTGTTAACACGTTTGAAGGTATTAACGCACCGGGGAAATTGCCCAGATTAACAGCAGTGGGCGCATTCAGCAGGCTGTTGCCGAAATCAAGCCTTACAAGATTCCCGCCTGCATAGTTCGTAACAAATCCATAATAATTGTTATTGGTGAACACATAGTCCATAAATGTGGGCGATGAGAAAGTGCCGCCAATATTTCCCAGGTTAACAGCAGAAGGAGGATTGTTCAAATCGGCCACACAAAAGTTCCAGAAATAAGAAGTGGCACCGGTGGAAGTGTTTTTAATATTTACCGGGCTGTTTACACAAACAGTATCAGGAATGGTAAAAGAAGGCGAAGCGCTTACAATTGCGCAGGCCGCGGGTGCGGATATACTAATAACAACGGTATCCCTGGAAATACAGCCCGCAGTTCCTGTTGCCGTAACAATGTACTGGGTAGTGACCAAGGGCGTTGCAATAGGATTGGAGATTGAAGTGTTGGACAAACCGGTGGCCGGTGTCCAGCTATAGCCGGCCGCCGCACCATTGGTATTTAATTGCACCGATTTACCTGCACAGATACTGGTATCGTTATTTGTATTTACAGAAATATTTTCTGCCGCCACTTCGAAACTGTCACGGGTCATGCAACCAAAACGGCTCGATTCTACCCAGTAAATACCCGGGCTTGTTACATTGATAGAATCTGTTGTTTGGCCAGTACTCCATAGATAGACCGCCGGGTTTATTGCTGTGCCAATTCTGATGCTACCATTGTTACAAGCAATTTTTGCCTGCTTGGGCGTATGCTGCATGGCAGGCACAACCACCACCTGTTTGCAAAAACTACTTTGTGTGGGCAGCCCTTCATCTACAGATAAATTAATATTATATGTACCGGGTATACTATAAGAAACTGCCGGCGGGTTTTGTAATTGTGATGAAAGCATACTGGCGGTGGTACCGCTACAGCCGGCAAATCGCAGACGCGTAATGGTATTGTTGCTTACGTTTGTAATCAACGTATAAAGATCATTGCCAACCCTGAAAAATTTCGATAATGAATGCGGAAAATTCAGGTTGCCGGTATTTCCCAAGGAGCTGCCGGCAGGAACAGATAATAGGTTGTTATGGAAATCGAATTTTACAAGATCATTGCTTACTCCATTTACCGCAAACCCGGCTATCTCATCGCACAACTTTAGTATGGTAAAATCGCGTGGGGAATTGAGTGCGTTCCCGGGATTGCCTAAATCGGTCGCAGTGGGCGTATTGAGTAGGGAGTTGCCAAAATCCAACCTTGTTATTGTATAAGGCGACTGCCCCTGTGTAACAAAGACGTGGTAATTCCCATTATCATTTATGGCATAAATACCGGTAGGATAATGCAGTAACCCCCCAAAATTTCCGAGATTAACCGCCGTAGGAACATTATTGAAACTGCTGGTAAAATTAAATCGGGTAATGGTATTGTTGTCTGCGTTTGTGGTAAACCCATACCAGCTACCATTATCCTGGAACATGTGAAGGTCGATCGGCTCCAGAAGATTACCGATATTACCCCAATCGGTGCCAACGGGCGCGGGGTTAGTAATACTGGCACCAAATTCTATTTTTACAATTTTTGGCACACTACCGTTTGAAGGAGTTCCACCCACTACGATTGCATACCATTTCCCTTCGTTTTTGATTACCTGTATACCCTCTTTTCCATATGTGCCGTTTAGTGCGCCACTGGGATTAGGCAGGTTGGTTGCCGTAGGAGTGTTGAGCAAGCT
>Ga0268264_10002347_pt1 | contig 16729 bp, 7 predicted proteins | sample KBSSwiS32_FD_190357 | JGI IMG/M metagenome (GOLD analysis project Ga0268264, IMG submission 190357) | Switchgrass rhizosphere microbial communities from Kellogg Biological Station, Michigan, USA - KBS Switchgrass S3-2 (SPAdes) (version 2) | ecosystem: Host-associated > Plants > Roots >...
CTCATGGCTGCAGTCGCGGCTTCGCGGATGAGCGGGGCGTTCACCAGTGTGAGTCTCGGCGAGGTCGCCCGGCTGATCGACGAGCATCCGTTCGCCTGGATCGTCGCGCGTGCCGCTCCGTCGCTGGCGACACCGATGCCGATGCTGGTCGAGACCGGTGCCGATGGCGCGCCGGTCGCGCTGGTCGGTCATCTGCCGCGCGCGCATACCCTCGTCGCGGCACTGCTCGGCGATCCGGCGGCGACCTTCCTGTTCCAGGGACCACATGGCTATATCACGCCCGCCTGGCTGAGCGACCAGGACTGGGCGCCCACCTGGAATTTCGCCATCGCCACGATCGATGGCGACGTGACGTTCGACGATGTCCTGACCGACGCCGCGCTGGCGCAACTGGTCGCCCACATGGAGCGTGGGCCGAAGCCGTGGACCACCGCGGCAATGGGCGATCGCTACGCCGTGCTGCGCAGTCGCGTCATCGGTTTTCGCGTTGCGATCGGGGCGATCCGGCCGCGCTTCAAACTGGGCCAGGACGAGAAGCCTGCCGTGCGCGACGAGATCCTGTCGGGCCTGGGCGACGTGCCGATGGCCGACTGGATGCGGCGCTTCGGCGCGCAGTCCTGATCATGGCAGGTCTCGACGGTGGGTTGTGGCGTGGCATGCTGACAGGTGGCGCCGCTCTGTTCGTACCCGAAGCCTTGTTCGCACAGACAGCCGAACCGGAAACGACGCTCGAGGCGACCTACACGCTCGACCTGCTGGCCAATCTCGATGGCGGCAACCGCAGCGGCGCGCAGGCGATGGGCCTGTTCGACCTGGTCGCCGACGCCGATGGCGCCGCGATCGGTGCCGATGATCTGTCCTTCCATCTCGATCTGCAGATCGCGCATGGCGGCGGCTTTTCGGACAGCGACGTCGGCGATGCGCAGGTGGTCAGCAATATCGACGCGCCGGACGGCATAAGGCCGCTGGAGGCTTGGGTGGGGCTGGGTTTCGGCGGCGGCGCGGGCAAGATCAAGGCCGGCCTGATCGACCTCAACGGCGATTTCGACGTCCAGGACACCGGTGCGCTGTTCATCAATTCCTCGCACGGCATCGGCTCCGATTTCTCGCAGACCGGGCGTAACGGGCCGTCGATCTTCCCGACCTCCGCAAGCGCGGTGACTTTGACCTGGCAGGCCAAAGGCTGGTCGGTGCGCGCCGGTCTGTTCGATGCCGTCGCCGGCGATCCCGCCCGGCCGCGCCGGACCGTCGTGCGATTCCCGGGCGAGAGCGGGCTGCTGATGGTCGGCGAGGTCGATTTCGCGCTTGGCGATGCCGCCAGCGTCCAGTTCGGCGGCTGGGCCTATACCAGCCGCTTCGATCCGATTGACGGCGAGTCTTCCCCGCGGCGGGACAATCGGGGAATTTACGGCCTGATCGATGGAACGCTTGCCCGGCGCGGCGAATCGGCGCTCGATGCGTGGGTGCGGGTGGGGACCGCGAAAAGCGCGCTCAACCCGATCGCTGTCTATGTCGGCGGCGGCATCGCCTGGGGTGATGACGCCTCGCGGCTTGGTCTCGCGATCGGCCAGGCCCGCCTCGGCGATCCGGCGATCCGCGCCGGCATCGCCGCCGGCACGCGGCCCGATCGTGCCGAAACGGTGTTCGAACTGACCTGGGCGGTGCAGGTCGACGCGCGAATGATCGTGCAGCCGGACATGCAATATGTGATCAACCCGGCCTGGGATCGCGCCAAGCGCAATGCGCTGGTCGGCGGTGTCCGCGTCCAGTTCGCCCTGTTCTGAGATCAGGCCGTCAGCGCGGCATTCCGCGCGCGCGAATTCCGGTGCCCATAGCTGCGATAGATCACCGCGCCGATCGCGATATAGACGAGCAGGATCCCGCTGGGGATCCATTCGCCGTGGATCGCCTTGGCGACGATGTCGGTCAGCACCGGCCCCATCATCGTCAGGCACAGGATGATCGCCAGCACCGGCACCACGCCGATCCAGACGCCGCGGATCCAGACTCCGCCCAACGGCACGCGGAAGGGCCGCGGCAGATCGGGATGGGTGCTGCGCAGCCAGATCACCGCGAGCGCGACGACGGTGAAGACGAAGGCGGTCCCCAGGCTGACGAGATCGGCCAGCAGCGAGATCGGCAGGAGCGCGGCGGCGACGGCCGAGATGCCGGCGACGATGATCGTTGCCACTGCCGGTGTGCTGAAGCGCGGATGGACGCGCGCGATCGACGGCGGCAGCAGCCCGTCGCAGGCGATCGCGAAGCAGATTCGCGACTGGCCATAGGTGTTGACCAGCAGCACCGACGCGAGTCCGGTCAGCGCGCCGATCTTGATCAGTACGGCGAACACCGGCAGGCCGATCGCCGAGACCGCCACCGCGATCGGATCGGCGACGTCGAGCATCCGGTACGAGACTAGCCCCGTCATCACCATCGCGACCGCGCCATAGATCAGGGTGCTGACCAGCAGCGCGCCGAGGATGCCGATCGGAATGTCGCGCTGCGGTTCGCGCGCTTCGGAGGCAGCGGTCGCGACCGCCTCGAAGCCGAGATAGGCGAAGAACAGGATCGAGGCGGCGCGGAAGATACCCGCGACGCCGTATTGGAAACCGCCCTCGTTGGCGGGGATGAACGGCGTCCAGTTGGCGGTGTCGACATGGCCGATGCCGATCGCGACGAAGGCGATCAGCACGCAGACTTTGACCGCGACCAGCAGCGTGTTGACCGCCGCCGAATGCCTGACGCCGCGAACCAGCACGGCGGTGACGACGCCGAGGCTGGCGGCCGCTACCAGGTTGAGCGATGGTCCGAACGCGAAATGCATGCCGTCCGGTCCGATTTCGCCGCGGACCAGCGAGGTGGCGACCGCCTGCGGCAGGGCGAGCCCGAAATCACCGAGCAGGCTTTGCAGATATCCCGACAGGCCGACGGCGAGCGCCGCGCCCGCCAGTCCGAATTCGAGCATCAGCATCCAGCCGAGCGCCCACGCGATCACCTCGCCGAGCGCGGTATAGGCATAGGTGTAGGAGGCGCCCGAGACCGGCAAAGCGGATGACAGCTCTGCATAGCACAGGCCGGTGAAGGCGCAGGCAAGGCCGGCGATCGCGAACGAGACCACCACGGCCGGGCCGGCATAGTTGGCGGCCGCGGTGCCGGTCATCACATAGACGCCGGCGCCGATGATGCAGCCAATCCCGATCAGGACGAGCTGGATCGGCCCCAGCGAGCGTTTGAGTCCAGTGCCGGCCGCATCGCTGCGCACCGATTCGAGCGACTTGCGGATGAACAACCCGGTTGCAGCGCGCGCCATATTCGATCCCTCGACCTTGCCGATCGGCCGAAAGTAGCGAACGGTACGGTGCGCGCTGCGGTCTCGCCGGACGAAGAATGTCGCGTGCGGGCCATTACGCCTCGCGACAAATTGCGACAGACTTCTCCGGCACCGCCATAATGAGGCGACATCTCGCCTTTAGTCCGGCCCTCGTCATCTGTGTCGGGGACTCTGTGTATGCGTAAGGTGGGATCGGCGATCGTCGCGGGTTTGATGCTGGGGACGGCGCCCGCAGCGCTCCATGCCCAGACGGATGAGCGCGCGGCGCCTGCCGCGAAGCCCGAGGCGGCTGCCAAGCCCGAGCCCGCCGACGAGGATGAAGGCGAGGATATCGTCGTCACCGGCGAGCGCGAGCGCGGGTCGGTGATCGGCGACATCAAGCCCGAGCAGCAGTTGAGCGCCGCCGACGTCCGCTCCTATGGCGTCGCTTCGGTGTCCGAACTGATCACCGAACTCGCGCCGCAGACCAATGCCGGCGGCGGCGAACCGGTGGTGCTGCTCAACGGCAAGCGCATCTCGGCCTTCTCCGAGATCCAGGACGTTCCCACCGAAGCGATCACGCGCGTCGACATCCTGCCCGAGGAGGTCGCTCTGTCCTATGGCTATGCGGCCAACCAGAAGGTCGTCAACATCGTGCTGCGGCGGCGGTTCCGCTCGGAATCGGGCGAGGTCCGCGCCGGCACGACCACCGACGGCGGCCGCGAGAATGGCAGGATCGAGGCCGGGCTGCTGCGCATTCGCGGCGACAATCGCTTCAACCTCGACGTCAAATATTCGGCCGCGGACAAACTGCTGGAGAGCGAGCGCGACATCGTGCCGACCGCGCCGTCGCGACCCTTCTCGCTGGCCGGCAACATTACTGCGGCGAACGGCTTTGGGGAGATCGATCCGGCGCTATCGGCGCTGGCCGGCACACCCGTCACCCTGGCGGCGGTGCCGGCGTCGGCCGCCAACGGCGCGCCGGGGTTGGCGGACTTCGTCGCCGGTGCCAACACCGCCGGCATCAGCGATCTCGGCGATTTCCGCACGCTCAGCCCATCGACGCAGAACCTGGCGGTCAACGCCGTGCTCGCGCGGGCGCTGCCCGGCGGGATCAGCGCGTCGGTCAACGGCCGGTTCGAACTGATCGACAGCGATTCGCTGCAGGGCCTGCCCGGCGCTGCGCTGGTGGTGCCTGCCGACAATCCCTTTTCGCCGTTCGCCGATCCCGTGCAGCTCTATCGCTACCTCGACGGAACTGGTCCACTCGGGCAGAGCCTGCGCGGGCGGACGGGCCATTTCGGCGTTTCGCTGAACGGCATGGTCTCGACGTGGCAATGGTCGTTCACCGGCGCCTATGATCTGTCGGAGTCGAAGACCTTGACCGATCGCGGCGTCGATTTCAGCGCGCTGCAGGCGGCGATCGCGGCGGGCGATCCGGCGGTCAATCCGTTCGGACCGGTCGCGCCGGGCCTGCTGGGTGACCGCAGCGTCGACCGCGCGAAATCGACGACGTCGGGCCTGACCGGCGACCTGCTGGTCAGTGGATCGCCGTTCTCGCTGCCTGCGGGCAAGGCAACGGCGACATTCCGGCTAGGGGCGTCGAGCAACGATGTCGAGAGCCGCTCGCTGCGTTCGGGCATCGCGCGCGCGGCCGAATTCTCGCGCGATATCGGCAGCGGCCAGGCGAGCATCGACCTGCCGATCACCAGCCGCCGCACGGGCGTGCTCGATGCGATCGGCGATCTCTCGCTCAACGGCAATGTCGAGGTCGATCGACTCTCCGACTTCGGCACGCTGACCACTTATGGCTATGGCCTGCACTGGACGCCGATCCCGGCGATCCGCTTCATCGCGTCGCAGTCGAACGCGCAGAATGCGCCGACCGGCCAGCAGATCAACGCCCCGCAGATCGTGACGCCGAACGTCCCGGTGTTCGATTATGCCCGTGGCGAAACCGTGTTCGTGTCGCAGATCGGCGGCGGGAACTCGTTGCTGTCGCAGAGCGAACGCCATCTGACCCGGCTGGGGGTAACGATCAAGCCGTTCGACAAGCCCGATCTGACGCTGACCGCCAACTATACCCACAGCCGCACCGACAATCCGATCGCCGGTTTCCCGTCACCGACGCCGCAGATCGAAGCGGCCTTTCCCGACCGCTTCGTCCGCGACGGTGACGGCGCGCTGCTGCAGATCGACAACCGGCCGATCAACTTCGCCGAAGCGCGCAGTTCCGAACTGCGCTGGGGCTTCAACGTCTCGGTGCCGCTGAAATCGAAGATTCAGAAGGAGATCGAGGCCTGGCGCGCGGCGGGCAGCAAGCCGGAGGACCGGCCCAGGGATCTGCGCGCGCTGTTCGGCGATCGCGGCGGACGGCGCGGCGGTGGGCAAGGCGATGGCGGCGATGGCAGGGGGCAGGGCGAAGGGGCAGGGCGTCCGCGTGACGCCGGCGGGGATCGGGCGGGCGGCGGTGACGGCCCGCGCGGCGGCGGCTTCGGCGGCGGCCGGGGTGGCGGTGGCGGGAGACGCGGCGGCGGCGGGCGGCTGCAGTTCGCGCTCTATCACACCTGGCATCTGACCGAGCGAATCCTGATCGACCCGTCGCTGCCGGCGCTGAATCTGCTCGACGGCGACGCGGTCGGCGCGAGCGGCGGCCAGCCGCGTCACGAACTGGAGGCGCAGTTCGGCTATAGCAATAATGGCCTGGGCGCCCGGCTCAGCGCCAATTGGCAGAGCGCGACACGCGTCGATGGCGCGATCGGCAATGCCGACAGGTCGCTGCGCTTCGACGATATCGCGACGGCGAATCTCCGTCTTTTCGCCAATCTCGGGCAGATGCCGGGGGTCGTGCGCGCGCATCCGTTCCTGCGCGGATCGCGGGTGTCGGTGTCGATCGACAATATCTTCAACACCCGCCAGACCGTGACCGACGGCACGGGCGGCACGCCGTTGCGATACCAGCCGGACTATCTCGATCCGCTCGGGCGGACGATCAGCGTGAGCTTCCGCAAGCTGTTCTGAACGGACCGACGTCCGGCGATCGCGCAACGCCGAACGATATGAAGCGGCCGAACGGCATGAAGCAGATTGTGCGATCGATCACACACCCATTCGCTCGAGATCGTCCATGATGCGTGTGCGTCGGCCGGGGGATCGGTCTGATGCCGCAAAATGGGGAACAATATGCCGAAGCGTTCGAAACGTGTTTATGTCGAGGGTACCGACCAGACCGTCACCCTCGCACGCGATGCCTTCACGACGATCGCGAACCCGTTCGGGCCGGGCATAGTGACGATCTGGGCCAATGGCATGATCTCGTTCGGCGAACCGACGAACGCGCAAAAGGCGTTCATGCGGTCGCTGGATGGCGGGCGATCGATCTATGATTTTCCCGGCGATTTCGTCGCGGCGACGTTCGACCCCGGTTTCAATGCGCCCGGTGGCGACGCCGTCACCGTCAATTTCGGCTTTGCCAATGTCCAGCCCAATCCTGGTGACGCGTTCGTCCAGGTCTTCCTGATCAACTGGGGCAATGACTTCCCCATCCGCCATCAGCTGCAGTTCACCCCCGACGACATCGACATCTTCGATAATGACGAGGGGATGTCGGCCTTCGATGTTGGTGGCGATGCCGACGGGCCGAATCATACCGCATCCGGGACGGCAAATGACGACGTCATCGCCACCGGCTGGGCAAAGGATGTGATCCAGGGGCTGGCGGGTAATGATACGCTGAAGGGCGGTCAGAGCGACGACCGTCTCGAGGGCGGCGCGGGCAACGATCGTCTCGAAGGCGGCGCCGGCACCGACATCGCGAGCTACGCGACGGCGTCGGCGGCTGTCAACGTGAGCCTGCTGCTGGAAGGTCAGAATACCGGCGGCGCTGGGTTCGACACGTTGATCGACATCGAGGGATTGAACGGCTCCGCCTTCAACGACACGCTGATCGGCAATGCCGGTGCGAACAGCCTGTCGGGCGGCCTCGGCAACGACATGATCCGCGGCGATGCCGGCAACGACATGATCGATGGCGGATTGGGCGTGGATACGCTCGATTATTCGCGGATCGGCGCCGGCGTATCACTCAACCTGCTGAGCCGGACGCCGCAGGACACCGGCGGCGCCGGGATCGACGCGGTCAGATATATCGAGAACATCATCGGCACGGCCTTTGCCGACGTGCTGACCGGCAACGAGTTCGCCAATATCCTGACCGGCGGCAATGGCGACGACCTGCTGATGGGCGGCCTCGGCAACGACACGCTGAACGGCGGCGCCGGCATCGACACCGTCAGTTTCGCCAAGGCGACGGCGGCCGTCAGGGTCAGCTTGGCCATCACTGCCGCGCAATCGACACTGGGTGCGGGTGTCGATACGCTCAGCGGCATCGAAAATCTCACCGGCAGCGCCTATGACGACAGTCTGACCGGTAACAGCGCCAACAATGTGCTGACCGGCAACGCCGGCAACGACATGCTGGTCGGCGGTCTCGGCAACGATTTGCTGTCGGGCGGCGCCGGCAGCGACACGATCGGATATCTGGGATCGACGACCGGCGTCACGGTCGATCTGCGGCTGACGACGGCACAGAACACGATCGGCGCCGGCACCGATACGCTCGCCAGCATCGAGAACGTCACCGGCTCCGCCTTCAATGACCGCCTGTTCGGCAGCCTGCTGGCCAATGTCATCAGCGGCGGCGACGGCGACGACATGATCGATGGCCGCATCGGCAGCGCGAGCGATACGATCGATGGTGGTCGCGGCAACGACACCCTGTTCGGTGGCGTCGGCAACGATCTGCTGACCGGTGGGATCGGCAACGACTCGATCAACGGCGGCAACGGCATCGATACGGTCGTCTTCGCCGGCGCGGGCAGTGCCGTCACGGTCGATCTGCGCATTGCCACCGCACAGGCAGTGGGCGGCGGGCAGGGGACCGATATGATCGTCAATGTCGAGAACGTCGTGGGGTCGAGGTTCGCCGACGTCCTGACCGGATCATCGGCGGTGAACGTCCTGACCGGTGGCGCCGGCAAGGATGTGCTGACGGGCGCGGGCGGCAACGACCGCTTCGTCTATCTCGCCACCACCGATAGCATGCCCGGTGCCAATGCCGACCGGATCACCGACTTCAATCCCGGCGACATCCTCGACCTGTCGGCGATCGACGCCAATCGCAATACCCCGGACACCAACGATGCGTTCACCCGCGTCGGCGCCTTCTCGGGTATCGCCGGCCAGTTCACGCTGGCGTTCAGCAGCGCTTCCGGCGTCACCACTCTGCTCGCCGACACCAATGGCGATCGCGTCGCCGATTTCTCGATCCTGTTCAGCGGCAATGTCACGGCGACGACTTCGACATGGGTGCTGTAGCGCGGGCCATCTCGAAAGGCAGGGTCATGTTCAGCGCACAGGTTTCGGCTGCGCACGCCATCACCGCCCGCCCGCCGTCTCCGCATCCTTCAGCAGCAGCGTCGCGACATGCCCGTACAACGTCGCCGCCGGCCAGCGTTTTCGAACGATCGGAACGCTTTGCGTCAATATCTTCCGTGCTCCGGCGAAGTCGCGCTGGCGGATCAGGCAGCCGCCCTGCACAGTGTCGAGCCAGGCGATGCGCCACGGATCGTCGGGATAAGTCTTGGCCATCAGCGGCCGCGCGGTCGCAAGCAATGCCAGCCCGTCGGCCGCCTTGCCCGCACGGCAGCGCAGGCCGGCGAGATCGACCATGATCGGCGCTTCGGTGCGATGGTGCGTGCGCTTCGCATTGACATAGGCCCGGTCGAGAAAGGCTTCGGCGCCCTTGCCGTCGCCCATCCCCAGCCGCGCCGTCGCGAGGTTCCACAGCACATAAGCGAGATCGTCATGCTCTTCACCGCGCTGCGACAGATTGATCGCCAGCGAGCGCTGCAGCAGCGGCTCGGCTTCGGCGAACTTGCGCTGGTCGATCAGCATGCGCGCAAGATTGTTGAGCGTGCCGGCGTAGTCTGGATGATCGGGGCCGAGCACCTTGAGATCGACCGCCGCGTTCGCGCGATAATAGCGTTCGGCCGTCGCAACATCGCCCGCCTGATAGGCGAGCGTTGCGAGCGTGTTGCGATTGTCCGAAACGCTGGGGCTGAGTTCGCCCTCCAGTTTGAGCCGTACGGCGAGTGCACGTTCGATCAGTGGCCGCGCCTTCGCGTCATTGCCGGTTTCGAGGAAGTTGAGCCCGAAATTCTCGAGATCGCGCGCCGTGTCCGAATTGGCGTCACCGAAGCGGGCACGGTCGAGCGCAAGTGCTTCGGCGAATGGCTGTTCCGCCGCCCCCGGATCGCCGCCATCGCGCAGGGACTGGCCGAGTCCGGCGAGCGCGCTCGGCAGGATGCGTGAAAGCGGGTCGTCAGTGCGCCGCGCGAGCGTAATGGCGGTTCGATAGGCGTTCACCGACTTGCCATAGTCGCCCAGCCGCCACAGCGAATCGCCGAGCGCAATCTGCTGGCGCGCACTGATCGTCGCGTCGCCATGTGGGATCGACAATGTCCTGCGAAGGATCGCGTCGCCCTGCTTGTAGAGGCCGAGGCTGCCATAGACTTCGCCCAGCGTGACGCCCAGTTCGGCGCGCACCGCCGGCTCGCGCTCGAGTCCGCTGTCGATGCGCTGGGCGCCGCGATCGAGGATCTCGCGCGCCGTGATCGTCGCGCCGCGCGCTTCGGAAGGGTCCGAAACGCTGAACATCGACTTGACGAAATCGACCGTGCGCCGCGCGGTGATCGAGCGCTGACGGGCGAGGTCGCGCTGTTCGATCGCCTCGTTGCGCGAGACCAGCGCGAACACCGCGAGGCCGCTCATCGCCAGCGCCAGCACGCCCGAGACCGAGGCGACCAGCATCAGCCGGCGCTGGCGCCGTGCCGCCTCGCGCTGGCGCAGTTCGTCATAAGGGACCGCCAGCAGCGCCGCGAGGATCTTCAGCCGCGCATCGTTGCGGCCGTCGGCCTCGGGGCGAAGATCGGCGGCGAGCGGCTCGGTTTCGACACCTTCGAGCAGCGCCGGCGGGAAGCTCTCGGTCTCGGGGTCGTGCGATCCCGGACTGCCGTCGACGACGAGGCAGATGATCCGGTCGCGGCGGCCGAGCGCAATGAACGACTTGATCTCCTCATTGACCCAGCGCGACTTCGCGCCGTTGGGTGAGCAGATCACGATCAGCGCATTCGACACGATCAGCGCCTCGCGCACCGCCTGCGCCAGATCGGTCGAGGCGGCGAGTTCGTCACGGTCGCGAAACACCGGCGGCAGTCGTGCGCCGATCACGCCGAACGGCGTCTCCGCGTCGCGCAGGCGCTTGGGCAGGCGGTAGTTTTCGAGCGCGCGGTGCAACCAGACAGCATGCGCGCGGTCGCGGTGATTGTAACTGATGAATGCACTGTAACGCATCGGTCCGGTGTCGGCGCTCATGCGCGAGTCAGCCGGTACATCTGCAGCGTCCCATAGCCCTTGGCGAGCGCGACCGTGCCGACATAGGCGGTCTCGAACGCGCCGGGCGCGTCCATCGCCAGGATCGCCGCGAACGGCCGGGTGACATAGACTTCACCGGTCGGCGTGATCGGCTCGATCCGCGCGGTCCGCGTCACTTCGGTGCCGAAGATGTTGTCGCGGCCGGTGATCGGGTCGCGCGCCACATAAACCGGGCCGTAATGAACGCCGAAGCGCATGCCGGCGCCGCTGCCCATACCGAGTTCGGGCGCATCGATCCTGGCCAGGGTAGCCTGCAGGTCGAGCGCGACGTCGGCGGCGCTGGCCACGTCGGCGGTGACCGCGAACAGGGCGTCGCCCCAGCTGTTGGCGCTCAGGATCCGGTCGCCATGCCGGGCGAGGACGCCGCCCGCGGTGCCCATCACCGCGCGCCAGAATATCGGCAATTGCGCTTCGTCGAGTTTCGAAAAGCCGGCGAAGTCGCTGAAGATGATAGCGCGAAGTTCGCGGTTGAGGCCCGCATGGGTGTTGCTGCCGAGTTGCGGACGATCGAGCCAGCGGTCGGTGACGGGCAGCGTGATCGTCCGGGTCACGCCACCCAGCGCCTGCCAGGCGGCGATGTCGATCGCGGTGCCGGCGCGGCCGCCTGGCGGCTTGCCGTCCCAGACGACGACATGAACCGCATCGCCGCCGAGATGGCCGGCGCGCAGTCGCGCCAGGCCCATCGCGAGGCGCGAGCCATAGTTGAATTGGTTATCGTCGGCGACGAAACCGGCTTCGGACGCATAGAATATGCTCGATGCATCCTTCATGCAGGCCTCGAACCGCGCGATCCAGTCCCGCCCGGCCGGCGCCACCGACGCCTCGACATAGTCGTCGCGTGCGAAGGGCAGCACGATGTTCAGCTCGCCGCCGCGCGCCAGCAGCGCCTCGGCGAACATGATGTCGGCACCCGCCGCCAGTGCGCCATAGCCGACCATGACGCCGAGTTCGTCGAGCGTCGCGGCGATGTCGCGCGCCAGTTGCTCCTCGCCGGCGTCGCCGCCGCGGATGATGTGCCCGGCATAGACCATCGTCGGCGGCGGCCGCAGCGGCGCGAGCAGGCTCGCTTCGTCGTCGGCATCGAGCTCTGCCTGCGCGGTCAGCAGGCGGAACTGCCTGAGCGTCGACGATCGCGCGCCGGCATCGGCGCCGGGCCGCACGATCGCATCGTCGATCGCGGCGCGGGCCGCAGCCCATTGGCCGAGCACTGCATGCGCCTCGGCGCGCGAGACCACCGAGAAATAATCGGCGGCCCCGACGATCTCGGGCATGGCGAGCACGGCTTCGGCACGAGCGCGGGCGGTCTCGCGCTCCCCGGCGAGCAGCGCGAGACTGGCCGCGTTGATCGCGGGAAAATAGCCGCCGGTGCGCTGATGAACCTCGGCATAGACCTCGCCGGCCTCATGGTACAAGGCCGGCCGTCGCGCCGGATCGGCGGTCAGCGCCAGATCCTTGAGCAGGCGTCCGCGCAGCGCCAGACTGTCGATATCGTCGGCATCGCCGAGGCCATGCGCTTCATAGACGGCCAGAGCGCGCCGCGCTTCGCCCATCCGCGCCAGCGCCAGTGTCTGCAGATAACCGAGCCGCGGTGCGCGCGCACCGGCCGCGAGCGCAGCTGAGGCGAGATCGAACGCCGCAAGCAGATCGCCCCGCCGGAGCGCCGCCTCCACTGCCTCGACCCTGTCGCTCACACCCGTCTCTCCCATGCCCCGGTCGGCAGATCGTTTCATATTCCGGTCCAGCCGATGCTGGATATGGCCATATCTTCCGGACGTCCACTGTGTCGCTCTTTCGCAAAACTCCCCCTGCCGTCATCCCCGCGCAGGCGGGGACCCATTTTGGGCATAGATCACGAACGTTCATCGGCCGGACGCATGGGTTCCCGACTGCGCGGGAATGACGGTTGGGGTAGTGGGTCGCCAAAAACCCACGAATTCTGCGCACCCGGACGTTGTATTAGCGCATATGGGCGAAGGCCGGGACCCATGAATGCCGCAGATCGTCGTGCGAACCCAAAACTGGACATCTCAATATGTTTCTGATATGTTCGATATATGAGCCAGCCGTCTGGCAGCGGAGGGAGCGATCCGAAATGTCCGAATTAACAGGTGAAAACAGCGAAAACGGCCGCTTCGGCCCTGGCGAATCGGGCAATCCCGCCGGTCGTCCGAAAGGAGCGCGCAACAATGCCAGCATCATCGCCGAGCAGTTGTTCGAGCAGAAGGTCGAGGCCGTCGTCGAAAAGATCATCGAGCGCGCGCTCGCCGGCAATGTCGCCGCGATGCGGCTCTTCCTCGATCGCGTCGCGCCGCGGCCACGTGAGACTATCGCGTTCGAGATGCCCGAATTGCGGACCTCGGACGACGCGATCGACGCGCAACTGGCGCTGGTCACCGCCGTCGCTGCGGGCGAGGTCTCGCCGCGCGATGCCGACGGCATGATGAGCCCGCTCGACAAGGCGAAGTCGATCCTCCGGGGGCGGGAGTCGGACGCGCGGTGCGCGCAACTCGAGCGGGAAAGAGCGGAAGCCGCTGCCGCGCGAGCCGAAGCGATCGAGCAGGCGCGGGCCGCCGCCGCGGAGGCCGCCGCGTTGGTTGAGATATTTGAAGAGCCGGCACCGGCCGCCGCGCCTTGCTCTGCTGCAGGCACGGACGCCACGCGCTCCAGCGACGATCCGGTGATGGCGGGGCCGCTGGCTTTCCTCGACTATCCCGACCCGGACGGGATCGGCGCCGGGATCAGGGAAGCCATGCTGAAGGCCGATCCGGGGCTGCGTCAGCCCTATCCGCCATATGACCGGGAAAGAGTGCGCCGTATCGGGTGTCCGGTGCCGGTGTGATCGGCGGCGGGGGCAGGGAGCAATCCGAATCGCTATATTAACAGGTGGAAACAGGGCAAGGAATTGATGGTCGCGTCGGCGCACGGTCTGCGGCGATCCGGTGAGGGCGGCGACCGCATCGCGTCCGTGGGTCCATTCAGGGCAATAGCATTTGGCGACATGCGCCCCACCTCCTCCCCTTCAAGGGGAGGATTGGCGGATGGCTGCGATCCAAATGCCATTGCCCTGCGTGTCCATTGCTGCACCGTTGGCGAAGCACGATCACAGTGCTATTGCCGAAAGCGGAAATGCTGGAAATCATTGTGATTTCGTGAGCGTTACGGTTGCGGTGGTGGGCCGGACCGGTGTGGGGAGCGTGCGGGATGGGGCGGACCAGGCGGATACTTGTCGACGAGCCGTCGCGCACCGGCGTCAATCCGGCATCGTTCACCGAGCTGGCCACCGGCGAACCCAATTACACTGTCATTTACAACTCGCCGATCGCCGCGCATTTCGGCTTTACCGACCTGATCGTGTGGGCCGACGGCCTGATCTCGTTCGACGCGGTGACGCAGGCGCAGCAGGACTTCATGGACGCGCGCCAGCCGGGCCAGGACATATTCGGCTTCCCCGGCGACTTCATTTCGGTGGGCTTCACCGGATCCTATGTCGCGCCGGACGTGCTGCTGACCGAGGGTTCGTTCGATCTCACGCGTGATGGGTTCGGGGAATATGGCTTCGACGACGCCTATCGCGGCAGCTCGATCGAATGGGGAATCTTCAACTTCCCGATCGATGCCGATTTCCGGATCATTTTCGCCGAAGACGGCTTCATCCTGCAGCCGGGATTCGCCAATGGCAGCCGCGCCGCATTCCGGATCGGATCGCAAAGCTTCGACAGCGGCGAGGGCGCGGGCACGTCGTTCATCGACTATGTCGGCGACTATCACCTGTTCGCGGGCGACGCCGGGAACAACGCGATCTACGGGAGCATCATCACCGATCGCCTCGACGGCGGCGGCGGCAATGATGAACTCCACGGCGGCGGCGGCAACGACTTTCTGGTCGGCGGAACCGGCAACGACACGCTCGACGGCGGTGCCGGTCGCGACACCGCCGACTATGCGGCCGAGACATCGCCGGTCGTCGTCGATATCAGCGGCGGCTGGGCGAACAGCGCCGGCAATGGCGGGCTCGACACGCTGCAATCGGTCGAGAATGCACGTGGCGGCGCGGGTAATGATCACCTCGCCGCCGGCCTCGCGCCAGCGGACGACATCCTGCGGTTCGACTATCTCTACGCTGGCGATTTTTCGCACGCCGTTCCGCTCGATCTCGCTTTCGACCTGCAGGCCGATGCCAATATCGCCCTGGCGGCGTCGATCCCCCATGCAACGGTTCGAGCCCAGGGCACCGACAATGTCGATTTCTACATGTTCACCGTCGTCGCCGCCGGCGCCACCGCCACTTTCGACATCGACGCCACCGATGGGATCGACACCAACCTCACCCTCTATGATGCCAACGGGACTCAGATCGCATCGGGCAACGACACCGCGGGCGCGGCCGATCCCGGCAGCACGACGACACAGGACACGCTCTTCACCTACACCTTCGCGCAGGCGGGCGTTTATTATATCGCCGTCAGCAGCAATAATTTCGGCTATGTGCCCTTCTATTCGCCCTACACGCTCAACGTGTCGCTCGACGCCGTTCCCGGCTCGACACTGGAAGGTGGCGCCGGCGGCGACACGCTCGATAGCGGGCGCGGCTATGATTACCTCGACGGCGGCACCGGCAACGATACGGTGTCGTTCTACAGCGCCCTGAAGGCCGTCAACGCCAACCTCGCCACCGGAATCGCGACCGGCGACGGCACCGACACGCTGGTCAATGTCGAAAATCTGACCAGCAGCGCCTTCAACGACGTGCTGACCGGCGACGCCAATGCCAATATCCTGCGCGGCGGCGCCGGCAACGACCGGCTCGACGGTGGCGCCGGCAGCGACACCGCGAGCTATGACGACGCGACCGCGGCGGTTACGCTGTCGCTCGCGACCACCGCGGCGCAGGCCAGCGGCGGATCGGGCAGCGAGACGCTGATCGCCATCGAGAATCTGCGCGGATCGAATTTCAACGATAAGCTGACCGGCAATTCCGGCGACAATGTCATCGAGGGCGGTGCGGGCAATGACCTGATGACCGGCGGCGGCGGCAGCGACACCGCGAGCTATGCCAATGCGACCGCAGGCGTCACCGTCAGTCTGGCGACGGCGGCGGCGCAGAACACCGCGGGCGCCGGCACCGATACGCTGAGCGGCTTCGCCAATCTGCTCGGCTCGCGCTTCGCCGACACGCTGACCGGCAATGGATCGGCCAATCGTATCGACGGTGGCGCCGGCGCGGACAGCATGACCGGCGGTGGCGGCGGCGACAGCTACATCGTCGATAATGTCGGCGACACGATTACCGAAGCAGCCAACGCGGGTTACGACACGGTCCAGAGCAATGTCACGTTCACGCTGTCCGTCAATGTCGACGCGCTGATCCTGACTGGCACCGGCGGCATCCGCGGCACCGGCAATGCGCTCGCCAACGCGATCACCGGCAATGATTCCGCCAACCAGCTATTCGGCCTCGACGGCAATGACACGCTCGACGGCGGACTCGGCATCGATACGCTGACCGGCGGCGCCGGCGACGATCTCTATATGCTGAACGACGCCGACACCGTCGTCGAAGCCGTCGGCGGTGGCTATGACACCGTACGCAGCACCGTGACGCACATATTGGCGGCCAATGTCGATGCGCTGGTGCTGATGGGTACGCTCGCGATCGACGGCACCGGCAATGCGCTCGACAACAGCCTGACCGGCAACAGCGGCGCCAATGTGCTCAACGGCGGTGCCGGCAACGACACGCTGGTTGGCGGCGGCGGCAACGATACGGCGAGCTATGCCGGAGCGACCGCAGCGGTCACCGTGAGCCTGGCGATCGCCGGTGCGCAGGTCACCGGCGGTGCCGGCACCGATACGCTGACCGGTTTCAGCAATCTGATCGGCGGCAACGCCGGAGACTTTCTGACCGGCAACGCCGGCGCCAACCGC
>Ga0268264_10002348_pt1 | contig 16727 bp, 14 predicted proteins | sample KBSSwiS32_FD_190357 | JGI IMG/M metagenome (GOLD analysis project Ga0268264, IMG submission 190357) | Switchgrass rhizosphere microbial communities from Kellogg Biological Station, Michigan, USA - KBS Switchgrass S3-2 (SPAdes) (version 2) | ecosystem: Host-associated > Plants > Roots >...
AGAACCGCGCGCGGCAGCGAGCGGAGTCTACATTGAGTATCCAGAAGAAGGAGAACAGGTATGTCTAATCGAAGGAATTTTTTCGCCCGCGTGGCTGCGGCCGGCGCTGGGCTTTTAGCGGTTCAAAAATTGAGCGCGCAGGGGACGCTGCCGATTCAAACTCCGGATCTAGCGAAGCTGCCGTGGCGCATGGTGGATGGCGTGAAAGAATTTCGGCTCACCGCCGAAGTGGTGCGCACGGAGTTCATTGCGGGGCGCGCGGTGGATGCGTGGGGATTTAACGGGAGTGTCCCGGGCCCCACCATCGAAGTGAACGAGGGCGATCGCGTCCGCGTCATTTTGGAAAACCATTTGCCGGAAATGACGGCTCTGCACTGGCATGGGTTGGAGGCGCCGATGGAGATGGAGGGCAGCGTCGGCCTCGGCCAGGATCCGTTGCCGCCGGGCGGCAGCTACACCTATGAGTTCACGATGAAGCAACACGGCACGTTGTTCTATCACTCGCATTTTTCGATGCAGGAGATGATGGGCCTGATCGGGTTGCTGATCGTGCATCCGCAAACGCCTTACACGCCGCGGGTCGATCGTGACTTTGGGTTGATCGTACAGGAATGGCAGATCCTGCCCAATAACACCGTGCCGAATACCATGGCGATGGAATTTAATTGGCTGACTTTCAATGGAAAAACCGGGCCGGCGACGACTCCGATGCTGGTGAAACAGAGCGAGCGCGTGCGCATCCGGCTGGTGAATCTGGGGATGGATCATCATCCGCTTCATCTGCACGGGAACCAATTCGTGGTAACGGGAACGGAAGGCGGGCGCGTGCCGGAAGGGCAGTGGCATCCGCAGAACACGGTGCTGGTGGGCGTGGGGCAGGCGCGCAATATCGAGTTCGACGCGAAACACATCGGCGACTGGATGCTGCACTGTCACATGCCGCATCACATGATGAACCAGATGGTGTCGATGGCGGGTCCAATGACACCGTCCGGGCACGCGCAGATGATGAACAGCAGCACCATTGGTTTGTATCCGATGGATGATCCTGCTAAGAAGGCCGTCAAGGGTTATCCGCAGGACATGTGGATGCCTATGGATGAGATGTTCGTGAAGCCAGAGACGTTTGGGCTGCGCAAGGGGTGGAGCGGGGCCATGATGGGCATGATGACCATGGTGCGTGTGTTGCCTCCGGCGCTTTTCGATGAGATTCAAAGGCGGCGGTCATGAGACGCACATGGTTCGTGGTAATGCTGGCGGTTCCGGGGATGGCGCAGCAGGCGCTGACGCTGGCGGAACTGGAGCGGATGGCGGTGGCGGCGAGTCCTGGGTTGGCGCAAAGTCAGAGCGAGGTGCGGGCGGCGGCGGGGCGGGCGCTGCAGGCGGGGTTGTATCCGAATCCGGTCGTGGGCGCTAGCGGCGATCATGTGGCGGGCGGGCCGGTATTGCGGGGCGGCGATCTGGGAGGCTTTGTTGAGCAGCGTGTGGTGATGGCGGGTAAGTTGTGGTTACAGCGGGGGGCTGCGGAGCAGGGTCGCGTGGCCGCAGGGCACATGCAAGAGGCCGAGCGGCTTCGGGTACTGATTACAATTCGCGAATTGTATTATCGGGCGCTGGGCGAGCAGCAGATAGTTGCCGCTCGTCAGGACATGGCGGAGGTTGCGTCGCGCACGGCGAAGACTCGTCGGGAGCTCGCAAATTTGGGGCAGGCGGATCGGCCGGATGTACTGGCGGCTGATATTGAGGCGCAGCGCGCGGAGTTGGGCGTCACCATGGCGCGGAATGCGCTCGATCGGACTTGGCGTGAGATCGCAGCCGTGGTGGGGCGGTCCGATTTAGCGGCGTCGAGACTGGACGGAGATTTTGAGGCGGTGCCGAAGGTGGATGCGGAAGCGGCGTTGGCTGCGATCAACGCGGGGAATCCGGAATTGCTAGCGGCTGATGCGAATCGCGCGGGTGCGGATTTGCAACTGCGGCGGGCTCGCGTCGAAAACATTCCGGACATCATGGTGCGCGGTGGGGTGCGCTACAACCGGGAACTGATTGCGCCGGGAGAGGCGATCGGCACGGAAGGTTTTTTTGATATCGGGGTGCAGATACCGCTTTTCAATCGCAATCAGGGAGCGATTGCGGCGGCGGGGGCTGAGGCGGAGCGCGCGCGCTTGCAGGGGCGGCGCGAAAGACTGGCGTTGACTCGGCGGTTTGCGGGGGTCTACAAGGAATACAGAGACGCGGTGGATGCTGCGGCGCGGTATCGCGATTCGATGATTCCGGCGGCTCGCGAGGCTTACGAAATGTATGTGGGCAACTTCGCGAATATGGCCGCGCCGTATCCGCAGGTGTTAACGGCGCAGCGGAATTTGTTTCAGCTGCAGGAAGACTACGTCACAGCGCTGATAGCGGCTTGGCGCAGTGCGGTGGCAATCGAAGGGCTGCTGGTGATGGAGTAGCATAGATGCCATGAAGAAATTCATCCTCGTGGGGCTCTTGGCTTGCGGATTGCAGGCTCGCAATCTGGATATCTATTGGGTAGACGTCGAGGGCGGCGGAGCGACGCTGATTGTGACTCCGGAGGGGCAGTCGTTGTTGGTGGATACGGGCAACCCTGCGCCAGACGACCGCGACGCTAAGCGTATCTTTCAGGCCGCGCAGAAGGCGGGCCTCAAGAAGATCGACTATCTGATGATCACGCACTTTCACGGCGATCACGTGGGCGGGGTGCCGGCGCTGGCGAAGCTGATTCCGATCGAACATTTTTTGGATCACGGGGATTCGATTGAGGCTCAGGATCCGCGCAGTGGATCGGCCTGGGCGGCCTACAAGACGGTCGCGGCTGGGAAGCGGACGACGCTGAAGCCGGGCGATAAGCTGCCTCTCAAGGGTCTGGACGCGACGGTGATTTCTTCCAACGGACAGATCATCGGAGCACCGGTAAACGGGGGTGGGGCGGCGAATCCCAACTGTGCTGGGGCGGTACAGCATCCCGCGGATCAGACTGAGAATCAACGCAGCGCGGGCGTCCTGCTTACTTATGGCAAGTTCAAATTTCTGGACCTGGGAGATTTGACTTGGGACATCGAGATGCAGCTCGCGTGCCCGGCGAACAAGCTGGGGACGGTCACCCTGTTCCAGGCTACGCATCATGGATTCGTCAACGATTTCTCGGGCGCTCCGGCGTTCGTACTGGGCGTGAAGCCGCAAGTGGTGGTGGTCAATAACGGCGAGACCAAAGGCTGGCAGAATTCGGCTTGGGAAACGGTGGCGAAGATTCCGGGGCTGGAAGATGTCTGGCAAGTGCATCAGGCGAGGGGGCCGATGCACGATCACAACGTGAAGGTGGAACAAATTGCGAATCTGGGGCCTGGCGGGGGCGATGCGGGGCACGGATTAATGGCGTCGGTGGGCGGCGACGGCAAGTTTACGATTATTAACGATCGCACGGGCTTTCGCAAGACTTACGCTGCCCGGTAGAAACGGCCAACGCGATAGACTAGATAGGCACTGTTATGCCTAATAAAATTGTTGCGGTTACTGACTCTGTTTTCCCGAACCTGAACGCGGCTGCGGAGGTGGTGTCGAAGGTCGGGGGCGAGTTGCGTTTGGCGAAGGCGCCGACGCCGGAGGGGATCCTCGAAGTGGCGTGGGACGCGGATGCGATCCTCTGTACCTACGCGAAGGTGACCACTGCGGTCGTGGAGCAATTGACGCGCTGCCGTATCATTTCGCGGTTTGGAATTGGCGTGGACAATGTGGACATCGCTATGGCTACCAGCAAAGGAATCGTCGTTACAAAGGTTCCGGACTATTGCATTGACGAAGTGTCGGATCACGCGATGGCACTGCTTCTGGCGATTGTCCGCAAGATTCCGTTTTCGAATTCGGAAGTACAAGAGGGCCGCTGGGCGATGCCGACGGTTGTTCCGATCCACCGGCTACGCGGAACGATTTTAGGATTGGTGGGCTTCGGGCGGATTCCGCAGTTGGTTGCTCCTAAGGCGCAGGCATTCGGGATCAAAGTGATCGCATTCGATCCGTTTGTACCGCAGGAAGTTTTCGCCAAGGCGGGCGTGAGTTCGGTGAGCTTCGACGAATTAGTGAAGACGGCGGATTACATTTCGCTGCATTGTCCGTTGACTCCCGAGACGAATCATTTGTTCAACGCGGAGGTTTTCGGCAAGATGAAGCCGGGCGCTTATCTGGTGAACACGGGGCGCGGTCCGCTGATCGACGAAGCGGCGCTGGCGCAAGCGTTGGACAAGGGGCAATTGGCGGGCGCGGCGCTGGATGTGGTGGAGAAGGAACCGCCGGTGGGCTCGCCGGTGTTGGGGCGGAAGAATGTAATCCTCACACCGCATACCGCGTTTTATTCGGACGAGTCTTTGCTGGAATTGCAGGTAAAAGCCGCTGAGGAAGTGGTGCGCGTACTGAGCGGGCAGGCGCCGAAGAATCCGGTCAATCCCGAGGTTTTGAAAGCCGCGGCGACCCGATAGAATTTTTTCGAACGAAAGGAACCTATAACTTTATGGCACAAGAACCTTGGAAGACAGATAAGTGGTACGTGAGCCCGTGGAATTTCGCGGAACCGGTGCGCGAGCAGCTCCATTTCCCCAAGCAGGTGAAGTTTCACGACATCACGCTGCGCGATGGCGAGCAGCAGACGGGCGTGATCTTTACCAAAGATGAGAAGATCCGCATCGCGGAGGGACTGGCCGAGGCGGGCGTCCACCGCATCGAGGCTGGCATGCCGGTGGTGTCGCCTAGCGATACGGCGGCGATCAAGGAGATCGTCAAGCGCAATTTGGGTCCGCAGGTGTTCGCGTTTTCGCGCTGCATGGTGGACGATGTGAAGCGCGCTGTCGATTGCGGCGTGTCGGGGATCGTGATGGAAGTGCCATCGAGCACGCACATCATTGAATACGCTTACAAGTGGCCGCTGGAGAAAGCGATTGATTTGTCGATTGAATCGACGGCGTACGCGCACTCGCAGGGCCTCGAAGTCGTGTTCTTCCCGATCGATTTCAGCCGCGCGGAAATCAACTGGGTGCTGGATCTGATCACGCGCGTGGCAAACGAAGGCCACATGGACGCGCTGGCGCTGGTGGACACGTTCGGCGTGCTCGCTCCGCATGCGATGCAGTATCTGGTGCGCGAGACCAAGAAGAAGATCAATAAGCGGCTGGAAGCGCACTTCCACATGGACTTCGGCATGGGAATCGCGAACACTCTGATGGCGGTTGCCGAGGGCGTTGAGGTGATCCATTCGACGGTGCTGGGACTCGGAGAACGCGCGGGCAACGTACCAATGGAAGAGACGGCCATGGCGCTGCGGACTCTTTATGGTGTCGACCCTGGAATCAAGCTCGACAAGTTGTATGGTCTGGCTCGGCTGGTGGAGGAACTATCGGGCCACAAGGTGGCTTCAAACCGTCCGGTGGTGGGCGAGCAGTTGTTCCAGATCGAGTCAGGAATCATCGCGAGCTGGTGGCAGAACTGCGGCAAGGATCATCCTACCGAGCTGTTCCCATTCCACTGGGACGTAGTCGGTCAGCCGGCGCCGAAGGTCGTCATCGGCAAGGGCAGCGGCATCGATTCGATCAAGGCCAAATTGCATGAGCTGGGCGTCAAGGCCACTGAAGAAGAGGCCATGAGCGTGGTGATGGCGGTGAAGGAACATTCGCTGCGGACCAAGGCTCTGCTGACGGATGCGGAATTCCGCCAGGTGCTGGCCGCGACGCTGCCGAAAGCGGTGGGCGTCGCTTAGGCGCGATCGTGGACACTCTCACGGCGCAGACTGCGCGCGGTAAAGTCGGCCTCACGCGGAACCAGATTAAAAGTTTCTGGGCCGCGTGGGGCGGCTGGACCATGGACGGGATGGATTCGTTCATCTACTCCCTGGTGCTGGTGCCGGCGCTGCGGGAATTGCTGCCGAAGTCGGGAATTGAGGCGACGGCGGGGAATGTCGGCTACTACGGCGGCGTTTTCTTTGCGCTGTTCATGATCGGGTACGGGGTGGCGCTGGTTTGGGGGCCGATCGCGGACCGCTTCGGGCGTGTGCGCACGATGATGCTTAGCATCTTTTGCTTTTCGCTGTTCACGATGCTCACCGGGTTTTCTACAGGGTTGTTATCATTGGCGATTTTCCGGTTTATGGCGGGCGTGGGGATCGGCGGCGAGTGGTCTGTCGGGGCATCGCTGGTTTCTGAAGACTGGCCCGAAGAGCGGCGGACGATGGGCGCTGCGCTGATGCACACTGGCTATTACTTCGGATTTTTTCTGGCGGCGATCGCGAATTATTTCATTGGCAGTCACCTGGGCTGGCGCTACATGTTCTTCCTGGGCGGCACTCCGGCGCTGCTAATCGGCTTGATTCGGCGCAACGTGCATGAGCCGGTGCGGTGGGAGAAAGTGCAGACGACCATGTTGCGGTCTTTCGCCGAGCTATTTTCGGTGGAGTATCGGCGGCGCACCATCCTCAATTCGCTGTATTTGATTGTTTCGTTGTGCGGGCTGTGGGCGGGGTCGGTGTACGTGCCGTCAGCGATTACTTATATCGCGCAGCGCGAGGGGCGGTCGGCGGCGGATGCTGCCCAACTGGCATCATATTCCTCGGGATTGCTGGGAATCGCGACGATTCTTGGCGCGCTAGTGGTTCCCGCGCTGGCGGATTGGCTGGGGCGGCGGGTCACGCTGGGATTGTTTTACATCGTGATGATGATTTCGTTATGGGTGGCCTTCGGGCAGGTGTTCTACATGCAGACGCACGCGCTCGAATGGTTCCTGGTGTGCACTTTCTTTCTGGGATTGGGTGGATCGAACTTTATCGTGTATTCGTTCTGGTTGCCGGAACAATACGGGACTAAGTGCCGTGCTAGTGCGTTTGCGTTCACCACGAACATCGGGCGCTTCGCGGCGGCGGGATTCACGTTTTTGGTAGGGTCGGGCGTGCGGCACTATGGATCGCTGGGGGTTCCGGTGGGGCTGACGGCGCTGGCGTTTGTGGTGGGACTCGCACTGCTACCGATGGGCGTGGAGACGAAGGGCAAGCCGCTGCCGGCGTGAAGAGGGACAGTATCCTCAATCCTCAATGTAGTTTTGGGGATTGAGGATACTGTCCCTCTTCAGTGCATCCAGCGGACGACGCCGGCTACACCGTCGACTGCTACTGTCGAGCCGTCGGGGATGCGGCGGGTGGCGTCTAAGACGCCCAACACCATGGGGATTCCGCGTTCGCGCGCTAGCGAGGCCATGTGCGAAGTGCTGCCGCCGCGCTCCGTGACTACGCCGGCGACTTGCGACAGAATGTGACTCAGGGCGGGGCCGGCCACCTTTGTGATCAGGATGTCGCCGGGAGCGATGCGCGACATTTCACACTCGCAGTTGATGACGCAGGCGCGTCCAGTGCCCCAGCCGATGCCGGCGGCGTGGCCGTTCAAACGCGTCTGATTGCGCCAGATTTCATCCGGCACTGTCGCGGGTTGGGTGTGCAAAGGACGGGCTTGCAGGAGTTTGAAGCCGGTGTCGTCCATGGCCCACTCGATCTCCACTGGCATGTCCATCAAGTCTTCCACGCGGCGCAAGAGTTGGCCCAGTTCAACTGCTTGCGCTTCGCTGAGACATGGCTCCTCGGCGCGTGCGCGGGTGACTACCTGAGTCGTCGGTTCGGCCGCGCGGTGGATACAGCCGACTTCGTGATCCTTGCGGCCGGCCATCATGCTGAGAAGTTTTCCGTCGCGGGAAAGTTCGTAACGGTCGGGGGTTACTTCGCCCTGCGCGATGGCGGAGCCCAGGCCCCAGGTCGCGCTGAGAATCATGCTGCCTTCGGCGGATTGGCTCAGCCCGCCGCCGGATGCGCGTGCGGATACCAAGGGCTGAATCAGGATCGCCATGGCGGTCTCGGCCGGGTCGATATCGTGCGTCGCCATGTAACGTAGGGCGCGCGTGGCCCATAGCGCGCCCCAACAGGAACGGATTGCCGTGATGAAATCAGCCTCGCTTTCGAGACCTAGATAGCTTTCGAACTGGCCGGCGAAGCTGGAGCCGAAGCGATCTTCCACCAGTGCCGAGGAGCGCACTACGGTTAGGGCACCGGTCTCGTTCCTTAGCGCCTGCCACGCTTCGAGCAGCGGGTCCAGCACTGCGGGCGTGATCGGTTTATCGAGAAGGCCCAGCTTCATCGCGAGCGCGTGCTGGCGGGCGCGCGGACTGCTTTCGGCCGTGAATACGCCGCGGGCATCGGCTTCCAGACCAAGCGCACGGATCTGTTCGCGATACGCGGCGGCGTCGAGACAGAAACCGGCAGGTATTGGTAAACCTGCTTGGCCCAAGCGGGCGAGGTTCGCCGCCTTAGGTCCGAAGCGGCCGGCGTCGGTCGCCTCGGGGGCAGTGAGTGGAACTACAAACATCTGTGCTGCTTACTGGCCAGCCAGTTTGCCGTAATCGGAGTAGCCCGGCATGGGATCGACGACTGTGATCTGGTTGACCGGGAAGTTGGACACGATCTCGACGCTGTCCTTGTGAACGATGAGCATCTCTTCGATGCGCACACCCCATTGATGCGGCTTGCCGTGCTGCGTTTCGAGCGCAAACACCATGCCTTCTTTGATGTCGATGGGGTGATCCATAGACCAGATGCGCGAGATCACGGGCTGGTCATATTGGGCGAGACCGAGGCCGTGGCCCCACAGGTTGGCGGCGGCTTGATCCTCTTCTTCGTAACCCCAGGCTTCTTTCGCGGAGGGCCATTTCGACGCGATATCGCGCGTGGTGGCGCCGACCTTCACAGCCTTAATCGAATCGTACAGCCACTTGAGGGCGAGCGCGTAGTAATCTTTCTGCTCTTGATTCGGCTCGCGGCCCACCATATAGGTGCGGTAGTAGCAGGATTTATAGCCGTTCCAGGTAAGAGCGGCCAGATCCATGAACACCATGTCGCCGGGCTTGATGATGCGGTCTGAGAAGTTGCGCCAGTTGGGCCAAGTGTTGAGGCCGGAAGAAACGATGACGTCTTCCACATCCTCCATGCCGGGGATGTTATAGAGGAACTCCATGATATGCGCGGTGAGCTGGTTCTCGGTGAGGCCCGGCTTCAGCATGCGCATGAATTCCCAATGGGCGGCGTCGCCAATGGCGCCTACTTGGCGCATGCATTCGTGCTCGTCCTGATTTTTGACGGCGCGCGCTTCCATCATGGGCGTCATGCCGTCGGCCCACTTGATCTTGGCTTCTTCGAAGATCTTGATCATGTTGATGTCGATGAAATCGACACCCAGCGTCATGCCGTCGACGCCGCGCTTCTTCATTTCCTGCTTGATGGCGTTGGTGAACTTGGTCACCTGCATGGTGGACGCGGGGCCGGCCGCGCCTTTGATCCAGGCGTAGGAATAGCGGACGTTTTCCTTGGGGATCCAGGGCGAGTGCCTTTCGATGTGCATGCCGATGTCGCCTTGCTCGAAGAGCACGGGTGCATCATCACCGCAGAGGAGAGCGTAGCGCAGACCGGGTTTCAGGCGATTCCAGCCCGGCGTCAAGGTGCTGGTAATGTAACGCACGTTTTCGTCGTACATGACGAGCATAGCTCCCAGGTTGTGAGCCTTCATGCGCTCGCGTGCGCGTGCCAAGCGGTACTTCCGCAGGCGATCCCAATTGACTCGCTCCTGCCAATCCAATCCCACACTGCCGACGTTTGCCATGTTGTCTCCAGTAAATGTTCGTTATGAAAAATGAGGCGCGGACGCGTCTCTTGCTGTCAACACAATTCTCCAATGTTACTGGGGGCGTTCATCGCTGTCAAATGACGGACCGTAAAGAAATGTAACGCAGCGAGTTAGTTCGAACGCTTGAGGTCGTTATAGAGCTGGCCGACGAAGCGGTCGGCTGTGGTGTCGGCGCTGGGAATTTTGGCGTCGAAGTCGGCGGTGGGCTTGGCGGCGGTCGCTTCGGCTTCGGTCTTGCCTTCGCGAATCATTTTGAGAACGCGGTCGCGGACAGCTACGTACATGTCGCGATGGAAGATCAAATCGTTGCGGGTCGCGATGGGGCCGTGGCCGGGGACTACTTTGGAGTTCGCGTCGGCGAACCCAATGGCAACGCCTAGGCCGTTAATCATACCTTGCGAGCTGCCGCCGTTGGCTACATCGATCGTGGGATAGCCAACGGAGCGGTAGAAATCGCCGGTCATGAGGACGTTCGAGACGGGAAAATAAACCAGTGTGTCGCCGCCGGTATGGCCGCGCGGGACGGGGATGGCGCGCACTTCTTCGCCGTCCATGTTCAGCGTAATTTGGCCGGCGTAGGTCATGGTGGGGAGCGCGGCGGCGGGATACGCGGGCCGCACGGGGCTCCCGGGCGTGGCCACGGTGACGGGTTGGGCTAGTCGCCCGCGCAGGTCGTTTGTCGAAAGGATCGTGACACCCATTTTTCCCAGGTTCTCATTGCCGCCGGTGTGATCGCCGTGCTGATGAGTGTTGATCAGAAAGCGAATGGGCGCGTTCCCGGAGATCTGGTTGATGGCGGCGACCAGCTTGATGGTTAGGGGCGCGAATTGGGAATCGACCATGAGGACCCCGTCGGGGCCGACGAGCGCGCCGGTGGCGCCGCCCGCGCCTTCCAGAACGTAGAAGTTCGGGGCGAGCTTGGTGGTTTTGATTTCGACTTTGCTGAAATCGGGAGCCTGCCCTGCCAGCGTAGCGGCAGTAATTAGGATCAGAGTCGTGGTCTTCATTTGTTCGGGAGGATCAGTTCGCAGGGCTGCGGGTCCCACTTAGAACCGTCGAGTTCTCGCTTGAAGTGAGAGGTCGTGACCCAGGGGGCATCGAGGTATTGCGCGTCTTCAACGATGGAGGTGACCACTAGCCACTGGTCGCCGTTGCTCTCTTTGTGCAGATCGTAGTATTCAGTGAGCAGCACGTTGGCGCTGTAGGGGACGCCGTTATTGCGCAGGAATCCTGGGCGGATGTGCGTGGTGACCACCTTCAGGCTGCCGCCGAGGTTGCGTGGGTCGGGCGGAGGGGGCGGGCCTTGCATGTTGATGCCGGGGAAGCCGGGGGTATTGGGATTTTGCGCGGACACTTTATTCCAGTAGGAGCGAGTGCTTTGCGGGGTCTGCCACTGGGCGGCAGATACGCCTTGCAAAGTGGGCTCGCCCGACACTGGCTTCGGCGATTGCATCATGCCGGTGCCGGCGGAATACGTGGGTGTCGCGGCGGCGTCGGCGAATGAGAAGACGCGAGTTTGTTTACCGGCGTCGGCTTCGAGTTTGAGTGTAGAGTCGTTATCCCACGCGATACGGATGCGGCCGGGAGCACGCATGATGGTGGGCGCGCCGTAATTCTTGCAGGCGTCGGCCTGCGTGGGCGTGTAAGCCATCGCGGCTTTAATGGCCTCTTGATTCAATGGGAGGCTGTAGTAATCACCCTTGGGCGCGGTGAGCATCCGGTAGCGCCAGTCTTCGGTGACGATCGAAACCCAGTTGCCAGTGAGGTCGATGGGCGCTAAAGTTTTCGGGGTTTGCGCATAGAGCGACGCGACGGCGGCCAGGGCCAGGAATGCGGATTTCATCTCGTCAGACTCCGGTAGATGGCTTCGACGAACATGTCCCCTGTCCAATGCGGACGTCCGTAGCGGTACTCATAGTCGAGCGTGGGCTTGCCGTCTTTGATTTGCGCGAGAGTTTTGTTTTTCTTGATGCCATCGGCGACGCGGTCGCGGATGATAGTGATCATGTCGCGGTAGTCGGAGACATCGGCGGCATCGCACAGCCGGCCGTGACCGGGAATAATCATGGTCCCGCCTTCTTCGTTGTTGGCGGGGATGGCTAGCGCCAGCAGCTTGTTAAGAGCGGCGACCACTCCTGTAATGTTGCCGCCGCGTTCCAGATCGATCACTGGGAAGCCGGTGGTGATGAAGTTGTCGCCCGCGCTGATCACGTTGGAGTTGCGAAAGAACACGATGCTGTCGCCGTCGGTGTGGCCGGGGGCGTGCATGATCTGGATGGGCTCTCCGTTGAAGTAAAAGTCGCGGCCTTCGGTGAACGTCAGCCCGGGCCAGGCGGCGAAGGGCATGGCGGTTTCACCATTCTTTTTGGCGCTCAGGCGCAGCAGGACGTTATCCTGCGCGGTGATGACGGCTGTATCGGTGCCTAGGGAACCGCTCGCAAACGACGCCAGCGGTTGGCCGGATTTGGCGATGACGGCGTTGCCTCCCGTGTGATCGGCATCGGCGTTGGTGTTGAGGATATAGCGTACCGGCTTATCGGAAAGCTTTTTGATCTCCGCTTGGATGCGTTCGGTCAACTGGCCGTTGCCCGTGTCGACCAGCAAAACTCCATCGTTGCCGGGCTGATTGCCGACCTGCACCGTAACGTTGCCGAGGGTGCTGGCGAACATATATACGTTGGGGCGCACGCGCAGGATTTCGAACTTGACGCCGGCGGGAAGCTGCGGTGCGCCGCCGGGCAGGATCATCTGCACTTGCACTTGTTGCGCGGGGAGCAGCGGCGCGCACGCCAGCAGGAGCAACGGAATCCGCATTATTGCTTTTCTCCGCTGAGCAGGCTGTCGAATACTTTCGCGCGTGGGATGGGCATGGTCTTGAGTTTTTTGCGGTACTCGGGATACATGGTTTCGGCGCCGCCGCGGGCCGCGGCTTCGGGGACTCCATACATGTCGGTGAATTCGGCGAGCAAGTGGTTTTCGCCGGGTAGAATGTGCGGGACGTAGCCGACGCGGCCGGGGAGCTCGGGAACGGCATCGCATTTGTACCCGCCGTAGCCTTGGAATGGATTCCACACCCAGGTTTGGGTTTGGATGAACGGCTCGGTGAGATAGGCGGGATCTTCGCGAATGCTGACGACCGTCAGGTATTTGTCGTGGAGGTCAAAGTGTTCGGTGACCTTGACGGCGTCGGTGTGGGCGATGCCGTTGCGGCGCAGGTAGCCGGGCTTGATGTGAGTGGTTTCGACGGTGAGCGTATTGCCTTCCCAGACTCCCGTGGAGAAGCCGGCCCAGGTGTGCGCGGCGAACTCGGAGGGATGCGGGCGGCCGTCCATCCAGATCGTGCGCGTGGCTCCGCCGTAAGTGCCTTCCAAAATGTAAGCGATGATGGCGCCGGTGACGGGGTCCTTTTGCGTGGAGACATTCAGGTTGTTAGGGCCGCGGATGCTGTACGAGGCGGGGTGCGGAATGCACTGGTGTTCGAGCAGAGACACGAGCGACACGTCCCAGGCCTCGGCACGGCGGCGGGCGGCTTCGGTGAGCGGGAAGCCCAGATAGTCGCCGACGGAGGGGCCGGGATCGGTGCGCTCCAGTTCATCTTCGTGATACATGGGGTTCCAGCGGCCCGAGAAATCGAATTGCGCTAGGGCGGGGGTGGCGGCTAGGACAACTATCGCGGATAGCAAGGAAAGCGGGGTTCGCAGCATGGACATTCACCCTTCCATAAGGAGGCTGGAATATTATGGCATACGCTATGCGCAGCTGGTAGCGCCAGATGGGGGTGTTGGGGGGCCGTGTGATACGATCGGATTATGGCTAGATTGGCTAGATCGAAATGGAAACTCGCCGATGCTAAAAATCGTTTTAGCGAGCTAGTGAACCGGGCGCTGGCCGAAGGGCCGCAATGGGTCGAGCGCCGCGCCGATGCGGTGGTGGTATTGGATCGCCGTGAGTACGAAAGACTCGCTGGGAAAATAATCAGTTTCAAGGAGTTCTTGACCGCGCCAGGGCCGAGCCTGAAGGGCTTGGACCTATCCCGCGACCGTTCCCCCATGCGTGAAGTCAAGTTATGAGGGCTCTGCTCGACACTTGTGTACTTTCAGAGCTGCGCAATCCCCGGCCGAACAGCGGTGTCCGCCAAGCCATCGCCGATTTCACGGACGACGATCTGTATGTCAGCGTCGTCTCGGCAGGCGAGATTGCCAAGGGGATTGCGCTGCTCAAGGATAGCCGCAACAAACGGGGGCTCGATAGTTGGTTGCGGGCATTGGAACTCGGCTACGCCGACCGGCTGCTGCCGGTAGATCTGGAAACTGCGCACATCTGGGGCGAGCTTACGGCCACTGCACAAAAACGCGGACGCGCGATTCCGGCGGCGGATGGTTTGATTGCCGCAACTGCGCTGCGCCATGGGCTCCACGTGATGACACGAAACACCCCCGATTTTGAAGCGACCGGAGTGCTGTTGTTGAATCCGTGGAAGTAGCGCGCGGGCCCCGTCGCGAGTGGATCGTGGTGGGTATATACTAACGCTCCAGGGACCCCTAACTTCATCGAGAGAGGTACGAGGACATGAGCAAGACGAGACTTCTGTTCCTGAGCGCGATCGCGTTTCTGGCGGTTTCACTGGTCACGATCAAGGCGCAGCAACCTGCCGGATCGGCGGTGAAGATCAACGACAACGGTATCGGCGGCGTGGTCACCAGCTCCAAAGGGCCGGAAGCCGGCGTGTGGGTGATCGCGGAAACTACCGACCTGGGCACGAAATACAGCAAAACTGTGGTCACCGACGATCGCGGGCGCTATTTAATTCCGGAGCTCCCGAAGGCCAGCTATACGGTCTGGGTGCGCGGCTACGGGCTGGTGGATTCGGCGAAAGTGAAGACCGTGCCGGGCAAGAATCTCAACCTCACTGCGGTGATTGCGCCGAGCGCGAAGGCGGCTGCGGAATATTATCCGTCGAATTATTGGTACGCTCTGGCGCAGCCTCCGGCGAAGAGTGAGTTCCCTGGTACGGGCCCTGAAGGTAACGGGATCAACCCGGCGATGAAGAGCCAGGCTCAATGGCTGCGCATCATGAAGACGGATAGCTGCGAGTCCTGCCATCCGCTGGGCGGGAAGGGAACGCGCACGCTGCCGGCGGGCCTGGGACACTTCGATTCGTCTGTCGACGCGTGGGAACGGCGCATTCAATCGGGGCAGGCGGGAAATGCAATGCTCGCGGGTCTCAATCAACTGGGCAAGCCGCGCGCGCTGAAAATGTTTGCGGACTGGACTGACCGCATTGCCGCAGGCGAGTATCCCAAAGAAGCGCCGCCGCGGCCGCAGGGCCTGGAGCGCAACGTAGTGATCACGCAATGGGACTGGGCTGGCCCGACGGTGTATCTGCATGACGAGATCGCTACCGATAAGCGCAATCCCCGGCTCAACGCGAACGGACTGTTGTATGGGTCGCTCGAAGTAAGCGCGGATTTCCTGCCGGTGCTAGACCCCGTGCGCAACACCATCAGCCAGGTGAAGCTGCATCCGCGCGATCCGAATACGCCGCTGGCGGCGGCGGCGACCATGCCGCGTCCGTCCGCCTATTGGGGCGACGAAGTGATTTGGAACAGCCAGAACAACGTTCACAATCCGATGTTCGACGATAAGGGGCGGGTCTGGCTGACGTCCACCATTCGTGGTCCGGAGAATCCGGCGTTTTGCCAGGATGGCTCGCTCAATCCTTCAGCGAAGTTGACGCCAACCAAGACTGCCGGGCGGCATTTGGCGATGTACGATCCCAAGAACAAAGAGTTGGAGCTGATCGATACTTGCTTCGGCACCCATCATCTGGTCTTCGCCGAGGATGCTAACAACACGCTATGGACCAGCAGCGGCGGAGGAGGCGGCGTGGTGGGCTGGCTGAACACCAAGATGTGGGATCAGACGCACGATGCGGCGAAGTCGCAGGGCTGGACGGCGCTGGTGCTCGACACCAACGGCAACGGCAAGCGCGACGCTTACGTCGAGGGCGAACAGAAGGTGGCGACGGCGCCTAGCGGCGAGAGCTTGGGAACGAATTCGGCTATGAATGTTTCTCTCGACCCGACGAAGGACACGCGCCTCAATGCGGCGTTCTATGGCGTCACGGTGAGTCCGGTGGATGGATCGGTGTGGGGCACGGTGCTGGGATTCCCGGGTGCCGTGGTGCGCCTGAATCCGGGCTCGCATCCGCCGGAGACGGCGCTGGCGGAATACTACGAGTTGCCATGGAACAATCCCAAGGCGGCAGTGCAAGGGTTTGGGCCGCGCGGGTTGGATATTGACCGCAACGGCGTGGTGTGGACCGTGATCGCGAGCGGACATCTGGCGAGCTTCGATCGCAGGAAGTGCAAGGGTCCGCTGAACGGGCCGAAGGCGACGGGGCAGCAATGTCCGGAAGGCTGGACGCTGACGGCGGTGCCGGGGCCGCAGTTCAAGGGCGTGACGGACCACGGGAGCGCGGATTCGAATTATTACGACTGGGTGGATCAGTTCGACACCCTCGGCCTAGGCAAGAACACGCCCATCGCGGCGGGGAGCGATTCGGATGCGCTGCTGGCGCTGAATCCGGCGACCGGCAAGTTCACGGTGATGCGGGTGCCTTATCCGACCGGGTTCTTCGCGAAGGGGATGGACGGAAGGATTGACGATCCCAAAGCGGGGTGGAAGGGGAAAGGCGTGTGGTCGACGTGGGCGACGCGTGCGCCATTCCATAGCGAGACGGGCAAGGGTACCAGTAGCAAGGTGGTTAAGTTCCAGCTGCGGCCGGATCCGTTGGCGGATTGAAGTTCCGAGGGACAGTACACTCAATCCCCGGCCGCGATAGTCGGGGACCCGGGCAAGGTGGCCGGGGATTGAGTGTACTGTCCTTCGGGGTTACTGGGCTGGCGTGGTCGCCATTGCCGAGGGGCCCTTCATGAGGCGCTTGATCAAGTCGCCAGTCGATTGATGGGCCGAGCCGCCGGTGTTGGCTACGCCACCGACGCCCATGGCTAC
>Ga0268264_10002352_pt1 | contig 16691 bp, 11 predicted proteins | sample KBSSwiS32_FD_190357 | JGI IMG/M metagenome (GOLD analysis project Ga0268264, IMG submission 190357) | Switchgrass rhizosphere microbial communities from Kellogg Biological Station, Michigan, USA - KBS Switchgrass S3-2 (SPAdes) (version 2) | ecosystem: Host-associated > Plants > Roots >...
CAGGCCGAGCGAACCCGCGCCGGTGATGAGCCCGAGAGCATCCCGCTCTTTGTACCTCCGCGATAACAGCACCGGCATCAGCAAGCCGCCGAGCGCGAGGATGGTGACACCGGAACCGCCGGTGAACGAAGTGAAGAAGGCGCAGGCGGTCGCGGTCATGATGGCCGCTCCACCGCGCAGCCGCCCGAAAACGCCTTGAAAGACGCGGACCAAGCGTTTGGGGGCTCCACCTTCCGCTAATACAAATCCGGCCAGCGTGAACATCGGGATGGTCGGCAGGATGGCGTTCGTGACCAGCGAATAGTGCGCGATGGGGATGGAAGCAATCGGTTCTCCCGCTTGTTTGAACAACACCAGCGCCACGCCAGCCAGGGTGACAAAAGCAGGAACGCCAGCCAGAGTCGCGAGGCCCAGCATGACCAGAACGCTCATGGGCGACCACTGCCACAGGAGAACCCAGACCGCCGCCAGCGATGCGACCAGCGCGCGGCCGCGCCAGGTTTCCGCTGCATGTCCGGCCAGACGAAGTGCGATCAGACCGAAGCCGATGGGAATCAACGACTGGACTACCCAAACTGGAATTCCATAAGCCAGCACTTGGCCGGAAGGCCGCTCCGCCAGTACGAAATCGACTCCGGCAGCGGCGAGCAGCACCGTCACAGCCACTGCGGTGGATCCGGCAAATGCGGCCGCGAGTTTCCGCCATGGTTCGCTTAGCAGCTCACCTAGCCGGGAAAGAACGAGCAAACGGTTCTCACGCGCCGCGACTGCTGCTCCCAGCATTCCGACCACCAGCGTCAGGTGTTGAACAATGGAAGCCGAGTTCGAGACACCCACGTGCAGCATCTTGCGCAAAACAGCTTCGAGAAGGGGCAGCGCCACCAGCAAGCCCAGCACGAGAGAGAGCAGCAGGTTCTCGAACCTCACTTGCGATACTCTCGCAGCAGGCGCTGGACTTCATCGAACACATCGGCCGGCACCAGGCTCCCGCGAATCTTGGGGTAAACGCCGTCGAACAACGCGCGCCACTCCGCCTCCGCCGCGGGAGTCAACTGCGTCACTTTCATCCCACGCTTCTGCATGGCGGCGACGGATTCCTGCATCTCCTGGCGGCCTTGCAGACTGATCTTCTTTCCAGCTTCCTCGGCGACTTGGCGCATGCTGTCGCGCACCGCCGCGGGAAGGGCGTCCCATGCCTTGCGCGTTACTACTAGCCCGCCGACGAGCGGTGCGTAGTTGATCTCCAGCATGTATGGCGCAGGGAGATAAAACTGGCCCGCCAAGGCATAGAACGGAGCGGTGGGGACCGCATCGATCAGCCCGGTTTGCAGGCCCGTCAAAGTATCGGTGTACTCCAAAGGCACCGGTTGGAATCCGGCAGCCTTCATGAGATCCGCTTGGCCGCTATCGCTGTTCAGCGCAAATACCTTTTGTCTGCGCATATCATCAGGGTGCAGCACGGGTTTCTTAGTGAAGAAGCGGACCCAGCCCGCGTCGGCCCAAAACAACACGACGAATCCCTTTTCTTCAAGGCGCTTTTCGAGCAGCGGTCGAAGCCGGTCGCGCACATACACGACCTCTTCGAGGGAACGGAACATCATAGGCATGACTTGCAACGCGGTTACCGAGTGATCCACTTCCATCAGGCCGGCCACCGATAGCACCGCTCCCTGAAGTTGATCCACACGCATGCGGCGGACCGTTTCGGCTTCCCCGCCCATCACGGCATCCGTGTACAGAGTGGATGCGACACCCACCCCGCGCCATTTAGCGGCCATTTCAAGCAAGGTCTGGTGAGTGGATGTCCCGCGTGGAAGAACCGTCGCGAGTTTAATCCGCTGCGGGGGCGGTTCCACCGCAAACGCTGTGTGGCAGGCTACAACCAGCACTGCCAGTCTTGGGATCCATTGCAAGCGATTCATTTCACATCCTCCAGGAAGAGTTCATCGGTCCTTTGCAGCAGCCAGCGTGCCCGGCGCTGCATAACAACATTCGCGAGCCGGTAATCGGGCTTGAGATTTACGTCAATCGCCAGAGCCCGTTTCAGCAAACTTTCAAATTCCGCGCGATTCTGCTTTTGCAGCGAGACGTTTTCCGCGAGGCTCACCAATGGGCCGGCCTGATTGCCCCCGGAAAGCTCGATGGCGCGATCGAAATGTTTTCGCGAGCGCACGGCGAAGTCTCCTTCGGCTCCATTGCGGCTTCCTTCGTAAGCGATCAGGAAGGAGTGAATCGCCCCCTCATCGAACTTTTCGTCGAGCGCCAGCGCGCGATCGATCAACGCCTCCACGATCCCCTGATCCGCCACCAGGTCCGGATTGTCTTTAGAAAGAGAAATCGCCGCGCCCCAGGCAGCGGCAGTCCAGTAGAGCAAGGGAACGTCCTTTTGTGTCGCAGTTTGCACCGTAGCCCGCGGATCTTTCCGTAGCTCGCTTCCGAACGTTGGATGGGACACTTCCAATCCACGGACCCCGTAATCACGCGCCCGTAGATAGAGACGCCGCGCGCGAATGCGCAGCGCTGTCGCCCGCTCGAGATCACGGTCTTGGATCTCATCGGCCTCTTCCTGGACGAAAGCGTACGCATACGGCGTGAAGCCGCTGGCCGCGGCCAGGAGCAGCCCCCGGTGACGCGGGCTCTCCGCAAGCAGGCTCTCGATTAACTTAAGACTGAAGGGAAGCGCATCGCGCACCAGTTCGGGATCTTCGTCCGAAGTAAACGTCGTCCCCCCGCTGGCAAGTGCGTTTCCTAATTTATTGACTGCGATCCGCTTCACGGAGCAGCCCTGGGTTAACAGCAGGAGCAGACAGACGGTTGCTTTATTGAGCATCTGGTTTCACCTCCGTTGAGTGCGCAGCGCAGGCATCGGCGAAATGGATGCTCAGTTCAACGCGGCCTGCGACGCGTGACTCGACGATGCTGTGCACGTATGTGGGAACGCCCAATCCGCCCCGCATCACGTAGTCACGCGTAAATGAGATTCTCTTCACGAAAACCGAAGGACTCTTGATGAACTGGCCGGATTCGTGGACGGGCAGCCCCGTTTGCCCGTCCACCCACAACTCCCCTTTGAACAGTCCCACCTTCTTTTTCTTTGGCGTCAGCTGAAACACGTAGATTTGCCGCGTTGGTTCGTCCATGACGTTCCTCAGGTGGAAGCGGTAATTGAAAGGTGTTATCGCGATCTCATCGATCTTGCGCGCTTCACTTTCCGCGGCAAGATAGCGAGCGATGACTTCGCGCCTGATCATGCCGTCGCCGCGGGCATCCAGCGTTGTGTAAGTAACCGCTCCCGTTGACGACATTCTGCGCACTGCGCGAAGCGTAGCTTGCCGGTTCAGTTTGGGAAGTCTGGCGTCGATGGTGACTTCCACATCCACGTTCCGCAACGCAAGATTGTCAGACGCCATGGCATTCATATATTTTTCGATCAGGACGGAATGGGCATCGTCAGGCGCGAGATAGTGCACCCCTGAAGGCGCCGCAGCCAAGCCGAAGAGTTGAATTAAGATTGCGAGCAACATTGGGTTCCGCTCTCTCTAAACGCACGGAGATCGCCAAGTTGTTCTCAACTGATTACGCTGGAGTTGTTCGCCGTGCAGGCTGCGAACGTGCAAGGCTTCGCTGACAGCGAAACACGGGGCTGTCAGTGAAAGCTGACTATTGGATCGCCGGCGTCAGACCCAGAGTGACGACGCCGCCCGCGGGGTTATCCTGGCGCATCGCGGCACGGTCGTAGGGCTTGCGGATCCAACGCTGCGCGTCTTCGTGAAGGCCGAGGAAGTCTTGATTTTGCATGACGCGTCTATATTGTTCGACGGCGGCGCCGCGCTGTCCTTTGAGATCCAGCGTTTTGCCCAGCTCCAAACGTGCGATGGCCAGGGACACCGGCGATATCGTGGACGTCTCGGCCGCTTCGCGCAAGCGGCGCTCCGATTCCGCCAAGTCGCCGGCCATGCGGGAAGCCACGCCCAAGCGGCTCAGCACCGCGGCGCGCCCCAGTTTTGGGTAGTCCTTTGCCAGGATTTGCCGGTAGGTATCGATGGCCTGCAGAGGACGGTTCGAAAGCATTTCCACAGCGGCTATATCCAGATGCACCAGGTAATTCTCCGGATAGCGCGCGTGCAATTCGGAAAGCTTTGCCTTGGCTTGATCGAAATCCCGTTGGCGCGTATAAACAATCGCCAGCAGGGTGCGGGCGTCGTCGTCTTCGATGAAACCCTTCTCTGCGCCGAGCTCCATATCCCGCCGGCCCGCCTCCAGATTTCCGCGATAGCCGAGAAGCCACGCCAGCCATTTGGTTTTCAAATCCAAACTGTCCGCGATAATACTGAAGGCGCCGGTGATCACCCGCGCATCCACGGAATCCGGGTAGCGCCGAACCAAGTCGCGCAGCACATCGAAGGTCCTGCCGGCGTCTTCTGACGCACTCAAGCGGGCACGGGCAATGGAGAATTCATAGCCGGATTTGAACGCGTAAGCCGATCCCAACAGAAACTGCGCGTCCGTATCATTGGGGTGTTGGACGGCCCAGACCCGCGTCTTCTCAATGGCCTCATCCGCGGCACGCCGGAACCGTTCGCCGATCTCTGGTGTTACGGGGATCTTAAATTTGGGTGCATCGGAAAACAGGTCCATGCCAAGCACGCGCTCGGCACTCAACAAGCGGGATTTGCTCAATTCCTCAGACCAGTAAACCCGAACACGGTACACATAACCAGCGGGATGCTGCGGCAAGTCCTGGATCAACTGCTGGGAGAGCCGTTCGGCATGGATGTAATCCAGGCGGTAGATCGAATCGACAATGGGCCGCACGCGCATAAAAATGTCATCCGACAAAGGCTTTCTCGCCGTGCCGACGCGGCTTTGAGCGGAGGCCACCAGAGCCAATAGGCACCCCATCAGCAGCCGTGGAATCACGCGACCTCCACTGGCAGAGTTACCGTAATCGCCGTTCCCAGGTCGCCTTCCAAGGGACTATCCAGCCGCACGTCGCCGCCCAAATGCCGCACATTCTTGGCCACGATCGCCAAGCCCAGGCCCGATCCTTTTTGCTTGGTGGTGAAGAACGGATCGAAGATCCGGCCCTGAATTTCAAGTGGAATTCCCGCGCCATGATCGGCGACCGTAATCGTGACCGATCCCGTCGTTTCATGAACCGCGTTGATTTCGACAATGCCGCCGGTCGACGACGCCTGTGCCGCATTGATCGCCAAGTTGAGGACAATCTGGTGAAGGCTCTGCGGATCCACGTTGCGGAGCGTCAGGCCCTTAGGGGCGCGGTATTCAAACTGGACGTGTTGTTCGGCGTACTCGCGGTTCAAGACCCGTGAAATACTCTCGATCAGTTCATGCACGGCCACTTCTTCCGTGCCTTCCGGAACCGGACGAGCGAACGTCAGCAACTGCTCGACGCACGAATTCAGGCGATTGACCTCAGCGACGATATAGGAGAGGTCCCGCCGATAGCCATCGTTCAACTCCCCGTTTTCGCGCATGAACTGCGCGAGCGTCTTAATCGAACTGAGCGGATTCTTAACTTCATGTGCAATGGTGGCAGCCATCTGGCCCAGCGACGCCAGGTGTTCGCTGCGAGCCAGCGCTTTCTCCAGACTGATTTTTCGCTCGAGCAAGCGGCAGCTCTCAATGGTATGCGAGATCTGCGGGCTCAACCCCCACAGGATCGCTTCGTCTTCGTCCAGATAAGCGCGTGGCGAAGGATCGATCAGCAGGAGTCCGGCCAACCGTTCCTCGTACCACAGAGGGAAAAGGTAGTTATAACCAGTTCCAGAGAGCACTCCGGATTCGGAACGCGGTCCCACTACTGCGTCCAGACGCTGGTCCTCGACCGCCTTGACCAACGCAGCGATGTCCAAGCCCGGGGCTGGCGCTCCAAAGGACGCAATGCGCGGCTCCGGATCTTCCACCGCGACCAGCAGAACGCGTCCCAGCTTAAAAGTTTTGCCCAGCTCACGCGCCGTGTACTCCAGCCGCTGATCGAAATCGAAGATTGCGGCCGTTTCCTGGATCAGGTGCTTGCCGAAGTCCGCATAAACCTGTGTTCGTTTTGACAAAGTCCGGTTCATCCACGCGTACAGCGGCACCCACACGCTCACCGCCGCCAGAATCAGCATCACTTCAATGACCGGACCGAAGGCTTCAAATTCCTGTTGCGCCCAATCCGATGCCCGCCTCGCCAGTAGCAAGTAAACTGCCGAAACGCCTCCTAATACTCCGGCGAACACGATTCGCCTGCTGATGAAGAGTCCCAGAACGTTAAAGCGGATGATGTGGTAAAGCAGGCACAGCGCCGGAGCAACACCGCCGAGCACGATAGAGGCCGAGTCCGGACCGCCCGCCGCGCCCGCGATGGTCACGCCAAGCGCTCCTGCAATGGACGCCCGAAAGCGCCGGTCGGTAGCTTCCGCCGCGGCTCCACGAAGCAGCAGTCCCACCATGGCGCCCACCAGACTCACAATGAGCAACCCTACGTACGCACTTTGCAATCCGGCGGAAAGCGCCCACCAGGCAAACGGCGCGACGGCGTAGGCCAAAATCACAAACTTCCGCGGGCGCGACGCGAAAGCTATCTGTAGCATCGCCGAAGGAATCAGAGCCAGTCCGATCCAGGAGACCGATTGCAGGAAGCGAGCCAAGCCGCCCGAGGGCTGTTCGCCCACGCCTGCCAGGTAAAAGGACGTGATGGCGCCGGTCGCGTACCACAGCAACGCCACGCTGACGGCGGCGAGTAGCGCCCATTCCACTGATCCTCGTGACCGTTTCCGGATCATCAGGATCACCAGGAACAAGTAGGCCAACGTCCCGAGCGCGAAGCCGCCCATGCGGATTAAGCCCGTTAACAACATTACGATTGTATTTAGATTAGTCGAAATACTGTCCGTCTGCCATGACACGGGTGTCAGATTTTGCTGTCACCCATTTCTCTATTTCGCGCTGCAAATCCAATATTTAGAGGCGTTTCAAATTTGGCGGGGCATTTGCATAAGTGAATTCATCGTGCCAGCGACTCGCTTTTCCCGTACAGTCTGCGATAATCGACCGTTAGCGATGCAGCGGGCAATGCTAATCGTCGACGATGAAGAGGCGGCGCGTTACGCGTTGGTGCGGGTCTTCCAAGGCGAATATCGCGCGGTGGAAGCTGCGTCCGTGGCGCAGGCGCGCCAACGCCTTCGAGCCGAACGCTTCGATGTCATCCTGCTGGATCACAACATGCCTGGCGAGGACGGCCTGGCGCTGCTCAACGAAATCGGGCAGGGACCCGAATCGCCCGCCGTCATCATGATCACCGCCCACGGCTCCGAACGGCTGGCGGTGAACTCCATGAAAGCGGGCGCCTACGACTACCTGGCGAAGCCTTTCGAGATCGATGAGCTGCGCTTAGTGGTCACGCGCGCGATGGAGCGCCAACAGTTGCGCGAGGAAGTTCGCGGCTTGCGCGAATACCTGGCTGCCGAGGGGCAGTTCGGCAATATGGTGGGTTCGTCGGCCGCCATGCGCGAAGTCTTTCAGCAAGCTGAGCGAGTCGCGCAGAGCGATCTGCCCGTCCTAATTCTGGGAGAAAGCGGAACCGGCAAGGATCTTCTCGCGCAGGAGATCCATACGCGGAGCCTGCGTTCGCGGGGCCGGTTTGTGGCGCTCAATTGCGCCGCGCTGCCGGAGACTCTGGTCGAAAGCGAATTGTTTGGCTATGAGAAAGGAGCGTTCACGGGAGCGAATATCGCGCGTCCCGGCAAGTTCGAGCTGGCCCATCAAGGCACGCTGTTCCTGGACGAGATTGCCGACATGGACCCGTCTACGCAAACCAAAATCCTGAGAGCTTCGGAATCCGGCACCATAGAACGCCTCGGCGGCAACCGTCCCGTGCCCGCGGATGTACGGATCGTAAGCGCCACCAACAAGGACATCTCGACCTTGGTACGCGAAAACAGTTTTCGCGAGGACCTGTACTATCGCTTGGCCGGAGTGACCTTATATATCCCGCCGTTGCGCGATCGAGCGGGAGACATTCCCTTGCTGTCCGGGCATTTCTGGGCGGGCTTGGAAAATAAGTATAAGCGCGAGGGAGCGGAACTCGGCCCGGACGCTCTGGCTCGTCTCGCGGGCGCGCCCTGGCCGGGAAACGTTCGCCAGTTACGCAGCACCTTGGAAAAACTATTCGTGCTGGGCCGTGGGAACATCGTCAACGGCGAGGACATCGCTGTCCTTCTCACTGCCGACAGCCAGCGTGGCGGAGATCACGGGGAACCGGCGTTCCAGGCCGCCGATTACCGCGAGGCGCGGCGCTTGTTTGAGCAAGAATATCTCTCGCGCAAACTCCGCGAGTATGGCGGCAACGTGACTCGCACTGCCAGTGCCATTGGTTTGGAACGCCAGAGCCTGCAGGAAAAGATAAAGAAGCTGGGCGTGTTACGCCCCTGATTGCTGGCGCACAGCTTCTGATCCAGCCTAGCGCAGCAGGCCAATGGTGTATTGGAGCGCTGAGTACTGCGTTTGATAGTCGTACTTGGCATTGAGATTCTCAATCTCGGCTTCCGTGAGATTCAACTGCGCCTGCGTAAGTTCGACGATGGAGGATAAACCGAGGTTATAGCGCCCCTGCGCGAGATCCAGAGCGAGCGCCGCCTGGCGAAGGAACTGGGCCGTGACATCGATCCGCTGGAACGCGTCGTTGGAGCTGGCCCAAGCCACGCGAACGTCGCGAGAGATTCGCTGCTGTTGGTCGCGTAGGCGCTGGTCAGATTCCATGGCGCGTTGCACGGCAGCTTCACGGCGAGCCGAGAACAGATGTCCGTTGAACACGGGAATGCTAACGTTCGCGGCAATCCCCTCGTATTCCGTAGGGATGGGAGAGGTGGCGGGCGTATTGATGAATGGCACGAACCCGCCTACGGCGGCTACGCTAACGGTGGGACGCGAGAGATCTTTTTCAGCGTCGGCAAACTTATAGTTGGCGTCGCGTGAAAAGCGCAGACTCGACAACTCGGGGCGATTGCCGATAGCCTGGGCGACTAATTGGTCGGCGGCGGCAGGCGGTCCGGAGGGTAGCGGCTCCTCTGCTAGCTGATAGTTCGCCGGTTGGTCGGATCCTATGGCCCGGCCCAATTCGGCCAGCGCCTGCTGAACATTGTCCTGCGCGCGAACCAGCAGGAGCTTGGCTTGCGACACGTTCACCTCGGCAAAGCTGACGTCGAGCTGCGACTTCAAGCTGTTGCGGGCAAGCTCGGTGACCTGGTCGCTCAGCAACTGACGTGCACTGACCGTCTGCTCGGCGACTTTCACGACGGCTTGCGCGTGGAGAACATCAAAGTAGGAGCGATTCACCTGGAGGAGCACGTCGTAGCGCGTGGCTTGAGCAGTTTGTGCCGCCGCTTGGGCTTGCAAGCGCGAACTGCTTACCAGATTCGATGTGCGGCCGGAATCGGTGATCAACTGGCGAATCACTACGCCCTGGCCGAAGCGGTTGAAGAGTCGGGAAGCAGAAAGGTCTCCGGCGCCGATCCGCGAAAGATTATTGCCCTGGGAACCGGTCAGATTGCCCGTCACGTTGGGGTAATAATTGGAGCGGTTCTCGATGATTTGCTGGTTGGAATAATTGACTTCGTTTTGCGCGGCTTGAACCTGCGGATGATTTTGAAGCGCCAGCGCCTCGGCTTGTTGCAGGGTCAGCTTGGGCGGATTCTGTGCATGGGCACAGATTGCGACCGAAATCACTATGACTACGAGAGCGCTATGAATTCTAAGCATGTGCTTTCCTGCGGTCATAGACCAGTACATAAGCGGCCGGCACCAGGAACACTGTGAGAGCTACTGACACCGCTAAGCCTCCCAGGATGGCGCGGGCGAGAGGAGCGTACGACTCGCTGCCGGCACCCAGTTTCAGAGCCATCGGCAGCAGTCCGATAATGGTGGCCAGCGAGGTCATCAGCACGGGACGAAGCCGCACGCGGCAAGCCATCGCCACGGCTTCGCGGACTTGCATTCCCTCGTGCCGCAGATGGCGCGTGAACTCTACAATCAGGATGCTGTTGGAGACCGCGATCCCGACTAGCATGACGACTCCCATCAGCGACATCACATTCAGCGTGGTATTCGTCACCCAGAGGGTGACAATCACTCCCGTCAAACCGGGAGGGACTGCGATGAGGATGATGAAAGGATCCAGGAACGACTGGAACTGCGCCACCAGGATGAGGAACAGCAGCACCACTGCAAGCGTTAAGCCAACCGCAAAGCTGCTGAACGAGGCTCGCATCCCCTGCACCATTCCCCGCAAAGTGACCGTAAGGCCCTGAGGGACGGTCGTGTCGCCGATGATTTTGTCGATGGAGTTTGCAATGCGGCCAAGATCCTCGTTTAGCGGACGCACGTAAATATCCATGGTGCGCCGCAGTTGATAGTGGTCCACTTCGGTGGGGGATTTGATGCGCTGGACCGTGCTGATCATATCTAACCGCGTGGGGTCCAGTTGACTCGATGCGCGCAGCGGGATGCCCTTGAGATCCGAGAGGGTTTTCACCTGGTTCTCGGGGTACTGAACCGTCAGCATGTAATCATTGCCGGTTTTGGGGTCGATCCAAAAACTCGGAGCAATCATGGTATTCGAAGTCAGAGCCGTGATGACATTGTTCACCACTTCCTGCTGGTTCAGGCCCATTTGGCTGGCGCGCATACGATCCACGTTGAGTTGCAGCGCGGGATAGTCGATGTCTTGGGGCGTAAACACGTCTGCCACACCGGGGATATTGCGGATCTTCGCGGAGAGCGCGAGCGCGGTGTTATACGCGTTGGTCATGTTCGTGCCGGCTACCTGAACGTCGATTGGCGCCGGGAGCCCCAGGTTGAGGACGGCGTCCACCAGTCCGCCGGACTGGAAGTAGGCCGTCAATTCCGGCAGCTCCGTCTCGATTCTTTTTTTCATCCGCGCCATATAGTCATAGCTGCCAGTTTTGTGATCCTCGGCGAGGCTCACTTGTACGAATGCCGTGTGCATGGCGGAGTTGGTGGTATAGATGGCCGAAAAATCGGGCGTGGCTCCGATATTAGAGACGATCATCCCCAGATCTGAAGGCGGGACAACCTTGCGCACCAGATTTTCGACTTTCGCCACCTCATCTTCGGTTACCGAGAGCCGGGTGCCACTGGGCGCTTTCAGGTTTATGACGAACTGCCCGGCATCCGTTCGCGGGAAGAAGGAGAGCCCCAGTTGCGGGAACAGCCCTAAGCTGGCCACGAAGATCGCTGCGAATGCGAACAACGTAATCGCCGGACGCCGCAGCACGCCTGCCACCAGTTTGTCGTAAAAGCGGAGGAAGGATTCGAAGCGGTCATTAAACCAAACATTGAACCACTGGCCGAAAGACTTTCGGCGCTTGGACTGCTCCACCATCACGGGTACTTCCTCGGAGGGGGTGTGATGATGCGAGGAATGCTTCAGGAAACGCGCGCAAAATAGCGGCACCACCGTCATCGCCACCGCGTAGGATGCAAACAATGACAACGCGACAGCCAACGCCAGCGCAGAGAACAAGAATTTACTGACGCCGTAGAGGAACGTCACCGGAAAGAACACAACCACTGTGGTGAGCGTAGCGGCCAACACCGGCAGCGCCACTTCTTGACCACCTTTTTCGGCGGCTATTGCCGGCTCCTCGCCCAGTTCAAGGTGCCGGTAAACGTTTTCCAGCACCACTACCGAGTTGTCGATCAAGCGGGAGAATGCCAGCGCCAATCCGCCCAGCACCATGCTGTTTACCGACCCGCCGCCGAGCGACATGGCGATGAAAGCCGCCAGCACGGAAAGCGGAATGGAGAAGAACACCGCCACCGTCGCCCGCAGGCTGCCGAGAAACACCAGGATCATGATCGAAGTGAGCAATAATCCGATGCCACCTTCGTCGAGTAGCGTCTCAATGGCGGTCTTCACGAAAACGGACTGGTCGAACACTACTCGGGTGATCAGCTCTTTAGGCACGTCGAACAAGTGCTGTACGGCGTCCTTGATCCCGTCAACCACGGCGATGGTGTTGGTGTCGCCGCCCTGCTTCAATACCGGCAAATAGACGGAGGGTTGCCCGTCGACGCGGACGATGTTGGTCTGGATCTGGTGTCCGTCCACAGCTTCGCCGATGTCGTCGACGCGCACCGGAGACTGCCCCACCATCTTGATCGGGAGCTGGTTGATTTCACCGACGGTGCGCAATTGGCTATTGGTGTAGATGTTGTAATCGAGCGGTCCGATCTGCACGTCTCCCGCGGGCAGGATGAGATTCGCCGTATTGAGCGTTCGCACCACATCCATCAAGCTGAGCTGGTGCGCTTCGAGCTTGTAGGGGTCGGTGTAGACCATGATCTGCCGGTACTTCCCTCCGAACGGCTGCGGAACGCTGGCGCCGGGTACACTGGCGATTTGATTGCGCACCTGAAACTGCGCCAGATCGCGCAAAGCCGTTTCGTCGAGACCCTCGCCCTTGAAGGTGACCAGGCATACCGGAAGACTGGAAGCATCGAACTTCAATACCACGGGCGGCAAAGTCCCGGGCGGGAGCCGGCGCAATTGCGCCATTGCCAGATTTGAAATGGTGGTGACCGCCGAATCCGGGTTGGTGCCTGGCTGGAAGTAGACTTTGATGACACTTACCCCGGGCAAAGAGCGCGACTCGATGTGCTCGATCCCGCTACCCAACGTGAAGAAGCGCTCAAAACGGCTGGTGATATCGGTTTCGATTTGCTCCGGCGGCATACCCGAGTAGAAAGTTGCCACAACCACCACGGGAATATTCATGGCCGGGAACATATCGACGGGCATGCGCGCCAGGCTGGTGATGCCAACCACGGAAATGATCAGACAAATCACGACGATGAAATAGGGATTGCGGATGGCAAAGCCAGACATAAGTTTCTTGATCTAGGGCGCGGTACTCATTGCGGTGACTTTCGGCTGCACCTGCTGTCCGGATTGCAGACCCGCACGGTTGCCGATCACGACCATGTCTCCGGCCTCAATCCCAGACAGGATCTCTACTTTGGTAGACGTTTGGAGGCCGAGCTTTACTTTTCGAATCGCGACTTGGTTTTCGGGAGTCACAACAAAGACTTGCCCCGAGGAGTCATCGCTGCCCACATCGATCGCCGGGACTGGGACTACCACGACATGAGCGCGGCTATCGAGTGTCAGGTTCACTTCGGCATACATGCCGGGAATAAGGACCAAGCTCGGGTTCGTTACATCCACTTCGGTATCCATAGTGCGCGTGGCGAGTGATACTTTTTCGGCAAACCGCGTAACGCGGCCGGGAAAACTGCGATTCAACGTCTTTACGTGTACTTCTACCTGCTGGCCGATGTGGACAGTAGGCACGGCCGATTCGGGAACCGGCAGAATCAAACGCAGCAAACTGTTCTCGGATAGTTTCACCAGTGGCATGGCCTGGCTGCTGGAGGCGGTGCCGGCCTGAATCATGGAACCGGTATCGGCATAGCGCTTGGTGATCACTCCAGCGAACGGCGCAGTGACGCGGGTGTAGTCAAATAGCGTCTTGATCTTCTGCAACTCCGCGGTATTGACGTGCACTTGTTCTTCCGCGGCAGCAAGGTTGGATTTGGCGGCGGAAACCTGTGCTTCTGCGACCAGATCCTTACTGTGAGCATCGTCTATCTCCTGTTGGGCGACGAGTCCCGGCTTGCTTTTGGACACCTCCGCGAGACGGTTGTAGGAGAGGTGGGCAATTTCGTGAGCGGATTGGGCTTGCTGAACCTGATCTTTGGCCCGCGTCACCTCTGCTTGGCTGCGATCTACACCTGCTTGGGCACGGGCCCGGTCGTCGGCCATTTCAGGGATTTCGAGCGTCGCCAACAATTGCCCTTCTTTGACGCGATCGCCGACGTCGACGTTGATGCTCTTGACGTAGCCTGCAACCTTGGCCATGAGGTCGACTTCCTGAAACGGTCTGAATTCCGCGGTGAGAATCATTCCTCGCGACAGATCTTCGACTGTGGCTTTGGCGACTGCGACGGTAGGCGCCGACGACGATTTCTCACTTCGCGCCTCGACTTGCGTGCCTTTTGAACAGGCGTTGCCGAGCAGAGCTGCGATCACGATGGCTAGTACCGCAAGATAAGTCTTTCGCGCTCGTCCTTGACTGAAGAGTTTTTGATGGGTCATTCGCACAGAACCGGTGCACAGGACCGGTGGGCACAACAAGACTGTTCCACTTCAACAACATAAGCTAAGAGGTCCTCCGCGCCCATACCAGGAGGCTGGTATTTTTGGAACAAAATCCTGGTAGGTTGTTTCTGAAAGGCAAAAGCTCGGTTAGCATGGAGTCGATGCCGCCGCGAAACGTCAGTCTGCTGTATTCCAGTCAAGGCGATGCGGATCGCGTATCTTTCAGTTCGCGCCTGGCTTTGCTGATTGGGTTCGGCGGTCTTCTGCTGATTATGGTGCTGGCCGGAATCGATGCGCTGGGGGTTTTTCAGCGTTTTCGGCAGGGCGACGAGCAGATCCGAGGCCGGTACCTTTCTCAAAATCACGTTTTAAATGACATCCGGTCTGATGTTTATCTTTCCGGCACCTACGTGAGGGACTATCTTCTCGAACCGGATCCCACGAGGGCCGCAGTTTACCGGGCGAGCCTAGAAGACGTTCGAAAACACATGGAATCCGCGCTCGAAGTCTACGGCCGGCAGACTGGTCCGGCCGAAGCGCAGCATTACTCGGCGCTGCGGACGGAGCTCATGGACTATTGGGGAATACTGGCGCCCATCTTTCAATGGGATCCGGCGGAAAGGCGGCGTTCCGGGTACACTTTTTTGCGCGACCAAGTTTTCCCGCGGCGGCAGAATATGCTGGCGGTGGCCGATAGAATTGCCGCGATCAACGAACAGCAGCTCACTGCGGGGAACAACCAGGTGGTTTCGCTGCTCCTCCGCTTTCAGACGCGCGTGCTGGTGACTTTGATGGCCGCGCTAGTACTTGGTCTGGGAATGGCTGCTTTCAGTACGCGCAAGATTCTGAAGCTGGAGGACCAGGCTCGCCTGCGCTATGAGGAAGCGGCCGATGCCCGTAGCCAACTCAAGGATCTCTCCGCGCGTCTGGTGCAGGCACAGGAAACCGAGCGTCGCGCGCTTTCGCGGGAATTACACGATGAAGTGGGACAATCGCTTTCGGCGGTATTAGTTGAATTGCGTAACCTTTCGGCGGGCCTGGGGATCCGATCGGCAGAACAATCGCTCAGCCACGCAGAAACAATCAAGGGCCTGGTGGAGACCACGGTGCGAGTGATTCGAAATATGGCTCTGCTGCTGCGGCCCTCCATGCTGGACGACCTGGGGCTGATTCCAGCACTGAAGTGGCAAGCCCGGGAGTGCGCGAAGCGGACGTCCATGAATGTGAGCGTCGCCACGGAAGTCGAGTCCGACGACCTTCCGGACGAATACAAAACCTGTGTATATCGAGTGGTGCAAGAGGCCTTGCATAATTGCGAACGGCACTCGCACGCGACCGCCGTCCGCATCCGGGTGGAACAAAAACCTGACCGCTTGACGCTGATTATTCAAGACGACGGGCAGGGCTTCGATGTCGGGCAGATGAAAGGAGTGGGATTGCTCGGCATCCAGGAGCGTGTGGCGAGGCTGGGGGGAATCGCGAGTGTGCACTCGCAACCAGGAGACGGAACTATCCTTTCGATAGAGTTGCCCTTAACCGAGGAGCAGCGGAGTACAGAAGCCCGTGGAACCCATTCGCATACTGTTAGCTGACGACCACACCGTCATGCGCCGGGGTTTACGGCTTTTGCTGGAAAACCAACCCGAGTTTAAGGTAGTCGCCGAGGCGGCGGATGGGCGGCAGGCGGTCGAGCAAGCCGAAGCCACTCAGCCGGATGTCGCCGTCATCGATATTGCCATGCCTAATTTGAGCGGGATCGAAGCGGCGCAGCGCATTACAGCGGCGCTTCCCCGTACGGCGGTCGTGATCCTCAGCATGCACTCGGACGAAGGTTATGTTTTACGAGCCTTGAAGGCGGGCGCTAAAGGCTACCTGCTTAAGGATTCTCCGGAAGGCGATTTGATCGAAGCCATCAAGGCCGTGCATCAAGGCAAGACCTTCTTCGGCCCGGAGATCAGTAAGATGCTGGTGGAGGACTACGTTCGAGAAATCAGGACCCGCGGAGTGGAAGACGCCTACGATCTGTTGACCTCACGCGAACGTGAAATTCTACAGCTATTAGCGGAACGCAAACCAAACAAGGAAATCGCAACGGCGCTGAATCTCAGTCCTTATACAGTTGAAACGCATCGGCGAAACCTGCAGGAGAAGTTAAATCTGCATAGCTTGGCAGAGTTGATCTTGTATGCGGTGAGAAAAGGCATTATTTCCTGACTGCCGCGGTCAACCCTGCAGAAATATCCGTCTCCCAGGAAATGAAACGCAAGACGGCCTGGATCACATGGAGTGTGGAGTTTTTGCGTAGCGGCCGCAGCAGCACATCATAGCCGCCGTGCTGCAACACGCTTCGCCACAAGTGGTCATCGCTTACAGGTGAAACCAGCAGGATGCAACTGCGCGGCGAACAGGCGGCAAGGCGATCCATCACTTCACGCCAGGGATAGCCGGGCTGATTATGATCGCAGAGGATGATCTCAAAATGGCTTTGCGAGGCAAAGTGGAAGGC
>Ga0268264_10002355_pt1 | contig 16687 bp, 13 predicted proteins | sample KBSSwiS32_FD_190357 | JGI IMG/M metagenome (GOLD analysis project Ga0268264, IMG submission 190357) | Switchgrass rhizosphere microbial communities from Kellogg Biological Station, Michigan, USA - KBS Switchgrass S3-2 (SPAdes) (version 2) | ecosystem: Host-associated > Plants > Roots >...
TGCGCGATCAGGCTTTCGAGCAACTGGTCCTTAACGGGAGTAACGGGCGCCGGAGCGTGCTTATCCGACGCCCGCCTCCCCCACTCAATGACGCTTTCCCACTTGAACATGAGCCGGGGCCTAACGCTCGGTCTCTCGCATCGGAAGCCGAGGCCCGGGCCCCGACCCGAAACGGGACAGTGACGCGAGCGCACAACCTTCCTATGTTCCACGGCTGTCGAGAGCTCGAGGACCAACGGAGTGAACGCCGACGCGACCCCGTCACCGCGTGACGACGTGACCGACTTGTCGAGCCTCGGCATCGGCCTTTTCGCCTCGCATCGTGAGGCCGCGAGCTCGGCCGAAGCCCAGTTGCGCAATCGTTACCGCTTCGCTCCGCCGGAAAAGGCGGAGATCCTGGTCGCACTCGGCGGCGACGGCTTCATGCTTCACACATTGCACCGGATGCTCGAAGGCGAGTGCCCGCACTTGCCAGTCTTTGGAATGAACCTCGGCACGGTCGGATTCCTGATGAACGACTGGCAACTCGATGGCCTGTCCGAACGGATCGCCGGGGCGAAAGCGATCCGCGTCGCCCCGCTGGAGATGCGTGCGACGACCGTTGGCGGGGAGACGTCAACGCATGCCGCGATCAACGAAGTCTCGCTGCTGCGCGAAACGCGTCAGACGGCCAAGATCGAAATATCGGTGAACGGCCGAGTCGCATTGCCGGAGCTCGCCTGCGACGGCGTGCTCGTCGCGACTCCGGCCGGGTCGACCGCCTACAACCTCTCGGCACATGGGCCGATCCTGCCGCTGGCGGCGAAAATGCTCGCCCTGACTCCGATCAGCCCGTTCCGCCCGCGCCGCTGGTCCGGGGCGATCCTTCCCGACGATACGGCTGTCTGCTTCCGGATCCTCGATGCTGAGAGCCGCCCTGTATCGGCGGTCGCCGACCAATTCGAAGTCCGCGACGTCGCGAAGGTCGAGGTAACGCTCGACCGCGAACGGTCCCTGACGCTGCTGTTCGACCCCGAGCACGCGCTCGACGAGCGCATCGCACTGGAGCAATTTGTCACGTGATTTCGGCGCGATCCGGCCGGCGGATCGCTTCAACACTTGCCATTAAGGCGAGCTTCGCTATCTAGCCGCCTCGCCCATCAGACGGTGTTCCCCGGTAGCTCAGCGGTAGAGCGTTCGACTGTTAATCGAATGGTCGCCTGTTCGAATCAGGCCCGGGGAGCCATTCCATTTTCGCAATGATTGAATTTCACTTTCGCAATGATTGACTCGCCGGTCGCCGGCGCAGAGTCTCAGCCTGACGGTGGAGATGCGTGATGGGTCCAGAATTTCTTGCCTTAGTCCTGGTAGCGCAGGCGGCGCCGGCGGCCACGCCTCCGCTTGGAAAGCCGCTGCTGATCTGCCGCAAGGCGGAGCGGGAGACCGGAAGCCACATCCGGACCCCGCGCCGATGCAAAAGCGCGGAGGAATGGGCGAAGGAGGACGAGGAGAAAGCCCGGGCGTCAGCCTCAACCCAAATTACCGAAGGTCAGGGCGATTCTCTCACTAAGTCGGCGACGCCTCACTAAGGTTCGCAAGAACAACGAAGCGGCCGAGCCCGGAGAGCCCGACCGCCTCGGCGAGGTGCGTTCGTGTCTCGCTAAAGACCACCCCGCACCCTCTTCAACCATTGCTGCTGGGCTCCGCTCCAGAGCCTATTCCGGGCCGTCCCAGCGCGGGACACGTCCGGGGCGGAGCTTATTGTTCGTGACCCGAGCGCCACAGCCTCGTGGTCAGCGGCTCGAGCAGATACTGAAGCGCGGTTCGCTTGCGAACGGTCAGGACCGCCTCGACCGGTAGTCCGGGACGAAGCTCGCCGTTGCCGAGGGCCGAGCGCACGCGGTTCAGCTCGGACGCCGGTACCACGATCTCGGCGCGGAAGAAGGATCGACCAGTCTTCTCGTCGGAGAAGCTGTCGGCAGAGACGGTGCGAACGCGCCCAGTGAACAGCGGGAGAGAGCGGTTGTGGACACTCGAGAACCGCACTTGCGCGATTTGGCCGATATAAGCGTCGTCAGCGTCGGACGGTTTCAATTGCGCCTGGATGACGAGCTCTTTCCCGTCCGGGACTACGTCCATCAGCTTCTGCCCGGGCGCGACGACGCCGCCGATGGTGAAGACCGTCAGGCCGACGACCTGGCCCGTTGCCGGGGCGCGAACCTGCGAGTGCTGAAGCTGCTCACGCGTTGCGATCAACTTGGGAAGCGTCTCCGAAAGCTTGGCCTGCGTGTCCTTAAGATCGGATTCGACCTGCTGAAGGCGATCGCGGGATACACTCAGCGACTGCATGCGGGTCTCGCCAATGCCCTCGCCCGCCTTCGCATACTCGGCGCGCATCGCCGCTTCCTGGCCCTTAAGATCAGCTTGCGCCCGTTCGAGCGCGCGGACCCGGTTGATCGATGCAAAGCCCTTGTCGGCAATCCGCTTCAGGCCCTCGAGTTCCTCGGCGATCAGCCGCTGCTGCTCGATCAGGGCGGCGCGCTGCTGCGTGTAGCCTCCCTGCTGCTGAACGAGCTGCTGGGCGCGCGACCCGAGCACCGATTGTTGGGCTGACAAAGCGCCGGAACGGGCGTTCATCTCGGAATGCTGAAGGTCCAGGACTTGCGTCGCGATTTCGCGGTCCGCCGGACTGAGTGTCGCAAACTCCGGGGGAGGCGCGAAATCGTGAAGCCCGAGGCGTTCCGACATCAGACGCGCGCGTTGCGCGAGTAAGGTCAGATAGTCGCTGGTCAGCGCGCGCTCGGAGGCTTTGAGCTCGGGTGCCGACAGCTCGACCACCACGTCGCCGGCCTTCACATGCTGGCCCTCGCGCACATTGATCCCGGTCACTACGCCCCCGTCCTTGTGCTGAACGGTCTGTCGATTGCCGGACACGGCGATCTGCCCCGGGGCATTCACGCCGGCATCGAGCGGAACGAAGGCTGCCCAACCGAGAAACAGTACGAAGAAGGCACCGGCAATGGCCCCTCCGACGCGAATTTCCCGAAGAGGATTGCCGGCATCGCTGTGGATGGGTGGTGGAAGCGCGACGACTTCATTCATGCCGCATCGTCCTCACTCTTTGGCCCGGCCAGTCGCGCCGTGACCTCGGCTGCCGATCCCAGCATTCGCGGCCGGCCCGAATCGAGCACAAGCAGGCGGTCGGCCGCCGAAAGAATGCCGCGCCGGTGGGCGATGATGATCACTGTCGCGCCCCGCGCTCGGGCTTTGGCCATCGCAATGACCAGCGACGCTTCGCCGGCCTGGTCAAGAAACGCATTGGGCTCGTCGAGCATGAGCACGCGTGGCTCTCCGTAAAGGGCGCGCGCCAGTGCGACACGCTGCGCCTGGCCCGCCGACAGGCCGCTGCCCATCAGCCCCAAGGACGAGTCATATCCTTTCGGGAGCTGCAGGATCAGCTCGTGGACTCCAGCCTCCTTCGCCGCCTTGACGACGGCTTCGTCGATCTGTTTCGCGTGATCGTCGTTCCGGGCCCGTTCGAACCGAGAGATGTTTTCCTTGACGGTGCCTTCGAACAGCGACGGTTCCTGCGGCATGTAGCCGAAATGCCGACCAAGCTCGTCCTGGTCCCAGTCGGTGATTCTCGCACCGTCGATCCGGATGGTACCCACGGTCGGCTGCATTGCGCCGATCATGATCTTGCCCAAGGTCGTCTTGCCCGAACCGCTCGGCCCGATGATTCCCAGGATCTTGCCCGGTTCGGCACGTACACTGACTCCCAGCAGGATCGGACGCCCGTCGCGGCCCCGAAGGCCGACATCTTCCACGTCGAGGACGCCCTCGGGCTGAGGCAGGATCGTGTAGATGCGCTGCTCGTCGACGGTTTCCAGCGCCTGCGAGAGCCGGCGCATGGCCGCCCGGGCGGAGGCAAGGGACGACCATGCGCCGATGATGCTCTCGATCGGCTGGAGCGCCCGGCTGAGCAGCACGGACGAAGCGATGATCGCTCCCGCGGAAATGTCTCCGGCGAGCGCCAGAATTGCGCCCAAGCCAAGCGCGGAGGATTGCACGAACAGGCGGAAGAAGCGGCTCGACGCTGTCAGGCGGCTGCCCGCGAACTGGGCGCTAAGCATGTTGGCGAGCGCGAGGCGGCGGTGGCCAAGCTGCCGGTCGACCATGGCTCCCGTCATGCCGAGGCCTTTAACGGTCGTGCCATGAACGGCGGCCGCTTGCTGCGAATTGTGCGCCGCAGCCATCGCCGAGGTGGCGACTTCCATCTTTCGCTGCGTCGCTTTCTGATTGGCCCAGGCGAGCGAAATGAGGAGCGCCGCCGACACCATCGCCATGATGCCGATCCAGAAGTGGAGCATGAAGGCGACAGCCAGGAACACGGGGGTCCATGGCACATCGAAGATCGCAGCGATCGCCGGGCTGGCCATCGCTGTCCGGACGCTGTCGAAATCGCGCATGGCCTGGCCGGCCGCGCCGGAATCGGCCGCCATCATCTGGCGCAAGAGCCTAGGTGCGATCAGCGCATCGACCCGTTGGCTGGCGCGTACGAGCAACCGGTTGCGAATCATGTCGAGCATGGAAAGCGTCAGGAGCGCGAGCGCGAGGGCTGCGGTTATGAATAGCAATGTCGTCTTGCCGCCCGTCGGCACAACGCGGTCGTAGACCTGCAGCATGTAGATCGTCGGCGCGAGGTAGAGCAGGTTGATGAGCAGGCTGAACGCCGCCGCCGCAATGAAATGCTGGCGGCAGTCGTAAAGCGCCTCCGAGACGAGGCGCGGGAGCTCAATTCCAGCAAGCTTCATGGGCGCTCACCAGACGCGCGCGTGCGCCGCCTCAAGCGCTCAAACTGCGTCATATCCATGAACTTCCCCGCTCGCGAAGCCGCCAACAATTCCGGCTCCCTGATTGATCAAGTCATGCTTTGTGTATCAGATTCAAGGAAAAGTTTAAGAGAGTCCCTCGAAGGGACAAGACAGTCACCCTTCCAGGGCCGCCATCAGGCTCGCGTTGCCCCCGGCCGCGGTGGTGTCGATGCACGTCACCCGCTCGGTCGCGAAGCGGGCGACATAATGGGGGCCGCCGGCCTTCGGACCCGTGCCGGATAGCCCCTCGCCGCCGAACGGCTGGCTTTCGACGACGGCGCCGATCTGATTGCGGTTGACGTAGAAATTGCCGACGCGGGCATGCTCCTCGACGTAATCGCGCACCGTATCGATCCGGCTCTGCAGGCCCAGGGTCAGCCCGTAACCGGTCGAATTGATCTGATCTACGACCTCGTCGAGGCGGTCGCCGGGGAAACGGATGACGTGAAGGACTGGGCCGAAATTCTCACGTTTCAATTGGCTTAGCGACTTGAGTTCATAGAATGCGGGAGCGACAAAGCAGCCGTGCGCGGCCTCGCGGGGCGCGTCCAGACGGCACACCTTCCTGGCGTTCTTGTCGAGCCATTTGACGTGCTCGTCGAGGAGTCGCTTGGCGTCCTTGTCGATCACGGGCCCGACGTCGGTCGCGAGGTCGCTCGGGTCGCCGACCTTGAGCGCGTGCATGGCCCCCGCGATCATCGCGATCATCTGATCGGCGACGTCCTCCTGGATGAACAGCACCCGCAAGGCCGAGCAGCGTTGGCCCGCACTCTGGAATGCCGAAGAAATCACGTCCCGGGTCACCTGCTCGGGCAGGGCCGAACTGTCGACAATCATCGCATTCTGGCCGCCGGTTTCGGCGATGAACGGGATGATCGGCCCGTCGCGGTCGGCCAGCGTACGGTTGATCATGCGCGCAGTCTCGGTCGAGCCGGTAAAGACGACCCCCGCGAGCAGCGGATGCTCGGTCAGCGCTCCGCCTACGACCCTGCCAGTGCCGGGCGCGAGCTGGACGACGTCCTTGGGGATGCCCGCCAGGTGCATCAGCTCGACCGCGAGCGCGCCGATCAGCGGCGTTTGCCCCGCCGGCTTGGCGATTACAGCATTCCCCGCGGCTAGCGGCGCCGAAGCCAGGCCCGTGAAGATCGCCAGCGGAAAATTCCATGGTGAAATGCTGGCGAAGACGCCGCGTCCATGCAGGCGGAGCTCGTTCTGCTCGCCGGTCGGGCCCGGCAGCGGCATCGGCCGGGTGAACTGGCGCCGCGCCTCGGTCGCGTAGAAGCGCAGGAAGTCGACCGCCTCGCGCACTTCGAGCACCGCGTCGATCAAGGTCTTCCCGGCCTCACGAATGCAGAGCGCGAAGAATTGTTCGGCGTACTCCTCGTAGAGATCGGCGGTCCGGTCGAGCAGCAGGGCGCGGGCTTCGCCGCCGAGCGCGTCCCAGGCGACCTGTGCCGCATGGCCGGCGCGGACCATTCGGTCGACTTCGGTGGCGCTGGCCTCGAACACCGTGCCGACTTCGATTCGGCGATCGTGGGGCGCGGTGACGGGACGCCCCTCACCTTTCCCGAAAGTCGGCTTCGCGGTCCAGCTGCGGCTTTCGAGCGTGGTCAGCCGTTCGAGCAGCGGCTCGCGAACCAGCGGATCGGACAAGTCGACACCAGCGCTGTTGCGTCGTTCGGTGCCGAAAAGCTCGCGCGGAAGGACGATCTTCGGATTGCGCTTGAGTTCGAGCGCGTCGAGTTCGGCGACCGGATCCTTGACCAGCTCGTCGAGCGAGACCTGTTCGTCAGCGATGCGGTTCACGAAGCTGGAATTGGCGCCGTTCTCGAGCAGGCGCCGGACGAGATAGGCGAGCAGCTCCTTGTGGCTTCCGACGGGCGCATAGATGCGCACCGGGGTGCGTGGGTCGCCGATGCCATCCTCGAGGTTGGCCAGCTCCTCATAAAGCGCTTCGCCCATGCCATGGAGGCGCTGGAACTCGAAGGCACGGTCGCCGGCGAGCGCCTTCACCTGCCCGATCGTATTGGCATTGTGGGTCGCAAACGCCGGGTAGATGACGTCGCTGGCATCGAGCAACACCTTCGCGCAGGCGAGGTAAGAGACATCGGTCGCAACCTTGCGGGTGAACACCGGATAGTCCGGCAGTCCCGCGACCTGCGCCGCCTTGATCTCCGTGTCCCAATAGGCGCCCTTGACGAGGCGGACCATGAGCTTGCGTCCATGCGCTCGCGCAGCGTCGGCAACCCACTTGCAGAGCGGTCGCGCGCGCTTCTGATAGGCCTGGATCGCTATCCCGAATCCGCCCCAGCCGTTCGCGAACAATTCGTCATCAGCAAGCAGCAGCTCGAACACGTCCATCTGCAGCTCGAGCCGGTCGGCTTCCTCGGCATCGATCGTGAAATGTACGTCGGCCTTCGAGGCTTTCAGTGCCAACTCCCGCGCAATCGGAAGAACGGCTGCGACGGCTTCTTCCGCATGAGTATATTCGTAGCGCGGGTGAAGCGCCGTCAGCTTCACCGAGATCCCCGGCGATTTGCGGAAGCCGCCCTTCGCCTCCTTTGCGATGCGATCGAGCGCGCCGCGATAGGCGTCGGCGTACCGGTCCGCATCCGCGAAGGTCTTGGCAGCTTCGCCGAGCATGTCGAAGCTATGGCTGAGCCCGCGGCGGAGTTCCGGAGCCGCGCGCTCCAGGGCCTCGTCGATGGTGCGGCCGAACACGAAGTTCCGTCCCAGGATCTTCATCGCTTCGCGAACCGCGGTACGGACGACCGGCTCTCCCAGGCGACCGACGGCCCGGCCAAGCGCGCCCTTCCAATTTTCGGATCGGTCCTGAGCGCCTTCCAGCACCTTGCCGGTAAGGAGCAGCGAAAAGGTCGCGGCGTTGACGAACGCCGAATCCGATGTGCCGAGCTTTTCCGACCAGTCCGGCCCCGCGAGCTTGTCGGCGATCAGCTCGTCGGCGGTATGCGCGTCGGGGATTCGCAGCAATGCTTCCGCGAGGCACATCATCGCGATGCCCTCGTCCGAGCCGAGGTCGTATGTGTGCAGGAACGCGTCGATGCCGGAGGGCTTGTGGGCGCGGACGCCTTTTACCAGCGACCGTGCGGTCGCGATGGCGTCTCCGAGAGCCGGGGGATCGAGCCGAGCCTGCCCAAGGCGCTCAATCACGACCTGCTCTTCGTCAGGCCGATAGGCGCGCCTTACCTCGGTCCGGTCGACAGGCCCCACGGAGGTGGCCGCGCGCCCTACGCGAGCTGCCCGTGGCAATGTTTGTACTTCTTACCCGAGCCGCACGGACAAGGGGCGTTACGGCTGATCGGTGCCTCGACCACGCCGCTCTCTCCGTCGCGCTGCGGGAGTGGCGGCTGCGGGATGTTCATCAAAGGCGGAACGCCGGTCATCAGCCCCCGCGCCCCGGCGTCGATGTCGGACGTATCGTCGTCGGCGGAGAACGGATCAAGGTGCTGGGTGATGAAGTCCGGAAGCTCGGGCGGCGTTTCTTCCAGGCGGAATTGCGCGCGCATCAGGACTCGGGTCACTTCCTCGCGGATCGCCACCAGCAGCCGCTCGAACAGCAGGAAAGCTTCCTGCTTATATTCGTCGATCGGCTTCTTCTGGGCGTAACTCCTGAGGTGAATGACCTGGCGGAGCGCGTCGAGAGTCGCCAGATGCTCCTTCCAATGGTGGTCGAGCGTCTGAAGCAGGATCTGCTTCTCGACCGACTTCAGGCTCTCCGGATCGAGGTCGGCCGACTTTTTCGCCATCTCTTCGTCGGCGAGCGTCCGCAGGCGCTCGACGATGAGCTCGGGCTCAACCGCTTCTTCCTGAAGCCATGCGTCGATCGGCGGCTGAAGCCCGAAAATGGCGTCGACGCTCTCCTTCAGATCCTCGACGTTCCACTGCTCGGGATAGGTGCCCTCGGGGCAGTTGACGGCGACGATCGACTGTACCGTCTCGGCGCGCATGTCGGCGATGACGTCGCTGACACTCTCGGCGTCCATGATGTCGGCGCGCTGTTCGTAGATGACCTTGCGCTGGTCGTTCATCACGTCGTCGAATTCGACGACCTGCTTGCGGATGTCGTAGTTGCGGGCCTCGACCTTTTTCTGCGCGGTCTCGATCGCCTTGCTGATCCAGGGCGAGATGATCGCCTCGCCGTCGGCGAGGTTCTTGTTCATCATCCGCGCAAACAGGGTCTGCGGACCGAAAATGCGCAGCAGATCGTCGTCGAGACTGAGATAGAATTTCGACAGGCCCGGGTCGCCCTGCCGGCCTGAACGGCCGCGCAGCTGATTGTCGATCCGCCGGCTCTCGTGCCGCTCGGTGCCGAGGACGTAGAGGCCACCCGCTTCGAGCACCTTGGCCTTTTCGGTCGCGACTTCCTCGCGGATGCGCGCGATTGCCTTGTCGCGCTCCGGTCCTTCCTCAAGCTCGCTCAGCTCGTCCTGGATCCGGAAGTCGATATTGCCGCCGAGCTGGATGTCGGTTCCGCGGCCGGCCATGTTGGTCGAGACCGTGACCATTCCCATCCGGCCGGCCTGGGCGACGATATGCGCTTCCTGCTCGTGGAAGCGGGCATTCAGCACCGAATGCTTTACTCCGGCCTTCTCGAAAAATTCCGACAGCATCTCGGATTTCTCGATCGAGATCGTTCCGACCAGGACCGGTTGCCCGATCTTCTGCTTGGCCTTGATCTCCTGGGTGATCGCCTCGAACTTTTCGGCCATCGATTTGTAGAATTCGTCGTCCTCGTCGGCGCGACAGACGGGGACGTTGGTCGGGATCGAGACCACATTCATCTTGTAGATGTCGAAGAATTCCGGGGCCTCGGTCATCGCCGTTCCGGTCATTCCCGAGAGCTTCGGATACATTCGGAAATAGTTCTGGAAAGTGATCGAGGCGAGCGTCTGGTTCTCCGGCTCGATTTCGACGCCTTCCTTGGCTTCGACGGCCTGGTGGAGGCCGTCGGACCAGCGCCGCCCCTCCATCATTCGGCCGGTGAATTCGTCGATGATGACGACCTTCCCGTCCTTCACGATATAGTCAATGTCCTTCTTGAACATGACGTTGGCTTTCAGCGCCTGGTTCAAGTGGTGGACGACCTGCGTATTCACGATGTCGTAGAGGTTGCGGCCCTCGATCAGCCCATCGGCCTCGAACACGCGCTCGGCTTTCTCGGTCCCGTCTTCGGTCAGGACGACGCTCTTCTGCTTTTCGTCCTTCTCGTAATCGCTCTCGGTGAATGTTTTCACGATCCGGTCGGCGGCGATGTAGAGATCTGACTTGTCGTCGGTCGGGCCGGAAATGATCAGCGGAGTCCGGGCCTCGTCGATCAGGATCGAGTCCACCTCGTCGACAATCGCGAAATGGAACGGCCGCTGGACCATCGCGTCGCGCGAATATTTCATATTGTCGCGCAGATAGTCGAAGCCGAGCTCGTTGTTCGTCCCGTAGGTGATGTCGGAATTGTAGGCGTCGCGCCGTTCCTGGTCGGAAAGGTTCGGAACGATGACCCCGACCGTCATTCCAAGGAACCTGTAGATCTGGCCCATCCAGTCGGCGTCGCGGCGGGCAAGGTAATCGTTGACGGTGACGACGTGGACGCCGCGGCCGCTAAGTGCGTTCAGATAGACGGCGAGCGTCGCGACGAGCGTCTTGCCCTCGCCCGTCTTCATCTCGGCGATTTCGCCGCGATGAAGCGCGATTCCGCCGATCAGCTGGACGTCATAGTGGCGCTGGCCGAGAGTGCGGATCGCCGCCTCCCGAACCGTGGCGAAGGCCTCGGGAAGGAGATCGTCCGGGCTTTCGCCCTTGGCGAGCCGCTGACGGAAAAGGTCCGTCTGCCCGCGCAGTTCATCGTCCGTCAGCGCCTGGATATTGGGCTCAAGCGCGTTGATGGCGTCGACATATTTGCCAAGTCCCCGCACATAGCGGTCGTTGGCCGATCCGAAGATGCTCTTTGCCAGTCCGGCGATCACATGAATTCCCTTAAAAACCCGCGCGTTCCGGAAAAGGCGAAATGCTCCCGCCGACGCTGGGGAAACCGTGGCGGGCGATGTAAGGAGCGCCCTAGCGCTAGTCAATTAAGGCAGAATGTATGGGCCTCATCAGCGCTTGGGTGGCGGCGCGGGCTGGCTCAATGTCACCACGCCCAGCTCGATTAGCGGTCGCCAGCTCGCGTCTTCAGGGGCATTGGCGAGGATCCGCTTCCAGATCGCTATCGCTCCTGCCCGGTCCCCCGATCGGGCCAGCGCGAGGCCGTAGAAAAAAGGCGCCGCGGGATGGCCGGGCGCGAGCTCGGCGGCGCGCTCATAGGCGAATTCGGCCGGCGGAGTGAGGCCATGAGCATGGTCGACGAGCGCATTGCCGAGTCCGATCCACAGCTGGACATCGCCCGGATATTTGCCGACGGCATTCTGAAGCAGCCCAACGGCGTCCTCGGTGTTCCCGCCACGCGCGAGACCGTCGGACAAGGCGAGCCAGGATTCTTCGGGACTGAAATTGCCGAAGAAAGCGTGGCGCGCTGCGGCAAGCGGTACGACTTCGCGACCCTCTGAGCCTTGTGCCGGAGCATCGGGCAGGCCGGGGCTACCCTGCACGGCATAACCGGCGGCCCCGAATATGACCGCCGCCATTGCGGCGGTGAGCAGGCCACCGCGCACCTTGAAAAGCCAAAGAGCGCCGACGCTCGAAGCCACGAGCAGCAGCAGGATGAACCAGCCCATCATGCCCGGCCCCCCAGGCGAATCCGCCGTCGGAGGAGGAAGCCGCCGACGAGAAGGAGCGCAAGCGGAGCCAGCCACAGCGGCCAGGCTGCGGGCTCGGCGGTCGGCTTGTAGCTAATCCAGCTGCCGTAGCGCTGAACCAACCAAGCCCGAATCTCAGTGGGTTTCTGGCCCGCGGCGATCCGGCGGCGAACGAGATCGCGCATGTCGCCGGCCAGTTCGGCATTGCTGTCCGATATCGATTGACCCTGGCACACGAGGCAGCGCAGCTCCGCCATCAAGGCTTGCGCCTGCGCTTCCTGTTTCGGGTCGGGCAGCTGGCGATCGGACCAATAAGCGGGCGGCAGGTTGCTGTCGGCGAGGGCCGGAGCGGCGAAAGTGAGTGCCAGAGCAACCAAGGCCGTTCGTGCCGAGCTCATCTTGCCCGCTCCAATACCCGCAGGATCATCGGAACTTCGTTCGCCTCGATTGGGCCGATATGCTGGTACCGTATGACCCCGCGGCCATCGACGACGAAGCTTTCGGGCACGCCGGAGGATCCAAGGGAGATCTGCACCTGGCTTTGAGGATCGCTTCCGATGCGCTCATAGGGGTCGCCATTGCGCGCGAGGAAATCCGCGACGTCTTCGGACCGGTCCCGGACCGCAATTCCGTCGATCGTCACCCCGTGGGCTTTGAGCTGCTGAAGCACCTTCACCTCGGTGATGCACGGCACGCACCAGCTGGCGAAGATATTCACCAGGCGCGGACGCCCGGTCGCGAGATCCGACGAGCTGAGCGCCGGCTTGGTCGGGAGCGCGGCTCCCAGAATGAAGACCGGGACAGGCTGATCCTTGAGCTTGGAACTGACATTGGTATCCGCCGGGGTTGCAAGGCGCCAGATCAGGCCGGCGAGCAGCACGAGCAGTAGCGCAAGCGGCGCGAAGCGGACGGCGCGGCTCATGCGTAGCGCTCCATCCGCCATTCGGCCTCTCGTGATCGCGATCGCCGCCGCCGCAGGCGCAGAAGCCGCCCGATGAGCGCCAACGCACCACCGAGTGCGATCAGTGCGCCCCCGGCCCAGATCAGAGTCACGAACGGTTTCCACCAGAGTCTCAGCTGCCAGCCTCCCTCGCCGTCCGCCTTCCCCACGACGGTGTAGAGCTGGCCGTTCCAGAATGTCTCGATCGCCGCTTCGTTGGTCTCGGTCGGGGGGTTGGAATAATATCGGGTCTGCGGTTTCAGAGTGACCAGCCCCTGCCCGCGCGTCGCCCTCAGCTCACCCTCGACGGCGGTCCAGTTCTTGCCGGCGGTCGGGGTTACACCGGCAAACTCGACCAGCCAGGGCCCGACGCTCAGCCGGTCGCCGGTCCTCGCAACGGCAAGTCTCTCCTCAGTGAATGCGGCATTCATGGCCATTCCGGTGAGCGCGACCGCGATCCCGAAATGCGCGAGGACCATGCCCCAGGTCGCGACTGGCGCGCGAAGTGGGTTGCGCCCGATCAGCGGCAGGATCGAAGCGGCCGCCAGATAACTCGCCACGACAAGGCCCGATCGCGGGAGGATCCCGATGCCGGGCGCAACGATGAAACTAATCACCAGCGCCGTCACGCCCAGCAGTGCCGGCACACTCAGCGCCTTGAACACCGGCCGGCGCTCGCGTCGCCAGGCGAGCAAAGGACCGATTCCGACCAGCACGGCGAGGATCAAAGCCAGTGGCCCGGCGACCGCATTGAAGTAGGGGGCGCCGACCGACAATTTCTCGCCGCTCACCGCCTCGACGAACAGGGGATAGAGGGTGCCGACGAAGACGATCCCCAGGATCACGCTCAGCAGCAGGTTGTTGATCACCAGCCCGGTCTCGCGGCTGACCAATTCGAACGGCGCGCCTTCCTTCAGCGTCGCGCCGCGAAACGCGAACAGGACGAAGGCAGCCCCGACGTAAAGGGCGAGAAGAGCCAGCAGGAACGTGCCCCGCTCCGGATCGATGGCGAAGGCATGGACTGACGTCAGCACGCCCGAACGGACCAGGAAGGTGCCGACCATCGACATCGAGAAGGCGATCACGGCGAGCATCATGGTCCACGCCTTGAGCGCGCCGCGTGCGGCCAGGACGTTGATCGAATGGAGCAGCGCGGTTGCCGCGAGCCACGGCATGAGCGAGGCGTTCTCGACCGGGTCCCAGAACCACCAGCCGCCCCAGCCGAGCTCGTAATAGGCCCAGTAGCTTCCAGCGGTGATTCCGAGCGTCAACATGATCCATGCCGCCAAAATCCACGGGCGCATGGCCTGGGCGAGCCTGGAATCCACCTCGTTCGTGAGCAGAGCGCCCACCGCGAGACTGAACGCGACCGAGAGCCCGACATAGCCGAAGTAGAGGGTCGGCGGGTGGAACGCGAGGCCAGGGTCCTGGAGAAGGGGGTTGAGCCCCTGCCCCTCCGCAGCCGGTGGATTCAGCCGCGCGAACGGATTCGAGGCAATGAGCAGGAAAGCGTAAAATCCGAGAGCCAATGCCGCCTGGGCTCCGAGCGCGGCGACAAGAGTCCGTGCGCTCGTCCTTCGTGAGAATATGGCAAGGCAGGCGCCGGCCGCTGCGAGAATCGTCACCCACATCAGCATCGATCCTTCGTGGTTCCCCCACGCCCCGGCGACCTTGTAGATGAACGGCTTGGCGCTGTGGCTGTTCTCGAACACCAGAGCGACTGACAAGTCCGTCGCTGCGAATACCTGCAGCAGCATTGCAAACGCGATCAGGGTCAGCGCGCCCTGCACCACGGCGATCGAGCGCATGGTGTGCCCGACGTCGACATTGGAACGCAGCGCCGTGACCATCAGCACGAGCTGGAGCGCGGCAAGCCCGGCCGCGAGCCATAGCGCCGCAAGGCCGGCCTCGGCGATCATCGCTCGAGCGTCTTCCCGGCCTTGTGCTCCGCCGAGAGGTTGCCGAGCTCGGGCGGCATGTACCGCTCGTCGTGCTTGGCGAGGATCGTGTCGGCGGTGAACGCGCCGTTCTGCAACCGGCCTTCAGCGACGGCACCGCTGCCCTCGCGAAACAGGTCGGGGACGATCCCCCGATAGACGACCGGCGTCTCGGCTTTGCCGTCAGTAAGGACGAAGCGGATCGTCACTCCGTCCGGCTGCCGAAAGATCGATCCGCGCTCGACCATCCCGCCAAGGCGCATCGATCGGCCTTGCACTGCCTTGCCCGCAGCGATGTCCGCCGGAGTGTAGAAATAGGACGCACGTTCGCGCAGCCCCCACATCGCCAGCAGCACCGCGACGAGGATCGCGAACATCGCGGCGCCGACCAGCACCAGGCGCTGGTTCTTCGGCTTCATTTCCGGGTGAGCGCGTCTGCCGCGGCTTCGGCGCGGCGCATCGACGCGAAGGCCCAAATCATGAGCAGCGCGGTCAGCACGATTGCGACCGAATAAGCGCCGACGACGAAGGGCCACGGATTCATTGGCTCATTCTCCGAAGCCGAGCTTCGACTTTGGTCTCGGCAAGTTGCGCCCTGATCCGCATCAGGACCACAGCGCCAAACAGGCAGGTGAAGCCGATCATCGTCAGCGGCAAAGGCCAAAGAATGCTGTTGTCGATGGTCGAGCCCGTAAGCCGGATGCTTTCGCCCTGGTGAAGCGTGCGCCACCACAGGACCGAATAATGGATGACCGGCAGGTTGATCGCCCCGACGAGCCCGTAAATTGCGGCGATACGCCCCTCCCCGCCTCGCTCGCGCTCAGCCCCCGCCAAGCCGATGTAACCGAGGTAGAGGAAGAAGAGGACGAGCATCGAGGTCAGCCGTCCGTCCCATTCCCACCATGTTCCCCACGTCGGGCGGCCCCAGATCGATCCGGAGATGAGACAGATTGCGGCAAATGTCGCGCCGGCCGGAGCGATCGCTCGTCCCGCGACCGCCGCGAGCGGATGCCTCCAGGCAAGCTGGCTGACCGACGCCGCGGCAATCCCCCCCCAGCCCGCCATTCCGAGCCAGGCCGAAGGCACGTGGATGTAAAGGATCCGGACAGTCTCGCCCTGGAGATAGTCCGGCGGGGTGAGCGTCAGTCCCGCCGCCATCCCACCGATCGCCAGCGCAAGACCGATCAGCAGCAGCCAATTTGTGGCGGGCTTTGCGATCCGAAGGAACCGCGCCGGATTTGCAAGCGCATGCATCGCGTTCGCGCTTATGCCCTTCCGATGAGCTTTTGCGCCATAGCATCTGCAACAGCGGCCGGATCGCGGCCCGATGCCTTGCTCTCGGCCCAGATCTGCTCAAGCCGGACCGGAATTCCCTCGATCCGCTGGCGCACGAGGCTCGCGTCGCCGTCGCCGAGATATTCGGTGCACACGTTGATGATGCCGCCGGCGTTGATCACATAATCGGGCGTGTAGAGAATGCCGCGCGCGTTCAGCCGCTCACCGTCTTCGGGCGTGGCGAGCTGGTTGTTAGCGCCGCCGGCAACGACCGGCACCTGCAGGGCCGCAATCGTCCGCTCGTCGAAGATTGCGCCGAGCGCATTCGGGCTCAGCACGTCGGCCTCGAGCCCGAGGATCTCGTCCGGGGACACGACCGTCCCGCCGGTCGCGTCGGCGAGCTTCTTGACCTTCGCCTCGTCGACGTCCGCGATCGACAGCTTCGCACCTTCCGCGCAGGCGTGGAGGGCGACGCCCGTCGCGACCGATCCAGCGCCCTGCAGAGCGATATGCAGGCCGGCGACGCTGTCCTTGCCGAGGGCATGCTTCACTGCCGCCTTGAGACCGAGAAATACGCCGAGAGATGTGTGCGGACCGGGATCGCCGCCGACGTCCTTGCCCTCGGCAGGAAGTCCGGCGACGAACCTGGTCGAGCGCGCGACCTCAATCATGTCGGCGACGCTCATCCCGACGTCTTCGGCGGTGACGTAGCGGCCGCCGAGATGATCGACGGCCTTGCCGAACGCGTGGAGCATGTCGGGCGTCTTGGTCCGCGCCTCGTCGGCGAGAAGCACCGCCTTGCCGCCGCCCAGCGGAAGCCCCGCCATCGCGTTCTTGTAGCTCATCCCGCGCGACAGCCTGAGCGCGTCCGTCAGCGCATCGGCATCCTTCGCATAATGCCAGAAGCGGCAACCTCCCGCGGCCGGGCCGAGG
>Ga0268264_10002356_pt1 | contig 16680 bp, 14 predicted proteins | sample KBSSwiS32_FD_190357 | JGI IMG/M metagenome (GOLD analysis project Ga0268264, IMG submission 190357) | Switchgrass rhizosphere microbial communities from Kellogg Biological Station, Michigan, USA - KBS Switchgrass S3-2 (SPAdes) (version 2) | ecosystem: Host-associated > Plants > Roots >...
TCACGGCGTCAGCTCGTAGGGTCGCCCGCACTCATGCGGGAACTCCGGGAATGCAGGGAGCGGGCCAACCTCGTCTTCTCGGCGAGGAGCCTCTCCAAGCGAACGTGATCCCCAGCGCGCTCGGCCCGAAGGACATCGCTCGCCAGATCTTTGAGCCGCTGCTGCTGCCAACGGCGTACCAGTTTTTCGAGGGACCCGGAAAGCCCAGGCTTGCCAGGGGTAACGGAGCCTTCTATCACGATTTGAGACAGGCGGGCAATTGCCCGATCATCGGGTTCGAGCTCGGCACGCACCGAGCGAACATCCGGGGGGGAGCCACTGCTCCGGGCGTATAAAGCAACGAGCGCGCGGAAAATATTCCTGCATTCGGCATCGAGGAACGCTTCGGGCTCCGGCAGCTCCGAAACCGGGGGCAGACCCTCGCCCGCGAGCAGGAATTCGAGCACCTGTTCCTCCGTGCTCCGGACCAGGCGCGCGACACGGAGCTCCGGGGCGGGCGTTCCGGAAGGGTGGGGCGCTTCGCCCCGGTTCGGAGTTGGGGGCTCGGCACCCATCCGCCGGGACATCAGCTCGACCGGCACCTGAATCCGCTCGGCGGCGACCCGGGCGTAGCTCCAGCGCAAGATGGCGTCCGGAATCGGGCGCAGCAGCTCGGCCACCGCGGCTGCCGCTTTGGCCTGTTCGCGCGGCTCGCGCGCGCATTCGGCCGGGGCGATCCGCTCCAGCTCGGCGACCACCCCGTCGGGAGCCTCGGCGACCGCCGCGGCGACCGCCTCCGGCCCCACCGCCTGGCGGAGCGAATCGGGATCGTGCCCGTCGGGGAAACGTGCCCGGCGCACGCTGAGCCCTTCCGAGAGGAGCAGCGGCAGCGCCCGGCGGAAGGCGTTTTCTCCCGCGCTATCGCCGTCGTAAGCGATCACCGCCTCCTCGGCATAGCGCTTGAGGAGCTTCGCCTGCTCAGGTGTGAGGGCGGTGCCCATCCCCGCCACCGCCCCCTCCAGACCGCAGGCGACGGCGCCGAGGACGTCGAAATAGCCTTCGACCAGGATCGCCCGGCCGTTCTCGCGGATCGCCCGCTTCGCCTGGTCGAGTCCGTAGAGCAGATGGCCCTTGTGGAAGCTCGCGGTCTCCGCCGTATTCACGTACTTCGCCTTGTCGTCGCCGAGCGTCCTCCCGCCGAAGCCGACCAGGCGTCCCGCGGCGTTCTTGATCGGGAACATCAACCGGTTGCGGAACCGGTCGTACGGGTCGCCGCCTTGACGCTCGGCGCTCCGCTCCGGCCGCGCGACCAGGCCGGCCGCTTCGAGGTCGCCAACGGGAATCTTTGCCCGCAGGGCGTCGAACAGGCCGCGCCAACCCTCGGGCGCGAACCCGAGGCCGAAACGCTCGATCAGAGCGGGCGGAATGCCCCGCTTCTCGAGGTACTCCCGGGCAAAAGAGGACCTCTTCAACTGGTCGACGAAGTACCCTTGGGCGGCGGTGAGCGCCCCTTCGAGGTCGCGCTCGTCCCGGCCGCCTCGCCGTTCGGGCGCCGCGGGGAGTGGAATGCCATAGCGGCGGGCGAGTGACTCGATCGCGGCCGGAAAATCGTCCCCGGAGAGCAGCATGTGAAGCTTGATCGCGTCGCCCCCCTGGCCGCAGCCGAAGCAGTAGAACAGCCCCGGGCCGGGATCGACCCCGAACGACGGGCTCTTCTCCTTGTGCAGCGGGCAAAGACCCTGGTACCGCTTCCCGGCCTTCTGCAATCGGGTGTGGTCCGAGGCGACGCTCAGGATGTCCGCCGCGTCGCGGACCGCCTGGATCAGTTGCGGGGTCAGATGTACGTTGCCGAGGGCCATGGGTCGGGGTCTTGGGTCTGAGATTCGGATCGTGTGGTTACCAGGGCGCTGCCGTTCGAGACGTCCGCGGGGCCCTGAGTTCCCGCCGTCGGTAAAATTTACCTTGGGGCATCTCTTGGAGTGCAGGTTGGCCCTCAATTGAGGACGCGACATCGAGCGCCGAAGCGCGCCTTGCCAAAATGCCCCGCAAGGGTTAGAACGTTCTAGAGCGCCAATCCGTTCCTGTTCCACCCCCTATAAGGCGAGATCAGCCGTTCTTGAGAGTCACGACGGTCGCGCCGTTGCCGCCTTCCTCCGGATCGCCCGGGCGAAGGTGTGCCACCGCCCGGTGGCCGCGCAGATGCTCGCGGACCGCCTGGCGCAGCTTGCCTGAGCCGTGACCGTGGACCACGCGAATCTCCTTGTGGGTACCGCGGACGGCCTGGTCGAGGTAGGCGTCGAGCTGTTCGAGGGCGGATTCGACCCGCTGGCCGATCAGGTGCAGCTCGGGAGGAGTCGAGGCGCTCTCCTCGGCGTCGCGCGAGCTGCCGCGCACCCCTCCCATCCCTCCCGGCACCGCACGCGGCCCGCGGACTCCCCGCACGCTTCCTTCCACCCGCGCGGCGCGATCCGCGGTGGCGATCGGCTCCGCCTTGGCCGGTCCGTCGCTCCCGAGGGCCAGCGCGCCCAGCTCCTCCGCCCGGCAACGGACCCGCTTGCCGTGGACGGAAACCTCCGCCCGGTCCCCTTCGAGCTTTTCGAGCTTCCCCTGCCAGCCGAGCCCCAGGTGGCGCACCAGGCCGCCGACCTTGAGCGGTCCGGAGGGCGCCTCGGGCTCCTCGACCAGCTCCGGCGCCTCGGCGAACAGGCGCTCGGCGGCCTCGACCTCCAGCCCACGGCGCTTGCCCTGCTCGAACCGCTCGCGGAGGCGCTCGACCTCTTCGCGCAGTTTTGCCGAGGTCTCGCGCCGGAAGGCGTCGAGATCGCCTTTCAACTTCTTCCCCACGGTCTTCCGCTCTTCCGTCGCGGCGGCCAGCTCCTCGGCCAGCCGGCGGCGGAGCTTCTCGGCATCCGTGCGCTCCATCTCCAACTCGGAGCGCGTCTCGGCCAGCTCCTGCCGCGCCCGCTCGACCTCGACCAGCAGGCGGCGCAGATCGCGATGCTCGGAGCCGAGCCGGGCTTCCGCCCGGTCGAGCCACTCGGCCGGCAGTCCGAGCCGGCGGGCGAGCGCGAGCGCCTCGCTCCCGCCCGGGGGGCCGGGGACCAGGCGGAACGTCGGCCGGCCAGTCTGCGGATCGAATTCCATCGCGGCGCACGAGGCGCCGCCGGTTTCCAGAGCCGACGCGGCGAGCTGGGCGAGGTGGGTGGTGATGACCGCGAGCGTTTTCTTCTCGGCCAGGCTTTCGAGCAGCGAGGTCGAGAGCGCCGCGCCCTCTTCCGGATCGGTGCCCGAGCCCAGCTCGTCGAGCAGCACCAGGCTGTTCGGGCCGGCGGCCTCCCAGGCCTCTTTCAATCGGAGCAGCCGGCCGCTGAATGTCGACCGGTCGGCGAGCAGATCCTGCTCGTCGCCCACCGTCGCCACCAGGCGGGAGAGGAACGGCACTCGGCTTCCCACCGCGGCAGGGATCGGCAGGCCGCATAACGCGGCCGCGGCGAGCAGGCCGGCGGTCTTTAGAGCGACGGTCTTGCCGCCCGCGTTCGGGCCGGTGATCACCAGAATACGGCGCTCGCCCATCAAAGAGAGATCGAGCGGCACGATCGTCCCGCCGTGCCCCGCCTGGCCGAGCGCCTCGCGCCGCGCCTCGGCGAGGCGGGAGTCGAGCAGCGGATGGCGCGCGGAGATCAGGATCAGCTCGGGAGAGTAGGTCGAAGACGCACCGGCCCCCGGGCCGATCTCGGGCAACAGGGCCTCGGCGACTGCGGCGTAGCGGAGAGCCGCCTGAAGCAAATCGAGCTCCGCGACGAAATCCGCGATGCCGCCCGGGCCGGAAATCGCGGGAAGCTCGGCACGAGCCGCGGCGATCAACTCGTTCAAGATCCGCCGCCGCTCGGACTCCTCGTCCTCGACCGACTGCTGCAGTTCGTTGTTCGATTCGACGACCTCGATCGGCTCGAAATAGAAGCTCTTGCCGGTGCCCGACCGGCCGTGGATCAAACCGCCGCTCCGCCCCTTGGCGCCCGCGTCGAGCATCAGGACCAGCCGCCCGCCGCGCAGCGGGATCGTCTCTTCCGCCAGCTCCGTCCGATGGCTCTGCACGTAGCCGCCCAGCTCGGAGTAGAGCTGATCGCGCACCCGCCGGATCTGCTTCCGCAACGCCGCAAGCTTCGGGCTCGCGTCCTCCCGCACCTCGCCCCGCCGGTCGAGCGCGCGGTCGATTTTCGACAAAAGCTGTTGCAGGTCGGGCACCCGAAGGGCAATCTTGAGCAAAGCCGGGCACGATTCGGCGCTCCGAATCCGCAAGGCCGCCTGGCGTGAAGCGCGCATCAGATCGGCCAGCCGAACGAGATCCAGGCCCTGCACGGGCGGCCGCCCGGTCACCAAACGCTCGACCAACTCGCCCACCGGAACGTCGAAATCGGGGACCAGAGGCCCCAGCCCGATGAGCCGGCCGGCCTCCTCGATTCGCCGCCGCTGGGCGAGCAGAGGCTCTTCCTCCGTGAACGGAGCGAGTGCCAGCACGCGCTCGCGCCCCAGGTCGGTCGACGCGAAATGCGCGACCACCTCGAGCAGCGAAGGCAGCTCCAGCGCCAAAGCGGTCGCCTCGGAGAGAACTTTTTCTCTCCCGCCGGGCTCGCCGGGGCTCTCGTCTTCGAAGTCGGGCGGCTGATTCATCACGGGCTCTTCGGTGAATAGGTTCAACAGGATGGGGTCAAAACAAAAGCGGGAGCGGGGTAACAACCCCTCTCCCGCTTCGGGCCTGCTCGGATCGCGAGGCTTCTAACCTCGGCGGATCAGGACAGTCCCTGGCGCCGCTCCTCGACCAGCTTGCGCGCTTGCTTTTTACGCGCTTGGATGGTCTTCCGCTTGCGCTTGACGGAGGGCTTCTCGAAGTGCTGCCGCTTGCGCAGCTCGGTCAGAATGCCGGACTTCTCGATCTTCCGCTTGAAACGACGGAGGGCATTCTCGAAGCTCTCCTCTTCACGCACGTGCACGACGGGCATCCGAAATCACCTCTCTTCTGACGCGACTCTATGGGTCCGGTCCAGGCTCACACGGATGCCTACCCGCCCATGGCGCGAATCTTCATCATCTCAGGGCGGGGCGGGGGAGGTCAAGAGGCGGGCGCCTCCGAAAGTCCCGGCCGGGGCTTCTCCCCCTGCTATGCCGCGGTCTCAAGGTTCTCGCGCAAGATCCGCGGATGCCGCGCCGCGATCCGCAGCAAAGCGACCGCGGGACCCTCGGGGCGTCGGCGACTCTGCTCCCAATTTCTGAGAGTATGGACGCTGATCCCCATGGCCTGGGCAAACTGCGTCTGGGTGAGGGCCACGAATCGTCGCAAAGCCGCGACGTCCTCGCCAGACTCAAAATCCCCCGCCATCAGGCGCTTCCGTAACCGCGCCGGGATCGCCCGCGCGAAGTGCTCCTCGGTCAGCTCTGGAATTTCAGTCATAGCGCTGGCGATCTATTTTCCGATCGATACGTCGCGAAAGGCACGCAGCACGGCGTTCATGCGCGTCTGGTAGCCATCACCTTGTGCTTTGAACCAATCGAGAACCTCGGCGTCGACTCGAAGCGAAATCGACCGTTTGGGCGGCTCGGCGGCGAGGCCGCGGCGTACGATTCCGCGAACGATGTGCTCGACGGATGCCTCGGGATGCTCCGCGCTTAGAGAGATCTCCTCGTCGCGTAGAGCTCGAACGCGTTGCCAATCGGTCCTAGAAGACATTCCGGTAGAAGATGGCTGTTTCATGGTTCGTGGCCTTTCGAAACGATATGACGCGGATCTGCCTCGATGTTTCCAGGTGAACGATGGAAACGGGCAACCCGTCGAGAAGCCCCAGGGTGACCCACCGTTGTTCGCGGTAGGTGAAACGGTCGTCCTCATAAGTGAAGGTCAGACCCTCGAATACCTGGGGTGTATCGGCGAAATCGAGTCCGTGTTCCTTCAGGTTGCGCTGACGCTTTCGCTCGTCCCAGGTGAAGCGCACACGAGTGAGTGTAGTGGCGGATTGTATATACGTCAACCGTCTCTATACTGTAGGAGCCATGACGAAACGCTCCGCCCTCCTCTCCTTGCTGGTCTTTGCGCTCGCCGCCGAAAGCGCCCTGCTCGGCTTCCTCGCCCTACGTGTCCGATGGCAAGGCGCGGCGGGCGCCACCCCCGTCCAGCGCGGCCGGAAGGTCGCCGAACGGATGGGCTGCTTCGGCTGCCACGGGTCAGGAGGAGAGCGCGGTATCCCGAACCCGGGAGCCCAGGGCGAAACCGTGCCGGAGTGGAGCGGCGGCACCTGGATGATGTGGAACGACAAGGAAGAAGACACCCGCGCCTGGATCCTTGACGGCCACCCGGCCGGCCGCAAGCCCGATGAGGCGGCGCTGCTCCGAATGCCCGCCTACCGGGGCCTTCTCTCGGAACGCGACCTCGCCGACCTAACTGCCTACGTCCAAACCGTGTCCGCCGCGGGAGGCCCCGACGATCCGAAAGAGATCGAGGGCATGAACCGAGCCCAGGCACTCGGCTGCTTCGGCTGCCACGGCCCCGAAGGGCGCGGCCTGACCCAGAACCCCCGCTCCTTCAAAGGCTACGTTCCCCCTTGGGACGGCGCCGACTTCACCGAGCTGGTCGCCAACGAAGCCGAGTTCCGCCAATGGGTCCGGAACGGAACCTCGAACCGGATGAAGCAGAACCCCGCGGCGCTGGTCTTCCTCAAGCGTCAGCCGATTCGAATGCCGGCCTTCGGGCCGAAGGCCACGGAGGCGGATCTCGCGGCCCTCTGGGCCTACGTACAGTGGGTGAGGACCCACCCGCGAACCGGGGTGCCGGGCGGCGGATCGCACGCGTCTCGCTCCCTCGGGTAGGATTGCGGCCACCAACCCGGGAGATGTCGAAGATGGCTGGATTTGCGCCGCAACGAGAGGGTCTCTTCTATCTGACGGAAGGCGGTCAGGAGACCGAAATACAGTATCGGCACGGGCATCAGTTGCCCGAATTCGCGATGTATCCGCTGCTAGACAATGCAGCCGCGATGGCCGACCTGAAGGGGATGTACAGCCGCGTACTGGACGTAGCTGCCGCGCACGGCTTCGCCGCGATGCTTTCCGGCCTCGACTATCGCGCCAGCCCCGACTGGGGGGACAAGCTCGGCTATTCCCGCGACGGGCTCGCCGAGGCGCTCTTGCGGTCGATCGGCTTTCTCCGCGAGGTCGCCCAGCCCTATCGGGGACAGGTCGCCGAAATACTCATCGGCGGGCAGGTGGGCCCCCGCGGCGACGCCTATTCGCTGAACCGGACCCTCACGGCCGACGAGGCCGAGGACTATCACGGCTTTCAACTCGAGGTGCTCAAGCGCGCGGACGTGGACTTCGTGTGGACTGCGACCTTCAACAACATCCCCGAGGCGCTCGGCGTCGCGCGAGCTGCCGCGCGGATCGGCCTGCCGCTCGGCATCTCCTTCATGCTGGACGGCAACCATCGGCTCAAATCGGGCGCCAGCCTCAAGGAAGCCGTAGAGACGGTCGATGCCCAGGCGGGAGATGCGAAGCCGGATTTCTACGGCATCAATTGCTCGCATCCGCTCGAATTCGAACCCGCGCTCGAACCGGGGGACTGGGTCCGGCGCGTCCGCAGCCTGCGGCCCAACGCAAGTGCCAAGGACAAGGTCGAGTTGTGCTCGATCGGTCATCTGGAGGAAGGCGATCCCGTCGACCTGGGCCATCGCATCGGAACTCTGGCGCAGCGCTATCCCCAGATCGACATCTTTGGCGGATGCTGCGGAACCTGGGCGCCCCATCTCGACCAGATCGCCCGCAGCGTACGCGCGACGGTGCAGTAAGCGCCCCGCCGCAGCGGCTGACCGATCTGCAGCTATCGGACGGTATTGATCGGCAAAAGTCCGCGAGCGCCAACGGCGCGCTCGATACGTCCCCCTCACCGTTCCTCCCGCCCCCCGCCCCCCGAAAGCCGATGCGCGAGTAAAATCGGCAGCGTGGTCACCGCGATCACGAACAGGGCAGTCACGTTGGTCACCGGCCGATCCCGCGGGCGGGTGAGTTGATCGAGGATCCAAATCGGTAGGGTTCGTTGTTGGCCGGCGGTGAAGGTGGTGACGATCACTTCGTCGAAGGAGAGAGAGAAGGCGAGCATCCCTCCGGCGAGCAGCGCGGTGGCTAGACCCGGCAGGACGATGCGGCGGAAGGTTTGGAAGGTGTCGGCCCCTAGGTCCATCGAGGCTTCGATTTGGGAGCGGCCGGTGCGTCGTAGGCGGGCCGCGACGTTGTTGTAGACCGTCACAATGCAGAACGTTCCGTGGCCGGCCACGATGGTCCAGAAGCTGAAGGGAAGTCCGGTGAGCGCGAGCCCTGAGCGCAGGGCGATGCCGGTGACGATGCCGGGGAGCGCGATCGGGAGGATGACGAGCAGGGTGACCATCTCCCGCCCGGCGAAGCGGCCTCGGACCACGGCGAGCGCCGCGAGGGTTCCTAGGACGACGGCGACGGCTGTCGAGACCGCCGCCACGCGGAGCGACAGGGAAAACGCCTGCCAGAGATCGGCGCGTTCCCAGGCGAGGCTGAACCAGCGGAGGGTGAGGCCGGGCGGTGGAAACGAGAGCGTCGCCTCGTCGGTGGTGAAGGCGTAGAGGAAGACGACGAGCAGCGGCAAATGAAGGAACAGGATCGCGCCGAGCGCCGCGAGCTTCAAGGCCAACGGGGCGCGTTCGCCGGTGCCGGTTTTGGATTTAGAGCGCATCGAACGCCCCCAGCCGCCGCGCCCAGGCGAGGTAGGCGGCCATGATCAGCATTGGCACCACGGTCATCGCGGCGGCGAGCGGGACGTTGCCCGCCGTACCTTGGTGGCGGAGGACGGCCTGTCCGATGAACAGGCTCGAATCGCCGATTGTGCCGGGGATGATGAAATCGCCGAGCGTGAGCGAGAAGGTGAAGATCGAGCCCGCGACGACGCCGGGGAGAGCGAGCGGCAGCGTCACCTTGCGAAAGGTTTTCCCCGGCGGCGCGCCGAGGTCGGCTGACGCTTCGAGCAGCGATTTCGGCACCCGTTCGAGGGCCGCCTGGATCGGCAGGATCATGTACGGCAGCCAGATGTAGAGGAAGACCAGAAAGCGGCCGAGGGTGGAGAACGAGAGCGACGGCCCGCCGATTCCCGGGATAGCAAGAACCGCGTCGAGCACCCGGCCCAACCCCGCGGCGGAAAAGAACCAGGAGATGATCCCCTCTTTCGCCAGGATCAATTTCCACGAGTAGACGCGCACGATGTAGCTCGACCAGAGCGGAAGGATGACCCCGAGGTAGAGCAGCGAGCGAACCCGGCCGCGGGCATAGCGCGCCATGTAATAGGCGAGCGGAAAGGCGAGCAGAGCGGCGGCGATCGTCACCGCGGCGGCCATCACCGTGGTGCGGCGGAAGATGTCGAGATTCGCCGGTGTGAAGAGCTGGGCGTAGGTGGCGAAAGAAAAGCTCCGCACCACCTGGCCGGTGAAATCGTCGACGTGGAAAAAGCTCTGGACGAGCAGCGCGGCGAGCGAGCCGAGGTAGACGACCCCCAACCAGAGCAGCGGCGGTCCGAGCAGCAGCCCGAGTGCCCAACGCGGATGGCGGAACAGGAAATTCGCTGCGCGGCGGAGCATGGTCACATTCCGTTACTCGACCAGCGCACGCACCGCGGAGGGTTCCCAGGCGAGCCGGACCCGCCGCCCTTGAGCGCAGGCGATATTCGCCGCCTCCGCCGCATCCGCATCGAGGTTCTGGGCCACCACGACCAGCTCTCCTCCACCGTCGAGATCGACCGTGTAGCGGGTGTGCATCCCGAGATAGACCGCTTCGCGGATCGATCCCACAGTGCTCGCCTCGGTCGCTCCGGCTACGGTGTCGCAATGCAGCAGACGAATGCGTTCCGGGCGGATTGCCGCGGGGCCGGGAGTGCTCGTTAATCTTTCGGCAAGATCCCCGATCAGCAGGTTCGTGGTGCCGACGAAGCCGGCGACGAACACCGTGCGCGGCCGTTCGTAGACCTCGGCAGGGGTGCCCACCTGTTCGACGCGCCCCTGGTTGAAGACCGCCAGGCGATCGGACATCGCGAGCGCCTCTTCCTGGTCGTGAGTGACAAACAGAAAGGTGATCCCCACCTGGCGCTGGATCGCTTTGAGCTCCGTCTGCATCTGTTGCCGAAGTTTCAAATCCAACGCGCCGAGCGGCTCGTCGAGCAGCAGCACGCGCGGCCGGTTGATCAGGGCGCGGGCGAGCGCCACTCTTTGGCGTTGGCCGCCGGAGAGTTGCGCCGGCTTCCGCGCGCCATAGTCGGGCAGGCAGACGAGATCGAGCGCCTCGGCCACCCGGCGGCGGACTTCGGGCTTCGCCACCTTCTTGATCGTCAAGCCGTAGGCGACGTTTTCGGCCACCGACAGATGGGGAAACAGCGCGTAATCCTGGAACACCGTGTTGACGTCCCGCTCGTAGGGAGGCAAATCGGTCACGTCGCGGCCGTGCAGCTCCACCCGACCGGCGGTCGGCCGTTCGAATCCGGCGAGCATGCGCAGGCAGGTGGTCTTGCCCGACCCGGAAGGCCCAAGCATCGCGAAGAACTCGCCGTCGGCGATTTCGAGCGACACGCCGTCCACCGCGCGCACTTCGCCGAACCAGCGCGAGACGTCGACGAAACGAACGGCGGCGGTCATTCGAGATTCAAGCGAGATTCAAGATTCGCCCTTCGTCATTCGTCCTATCGGCCGCCGAGGATCGCGATGTAGTCCGTCGTCCACCGGTAGTAGGGCACGCAGTTCTTCGTGCCGTCGCCGCAGTCCGAGGTCGGCGTCCGCCAGAACGCGATCTTGTCGAAGTTGTCGAAGCCGTTCGTGGCGCAACCGGTGTCGGTCAGCAGGGCGTTCCCCTTGCAGGCCGCGGGCACCGCGGGCACCGAGCCGAACCAAGCCGCGACGTCGCCCTGGACCTTCGGCGAGATCGAGTGCTCCAACCACTTGTAGGCGCAGTTCGGATGTTTCGAGTCGACGTGCAGCATGGTGGTGTCCGCCCAGCCGGTCGCCCCTTCTTTCGGGAACACGCTCGCCACGGGCTGGTTGTCGGCCTTCAGCAGGTTGACCTGGAACGGCCAGGTGCCCGAGGCGACCACCCCCTCGTTCTTGAAGTCGTCGACCTGCACGTTCGCGTCGTGCCAGTACTTGCCGATCAGGACGCGCTGCCGGCGCAAGAGGGCGAGCGCCTCTTTGTACTGCTCCTCGGTGAGCGCGTACGGGTCCTTGATGCCGAGGACGGGCTTCGCCGATTTCAGGTAGAGCGCGGCGTCGGCGATGTAGATCGCGCCGTCGTAGGCTTGCACCCGCCCCTTGTTCGACTTGCCGTCGGGCAGGGTGGTTTCGTTGAACACGACGCCCCAACTGTCGGGCGGCTTGGTGCCGAATACCTTGGTGTTGTACATCAATACGTTCGGCCCCCATTGGTAGGGGACGCCGAAGTGCTTGTCGCCCACCGTGTGCCACGGCGCGTTCTGCAGCCGCGGATCGATCTGGCCCCAACTGGGCACCAGGGCGGTGTTGATCTCCTGGATCTTCCCCCCCGCGACCAGGCGGAGCGAGGCGTCGCCCGAGGCGGTCACGAGGTCGAAGCCTCCGTCGTTCATCAGGGCCACCATTTCGTCCGAGGTGGCCGCCGTCTTCACCGTCACCTTGCAGCCGGTCTCCTTCTCGAAGCCGGTCACCCAATCGTAGTTCTTGTCGGTCGCGCCGTTCTCGACGTAGCCGGCCCAGGCGACGATCGAAACCTCCCCTTCGCCGGCACCCACCGCCTGGAGCGCGCCGCTCGGAGCCGCGACGGGAGGCTCGCCCTGGTCCGGCCCCTTCGGGCCGCAAGCGGCAGGCAGAATCGCGAGAGTTGCGGCGAGGATCGGCAGCATCCACGGCGAGCGGCGGCAGGTCATGATCGGCTCCTTGCGCGGAATCGACCGGGTCGGTTCCGCAAGCTCAGGTCGAGAATTCGTTGACGGAAAGACTAGTGTCCGGACGGGGGCGTTCGCAAGGCGTGGTTTCCTTCCGACCCCCTGCGGTGTCCAAGCGGGTAGGATGAACATACAAGCCCTAGCGATCCCGATCCGGATTCCGATGATGACCCCCAGGGAGCAGAGCCCCGCCGCGTGGAGAGCGCTCCCCCTCGATTCGTTCGAGGACGAGCGACGGCTGCTCGCCGATTATTCGCGCGGCGACCGCGGGGCGGCCGAGCGGCTGGTGGCGAGCACCTACCGCCAGGTCTTCGCGTTTCTCGCCAAGCTGTGCGGCGGCGACACGGACCTCGCGGCCGACCTGACGCAGGACACCTATAAGAAAGCGTGGGACGCCCTCTCCCGGTTCGACGGCCGGTCGCGTTTCGCCACATGGCTCTGCCGGATCGCCTACACGACCTTCCTCAACCACATCCGCCGCCCGCGCCGCGTGATTCAGATCGAGGACGAGGTGGCGGACCGGGTCGCCGACACGCAACCGAGCCCCGAGGATCTGGCCGGGCTCGCGGTCTCCGGCGAACGCCTGCGCCACGCGGTGATGGCCCTGCCGGAGCCGCTGCGCGAAACGATCACCGCCCATTTCTGGGGCGGCACCGACATTCCAGACATCGCCCGTGACGAGGGGGTCACAGCCGTGGCGATCCGCAAGCGGATCAAGAAGGCGCTCGCCGTGCTCGCCCATTCGCTCGATGCAACGCTCGGCTCGACGACCGAGATCACCGAGGAGGAGGCGCGATGAACGCCAACACCCAGCGAAACGAAATCCGCGAGCGCGAGCTGCGCCGCCTGCTTGCCGAAGCGCCTCCGACCGGTCCGGCGCTCGAACCGCCGGCCGACCTGTTGGCCAAGCTCCAGGAAGAGATCCCGGACTCGATCCAGCTCCATCCCGCGCTCCGCGGCGGCGAAAACGTCCTGCCCTTCCGGGCGCCCGCGCCGCGTACCCCGATGGTCCGCCGCAGGGTCTGGCTGCTCGCGGCGAGCCTGATCGCGATGGCCGGGGCGGGTTATTTCTCCCTGCGCCTTCGCGACACGATGCCCTTGCCGGATCGCGCCGAATCGTCGGGCGTGGCGGCGATGAGAATCGAAGAAGTTCCGACCGGCGCCGAGCCGGCCCCTCGGTCCGCGGCCCCCGCCGACGGCTCCGAAGCGGGGATTCAGTCCCCTCCGGGATCGCCCGCTCCGCCGCCGCCCCCCGCCCTGTCCGAATCGTCGCCGGACAAGGAGAAGCTCTGGGTCGGCACCGAATCGGACCTCCAGTTTCGCGATCAAAAAGCGCGAGCGGGGGAGGGAGGGTCGAGCCCGGCAACCCAAGAGGCGCTCCGGCGGCGGTTGAATCAGCTCCGTCAGACCCAGCAGCCCGTGGAGGTCCCCGAGGGTGTTGAAGGCGGGGTCGAAAGGGGAGTGCCCGGAGGGGTGGTGGGCGGCGTGGTGGGTGGAGTTGCGGGAGGCGTCCCCGGCGGGGTGATGTCGGGAGCCGCGGCGCCTGCTCTGCGCGCCGAGGCCGCCAAACCGCAGCCTTCGACGGGCGGCACGGACGAGCCGAACGACAAACCGTACGGCGACGTCTTCTTCGAAAGCGCGGGAGTCAATCCGTTCGTCGATACCGACGAGGATCATCTCTCGACGTTCGGGCTCGACGTCGATACGGGTTCCTTCAACGTGATCCGCCGCTATCTGGAAGACGGCCACCGGCCGGACCGCGCCTCGGTGCGCCTCGAAGAGGTGGTCAACTTCTTCGACTACGGCGATCCGGCGCCGGCCCACGGCGATTTCGCGGTCCGCCTGGAAGGAGCGCCGAATCCGTTCGGCCCGCAGGGCGGGGTGAACGAACGCCACCGCCTGGTGCGGGTGGCGATCAAAGCCCGCGAGGTGGATGCCGCCCGGCGCAAGCCTTCGGTGTTGACGTTCGTGGTCGACGTTTCGGGATCGATGGACCAGGAGAACCGGCTCGGGTTGGTGAAGCGGGCGCTCGGGCTGCTGCTCGGCGAGCTGCGCGAGGACGACCGGGTCGGCCTGGTGGTCTTCGGCAGCGAGGCGCGCACGATCCTCGAACCGACGACCGACCGCTCGGCGATCCGCGAGGCGATCGAACGGCTGCGGGCGGAAGGCTCGACCAACGCCGAGGCGGGCTTGAGCCTGGGCTACGACGTGGCCCGCCGTGCCTATCGCTCCGACGCGAACAACCGGCTGATCCTCTGCTCGGACGGGGTGGCGAACGTCGGCAACACCGGCCCGAAGTCGATCCTCAAGCGGATTGGCACGGAGACTAAACACGGAATCGACCTGTCGACCGTCGGCTTCGGCATGGGCAATTACAACGACGTGCTGATGGAACAGCTGGCGGACAAAGGAGACGGTCGCTACGCCTACGTCGACACGATCGAAGAGGCGCAGAGGATCTTCGTCGAAGGGCTCGCCGGGACGCTCCAGACGATCGCCAAGGACGCCAAGGTACAGGTGGAGTTCGACCCACGAGTCGTCCAGAGCTGGCGCCTGCTGGGCTACGAAAACCGCGACATCGCGGACGACAAGTTCCGCGACGACACGGTCGATGCGGGCGACATCGGGGCGGGTCATTCGGTCACCGCGCTCTACGAGGTGAAGCTCGCCGAGCGGCCGGCGGCGGGAAAACCGAACCCGGCGGTCGCCACGGTCCACCTGCGCTGGTTCTCGAAGGAGTCCGAGCGGGTGATCGAATCGGTCCAGGCGCTGCCGCTCGACCGACTTTCGGCTAAGTGGAAGAACGCCAGCCCGGCGTTCCGGTTGGCGACTCTCGCCGGTCAGTTCGCCGAGATCCTGCGCGGCTCCCACTGGGCGAAGGGCGAAAGCCCGGTCGAAGTCGCCCGCCGCGCGCGAGAGCTTGCCGATCGGACGTCGGGCAAGCTCCACACCCAGGCGATCGACCTCGCGACGCTCGCGGACCTGGCGGCCCGCGCGAAGTAGCCCTCACCCCCTATCCCCCTCTCCCATCCGCACACCCGTCCACACGGGAGAGGGGGAACGACGGCGAGGCTGTTTGCCGGATCCTCTCCACTCCTCCTCCGTAGAAAACGGTTCGGGGCCGGGGCGGTAGAATCGTACTTGTCACGACGTCGTCACTCGACGGAGCCGGTCGGTGTGGCAGCATGTCGGCCCGCTCCGCCTTTTCTTGCCCCGAGAGGAACCTCCCCGTGCACGCCCCGAAGAAACGCCCCCGTCGCACCCTGCCCGCAGCAACGGAGGCGCCGGCCCTGTTTTTCAACCGCGAGCTTTCCTGGATCGACTTCAACGCCCGGGTGCTGGCGGAAGCGGAGGACGCCACGAACCCGTTGCTCGAACGGTTGCGCTTCGTCGCGATCTTCGACAGCAATTTGGACGAGTTCTTCATGAAGCGGGTGGGGGGCTTGAAGCAGCAGGTGGCGAGCAATCTGCGCCAGCTCACGCCGGACGGCCGCACGCCGGTCCAACAGCTCGCCGAGATCCAGGATCGCGTACGCCCCCTGCTCGAACGGCAGCGACGGCTGCTGCGCGAGGATCTGCGCCCGGCGCTGGCCAAGCATGGGCTGGAGATCGTCGGCTGGGATCGCCTCGCCGAGGCGGAGCGGTGCTACCTGGGCGACGAGTTCGAAAAGCGGCTGTTCCCGATTCTCACGCCTCTCGCGGTCGATCCGGCGCACCCGTTCCCGTTCATCTCCAACCTGTCGATCTCGCTCGCGGTCGCGGTGCGCGCGCCGGGGGACGAGAAGGTCCGCTTCGCGCGGGTGAAGGTCCCCGGCAGCCTGCCGCGTTTCCTGGAGCTGCCGGGCACGCTTCGTTACGTCGCGCTCGAAGAGGTGATCAAACACCACCTGATGCGCCTGTTTCCGGGCATGGAGATCGTCGCCTGCCACCCGTTTCGGGTCACCCGCAACGCCGACGTCCAACGGTACGAGGAGCCCGCCGACGACCTGCTCGAGTCGATCCAGGAGGAGCTGCGCGAGCGGCGCTTCGCCACGGTGGTGCGGATCGAGATCGAGACCGGAATGCCCGACTGGATGTGCGAGCTGCTGTGCGAGGAGCTGGAGATCGCGACCGACGAAGTCTACGAGGTCGAAGCTCCTTTGGGGCTCAGGGATCTCACCGTGCTCTGCGGCGCGCCGTTGCCGGCGCTCAAATTCCGCACCTGGACGCCGCAGACGCCGCCGCGGCTCCACGCCGAGCCGGGCGAGGAGGTCGACATCTTCCGCGCCATCGCGGCGGGCGACCTGCTGGTCCACCATCCGTTCGACTCGTTCCCGGCGAGCGTGCAGCGCTTCCTCGACGCCGCGGCGGACGACCCGGCGGTGCTCGGGATCAAACAGACGCTCTACCGGACGTCGTCCGACTCCTCGATCATGCGCTCGTTGATCCGCGCCGCCGGGGCCGGCAAGCAGGTCGCGGCGACGATCGAGCTCAAGGCGCGCTTCGACGAAGAGCGGAACATCGGCTGGGCCGAGGCGCTCGAAGAGGCGGGCGCCCACGTGGCGTATGGCGTGGTCGGCTTCAAAACCCACACGAAGGTCGCCCTGGTCGTCCGTCAGGAGAAGGACGCGATTCGCACTTATGTCCACATCGCGACCGGCAACTACAATGCGGAGACGGCGCGGGTCTACACCGACCTCGGCCTGTTCACCTCGAACGAGGCGCTCGCGGCGGACATCGGCCAACTGTTCAACGTTCTA
>Ga0268264_10002358_pt1 | contig 16666 bp, 17 predicted proteins | sample KBSSwiS32_FD_190357 | JGI IMG/M metagenome (GOLD analysis project Ga0268264, IMG submission 190357) | Switchgrass rhizosphere microbial communities from Kellogg Biological Station, Michigan, USA - KBS Switchgrass S3-2 (SPAdes) (version 2) | ecosystem: Host-associated > Plants > Roots >...
AAGGGGTTCGACTCGTACCTGATCGCGCTCCAGCGCTTCGCCGACGGCGACCTCACCGGGCGCAAGCGCAAGCGCGCCCCCGCGACGGTGGCGAAGGCGGGGGCGCCCGCGCCGGTGAAGGCGGCCGCCGCGCTCGCTCCGAAGCCCGACAAGGGCATCGGCCGCGCGCCGCCCGCCCCCGCGGCACCGGCGGCGGCGAAGGCGGAGAAGACCATCGGCCGCGCGCCGCCTGCTCCCGCGGCGCCCGCGCCGGTCAAGGACGGCAAGACCATCGGCTCGAAGGCCGGCGGCAAGAACGTCGTCGCCGGCAGCGCCAGGTTCCTCAGCCGGTCGCTGGTGCGCTCGAAGATCGCCGACCGGCTGTCCGGGAAGCTCACCGCCGCCGGGCTGGCCACCTGGGCGCGCGCGCAGTTCCTGGAGGTGCAGCGCGGCGCGCCGGCGGAGAGCGGGCACCGCGAGCTCCTGGAGGACTCGCTGCAGACGCTCACCCTCTCCGCCATGCCGGCCACCAAGCTCTCCGACGAGCAGCTGGTGGACCTGATGACGCAGCTCGAGGGATGAACGCCCGCGCGGCGGCCATCCAGGTCCTCGCGCGGGTCAGCGCCACGGACGCGTTCCTCAACGTCGTCCTGGACGCCACCCTCTCCGAGCTGCGCCCGGAGGACGCGCGCGACGCGGGGCTGGTCACCGAGCTGTGCTACGGCGCCACCCGGCGGCAGCTGGCGCTGGACCACGCGCTGGAGCAGGTGAGCGACCGGAAGCTCTCCGCGCTCGAGGACCGGGTGCTGGCGGCGCTCCGCGTGGGCGCGTACCAGGTCTTCTACACGCGGGTGCCGCGCCACGCGGCCGTGGGCGAGACGGTGGAGGCGCTCAAGTCGCTCAAGCTGCAGCGGGCGGCGGGGTTCGCCAACGCGGTGCTGCGGAAGGTCGCCGCCATGTCCGAGCTGCCGCTGCCGCCGGAGTCGGAGCCGGTGAGGCGCCTGTCCGTGCGCGAGAGCCACCCGGAGTGGCTGGTGGAGCGGTGGATCCGCCAGTTCGGCGCCGCCCGCGCCGGGCAGATGCTGGCCGCGGACAACGTCCCGCCGCCGGTGATGGTGCGCGCCAACCGGGCGAGGATCTCGCGCGAACAGCTCCTTTCGGACCTGGGGAGCGTGGGCGTGGACGCCAGGCCGGCGGCGACCGCCCCCGCGGGCGTGATGCTGGCGCAGCCCGGCCCGCTGGAGGACCTGCTGGGGTACCGCGAGGGCCTCTGGCAGGTGCAGGACGAGGCCGCGCAGCTGGTGGTCGAGTACGCCGCCGTCCCGGAGGGCGCGCGGGTGCTGGACGCGTGCGCGGCGCCGGGCGGGAAGGCGTGTGCGCTGGCCGAGCGGGTGCGGGTCACCGCCTGCGACCTGCACCCGAACAAGCTGCGGAAGATCGAGTCCGAGGCGAAGCGGCTGGGCGTGGAGGGGCGGCTGGAGGTGAAGGCGCACGACGCGCAGAAGCCGTTCCCGGAGTCGTGGGGCGCGTACGACGTCGTGGTGCTGGACGCGCCCTGCTCCGGGCTGGGCACGCTGCGGCGCCACCCGGAGCTGCGCTACCGGCGGAAGGCGGAGGACGTGGGGCGGCTGGCGGCGCTCCAGGCGCGGCTTTTGGAGACCTGCCAGGCGGTGGTCCCGCCCGGCGGGCTGCTGGTCTACGCGGTGTGCAGCGTGGACCCGCAGGAGGGCGGCGACCAGGTGGAGCTCTTCCTCCGCTCCCACCCGGAGTTCACCACCGAGCCGCCGCCGCCGCCGCACGCGCAGGGATACCTGAGGACGCTCCCCGGCCCCGAGGGGATGGACGGCTTCTTCGCGGCGCGCATGCGCAAGCTGTACTGATCAGTCGGCCCACTTCATCGGCCGCGCCTTGAGCGTGGGCGAGTCCATCCGGTCGCAGAAGGCCTCGAACTTCGCGCGGGGGACGCCCCTCCAGCGGAGGTCCTCCAGCGTCTCCTTCAGCGGCACGTCCGTCACCAGCGTCGCCAGCTTCTTGTAGAGCGCCGCTTCCTGCTCCTCGGCGAGCAGCGCGGTGCACAGCTTCTCCGCGCCGCGCAGCTTCTTGTCCCAGTCCAGGAACCGCCGCGGGATGCGCTCCAGCGTCCCGTAGCGCGCCAGCACCGCCGCGGTCCCCTTCTCGCCCCAGCCGGGGATGCCGGGGATGCCGTCCGCGGTGTCGCCCACCAGCCCCAGGAAGTCCGGCACGCTGCTGGGCGGGAAGCCGCGCTCCTTCACGAAGGTGGCCTCGTCGATCACCTTCTCCTGGTGCCGCGCGACCAGCACCACCTTGTCGCCGCGGATGCACTGCCCCAGGTCCTTGTCCGGGGAGAGGATGCGCACCTGCTCCACCTGGTCCGCCCAGCGCGCGGCGGCGGTGGCGAGCGCGTCGTCCGCCTCCCACTGCTTCATCGACCACACGGTGACGCCCAGCGCGGCCACGCCCTCCTCCACCAGGTCGAACTGCGCGGTCAGCTCGGGCGGGAGGCCGGCGCCGGTCTTGTAGCCGGGGAAGAGGTCGTTGCGGAACGACTCGATGGGGTTGTCGAACGCCGCGCCGACGTGCGTGACGGCCTCCGCCTCGTTCTGCAGCAGCGTGAGCCACGAATTCATCAGGCCCACGGTGGCCTTCACGTCCTGGCCGTTCGCGGCGCGGTGGTCGGGGCGCTTCGAGTAGAAGGCGCGGAACAGCTCGTACGTGCCGTCGATGACGTGGAGGCGCATGCGCCTCTTTAATCCTCGTCCTTCGCGGCGGCCTTCATCGCGTCCAGCACCGCCTGCGAGGCGCGGTCCAGGTACTTCCCCTTGCGGACGAGCAGGCCAATGGGCCGGGTGAAGGGCCCTTCGGCGAACGGCTTCTGCACCAGCGAGCCGACGGTGACCTCGTGGTGCGCGGTGGCCGAGGGCAGCACGCTCACGCCCAGCCCCATCTCCACCGCGCGCTTGATGGTCTCCACGTTGTCCATCTCCATCACCGGGTTCAGGTCCAGCCCGCGGTCCTTGAAGATCCGGTCGATGGCCTTGCGCGTGGGCGCCTCGCGGTCGAAGGCGATGAAGGGGACGCCGGAGAGCGCGTTGAGCGAGACCTTCCCCTTGCCGGCGAAGGGATGGTTCGGCGCGCACACCACCACCAGCTTGTCGTCGCGGAAGGGCACGATGTCCACGCCCGCCCGCGGCTGCGGGTAGGCGACGATGCCGATCTCCGCCGCCCCGAGGATGATGTCGTCGTAGACCTGATCGTTGCGGCGGTAGTTCAGCCGCATGTTCACCTTGGGGTGGGTCTTCAGCAGGTGCTTCTGGATGTTCTGCAGCTCGTGCAGGCCCACCGAGTAGATGGTGGAGACCGTGGTCGTCCCCGCCACCTCCGAGGACTGCTCGCGGATCTCGTTCTCCACCTCCGCGAAGCGGGCCAGGATCTCCTTGCAGCCGCGGAACAGCCGCTCGCCGGCGGGCGTGGGCGTCACCTGCCGCGCGCTGCGCGAGAGCAGCTTCTGCTCGTAGCGGTTCTCCAGCGCGCGGATCTGCTGGCTCACCGCGGACTGCGTGACGTGGTTGAGCTGCGCGGCGCGCGAGAAAGAGCCCGTCTCCACCACGTCGCAGAACATCTTGAGGGACTCGAGTTGCATGATGAGAAGACCTCGCGGGCTGGCGCGCGGTCATTAGCACCCCTCATTTGGACCGGCAAGCTGTTCTCACCAGTCCGAAAAGCGGCGCTACCACCCTCAGCCCAGCAGCGCGTCGCAGGCGTGGTGGGCGAGGAGGTTGAGCAGCTTCACCCCGTCCTTCACCGAGGCGGAGGCGGGGTCGCCCAGGTACGCGTCCGGGCCGCCGCACTCCAGGAAGTCCTTCTTGCCCTCCTTGATCAGCGCCGGGAGGTCCACCGGGATGGGCGCCAGCTTCTCGCGGACGTGGTGGCGGACCAGGTGCGGCGCCGTGGCCATCACCAGCGACGTCTCGTACCAGCCGGCGTGGCTGCCGCCGCGCGTGAACTCCTCGCCCAGGAGCTCCGAGAACGGGGGATGCCGGTGGTCCACGACGCGCACGTCGGCGCCGGGGACCTTCTCCTTCGCCAGCTTCGCCGCGTCGCGCACCACCCGGAAGTGCGCCGGCTCCAGGTGGTGGTTGATCACGCCCACGCGCCGGAACGGCGTCCGCGCGATGGCCGCCAGCACCTCCGCCAGGTAGGCCCGCGCCGCGTCCGCCCCCACGCTCACCGTGCCCGCCCACGGCCTGGCGAACTCGGCCAGCGCGTACGCGCACGTCGGGAAGATGAGCGCCTCCTGGCCGCGCTTGGCCAGCTCGTCCGCCGCCTGCTTCGCCACCGCCTCGGCGATGAACACGTCGGTGCCCAGCGGCAGGTGGGGGCCGTGGGCTTCCGTGGAGCCGACCGGCACGAGCGCGAAGGCGCCCGCTTCGGCGGCGCGCTTCACCGAAGTCCAGGGCATGTCTCGAACGAAGGGGGGAGGAGGCGGAGGGGTCATCGCGGCCCACCTTTACAAGCCTGCGAGGTCGGATCGAAAGTGTCGTCTATTCCCCCGCCGCACTTCTCCCCACGAGGGATCTCCGCATGCGCCACCATCCGACTTCCTGGCTTGCGTTCGCCCTGACCGCGAGCCTCCTCTCCGCGTCCGCCCTGGCCGCCGAGCCCGAGGAGAAGGGACCGAAGCTCAAATGGCAGGAAGGCCCCGGGAAGATATCGCTCGCCGACGACGTGGCGCAGCTGCAGTTGCAGGACGACGAGATGTTCCTCGACGCGCCCCAGACCATCCAGCTCCTGAAGGCGACGGGGGACCAGACCTCGGGAAACGAGGCCGGCATCATCCAGCCGGCGTCCGACGACGGGAAGTGGTGGGCCCTGTTCGTGTACGACAAGTCCGGGTACGTGAAGGACGACGACAAGGACAAGATCAACCCGGACGAGATCCTCGAGAGCTACAAGAAGGGCACCGAGGAGGCCAACGAGGGCCGCAAGGAACACGGCCTGCCCGGGCTGCACGTGGTGAGCTGGTCGGAGTCGCCGCATTACGATGCGCAGTCGCACAACCTGGTGTGGGCCATGCTGGCCAGGGACGACACCGGCGCCGAGGTCGTCAACTACCAGGTCCGCGTGCTGGGTCGCGAGGGTGTCATGGCGATCACGCTGATCGCCAACCCCAAGGAGCTCGACTCCAGCAAGGTCGAATTCAACAAGGTGCTGGGGCGCTTCACGTACCAGCCGGGCAAGACGTACGCGGAGTGGCGCCCGGGCGACAAGGTGGCGGAGTACGGCCTCACCGCGCTGGTGGCGGCGGGCGCGGGCGCGGCGGCGGTGAAGCTGGGGCTGCTGGGGTACATCGGGAAGTTCTTCAAGCTGATCGCCGTCGGCGTGGCGGCGGCGGCGGCGGCGGTGAGCCGCTTCTTCAAGCGCCTGTTCGGGCGTGGCGGCGACCAGTCCAACCCCAACGGGCCGTGAGGCGCGGGGCGCCCGGGGGCGCTCGGTCCGAATGACCGAATTCCTCGCCGAGTTCCTCCCCTTCCTGGCGGCCTTCTACGTGGCGGCGGGCGTGGTCGTGGTCCGCCCGTTCCAGCGGGTGCTCACCGCCGCGCTGGGGCGCGCGTTCGACCTGCGCGGGCCGGGGCTCACCTTCATCGGGTTGGCCCCCTGGCGCGAGGTGGTGAGCGTGCAGGCGTTCCCGCTCGCGGTGGCGGAGGGCGCGGTGTACCGGCTGGACCCGGCGCGCTCGGTGGAGCCCACCATCCTCGAGCCCACGGACCTGGAGGCGGTGGAGCTGGAGGGGTTGCCGCCGGCGAAGGCGGGGACGTGGCGCTTCCGGCCGCACGTGATGGCCGGGGACCAGCCGGTGGTGGGCGCCGCCACGCCCGCCATGGCCGCGCGCTTCGCCGCCCAGCTCGCCGCCGTCCAGAAGGCCGAGCCCAAGGAGCGGGTGGAGAAGGCGAAGGAGCTGCTGCAGGAGTCGTCCGACGTGGAGGCGCTGCGCGCGGTGCGCGCGTCGGTGCGGTGGCACGCGCTGGCGCTGCGCGTCCTCTGCCCGTTGCTGATGGTGGTGCTCTTCGGGGTGCTCCCGGCCATCGTCTACCTCCCCGGCCTGGTGCCGCTGAAGCTGGAGCGCGCGCTGCGGCTGTGGGTGGTGCTCCACGGCTGGGTGGTGCTGGTGACCGGGATGATGCTGGTGCGGGGGAAGGTGCGGGCCGACGAGATCGCCGGGCTGCTGGCGCAGATGGCGCTCTTCCCGCCCGCCGCGGTGCGGGCGCTGGGCACCGCCACCCGCGCCATCTACGCGCGCTTCGAGCCGGCGGCGGCGGCGGCGGCGCTCCTGGGCGAGCGCGCGCTGCTGGTCTGCGCGCGGCGGGAGCTGCGGCGGCTGGAGTTCACCGCCGATCGGACCGCGTCCATCGGCCTGTCCGCGTTCTGGCAGGCGCGGCGGAAGATCTGGGACCGGGCGCTGCGCGAGGCGAAGACGTCCAGCAAGGAGGCGCTGGCGCCGCCGGACCGCATCGCCGGGGACGCCACGCGCTACTGCCCCATCTGCAGCTCCGAGTACCGCGCCGGCGAGACCTGCTCCGACTGCCGCGTGCCGCTGGCCGCCTTCCGAGGGGCCGCCTAGAGCGCGGAGCAGGCGACCTCCCGTCGCCCGGCTTGAAGTGCATCGCTTGGTCCGGTCACCTGTTCGGCGCGCTCGCCCGTTCGCTGCGTCACGGGAATCCCCCTGGACCAGACATGGGTTGATGGGGGCTATGCCGCGCTCCCTGCTCGCCATGCTGGCCTCCGTCTCCCTCGCCTCGTGCGCCACCTCGCGCTCCCGCGCGCAGCCGCCCCCGCCCATGCTCATCGGGACGCCCGGGCGCCTGGCGCTGGAGCTGCCGAGGGACGCGCCGCCCATGGGGCTCACCCCCGGCATCCACCGGCTGAACTCGGAGAGCGGCTCCGCCCTCCTCTACGTGCCCACCGAGCGGCCCGGCCCTCGCCCGCTCCTGGTCGTCTTCCACGGCGCGAGCGGGCAGGCGCGGACGATGATCGACCTGCTCGAGGCGCAGGCGGAGGAGCAGGGCGTGCTGCTGCTGGCGCCGCAGTCCGCCGACCGCACCTGGGACCGCATCACCGGCGACTACGGCATCGACGCCGCCGTGCTCCAGCAGCTGCTCACCGCGGTCGCGGCGCTGGTGCCGGTGGACCCGGCGCGCGTCGGCGTGGGCGGCTTCTCGGACGGCGCCTCCTACGCGCTCTCGCTGGGCCTGGACAACGGGGACGTCTTCTCCTCCGTGGTGGCCTTCTCGCCCGGCTTCATCGCGCCCGAGCACCGCCGCGGCACGCCGCGCGTCTTCGTCGCCCACGGCACGGCCGACCAGGTGCTGAACGTCGACCAGTGCGGCCGCGCCATCGTCGCTCGCCTGAAGGAGATGGGCTACGGCGTCACCTACCGCGAGTTCGCGGGCCCGCACGTGGTCCCCGACGACGTCGCGGTCGCCGGCGCGAAGTGGTTCGCCGAGGGCGCGGGGAGCTGACTGAGCCCCGATCGGTAGCGGCCGCAGGCCGCCGCATCAGCGTCCCCTGGGCTCTCGGGGACTGAGCCTGATCGGTAGCGGCCGCAGGCCGCCGCATCAGCGTCCCCTGGGTTCTCGGGGACGACTCAGCTCTTCAGCTTTGAGTCCCACAGCTCGAACAGCGTCTGCCAGTGCCGCTCCGCCGCGGCGGGTTGGTGCGCCGCGTTGTCCTCCGGCACGAAGCCGTGCCTGGCGCCCTCGTAGGTGACCAGCGTGTGGTCCACGCCCGCGGCCCGCAGCGCCTCGCCCAGCTTCTGCTTGTGCTCGTCGGTGAAGGACGGGTCCTCCACCGCGCCGGCGATGTAGAGCTTGGCCTTGATCTTCGGCGCCAGCAGGTGCGGGCTGTCCGGCGCGTCGGTGACCAGCCGCCCGCCGTGGTACGAGGCCGCCGCCACCACCCGGTCCGGGTAGAAGGCCGCCGCCGCCAGCGAGAGCCCGCCGCCCATGCAGTAGCCGGTGGTGCCCACCTTGGGCTGCTTCACCTCCGGCTGGGCGGAGAGGAAGTCCAGGAACGCGCGGGTGTCGCGCATGACGTTCGCCTGGTTGGCGGAGCCGATGTACTTCGTCATGAACGCCGCGCGCTTCTCCGGGTCCTGGAACCAGGAGGCCTTCGGCGCCTCGTACGGCGCCAGCCGGTAGAAGAGGTCCGGGAGCAGCACGTAGTACCCGTGGGCGGCCATCTTCTCCGCCATGTCGAACAGCGCCGGGCGGGGGGCGAAGCCGTCCATGTACAAGATGACCGCCGGCCACGGGCCGGTCCCCTGGGGCTTGAAGATGGAGACCGGGCAGGTCCCGTCCGCCGTCTTGATCTCCGCAGTGGTCCTCGACATCCGATCACCCTCCTCGCGTCACATCGCCACCACGCGCGTCAACTCGCGCACGAAGCCGACGCAAGGCGCGAACCACTTCACCAGCCGGCGCTCGTCCGGGCCGTGCGCGGTGTGCCCGGCCAGCGCCTCCTCCTCGGAGTTGGGAGAGCCCACCACGCCGTAGGCGCGGATGCCCTTGTTCCGCAGGAAGCGGGAGTCCGAGGCGCCCGCGGCGAACGGGTGGAGGAGCGGCGCGCCGGGGAAGTAGTGCGACGCCACCTGGGCGTAGAGCGCGTCGAAGGCGCCGTCGCGCGGCGTCTCCGGCCCGCTGGTGCCGAAGCCGCCCGCCTCCTCCACCGTCACGGCCGGGTCCCCGATCGCCGCCACCAGCCGGTCGCGCGTGCCCGCCGTCGTCTCGTCCGGCATCACCCGGCAGTTCACCGTGGCCACCGCGCTGGTGGGGAGCACGTTGTCCTGCGGGGAGCCCTGCAGCATGGTGGTCACGCAGGTGGTGCGAAACAGCGCGTTGCGCGGCGGGTCCGCCACCAGCGCGTCGTCCTCCGCCGGGGTCAGCGGCTTCCGCCGAGGACCTTCTTTCATCGCCGCGCCGACCTCCGGCTTGGCGCTCTTGGCCATCACCTCGAGGTGCTCGCGCACGCTGGGGAGCGCGTGCGCCGGGAAGCGGAGCTCGCCCACCTTGATCAGCGCCTTCGCCAGCCGGGGCACGATGTCCGACTTCGGCGAGGGCATGGAGGAGTGGCCGCCGGGGCCCTTGGCGGTGAGGGTGTAGCTCTGGAAGGTCTTCTCCGTCGCGCCGAGGCCGACGTATTCGACCTTGGCGCCGTCCGCCGACATCCGGCTCAGGCCGCCCTCGTTGAAGGCGAGCTCCGAGTCCACCAGCTCCGGGTGGTTCTTCACCAGCCAGGCAGCGCCCGGCCCACCGCCGGTCTCCTCGCCGGAGGTGAGCGCCAAGATGACGTCGCGGTGCAGCTTCGCCTTCTCCCGCGCCAGCTCCAGGAACACCGCGATGAACATCGCCGCCTGGCCCTTGTCGTCGTTGACGCCGCGGCCGTAGAGCCAGCCGTCCTTCTCGGTGGTCTTGAACGCGGGGACGGTCCACGGCTGCCCCTCCACCGGCACCACGTCCACGTGCGCCAGCAGCAGCAGCGGCTTCTTCGTCCCGTCGCCGCGCAGCCGCGCGACGAGGTTGCCGCGGCCGGGCGCCGACTCCAGCAGCTGCGGGTTCAGCCCTGCACCCCGCAGGCGCTCCGCGATCGGCGTGAGGACGTCCGTCTCGTGCCCGTGGCTGCTGTCCACGGAGACCATCTGGTCGAGCAGTTGCCGCGCCTCCTCCACCACGCGCGCCGGGACAGGGGTGGCGGTGGACGCCGCGCCCGCGGCGAGCGAGGTCAGCGGGAGGAGCAGGAGGAGGGCCGAGCAGAGCATCGCGGGAACATACATTCGTTACCCTGCTGCTGCTCAGGAGGTTCTCGTGTCCGCTCGAGTGCGAGTCATCATCGGCGCCCTTCTCCTCGCCGCGTGTGCCGGAGGGAGCGGAATCCTGGCCGGTGACGGCGATGGGACGCGCCACATCATCATTCACCTGGGGGACCCGTACCGCTTCGCGCGGGACCTGGAGCGGTTCTTCAATCGGCCACATCAGGAGGTGAGACCGGTCATCGACTTGCACCAGCGGCTGAAGGAACCAGACGTGACCGGTGCCTGGGAATCTCTGGAGCCGTGGGAGCGGCAGCTCTGGCGCGACTATGCCGCTCGCGGGCATGGGAAGGCGGATCGGACGAGAACCAACTTCCGCGTCACGGACAACGACCGGCTGCACATGGCGCTGGATCTCAGCCTCGATTACATGCCGCCGGCGGCGCGCGAGGAAGGCCGCCGGCTGATTCAGGACCCGGCGTTCCTGAACGGCCTCGTCTCAGGTATCGGGCTCTACATCCTGCTGTGGATATATCCGGAGCCGGCGTTCACGAAGGGGATCGCTTCCCTCATCACGACGGCGCTCCTGCTCCAGTTTTCGGTGATGGAGATCCAGGAGTTCGCGTGGGCGTGGAGGACGATGGACCAGGAGCTGGGTCATGCCCAGACCATCGAGACGGTGGAGGCCGCTGCCGCGAAGTTCGGCCGGTCCGCCGGCGCACGGGCTTTCCACATCTTGATGATCATCGCGAGCAAGCTCGCCGGGAAGGCGCTGGAGGGGGCGTCGGTATCGGTGGGAGGCGCCGGCCCTCCCATGGCAGCCGCTGGAGTGGGGTTGGCCCTCGCCGAGGGGCAGGAGATCTGGATTCTGCAGGGTGGTGTCATCGCGCTCGCAGGACCGGGTGCGCTCACGGTGGCCATGACCGTGGCCGGGCCCCCGGAGGAAGCGCAGAGCTCTGCAGGTGATCTGGAGGAGCACGAGTCGTCGGGCGGGCACTTGCTCCAGAAGCACGTGGGGAGGACTCAGGCCGAGCTCGCTGCCCGCCTTGCCGCTGAACAGAGGCTCGACGAGGTCTCGACCTTCCTGTCTCGCACGGAAGCGGAATCTGCAGTCTCTACGGTCCTTCGAGCTCGTCACGCGGAGCTCGCGTCATGGGTCGCAAAGGGAGCCAAAGGAACCCTGACGCTTGAGGCCAGCTTCAAAGGTGGGCTCGTGCTTGTCCGTGGGGCGACCGGTTGCGTGACTGGCCAAATAGCCCGCATCGTCATACTGGGTGATGGCAGGGGAGGCTGGTTCATCAAGACCGGCTATTTGTTTCCATGATCTCGGACTCCACCCTGTACAGACTGAAGCAGTTCATCGCCGGCTATTTCCACGAGGACATGGATATTCACGGACCCACGTGGGAAGACGTGCTGCAGGCGGCTATGGACGATCGAACTCCCGCGGAGCTCCGAGAGATGGCCGCTGCTCTTCGGCAATACGCCGACGATCACGAAGACGGGCCCGAGCTGAAGCGCCTCATGCTCTACGAGCTCGGCTCATGCTTGCGCACGGAGGCGGTCGGTTTCACCCCGCGCCAATGGCTCTACCGCGCCGCCGAACTCGTGCGAGAGGAAGCCGACCGCCGGTCGATGGCCCGGGCCTGAGTAGAAATTAGCCCCGCAGCGCGGACTTGAGCACCTTGCCGCGGTCGCTCTTGGGCAGCGAATCCACGAACTGCACCACCCGCGGGGCCTTGTACGGCGCGAGCGCTCCCCGCACGTGGGCCTTGATCGCCTCCGCCAGCGGCTCGCCCGCGGCGTGGCCCTCGTTGAGCACCACGAACGCCTTGGGCTTCTCCAGCCCGTCCGCGTCCTTGAAGCCAATGACCGCCGCCTCGCGCACCGCCGGGTGCTGCAGCAGCGCGTTCTCCACCTCCACCGGCGACAGCCACTTCCCGCCGACCTTGAGCATGTCGTCGCCGCGGCCGCAGAAGGAGAAGTACCCTTGCTCGTCCTGGCGGAACTTGTCCGCCGACACGCACCAGTCGCCGCGGAAGGTCTGCTTCGACTTCTCGTGCTGCTGCCAGTACTCCAGCGCCATCGAGTCGCCACGGATCCACAGGGTGCCGATCTCCCCGCGCGGCAGCTCCAGGCCGTCGTCGTCGCAGATCTTCGCTTGGTAGCCCTCCACCACCTTCCCTAGCGATCCCAGCTTCACGTCGCCGAAGCGGTTGGTGATGAAGATGTGGAACATCTCCGCCGACCCGATGCCGTCGAGGATCTCCACCCCCGTCTTCGCCTTCCACTTCGAATACAGCTCCTCGGGGAGCGCCTCACCCGCGGAGATGCAGGCGCGCAGCGAGGAAAAGTCGACCTTGTCGATCTCCGGCGAATTCACCATCGCGTTCAGCGACGTGGGCACCGTGGTGAGCACGGTGGGCCGGAACTTCTGGATGGCCGCGAACAGCCGCTCCGGGGTGCTCTTCTCCGAGTAGATGGCGCCGGCGCCGCCCGCCAGCAGCGGGAAGAGGAGGTTGGTCCCCAGCGCGTACCCGAACGCCAGCTTGGGCGACCCGGCGCAGATGTCGTTCGGCCCGTAGCCGAGGACGGGCAGCGCGTAGGTGAGCGCGTTGAACACGAAGTCGTGCTGCTTGTGCACCGCGCCCTTGGGGAAGCCGGTGGAGCCGGAGGTGAACAGCCACACGCAGGCGTCGTCGCGGTGGGTGGGCGCGCAAGCCTTGTCCGGCTCGGCGTCGTCCAACTCCCAGTCGTAGGAGAGATGGCCCCGGCCGCCGCCGGCGCCCACCACCAGCACGTGCTGCAGGTGGGGACAGGCGTGGCGCACCGCCTCCAGCGCGGGGAGCGCGGCGGCGCCGGCGATGATGATGCGGGCCCGGGTGTAGTTGGCGTAGTACTCCGCCTCCTCCGGCTTGAGGTCCGGGCTCACCGCCGCCACCACGCCGCCGGCCTTCACCACCCCGAACCAGGCGGAGGCGAACTGCGGCACGTCCGGCAACATCAACAGGACGCGCTCCTCCATCCGCAGGCCCAGCCCGCGCAGCACCGCCACCGCGCGGTCCACCCGGTCGGAGAGCTGCCGGTAGGTGATGACCTGGTCCTCGAAGTAGAGCGCCGGGCGGTCGCCGAAGCGCGGGAGCTGCGCCTCCAGGAACACCTGGGTGAGGTTGAGCGACTCCGGGAGCCGGTGCGGATCCAGCGTCATGCGTCACTCCTTGGCGGCGGCGCGCCGCGGCGCCGCTCGGTCAGCCAGAGCGCCAGGCCGGCGGCGGCGCCCAGCGCGGTGATGACCATCCCGAGGCCGTTCTGGCTCTTCGCCCAGGCGACGGCGATCTCCTGGTCCATCGCGCAGTCATCCGGCTCCAGCCCGAGGCAGTCGTAGGGCTCATGGATGGTGCGCCAGGCGCTGAACAGCATCGAACCGCCGCCCAGCACCAGCGCCGCGGACAGGCCCGCCGTCACCGCCACCGGCAAGCGGCTCTTCGGCTTCCGGGAGGCCTCAGCCACGCGGCTCCCCTCTCTTGAGCAGCTCGCGGGCGATCACCAGGCGCTGCACCTCCGTGGCGCCCTCGTAGATGCGCAGGCTGCGGATGTCCCGGTACAGCCGCTCCACCATGAAACCCTTCACCACCCCGTTGCCGCCGTGCACCTGCAGCGCGCGGTCGATGATCCGCTGCGCCGCCTCGGTGGCGAAGAGCTTGGCCACCGCGGCCTCGTAGGTGACGCGTTCGCGCCCCAGGTCCTTGGCGGCGGCGGCGCGGTGCACCAGCAGCCGGGCCGCGTCCAGCTCCACCGCCGAATCCGCCAGCAGCGCCTGCACCGCCGGCAGCTCCGAAAGCGGCGCGCCGAACTGCCGCCGCCGCCCGGCGTACGCCAGCGCCTCGTCCAGCGCGCGCCGCGCCATCCCCACCGCCGCCGCGCCCACCGTGGAGCGGAAGACGTCCAGCGTCCCCAGCGCCAGCCTCATCCCGCCCCCCTCCTGGCCCAAAAGCGCCGAGCCCGGGACGCGGCAGCCGTCGAAGCGCAGCTCGCCGATGGGGTGTTCCGCTATCAGCTTCAGGCCGGTGTCCACCTGGAGGCCGGGCGCGTCCGCGGGGACGACGAAGGCGGAGATGCCCCTGGGGCCCGGGCCGGTGCGCGCGAAGACGGTGTAGTGGGTGGCGATGCCCGCGTTGGAGATGAAGCGCTTGGTGCCGGAGAGCTTCCAGCCGTCGCCGTCGCGGGCGGCCGCCGTCTGCAGCGCCGCCACGTCGGACCCGGCCTCCGGCTCGGTGAGCGCAAACGCGAAGAGCGCGCGCCCGTCCGCGACCTGGGGGAGCAGCTCCCCCCGCTGCGCGTCGGTGCCGGCGAGCAGGACCGGGTGGCTGCCCAGGCCCGCCACCGCGAGGATGGAGTCGGCCGAGGCGTTCCGGTAGGCGACTTCCTCGCGCAGCACGCAGATCGCCCGGACCGAGATGGCCTCGCGCGCGCCGCCGAACGCGCGTGGCACCAGGACGCGCGGGTAGCCCAGCTTCTTCAGCACCGCCCACAGCGCCTCGCCGGAGGTGCGCTCGTCCAGCTCCAGCGCGCGCGTCTCCTCATGGGCGCGGTCGCGGAGCTGGAGGTGCTCCGGGTCGAGGAAGGTGGGCTCGGGCATGGGCAGTGGTCAGTGGCCGGTGAAGCGCGGCGGGCGCTTCTGGGTGAAGGCTTCGTACGCCTCGCGGAAGTCCTTGGTCTGCATGCAGACCGCCTGGGCCCGCGCCTCGTTGTCCAGTGCGCCGAAGAGGTCCAGGTTCAGCTCGCCGTTGAGCAGCTCCTTGGTCATCCCCAGGGCGAAGGTGGGCCCCTCCGCCAGCCGCTTCGCCCACGCCATCGCCTCCGGCAGCACCTGCTCCGGCGGGACCACCTTGTTGAACAGGCCGTAGCGCTCGGCGGTGGGCGCGTCCACCGGGTCGCCGAAGGCCAAAAGCTCCGTGGCGCGGCCCAGGCCCACCAGCTTCGGCAAAAGGTAGGCGGCGCCCATGTCCGCGCCGGCCAGGCCCACCTTGACGAAGAGGAAGGCGATCTTCGCTTTCTCGCTCGCCACCCGGAGGTCGGAGGCGAGCGCGATCACAGCCCCCGCGCCGGCGGCGGTGCCGTTGAGCGCGGCGACGATCGGCTTGCGCAGGGCGCGCATGTTCTTGATCAGGTCGCACGTCATCCGGGTGAACTCGACCAGCCCCGGCATGTCGCGGGAGAACAGCTCGCCGATGATGGAGTTGACGTCGCCGCCGGAGCAGAAGCCGCGCCCCTCGCCGGTGATGACCACCGAGGCGACGGACGGCTCACGCTCCAGCTCGAACATCAGGTCGCGGAGCTCGCGGTAGACGTCGAAGGTGAGCGAGTTGAGGGTGTCCGGGCGGGTGAAGGTCACCACCCCCACGCGGTCCTTCACCTCGAAGCGGAAGGAGGAAGGCTGCAGCATGAGGCGCGCTCTACCATGCTGGACGGAGGGCCGGAACGGTCAACGCTTGGGCTTCCGGGCCGCTGTCCGCTGGTGCCGGCGCAACCGCTCGACGATGAAGGCGAGCGCTCGCAGATCGTCCTCGTTGTGGCGGAGGAGGCGCTTGCGGACCCGAGCATCTGGGGTACTGCGCCACTCGGCATAGACCATCGGCACGTCTCTGCTCGAGACGCTGGACCGCACCCGATACCCCAGCGCCCGCGCGAGGGTCTGGAGCGACTGGCTCTTGTTGGGAGCAATCCATGAGCCACGGACTTCGATACGCGAAGGACTCAGCGCACTGGTGGCTTCCGTACCGCCGGTACCACCGGCCCCGGCACAGGCTCCTCCGGCAGCACCGCGGTGACCTCGATCTCCACCTTGGCGCCCTTCTCCAGAAGCGACGACACCTCCACCAGCGTCATCGCCGGGTAGTGCTGGCCCACCCGCTTGCGCCACGCCTGGCCCACCTGCTTGAGCGAGGCCAGGTACTCCTTCTTGTCGCTCACGTAGATGGTGACGCGCGCCAGGTCCTCCGGGCGGCCGCCGGCCTCGCGCACCACGGAGAGCGCGTTGGAGAGCGCCTGGTCGAACTGCGCGGCGAAGGTCTTCCCCAGCTTGGGCTTCAGCGACGTCGGGTCCCAGCCGATCTGCCCGGCCACGAACACCATCCGCCCCTTCGCCACCACGCCGTTGGAGTACCCCCTGGGCCGCGCCCACCCCAGCGGCTGGACCAGCTGTTGGTGCCTCGGGCTCACGCCAGCTCCCCCCCGTCGATGACGTACGTCGTCCCGGTGATCGCCGCGGCCTGCTCGGAGGCGAGGAAGAAGCAGACCTCCGCCACCTCCTCCGGCTGCACGAAGCGGCCAATGGGGTGCATCTTCCACAGCGCCGCGCGCGCCTCCTCCTCGGAGCGGCCGGTGAGCTTCTGGATGCGCTCGGAGGCCCTGGCCACCATGGGCGTGTCCACCCAGCCGGGGCAGACCGCGTTGACGGTGACGCCGCTCGAGGCCAGCTCCAGCGCCAGCGACCTGGTCAGGCCGATGAGCGCGTGCTTGGACGCCGAGTAGGCCGAGGTGTAGCGGAAGCCCCTCAGCCCCGCGGTGGAGGCCATGTTGATGACGCGGCCGAACTTCCGCGCCTCCATCCCCGGGACCAGCTCCTGGCAGAGCACGAACGGCGCGCGCACGTTGATCGCCATCACCCGGTCGAAGTCCGCCATCGGCGTCTTCACCAGCGGGGCCGACGGGGCGATGCCGGCGTTGTTCACCAGCACGCCGGGTGGGCCCTCGGCGGTGATGGTCTTGCAGGCGGCGCGCAGCGCGGCCTCGTCCTCGCCGTCCACCACCAGGGGGCGGACGCGGTCCGGCGCCTCGACACGCAGGGACTCCAGGTCTGAC
>Ga0268264_10002360_pt1 | contig 16648 bp, 16 predicted proteins | sample KBSSwiS32_FD_190357 | JGI IMG/M metagenome (GOLD analysis project Ga0268264, IMG submission 190357) | Switchgrass rhizosphere microbial communities from Kellogg Biological Station, Michigan, USA - KBS Switchgrass S3-2 (SPAdes) (version 2) | ecosystem: Host-associated > Plants > Roots >...
CCTGAAATAGGCCATGCACGCCGGCGTGACGCCGGTCGCGCGCGTGCGCGGATTGGGGCAAACGGCTGCTGCTGCGTGCAAGCCCTTGCCGCACAATCGACGCCTCGCGCGGCGCAGCAGTGGCGCGGCGTGCACGTCGATGGATGGTGTGGGCGATGAGCAAGATGGCCAGGCGATTCTTTCCGAGTTGGGCGTTCGCGCTGCTGCCGGCGTTGCTGGCCGCCGGCTGTGCCACGCCGCCCACGGCCACGAACCCCGCGGCGCCGGCCGCAGGTGCCACGCCATCCGCCGCGGCGAGCGCCGCGCGCCCGGCCTCGGGCGCCGCGTCCACGCCGCCGCAACCGGGCCAGCCACCGGTGTTCGCCAACGTGATCAAGGACGCCAGGAAGATCGATGGCGCATTGACGCTGTGGCAGAAGGAGGACAAGTTCTGGATCGAGCTGGCGCCGTCGGACTTCGGCAAGCCGATGCTGTTCGCGCCCAAGATTGCGCAGGGCATCGGCGAGTCGGGCCTGTTCGGCGGCACGATGGTCGGCGCCTGGGGCCGCTACGGCCGCCAGCAGATAGTGGAGTTTCGACGGGTGCACAACCAAGTGCAGCTGCTCGCGCGCAACACGGAGTTCCGCGCCAACGACGGCACGCCTGAAGGGCGCGCGGTGCAGGCGGCGTTCTCGCCCAGCCTGATCGGCAGCGCCGCAGTGGCGAGCCAGCCGCACCCCGACAGCAAGGCGGTGCTGATTGAGGCCAACGGCATCTTCGTCAACGACCTGCTGGGCATCGGCATCGCGCTGCAGCGCATGTACCGCCAGGGCTACCTGTTCGACGGCCGCAATTCGGCCATCACCGCGGTGCGCGGCAAGCCCGACCAGGTGGTGTTCGAAGTGTCGGCGCACTACGCCACCGCCGGCATCGCCCAGCAGGTGCCCGGCGGCCCGCCGGGGCCGGCGCCATCGACGCCGGGCGCGCTGCCCGACGCGCGCAGCATGTTCTTCGGCATGCAGTACGCCCTGGCCAAGCTGCCCGAGCAGCCGATGTCGCCGCGCAAGGCCGACCCGCGCGTCGGCTACTTCGACACCACGGTGCAGGACTTCAGCGACGATCTTGCACGCACGCCGCGCCGCCACATGATCAACCGCTGGCGCCTCGAGAAGAAAGACCCCAGCGCGGCGCTGTCGGAACCGGTCAAGCCGATCACCTACTGGCTCGATCGCACCATCCCGCTGAAGTACCGCGATGCGATCGCCAAGGGCATCCTGGCCTGGAACGACGCCTTCGAGCGCATCGGCTTCAAGAACGCGATCGTCGTCAAGACGCAGCCCGACGACGCCGACTTCGACACGCTCGACGTCGGTGTCGCGTCGATCCGCTGGATGACCAACGCGTCGCCGCAGTTCGGTGCCATCGGGCCGCGCCAGGTCGATCCGCGCACCGGCGAGATCCTCGATGCCGACATCAGCTTCGAGAGCCTGTCGTCGCGCAATGTGCGTGCGTTGCGCACGCAGGTGCTGAGCGCGCGCGTGGCGGTCGACTGGCCCGCGCTGATGCAATCGGGCGCGCCCGAGCGCGTGGCCGAATTGTCGGCGCGCAGCGCCGGCGGCCTCGGGCTGGGCGCCGACGCATGCCAGCACGCTGAGATGGCGGCCGAGCAGCTGGCCTATGCGATGGACGTGCTCGAGGCACGCGGCGACCTCGATCCGTCGAGCCCCGAGGCGCAGCAATGGGTGCTCGACTACCTCACCGACACCACGATCCACGAGGTGGGCCACACGCTGGGGCTGCGCCACAACTTCCGCAGCTCGCGCATCTACACCGAGGCGCAGTTGTCTGACCCCGACTTCATCCGCCAGAACGGCCTGGCCGGCTCGGTGATGGAGTACGCACCGATCAACCTGAGCCGCCCCGGCGAGCGCAGCACCGGTGCATGGCAGCTGACGCTCGGGCCGTACGACTACTGGGCCATCGAGTACGGCTACAAGCCAGTCGCGCCGGAGCAGGAGTCCGCCGAGCTGCAGCGCATTGCCGCACGCAGCAGCGAGCCGCAGCTTGCCTACGGCACCGACGAAGACAATTTCCTCGGCGTCGATCCGGAGTCGCTGCACTTCGACCTCGGCAACGACCCGGTGGCGTTCGCCAAGAAGCGCTTCGACATTGCGCGCGATCTGTTCCGCCGCCAGGAGACGCGCGAGCTCAAGCCCAACGAGGACTACTCGGTGCTGCGGCGCTCGATCGGCTTTGCGCTGCGTGACGTGGCACGCGCCTCGGGCATTTTGGCGCGCCAGATCGGCGGCGTGCGTACGCTGCGCGACCATCCGGGCAGCGGGCGCGACCCGCTGCTGCCGGTGAGCGCGGCCGCGCAGCGCCAGGCGCTCGACCTGCTGGCGAGCGGCGTGCTGTCGGCCGACAGTTTCGTGCTGTCGCCGGCCTTGCAGCGCCGCATGGCCCCGAACTTCGCCGAGCGCTCCGATGCGATCTTCGAGGGCGACGGCCCGGTGGCTACGGACTACTCGCTGGCCAGCGCGGTGATCGAGATGCAACGCGCGCTGCTTGGCTCGCTGATGAACGACGCCGTCGCGCAGCGCCTGCTCGACAGCGAGGGCAAGGTCACCGATGGCGCAGCGCTGCGCCTGTCGGAGCTGTTGCAGCGCCTGAACGGCGAGGTGTGGAGCGAGCTCGGTGCGCGCGGCGGCGACATCCCCTCGCTGCGCCGCGAGCTGCAGCGCGAGCACGTCAACCGGCTGGCCGGCCTGCTGCTGCGGCCGGGCGCGCTGTCGCGCGCCGACGCGCGCTCGCTGGTGCGGGTGCAATCGCAGGAGCTGCTGGGTCGCATCCAGGCGGCGTCGCAGCGCAAGGGCCTGAGCGCCGAATCGCGCGCGCACCTGCAGGACAGCGCCGACACGCTGCGCCAGGCGCTCAACGCGCCCCTGGTGCGTCAGGGCGCGTGACCTCGTGGGTGCTGGCGGGGCCGGCACGCGCCGGCGGCCGGCGCTCGCACCGCGCCGGCCGTCGTTCGTCGCATCGCCGGGCGCGTTGCCTTGGAGCGCCACCCCGGCGGCGCTATCGTGCCGGCATGGCTGAGTCGCTGGAGACCGCGCACGACGGCGCCGACCCCCCGTCGATCGCGCGCCGCGTCTGGCGCGAGCTGCACCACGGCAGCGTGGGCTGGGCACTCGGCCTGGCCGTGGTGGTGGCGCTCGCGCTCAACCCGATCTTCGTGGTGCCGCTGCCGGTGCTGCTCGGGCGCACGTTGTTTGTCGCGCTGATGCTGGTGCTGGTATTCCACGGCGTCGGGCTGCTGCGCCAGACCCTGCTGCCGCGCTGGTTGGCGCAGACCGTCGCGGTGGCACTGACTGCGCCGGTGGCCACGCTGATCGTGTACCTGGTGGCCACCAGCGGTGATGTGCAGTCGTTCATCGGCAACCCGTACCGCGTGAGCGGCTTCCTGTGGATCGCCGGCTGCGCGCTCGGCGTGGGGCTGCTGGTGACGCTCGGTGCGCTGGTGCGCGAGCGCGATGCGCTGGCGCGCTCGCAGGCGCTGCAGTTCGAGATCGAGCGCGGCCGGCTCGAGCGCCAGGCGCTCGACGCGCGGCTCGCCGTGCTGACCGCGCAGATCGAGCCGCACTTCTTGTTCAATACGCTGGCCAACGTGCAGGCGTTGGTCGACAGCGGATCGCCGCGCGCCGCGTCGGTGCTGAAGAGCCTGATCGCCTACCTGCGCGCGGCGATGCCCAAGCTGCAGGAGGGTGGGCTGTCGGTGTTGCAGGACGAGCTTCACTTGGTGCGCGCCTATCTGGACCTGATGCACCTGCGCATGCCCGATCGCTTGCAGGTGCAGGTCGACGTCGAGCCGGCGCTGCTGGGTCTGCGCTTTCCACCGATGCTGCTGTTGACCCTGGTGGAGAACGCGGTGCGTCACGGCATCGATCCCAGCGAGCAGGGTGGTCGCATCGAGGTCGGCGGCCGCATCGACGTCGCGACGCGGGGCGTGTCGTTGTGGGTGGCTGACACCGGTCTCGGCCTGCGCGGAGCGCCTGGCAACGGCACCGGCCTCAACAATGCGCGCGAGCGCCTGCGCGGTCTCTACGGCGCCGACGCGCAGATCGAGCTGAGGCCGGTCGAGCCGCACGGCGCGCGCGCCGAGCTGCGCTTCATCGCGCCGCAGCCATGACGCACCGCGCGCTGATCGCCGACGACGAGCCGCTGCTGCGCGAGCACCTGGCGACGCACCTGACGCGCCAATGGCCCGAGCTGCAGATCGTCGGCGAGGCGCGCAACGGGCGCGAGGCAGTGGAGCTGTTCGACGAACTGCGTCCGGACGTGGTGTTTCTCGACGTGCACATGCCGGGCATCAGCGGCGTCGATGCGGCGCGCGCGATCGGGCCGCTGGCGCAGATCGTGTTCGTCACCGCCTTCGAACAGTACGCGGTGCAGGCGTTCGAGCAAGGGGCGATCGACTACGTGGTCAAGCCGCTCGACGAGGCTCGCCTGGCCTCGACCGTGCTGCGCTTGAAGGAGCGGCTGGCCGACCGCGCGGCCCGGCACGGCGACGATGCGCAGCTGGACGCGGCGCTCGAGCAGCTGGCGCGGCGCTTGAGCCGCCATCCCACGACGCTGCCGCGGCTGCAGTGGATCCGCGCGTCGGTGGGCACGACGGTCAAGCTGATCCCGGTGGACCAGGTGATCTACCTGCGCTCCGACGAGAAGTACACGCTGGTGGTGTGGGAGGGCGGCGAGGCGCTGATCCGCAAACCGATCCGCGAGTTGACCGATGAACTTGACCCCGAACAGTTCGCGCAGGTTCATCGCTCGGTGATCGTCAACCTGCGCCAGGTGGCGCAAGTGACGCGCGGTGCCAACGAGACCGCCGAGGTGCAACTGAAGGGCCGCACCGAGACCTTGCCGGTCAGCCGCAGCTTCCTGCACCTGTTCCGGCAGATGTGATCGTCACGGTTGCTGCGCGTTGCGCCACAGCCAGGCCGCGCCGCGCACGCCCGACGAATCGCCGTGCAGGCTGGGCACCAGGCGAGTTCGCACCGGTTCGTCGCGCACGCCGCCGGCCAAGACCCACTGCGGCAGCAACCGCGGCACGTGGGTGTACAGGCGCTCGATGCGCGACAGCCCGCCACCCAGCACGATGACATCCGGATCGAGCAGATTGATCACGTGCGCAAGCGCGCGGGCCAGACGCGTCTCCCAGCGCGTCAGCGTGTCGTCGCAGGTCGGGTCGCCGTCGGCCGCGCGTGCGGCGATCGCGCGCGCGCTCAGCTGGGCGCCGTGGCGCTGCTCATGATCGCGCTCCAGCCGCGGGCCGCTGACGTGCGTCTCGATGCAGCCCCGTTGGCCGCAGAAGCACAGAGGGCGTGGTTCGTCGTCGCGCGCCCAAGGCAGCGGGTTGTGGCCCCACTCGCCGGCCAGTCCGTTCGGGCCGTTGAGCAGATGGCCGCGCACCACGATGCCGGCGCCGACACCGGTGCCGAGAATGGCGGCGAACACCACCTCGGCGCCCGCGCCCGCGCCGTCGGTGGCCTCCGACAGCGCGAGGCAGTTGGCATCGTTGGTCACGCGCACCGGCTGGCCGATCAGCGCCCCGAGGTCGTGCGGCAGCGGCCGGTTGTTCAGCTGCGTCGAATTGCAGTTCTTCATCACGCCGCGCTGCGTCACGTTACCGGGCGAGCCGATGCCGATCGTGCAGCGCGCCCCGCCCGCGGCCTGCTGTGCGCGCGCCACCAGCGAAGCGATCGCGCGCAGCGACGCGTCGTAGTCGCCGCGCGGCGAGGCGATGCGCTCGCGCCAGCGCTCGTGGCCCGCCGGATCGAGCAGGATCGCTTCAATCTTGGTGCCACCGACGTCGACACCGATGGCGCACGCTGCGCCGGAAACCATGAAACCTCAGCGCGTCGCGAGCGGCTCGGTGCGTTGCACCAGCCAGGTGAGCGCCTCGCCGCTCACCAGCGGCGACAGGCGCTCGCGCACCTCGCGGTGGTAGGTGTCGAGCCACGCCACCTCGTCGGGCCGCAGCAGTGAGATGTCGACGCAGCGCGTGTCGATCGGGCACAGCGTCAGCGTTTCGAACGCGAGCATCTCGCCGAACGCGCCGTGTTCCGGTGTGTCCACCGGCACCGTGAGGCCGAGATTCTCGATCCGCACGCCCCATTGGCCGGGGCGATAAACCCCCGGCTCGATCGACGTGATCATGCCGGGCTGCATCGCCATCTGCGGCTCCGGCACCGCCTGGCTGATCGTCTGCGGTCCCTCGTGCACGTTGAGGAAGTAGCCCACGCCATGGCCGGTGCCGTGCCCGTAGTCGAGGCCCTGCTCCCACAGCGGCGCGCGCGCGATCGCGTCGATCATCGGCGACAGCACGCCGCGCGGAAAGCGCGCGCGCGACAACGTCATCATCGCCTTGAGCACCAGCGTGTAGTCGCGCCGCTGTGCGTCGCTGACCTGGCCGATCGGCCACACGCGTGTGATGTCGGTTGTGCCGCCGGTGTATTGCCCGCCCGAGTCGATCAGCAGCAGGCCGTCGCCGGCGATCGTCGCGTGCGCGGCGGCGGTCGCGCGGTAGTGGGGCAGTGCGCCGTTGGCGTTGAAGCCGGCGATCGTCGAGAAGCTCAAGCCGATGAAGCCCGGCTGTCTGGCGCGTTCGGCGCTCAGTCGCTCGTCGATCGTCAGCTCGGTGATGCGCTCACCGCGCGCCAGCGCGGCCTCGAACCAGGCGTAGAAAGCGCACATCGCGGCACCGTCGCGCGCCATCGCCTCGCGCACGAACTGCGCTTCGGGCTCGCTCTTGCGGCTCTTGAACAGCGTGCTCGGATTGATAGCCTCAACCACGCGCACACCGTCGCTGACGCGCTGCCGAAAACCGAGCGTCAGGCGGCGCGGGTCGATCAGCAGCGTGGCGCCGGGCGGCAGCGTGCGCAAGGCCTCGGCCGCGGCGGCGTAGTCGGCCAGCGCGATGCCGTCTTGCTGCAGCCGGGTCGCGAGCGGGGGGTCGATCTTGCCGGCGCCGACGAACAGCGTCGCGCGCTGCGCATCGAGCATCAAGTGCGCCAGGAACACCGGGTTGTATTCGACGTCGCCGCCGCGCAGGTTGGTGATCCACGCGATGTCGTCGACCGTCGAGACGAAGTGGTGCGTCGCGCCGTGGCGCGCCATCGCCTCGCGCACGCGCGCCAGCCGCTGGGCGCGCGTCTGCACTGCCTGCGGCGCCTGGTGCTCGTAGACGACGCGTGCCGGCAGCGCCGGACGATCGGGCCACGCCTCGGCCAGCAGGTCGGCGTCGGTGCGCAGCGCGATGCCCGCCTTGTCGAGCGCGCTGCGCAGCTGTTGGGCCGCGGCCAGGCCGAGCACTTCGCCGTCCACCATCAGCGTCTGGCCCTTGGGCAGCGCGCGCGCAATCCACTCGATGTGGTGAGTCGCCGCGCCGGTGGGGATCTTCTCGAGGTCGATGCCGCTGCCGGTGAGCTCGCCTTCGGCCTGCACCCAATAGCGGCTGTCGGTGAACAGCGCGGCGCGGTCGAGCGTGATCACCAACGTGCCCATCGAGCCGGTGAATCCCGACAGCCACTGCCGCCCCTGCCAGCGCCCGGGCAGGTACTCCGACAGGTGCGGGTCGGCCGACGGCACCAGCAGCGCATGCGCGTCGTGCCGCGCCAGCGCCTCGCGAACCCGTTCGATGCGTTCGCGCTGCACGCTGATCCGACTGTCCATGCTGCACTCCGTGGCGCCCGGGTGGGCTCGAGGCAAGATTCTAGGCGGCGCCCTCGATCGCACTGCGCGGTGTGGCCTTGGTCCCAGCGTGCTCGCGTGCGGAGTTGCGCATCAGGTCACCGCCTGGCGCTGGTTGAAGCGCGGCTGCCGCCACTCGCCGAGATCCATCACCTGACGCAGGTGCTCCACCGCGTCCCACACGTCGACGAAGCGCAGCGTCAGCGGCGTGAAGCCGAAGCGCAGGATGTCGGGCAGCCCGAGGCCGCCGGCGCGATAGTCGCCAATCACGCCGCGCGCAATCAATGCCTGCACGATCGCGTAGGCGCCTTCATCGCGCGACAGGCACACCTGGCTGCCGCGCTGCGCATCGACGCGAGGCGACACGACGACGAAGCCGTGGCCTGCGCAGCGCGCGTCGACCAGCTCCGCGAAGCCGCGCGTCAGTGCCACCGACTTGTCGCGCAGCGCGCGCAGCCCGCCGTACGGCTCGGCGGCCAGCAGCGTGTCGAGGCCGCAATCGAGCGCGGCCATCGACAGCACCGGCGGCGTGCCGCACAGCGCGCGCGTGATGCCGGAGGCGGCACGGTAGTCGGGCCCGAACTCGAACGGCGACGCATGGCCCATCCAACCGGTGAGGGGCTGCTCGAAGCGCGCGGCGTGGCGTGCGTGCACCCACACGAAAGCCGGCGCGCCGGGCCCGCCGTTGAGGTACTTGTAGCCGCAGCCGATGGCGAAGTCGGCCTGCGCCCCGTTCAGGTCCACCGGCACCGCGCCGGCGGAGTGCGCGAGGTCCCACACCGTCAGCGCACCGGCGCCGTGGGCGGCCGCGGTGAGCGCGGCCATGTCGTGCATCTGGCCGGTGCGGTAGTTGACGTGCGTCAGCATCAGCACCGCGACCGAGTCGTCGAGCGCGGCCGTCAGTTGATCGGCGTGCACCAGCCGCAACTCGCAGTCGTGCGTGGCGGCCAGCGACTGCGCGATGTAGAGATCGGTCGGGAAATTGCTGCGCTCGCTGACGATCACGCGGCGCGCCGGCGTGGCCGCGCGCTGCGGCGCCAGCGCCGCCCACAAGACCTTGAACAGGTTGATCGACGTCGAGTCGGCCACGACCAGCTCGCCCGACGCAGCGCCGACCAGGCGCGCGATCTTGTCGCCGAGCTTGCGCGGCAGATCGATCCAGCCGGCATGATTCCAGCTCGTGATCAGTCCGCGGCCCCACTCGTCGCGCACGGTGCGCTGCAAGCGGTCGGCGGTGGCCTTGGGCAGCGCACCGAGCGAATTGCCGTCGAGGTAGATCACCTCGGCCGGCAGCTCGAACAGCTGGCGCAGCGGCGCCAACCGGTCGGCCGCATCGAGCGCCGCGAACTGCTCGCGGGTGGGCGCGAAGCGGGTGGAACGTGGCGCGCTCATGGCGCCGTCCAGCGACGTAGCACCGCGCGCACCGGCGAGGCATCGGCCTGCATCAGCTTGAGCGGCAGCGCGATCAGCTCGTAGTCGCCCTCGGGCACGTCGTCGAGCACCAGGTTCTCCAGCACGCGCAGGCCGAGCCGGCGCACCGCCTGGTGGCTCGGCAGCGCCTTGCTGTCGGCCGGGTCGATGCTCGCGGTGTCGATGCCCACCAGCGTGACGCCGAGCGCGGCCAGGCGTTCGATGGTCGCGGCGGCGTAGCCGGTCAGCGCGTCGTCGAAGCGCTCGAGCGGGGCACGCCGGTAGGTGCGCACCAGCACGCGCGGCGGCAGGCCGGCCGCCGCGGCATGGGCGATGTGGTGCCATTGCACCAGCGGTCCGCAGCCGATGGCGTGGATCACGCGGCAACGCCCGAGATAGGGCGCCAGCGGCAGCGTGCCGACGGTCGCCCCCGCGCTGTCGTAGTGCAGCGGCGCATCGGCGTGCGCGCCGACGTGCGGCGACAGTTCGATCGCGCTCACGTTGACCGGGCAGTCGCCGCCGATCGTCGCTTGCCAGCGTTGGCGATATGGCGTGTCGCCCGGAAACACCGGGGCGCGCTCGTGCACCGGTGGCGAGATGTCCCACAACGCGTCGGCGTGCGCGGCCATCGCATGGACCTCTTCAGCGCACGCCGCCGGGGCAGGCGACGCGCTTCATCGGGTAGTCGATGCGCCGCGTCTGGCCGTCGCGCAGGCCCTCGATGCGGCCGATCAGCGTGGCGTCGTCGGGCGACTCGTAGATCACGCGCTGCGGGAAGTCCTTGTCGGGGTTCTCGAACGTCACGTGGCGCGGCGTGACGCGGATCGCGCGGAAGCTGGCCGACGGCTTGCTCGACGGCATCGCGACGAACGTCAGGCCCTCGGCGCCCTCGACGATCTGCATGAACTCGTGCGCCACCGTGCGGCCGCCGCGCACCGTGCGCGACATGCCGAGCACGCGCGCGCCGCCGGGCGCCATCCACATCTCGCCGGAGCCGGCCTCGTCGCGCTCGGCGACCCAGCAGCCGCTGATCCAGGCGATGTCGTCGATCGGCGCGGCGGCCAGCGGCGCCGCGGCAGCGGCCAGGCAACATGCGAGCAGCTTCATGCGCTCGATGATACGGGCCACCCCGCGGCGCCACCAGCGGTAAAGTCGCCACGAGCACACCCCCTTCACCATGAACCGCAGCGGCCACATCGACACCTTCGCCCGCAACAACCTGCCAGCGCCGCAGCGCTGGCCCGAGTTCCTGTTCGAGCGGCCCGAGCTGCAGTTCGCGCCACGCCTGAATTGCGCCGTGGAGTTGCTCGACCGTGCCATCGCGCGCGGCTGGGGTGAGCGCGATTGCGTGCTGGGCGACGGCGTGCGCTGGACCTATGCCGAGCTGCAGGCGCAGGCCGATCGCATCGCGCGCGTCCTGGTCGAGGACATGGGCCTGGTCAGCGGCAACCGCGTGCTGCTGCGCGGCGCCAATTCGCCGATGCTGGCCGCCTGCTGGTTCGGTGTCGTCAAGGCGGGCGGCATCGCGGTGGGCACGATGCCGCTGCTGCGTGCACGCGAGCTGACCACCATCGTGCACAAGGCGCAGGTCACGCACGCGCTGTGCGACGCAAAGCTTTCGCACGAGCTGCAATTGGCGCAGGCCGATTGCCCGACGCTGCGGCAGGTGCTGCACTACCACGACAGGCGCGACACCGGCCTCGAGGCGCGTGCCGCGCGCAAGCCCGCACGGTTCGATGCAGTGGACACCGCGCTCGACGACGTGTGCCTGATCGCCTTCACGTCGGGCACCACCGGCAAGCCCAAGGGCACGATGCACTTCCACCGCGACGTGATGGCGGCCTGTGCGTGCTGGCCGCCGCACGTGTTGCGCGCGCGAGCGGACGACCGCTTCATCGGCAGCCCGCCGCTGGCCTTCACGTTCGGGCTCGGTGGGCTGTTGCTGTTTCCGCTGTCGATCGGCGCCAGCACCGTGCTGCTCGAGAAGGCGACGCCCGACCTGCTGCTGGCCGCGATCGCGCACTGGCGCGCCAGCGTGTGCTTCACCGCGCCCACGTCGTACCGCGCGATGGCCGGGCAGGTGGCGGCGCACGACCTGTCGAGCCTGCGCAAGTGCGTGTCGGCCGGCGAGGTGCTGCCGGCGGCCACGCGCGCGCTGTGGCAACAGGCCACCGGCATCCGCCTGATCGACGGCATCGGATCGACCGAGCTGCTGCACATCTTCATCTCCGCCACCGAGGAGCAGGCGCGCGGCGGTGCCACCGGCGTGCCGGTGCCGGGTTATCGGGCCTGCGTGCTCGACGAGCAGGGGCGCGAGGCGCCGCGCGGGCAGGTGGGGCGCCTGGCGGTGAAAGGCCCCACCGGCTGCCGCTACCTGGCCGACGAGCGGCAGACCACCTACGTGTGCGACGGCTGGAACCTGACCGGCGACGCCTACCGCATCGGCGATGACGGGCAGTTCGAATACCAGGCGCGCACCGATGACATGATCATCAGCGGCGGCTACAACATCGCCGGGCCGAGGTCGAGGCCACGTTTGATGCTGCATCCGGCAGTGGCCGAGTGCGCAGTGATCGGCGTCGACGACGAGCAGCGTGGCCAGATCGTCAAGGCGTTCGTCGTGCTGCGCGCGGGCCACGCAGCCGACGCCGCGCTGGTGAAGACGCTGCAGGAGTTCGTCAAGCAGACCATCGCGCCGTACAAGTACCCGCGCGCGATCGAATTCCGCAGCGAATTGCCGCGCACCGAGACCGGCAAGCTGCAGCGCTTCCGGCTGCGGCAGGCGCAGGCCTGACCCGCCACGCGATGGCAGCGTCCGCCGCCGGCTATTCGAGCAGGCCGCTGGTCGGGAAACTGGGGCTGCGCCCGGCGATGACCGTGCTGGTGATCGATGCGCCGCAGCCCTACGAGACCCTCGTCGATGGCCTGCCGGCCGATCTGCGCCGGGTCTCGCGGGCCAGCCGCCACGCAGTTCGTGCACCTGTTCGTGCGCGATGGCGCGCGGTTGCGCAAGACGCTGACAGCGCTGCGCGAACGGTTGCCGGCCGACGCGGTGGTGTGGGTGTCGTGGCCGAAGAAAACCTCCGGCGTGCCCAGCGAGGTCGACGAGAACGCGGTGCGCAGCGCGGCGTTGCCGCTCGGCTTCGTCGACGTCAAGGTGTGCGCGGTCAACGCCACCTGGTCGGGGCTGAAGCTCGTGGTGCGCCGGACGCTGCGCTGACGCCGCGTCAGTGGCCGGTTTGCAGCCGCGCGGCCAGCCGCAGCGGCAGGCCCGCGGCGCGAATCTTGTCGGCCGCCTGCGCATGGTCGTAGGCCACGCGGTGGTAGGTGATGCTGTTCTCGGCGTCGTCGAAGATGGCGTACGCGGCGGCCGGGTTGCCGTCGCGCGGCTGGCCGGCCGAGCCTGGGATCACGAGCCACTGACGGTCGCTGCGCAGCAGGATCGGCGCGCCCGGCTTCGGCACGTATTCGCCAGCGCGCCCGGTGTCGCCGGCATGGAACAGGCGCTGCTCGTGCAGGTGGCCGCAGAAGGTGTAGCGGCATTCGGTGGCCAGCATGCTGCGCAACGCCAGGTTGGCGTTGAGCAGGTAGTCCCACTGGTCCGGCGCGTACGCGTTGGCGTGCACGAACAGGCAGCCGTCGCGCCGCTGGCTGTATGGCAACGCACGCAGAAACTCGAGCTGCGACTCGTCGAGCCGCGCGCGCGTCCACTCGATCACGGTGCGCGCCTCGATGCGCATCATCGGGTTGGCGCCGAGCACGGTGGCGAGATCGTGGTTGCCCTGCACGACCACCGCGCCTTGCGACGCCAGCTCGCGCACCACGTCGACCACCCAGGCCGGGTCGGCGCCGTAGCCGACGAAGTCGCCGAGAAAGGCCCACTGCTGCGCGCCCTGCTCGCGCGCGTGCGCCATCACGGTCTCGACCGCCTCGCGGTTGGCATGCAGATCGGTGACGACGGCGGTCTTCACGGCGCCAGCCCGCGCACCAGCTGCTGGCGGTTGACGCGCTCGGCGTCGAAGCGAACCACCAGCGCGTCGAGCAGGCGCTCGGCCTTCGTGCTGTTGTCGCTGCTGACGTTGCAGACGAAGACGTCGAGCGTCACCGCGCGCAGCTCGGGCCAGGTGTGCACCGCCAGATGCGACTCGGCCAGCAGCAGCACGCCGGTGTGACCACCGTCGCCGAGCGGCGCGAAGGCATGGAACTGGCGCGCCACGACGCGCAGGCCGGCTGCCGAGGCGAGTTGCTCGCACAGCGCGGCGAGCGCGGCGCCATCGCGCATCAGGCCGGCAGGATCGCGGCAGCCGAACAAATCGGCCGTGATGTGAACGCCACGCATCGATCGAAACAGGGACGCGGCTAACCGATGCGGCTGAGCAGCAGGGACTCCGTCAGCGCTCCGTGCACGTGGGCTGGGTTCATCCAATGCGTCCCAGCAGCAAATACTCCATCAGCGCCTTCTGCACGTGCATTCTGTTTTCGGCTTCGTCCCACACCACCGACTGCTTGCCATCGATCACGTCGGCGCTCACCTCTTCGCCTCGATGCGCCGGCAGGCAATGCATGAACAACGCGTCGCGCTGCGCCAGCTGCATCATCTGCGCATCGACGCACCAGTCGGCGAACGCCTTCTGGCGGGCCGCGTTCTCGGCTTCGAAGCCCATGCTGGTCCAGACGTCGGTGGTGACCAGGTGCGCTCCCTCGCAGGCCGCGAACGGGCTCTTGAACCACTTGACGCAAGCCGGATTCGACACGCCGGTGCGCGCCGGGTCGACCTCGTAGCCGCTGGGGGTGCTGACGTGCAGGGTGAAGCCCAGGATGTCGGCCGCCTGCAGCCAGGTGTTGGCCATGTTGTTGCCATCGCCGACCCACGCCACCACCTTGCCCTGCAGGCTGCCGCGGTGCTCGATGAAGGTGAACACGTCGGCCAGGATCTGGCACGGGTGGTACTCGTTGGTCAGCCCGTTGATCACCGGCACGCGCGAGTGCGCCGCGAATGCCTCGATCTTGCTCTGCTCGAAGGTGCGGATCATCACGATGTCGACCATGCGGCTGATCACGCGCGCGGCGTCCTCCACCGGCTCGTCGCGGCCCAACTGGCTGTCGGCCGCGGTGAGGTGCACCACCGAACCGCCCATCTGGTACATGCCGGCCTCGAAACTGACGCGCGTGCGCGTGCTGGCCTTCTCGAAGATCATCGCCAGCGTGCGGTCGATGAGCGGCTGGTACTTCTCGTAGTTCTTGAAGCGCGTCTTGATGATGCGAGCGCGCTCGAACAGGTACGTGTACTCCTCGGCCCGCAGGTCCTTGAACTGCAGGTAGTGCTTCATCAGGCGGTCGCCGGGCTTCACTTGCCGGCAAGAAAGTCGCGCACCAGCGGCGCCAGGATGCGCACCACCTGGTCGCCTTCGGCCGCGCTCATGATGAGCGGCGGCAGCAGGCGGATCACGTTGTCGGCGGTCACGCTGATCAACAGGCCCGCGTTGGCCGCCTTGCCGAGCAACTCGCCGCAGGGCCGGTCGAGCTCGATGCCGAGCATCAGGCCTTGGCCGCGAATCTCGACCACGCCGCCGAGGCCGGTCCATGCGCGCTCGAGGCCCTTCCGGATGCGTTCGCCGACCTGCGCCGAGTTGTCGAGCAGCCTGTCCTCGGCAATGATGCGCAGCGTCTCGATGCCGGCGCGCATCGCCAGCGGATTGCCGCCGAATGTGGTGCCGTGGTTGCCCGGCCCCAGCACGTCCTTGGCGCGCGGCCCGACGACGATCGCACCCACCGGCACCCCGGAGCCGAGCCCTTTGGCCATCGGCATCACGTCGGGCTTGATGCCCGCCCACTGATGCGCAAACCACTTGCCGGTGCGGCCCATGCCGCACTGCACCTCGTCGAGCATCAGCAGCCACTGCTTCTCGTCGCACAGCGTGCGCAGCTCGCGCAGGTACTCCCAGCGCGTGGGGTTGATGCCACCTTCGCCTTGGATCACCTCGAGGAACACCGCCACCACGTTGGGGTTGCTGCGCGCCACTTCGCGCACCGCGCCGACGTCATTGAGCGGCACGCGCACGAACCCTTCGACCAACGGCTCGAAGCCTTTCTGGACCTTGGCATTGCCCGTGGCCGACAGCGTCGCGATCGAACGCCCGTGGAACGCCTTCTCGTACACGATGATCTCGGGGCGCGCGATGCCGCGATCGTGGCCGTACTTGCGCGCGATCTTGATGGCGCCCTCGTTGGCTTCGAGCCCGGTGTTGCAGAAAAAGGCTGCCGACAGGCCCGAGATCTCGCACAGCGCAGCGGCCAGTTGCTCCTGCAGCGGCGCGGCATAGTAGTTGGAGCAGTGGATCAGCTTGGCCACCTGGTCCTGCAGCGCCGGTACCAGCCTGGGATGCCCGTGGCCGAGCGTATTGACCGCGATACCGGCCAGCGCGTCCAGGTATTCGCGGCCGTCGGTATCCCACACGCGGCAGCCCTTGCCATGCGACAGCGCGAACGGCAGGCGGCTGTAGGTGTTCATCACGTGCGAAGGGGCGGGCATGGCAGCGGCTCCGGAGCGGGCGACAGGACCGGCCACGCGACGTCATGCCGCGGGCCGGGCAAATTCATTCTAAAGGGGAGGTCTGCGCCGGCCGACATCCCGAGGGGGAGCGCAGTCGGTCTCGACAAACATGCATGCTGCAACGCAAAAATGCCAAGGCACAATCGACGGCTTGGCGCTCGCCTTGCGGCATGAGGCCGCGCCGGCGAGCCCCGGTGTGGCATCGCGCGGGCGTGCGCCGTGCACAGCCGCCATGTCAGACGCCAAGCCGCCGTCCCGCCTGCTCAAGATCCAGGGCATCACGCGTGAAGGCAAGACGTTTCGCCCCAGCGACTGGGCCGAGCGTCTGGCCGGTGCGCTGTCGTCGTTCCGGCCGTCGGGCGCCGGCATCGGCGCCCACATCGGTTACTCGCCCTATTGCGTGCCGCGCGTGGTCGACGGCGTGAAGTGCGTGATCGTCAACGAGGCGCTGCGTGGCATCGAGCCGATGGCGCTTGACTTCGTGATGAACTTTGCGCGCGACAACCACCTGCGCACCAGCGAGGTCTCGCCGCAGGACCTGGCCTGAGCGCGCGCCCACAAACGACAAGGGCCTGCGATGCAGGCCCTCGGCTTGAGGCGCGACCGCTCAGGCGGACATGCCCTTGAGCTTGGCGGCGAGGCGGCTCTTGTGGCGCGCCGCCTTGTTCTTGTGGAAGATGCCTTGTCGGCCACCGAGTCGATCACCGACTGTGCGCTCTTGTAGAGCTCGGTGGCCTTGGCCTTGTCGCCGCTAGCCACCGCCTTTTGCACGTTCTTGATGACGGTGCGAAAACGCGAGCGCAGCGCGGTGTTGTGTGCGTTGAGCGTGACGTCCTGACGGGCGCGCTTGCGGCCCGACGCCAAGCGGACGGTCTTCTTCTTGGCTTTGGTGGCGGTGGCCATGGGGTGTTGCTTCGGTGGATGACGCTGCGCAGGCGGTTGCGGGGGCCGCATGCGAAG
>Ga0268264_10002363_pt1 | contig 16641 bp, 14 predicted proteins | sample KBSSwiS32_FD_190357 | JGI IMG/M metagenome (GOLD analysis project Ga0268264, IMG submission 190357) | Switchgrass rhizosphere microbial communities from Kellogg Biological Station, Michigan, USA - KBS Switchgrass S3-2 (SPAdes) (version 2) | ecosystem: Host-associated > Plants > Roots >...
GCGATCCCCTGGCTCGCTTTCCGGACGAACGGCGACGCGGACACCGGCGCCCAGGAAGTCCCGGCGGACCTGAAGGCAGGCCAGAGCCTCTTCGAGACAAACTGCGGCACCTGCCACACGCTCTATGCGGCGGGCACCGACGGCAACTACGGGCCCGACCTCGACGAACTGCTGGCGCCCTCCGGACCGCCGGAAGGACCGACGGCGGCGTCGACGATCGAATCGACCAAAGGCCGCGTGCTGGACGCGCTCGAAAAAGGCGTCGACAGCACGACGACCCCCGGGAGGATGCCGGGCGACATCCTCAACGAGCAGCAGTCGAAGGAAGTCGCCGAATTCGTCGCGCGTACCGCCGGCGAGGGCTAGCAGCCCCCGCCGGCGGGGATCGCTAGTGCGCGAAGCGCAGGGCGCTGAAGAGACCGGCGTGGTCCGAGTCCCAGAAGCCGTTGACCGGCTGGCGGCCGGTGACGTAGGACGCTTTCAGCTTGACCTCTTTCGGGTCGCGGGTCATCACGTGATCGACCTGGTGGTCGAAGTCGGAGACCGACCCGCCTGAGCCGACCGCGAGCAGGCTCGACTTGAGGCAGCAGCCGAGCGGTGTGTCGGTGCTGCGCTCACGCATGCCGGCCGCGACCAGCGTTTCGTAGGCCTGGCGGTCCCCCGGTTCGACCGTGTCGTCGTCGGAGTTGAGGTCGCCGACGAGGACGACGGGCAGTTTGCTCGTCGCCGGGCCGCCGGGCGCGACCAGTTCACCGGCCTGCCGGGCGCGGATGCTCGGCACTTCGGAAGCCGGATCGAACGCCTCGAGGTGGGTGTTGACGAAGCGGAACAGGTGGCTGCCGCGCACCTTGGCGTCGATCGCCGTCCAGCCGCGGGTGACCGTGATTTTGACCCCCGAGATCGTCTCCGTCAGCAGGTTGGCGAAGTGACCGGCCTTGGGGCGCTTGAAGGTGACGCCGGCGCCGGTGCGGACGAGGATCACGTCGCGCATCGTCAGCCGCCCGTTGATCTCGGCATTGGGGATCGCGCCGTTCCCGGGCGGCCCATCGCCTTCGATGCCGTTCTCGTTGGCGGGGGCTTCGAAGTCGAACTCATCCTGCGAGACCGCGACCCGGTACTGCGGCTTGCCTTTGCCGCCTTTGCCTTTGCCCTTGTTGAGCTGGGCGAGGAGTTCCTTCAGGTAGTCGTAGCGGACGGTGGTCGCCGTCGGGGTGGCTGCCGAGTTGAGCAGCGGTTCGAGGCTCGGGGGGCCGGTGCGCCAGAGCGCCACCTCCTGCAGGCCGACCAGGTCGGGCTTCTTTTTGAGGATCTCCTGCGCCAGCCCCTTGGCCCGGACGGGGAAGTCGTTGGCGGTCACTTCGCGCAGCACCTGGCCGTTCAGCTCGGTGAATTCGCCGAGGCTTTTGGCGCCGATCGGCGGACCGAGATCGGCGCCGAGGTAGAGGTTGCGGGTCATGACCTTGGCTTCATGGCCCTTGCCGCGGTCCTGGCTCTTGCCTTTGCCGTGGTGATTTACCTCGTGTCCATTTGGATGCTCGACCTTGGCTCCGGCCGCAGCCGGCAGTGCGAGGACCAGCGCGGCGACGAGACAGAGCAGCGCGCCGCTGCGTGGGAGAAGTTGCGGGTGGTTCAAGATGCCTCCTCTTGTCGTAGCCCTCAGCGGGGGGCCAGGGCCGATTCCTGGAGCGCCTCCACTACCCGCTAACCCAATATACGCGGGAAAGGTTTGCTTCCCGTTAGAGATCTGCCATACTGGCGCTTAGATTTCCTAGGCCAGACAGAACTAGACTCGGAGGTACTTGATAGTGGGTAAGACGATCGGGATCGATCTGGGAACGACCAACTCCTGCGTCGCCGTGCTGGAGGGCGGCGAGCCTACCGTCCTCGAGAACGCCGAGGGCGGCCGCACGACGCCGTCCGTCGTCGCCTTCGCCGAGTCCGGGGACCGTCTGGTCGGCACCGTCGCCAAGCGCCAGGCGGTGATGAACCCCGAGAACACGATCTTCTCGATCAAGCGCTTCATGGGGCGCAAGGAGGCCGAAGTCAAAGAGGAGGAGACGATCGTCCCCTACGCGGTCGAGGCCGGGCCCAACGGCGACGTCCGCGTCGACGTGCGCGGCAAGCAGTACAGCCCGCCGGAGATCAGCGCGATGATTCTGCAGAAGCTGAAGGCGGACGCCGAAGCGAAGTTGGGCGAGACGGTCGACAGCGCCGTGATCACCGTCCCCGCCTACTTCAACGACGACCAGCGCCAGGCGACCAAGGACGCCGGCAAGATCGCCGGCCTCGAGGTCAAGCGGATCATCAACGAGCCGACCGCGGCCTCGCTCGCCTACGGACTCGACAAGGAGACCGCCGACCACACGATCCTCGTCTTCGATCTCGGCGGCGGCACCTTCGACGTATCGGTCCTGGAAATCGGCGACGGCGTCTTCGAGGTCAAGTCGACCGCCGGCGACAACCACCTCGGCGGCGACAACTGGGACAAGGCGATCGTCGAGTGGCTGGTCGCCGAGTTCAAGAAGGACCAGGGCGTCGACCTGGCCGCCGACAAGAACTCGCTGCAGCGCCTCTACGAGGCCGCCGAGAAGGCGAAGATCGAGCTCTCCTCGGCCCAGGAGACGCAGATCAACCTGCCCTTCATCACCGCTGTCGAGGGCCAGCCCAAGCACCTCGACATGAAGCTGACCCGCTCGAAGCTGAACGAGCTGACCGGCGACCTGCTCGAGCGCGTCGTCGGGCCGGTCAAACAGGCGCTTGCCGACGCCGGCACCGACGTCGACCACGTCGTCCTCGTCGGCGGCATGACGCGGATGCCGGCGGTGCGCGAGCGAGTCGAGGCGCTGACCGGCAAGGAGCCGCACCAGGGCGTCAACCCGGACGAGGTCGTCGCCGTCGGTGCCGGGATCCAGGCCGGGGTGCTGGCCGGCGACGTCAAGGACGTGCTGCTGCTCGACGTCACCCCGCTGACGCTCGGCATCGAGACCAAGGGCGGCGTGATGACGAAGCTGATCGAGCGCAACACGACGATCCCGACCAAGAAGTCGGAGATCTTCTCCACCGCCGAGGACAACCAGCCCTCGGTCGAGATCCACGTCCTGCAGGGCGAGCGCGAGATGGCCTCCGGCAACAAGAGCCTCGGCAAGTTCCAGCTCACCGGCATCCCCCCGGCGCCGCGCGGCCTGCCGCAGATCGAGGTCACCTTCGACATCGACGCCAACGGCATCGTGCACGTCACCGCGAAGGACCTGGGCACCGGCAAGGAGCAGAAAGTCGAGATCAAGTCGGGTTCCGGCCTCAGCGAGGAGGAGATCCAGAGCATGGTCTCCGACGCCGAGTCGCACGCCGATGAGGACCGCAAGCAGCGCGAGCTGGCGGAGGCGCGCAACCTCGCCGAGAACCTCGCCTACCAGTCCGAGAAACAGCTCGAGGAGCTGGGCGACAAAGTCGACGCCGCCGACAAGGAGGCGATCGAGGCGGCGATCAAGGACGTGCGCGAGGCGCTCGAGTCCGACAGCGTCGAGGAGATCAACTCGAAGACCGAGGCGTTGACGGCGGCCTTCCAGAAAGTGTCCCAGCAGATCTACGAGGCGGCGCAGGCCGAGCAGGCGGCGGGGGCCGACGGGGCGTCCGCCGACGGCGATGCCGGCGACGAGGAGGAAGTGGTCGATGCCGAGGTCGTAGATGAGGGTGACGAGAAATGAGGGGGTCGCAGGACGGTCAAGGGACCGACCCCTCGACCGCGGGTCCTGTCGCGGGGGAGGGGGACGGTCAGACGGATCGGCCCGCGGGTCCTGTCGGTGCAGGGGACCCACCGCCCCCTCCGGTCGCTAAAGCGTCCTCAGGGGCGGTACCCCCTACACCGCCACCCGCGGAAGATGCGTCGGACCAGGTCGCGCAGGACTTCGATGCGCTCCTGGCTGACGCCCAGAGGGAGCGGGATGAGTACCTCGAACTCGCGAAGCGGGCTCAAGCGGACTTCGAGAACTACCGGAAGCGGATGGCCGCGGAGGTGCAGGCGGCCGCCGCTCGCGGGAGGGTGGAGCTGATTCGAGACGTGGTGCCCGTACTGGATGACTTGGAGAGGGCGATTCAGGCGGCCGGCCTTGATCCCGAGGGAGACTCTGAAGATGGGCTGGCGCACGGGGTGCTGCTCGTATTTCGGAGCCTGCGGGACTCCTTGACGAGGAACGGGGTCGAGGCGGTCGATCCGAAGGGGGAGAAGTTCGATCCCAACGTTCATGAGGCTCTTTCCACCCAGCCAGCGGACGGGGTCGAGTCCGGCGTGGTCGTCGAGACGATGCAGAAGGGCTACCGGCTCGGCGAGCAGTTGATCCGGCCGGCGCGCGTGGTGGTGAGCGAGTAGGGCGTGGCCGAGGATCTCTACAAGGTGCTCGGCGTCTCCAAGGGGGCGTCGGACGAGGAGATCAAGAAGGCGTACCGGAAGCTCGCCCGGAAATACCACCCTGACCGCAACCCCGACGACGCCAAGGCCGAGGAGAGGTTCAAGGAGGTCCAGGGCGCCTACGACACGCTCTCGGACCCCGAGAAGCGCAAGCAGTACGACTCCGGCGGAGGGATGTTCGGAGGCTTCGGCGCGGGAGGGCCTGGCGGAAGCCCGTTCGGCCCGGGCGGCGGGCCGGCCGGCGGCTTCGACGTCGGCGACATCTTCTCCAACCTCTTCGGCCGCGGCGGCGCCGGTGGGCGTGTCCAGCCTCAGCAGGTACGCGGCCGCGACCTCGAAACCGAGGTCAGCCTCAGCTTCGAGGAGGCCGTGCACGGGGCCGAGGTCAGCGTCACGGTGCCGAAGGCCGAACGCTGCCCGACCTGCCACGGCAGCGGCGCCAAACCGGGCACCAGCCCGACCGTTTGCCCGCGCTGCGAAGGGCGCGGCATCGACGCTCAGAGTCAAGGCTTCTTCTCGATCAGCCAGCCCTGCCCGCAGTGCGGCGGCCAGGGCCAGGTCATCGAGAACCCCTGCCCGACCTGCAGCGGCTCCGGCCTCACCCAGCAGACCAAGCGCTACAAGGTGAAGATCCCAGCCGGGGTGAAGAACGGCGCCCGCATCCGGCTCGCGGGCAAGGGCGAGGCCGGCCAGCGCGGCGGTCCGCCGGGCGACCTCTTCGTCGTCACCCGCGTCGCCGCCTCACCCGTCTTCAAGCGACTCGACGGCGGCAACCTCGAGGTGACGGTGCCGATCACGGTCGCCGAGGCGCTGCGCGGGGCGACGATCGAGGTGCCGACCCTCGAGGGCACGAAGAAGATCAAGGTCGGCGCGGGGACCAAACACGGGCAGGTCCAGCGGCTGAAGGGAGAGGGCGCACCGAAGCCGCGCGGGCGCGGAAAGGGCGACATCCGCTACCGGCTCGAGATCGAGATGCCGGAGGAGCTGACCGAGGAGCAGGAGAAGGCGGCCGAGGCGCTGGCCGAAGCCTTCAATGGCTCCGACCCGCGGGCCGAGCTGCTGCGAAAGGCCGCACGATGAACGCGATGCGCCGCGAGCGGATCGACATCTCGATCGACTCCGACCAGGGCGTCTTCATGATCTCGGTCGCCGCCGAGCTCGCACACATGCACCCGCAGACGCTGCGTATGTACGAGGCGCGCGGGCTGATCCGCCCGAAGCGCTCGCCGAAGAACACCCGCCTCTACTCGCAGCGGGACGTCGAGCGATTGCAGCGCATCCAGCAGCTGACCGCCGAAGGCCTGAACCTGGCCGGCGTGCAGAGGGTGCTGGCGCTGGAGCGCAGGCTCAGGGAACTTGAAGGAGGAGGCAATGCAGCCGGATAGGTTCACCGTCAAGTCGCAGGAAGCGGTTGCCGGCGCACAGCAGCTCGCGGTCGCCAAGCACAATCCCGAGGTGTCGCCGGCGCACCTGCTGGTCGCCCTGCTCGTCCAGGAAGACGGGATGACCGCGCCGATCCTGCAGAAGCTCGGCGTGGACCCGGCGGCGCTCGGCGCTCGCGCCCACGAGGCGATCGAGTCGCTGCCGAAGCTGAGTGGCGGAGAGCAGGAGGCGCGGCCGTCTTCATCCCTGGTCAAGACGCTGCAGCAGGCCGAGACCGAGATGGCGAAGCTCGGCGACGAGTACATCTCGGCCGAGCACCTGCTGCTGGCGCTCACCGAGAAGGGCTCCGGGGTCGAGGAGATCCTGCCCGAGCGCGGCTCGCTGGAGAAGGCGATCGCCGAAGTGCGCGGCCCGCACAAGGTCACCTCGCCGAACCCCGAGGACAGCGTCCAGGCGCTGGAGAAATTCGGGCGGGATCTGACCGCCGAGGCGGAGGCCGGCAAGCTCGACCCGGTGATCGGCCGCGACGAGGAGATCCGCCGGGTGATCCAGGTGCTCTCGCGGCGGACGAAGAACAACCCGGTGCTGATCGGCGACCCTGGCGTCGGCAAGACGGCGATAGTCGAGGGGCTGGCGCAGCGGATCGTCGACGGCGACGTGCCCGAGAGCCTGCGCGACCGGCGCGTGATCGCGCTCGACATCGGCTCGCTGCTCGCCGGTTCCAAGTACCGCGGCGAGTTCGAGGAGCGGCTGAAAGCGGTGCTGACCGAGGTGCAGGAGGCCGAGGGCCAGATCGTCCTCTTCCTCGACGAGCTGCACACGATCGTCGGCGCCGGCGCCGCCGAAGGGGCAGTCGACGCCGCCAACCTCTTGAAGCCGATGCTGGCCCGCGGCGAGCTGCGCGCGGTGGGCGCGACGACGCTCGACGAGTACCGCAAGCAGATCGAGAAAGACGCGGCGCTGGAGCGACGCTTCCAACCGGTGCTCGTCGGCGAGCCCGACATCAACGACACGATCGCGATCCTGCGCGGGCTGAAGGAGCGCTACGAGGTCCACCACGGCGTGCGGATCGCCGACTCGGCGATCGTCGCCGCGGCGACCCTCTCGGAGCGCTACATCGCCGACCGCTTCCTGCCCGACAAGGCGATCGACCTGATCGACGAGGCGGCCTCGCGGCTGAAGATCGAGATCGACTCGATGCCGACCGAGATCGACGAGGTCGAGCGCCGCGCCCAGCAACTCGAGATCGAGCGCAAGGCGCTGGAGAAGGAGAGCGACGATGCCTCGAGGGAGCGGCTCGACGCGCTCGACGCCGAGCTGGCCGAGCTGCGAGAGAGCTCGGCCGAGATGAAGGCGCGCTGGCAGAACGAGAAGGAGGCGATCGAGGCGATCAAAGAGGCCAAGGCGCGACTCGAGGAGGCCGGTCGCGAGGCCGAGCGGGCCGAGCGCGACGCCGACCTCGAGCGGGCGGCGAAGCTGCGCTACGGCGAGATTCCGGAGCTGGAGAAAACCGTCGGAGAGCAGGAGGCCAGACTCGCCGAGCTGCACGCCGGCGGCGGCACGATGCTGGCCGAGGAGGTGACCGAGGAGGACGTCGCCGAGGTCGTCGCCAAATGGACCGGCATCCCGGTCAGCCGCCTGATGGAGGGCGAGGTCGAGAAGCTGATCCAGATGGAGGAGCGCCTGCACGAGCGGGTGATCGGCCAGGACGAGGCGATCGCCGCCGTCTCCAACGCGCTGCGCCGCTCGCGGGCCGGGCTCTCGGACCCCGACCGGCCGATCGGCAGCTTCCTCTTCCTCGGCCCGACCGGGGTCGGCAAGACCGAGCTGGCCAAGAGTTTGACCGCGCTGATGTTCGACTCCGAGCAGGCGATCGTCCGCCTCGACATGTCCGAGTACATGGAGAAGCACACGGTGGCGCGGCTGATCGGCGCCCCGCCCGGCTACGTCGGCTACGAGGAGGGGGGGCAGCTGACCGAGGCGGTGCGCCGCCGGCCCTACGCGGTGGTGCTGCTCGACGAGATCGAGAAGGCCCACCCCGACGTCTTCAACACGCTGCTGCAAATCATGGACGACGGGCGGTTGACCGACGGACAGGGACGGACGGTCAGCTTCACCAACACGGTCCTGATCATGACCTCGAACGTCGGCAGCGACCGGATCGTCGCCGAGTCGGTCGACGAGCGGATCCGCGAGCAGATCGAAGAGGTGCTGGCGGCGACCTTCAAGCCCGAGTTCCTCAACCGGATCGACGACACCGTCATCTTCCATCGCCTCTCCAAGGAGGACATCGGCCGCATCGTCGACCTGCAGGTCTCCCAGCTGATCGGCCGCGTCGCCGAGCGCGGCATCGAGGTCGAGCTGGACGGCGACGCGCGGACCCTGCTCGGCAACCTCGGCTACGACCCGACCTACGGCGCGCGGCCGCTGAAGCGGGTGATCCAGAAACAACTCGTTGACAAATTGGCCCTCAAGATCCTGGAGGGTGAGTTCCGTGAAGGGGACGTCGTTCGCGTGCGTGCCGAGGAAGGCGAGTTGGCCTTCGACGGCGCACCTGCCAAAGTGACGGGGTAGCGCCTCTCTGGGAAGCACGGCCCATTATGCGGTGTTAAGGGAATACAGGCAGGATTCCGACATAACCTGACAACGCCTCTCTCCATGCTCGGACGACCAAAGATCAACGCTGCAGCGCCGTTTCGCTCCTCGGTGGCCGACGCCGCCTTCGCGGTCGAGCAGCGCCTGGTCTGGAAAGGCGGCGACCTGCTGCGCAGCCTCGGGGACGCGCTCAGGTGGCCGTTCGAGCGAGCCGTTTGGACGATCGAGCGGGGAGTCGTCTGGCCACTCGAGGAGCGGACCGACGGCTGGGACGGATCGCTGCGGGCGGCGGGCGCAGGCGGTCTTGCGCTGCTCGCCGCGGGAGCCGTCGCCCTCGGGATCGTCGTCGCCTCGAGCGGCTCGACGGCGCGCCTGGGAGAGGTTTCCGCACCGGCCGCCAAACCGGCGCCCCTGGCTTCGCAACCCGAGTCCGAGTCCGTCCTGCACGGTGCGACTCCCGACTTCACGACGGCGACCGACGGGGCCGCCTCGAAGAGTCCTGGTGCCGAAGTCGACACCGGGGCCCCGTCGCAGGCAGGTACCACGACGCTCGAAGGCTCGCCCCAGGCGACGGCGGCCCCGGTGGTGGCGGTCGGACCCGCCGCGACCAAGGTCGCCCATCGTTTCGCCGGCGCGTTCGTCCTCTACGAGACCGGCAAGACCACCCCGAAGGTGCGCGCCACCTTCGCGGAGACGGCGACGCCCCAGCTGACCCACGCGCTGCTGCAGCGACCGCCGCGCCTGCCGGCGAACACCGAGGTCCCGCAGGCGAAGGTCGTCAACATCGTCCCCGGCCCCAAACACGGCGACAGCTACACGATGAGCGTCGCGCTGCTTCGCGTCGGCGTCACCAGCGAGCTGCGCATCGACATGGGGCAGGACAAGCAGTCCGGCGAATGGCAAGTCGAGCACATAGACGGCTGATGGGGCGGCTGCGCAACATCCTGCTTGCGGGCGCGATCGGGGCGGCGCTGACGGCGTCCAGTGCGGCGGCCGAAAGCGCCCCGGAACCGACCGCCGCGACGGGAGAAGCCCCGACCCAGCCGGCCAGCGAAACGGCGGCGCCGGCGCCTCCGACCAGCCAGCAGCCGACGCTCGAACAGGGCGACTCGCTCGCGGCTCCGACTGGAGGCAAAAACCCCGCCACGGGTGGAACGGCCCCCGGGCATTCGGCGAAACCGCCGCGGACCAACCCCACCCCATCCCCCGAGAGCGACGGAGGAGCGACGGCGCCGAAAGCGCCCGCCCAAACTTTCACGATCCCCTCGGTCCCGAGTTCGGGCTGCGCCGCTACCGGAGTCCCCCCGATCCTGATCCCGGTCTACCAGCGGGCGGCGGCGGCCTACGGGCTCGGACCGCAGGGCGCGTCCGTCCTCGCCGGCATCAACGAGATCGAGACGGCCTTCGGCACCAACCTCAACGTCTCTTCGGCCGGAGCCGTCGGCTGGATGCAGTTCCTGCCCTCGACCTGGGACATGTACGGGGTCGACGCCAACGGGGACGGCGTCGCCGATCCCTACAACCCCGAAGACGCGATCTTCGCCGCCGCCGCCTACCTGAGCGCCGCCGGCATGCCGGGCGACACCTACGGCGCGGTCTACGCCTACAACCACGCCGACTGGTACGTCGCCGAGGTGCTCTCAAACGCCGCCTGCTACGGCGGGATCGGCAGCTCCGGCGGCGCCTTCTCGCTGACGCCGCAGTTGCAGGAACTGAACTGCAGCCTGCCGCGGGCCTGGCGCGACCAGGTTCCTTCCAACTACCTGCGCGCCTTCGAGGACGCCGCCGCCCGCTACAGCCTCGGGCGCCGCGGAGTCTGGGCGCTGGCGGCGATCGCGCGGCTCGAGTCGAACTTCGGTCGCAACCTGTCGAAAGCCCAGCTCGAGGAAACGGGGCCGCTCGGACTCGACCGGTTCGAGTGGGGCCACTACGCCGTCGACGGCAACGCCGACGGTCGCATCCGCCACACCAGCCCGGCCGACTCGGCCGCCACGCTGGCGCGCCTGATCTGGTCGCACGGCGACCTGCGGGCCGGCGTCTTCGCCCACAACCAGGCCGCCTGGTACGTCCAGGCCGTCCTCGTCGAGGCGGAAGCGATGGAAGGCAAGTGCACGACGGCGCCGGTGAGTTGGAGCCTGTCCCTGCCCCACGCGGTGATCGCGCCGATCGACTGGAGCAACCTGACCCTCTCCAACGACCTCGAGCTGCACGACCTGACCAGCGGCGCGATCGATCCCCGCATCGTCGGCCTGATCGGCGCGATTACACAGGAACACCAGCTGACGATCTCGGCCCTGCGCTCCGACCACTCCGAGTACACGGTCGAAGGCAACGTCTCCAACCACTACTTCGGCCGGGCGATGGACATCGCCGCGGTCGACGGCGTCTCCTGCACAGACACGGCGCCGACCGCGCCCTGCGCGGAACTGGCGAAAACGCTCGCCTACCTGCCGGCGCCGGCCCACCCCACCGAGCTGATCTACTGCTTCGACGTCGACGGCCCCGGCCCGGCGTTCGCGCGCGCCGATCACTGCGATCACGTCCACGCCGGATACGACGAATAGCTATCGCGTAACGTAGGCTCGAATCCCCGCCGAGAGGAGATCGAGATGCCCACCTACGTGATGCTTACGAACCTGACCGCCGAGGGCGTGCGAACGCTGAAGAACAACCCGGGACGAGTCGCCGAGGTCAACCAGGAGGTCGAGCAGATCGGGGCGAAGGTGATCGCCCAGTACGCGACGCTCGGCCAGTACGACTTCGTCACGGTGATCGAGGCGCCGGACGAGAAGACGATGGCCAAGGTCTCGGTCGAGCTCGGCTCGCGAGGAACGATGACCAGTCAAACGCTGACCGCGATGCCCTCCGACGAGCTGGCCGGCTCGCTCTAGCCTTTGAAGATCCTGGTCGTAGGCGGAGGGGGGCGCGAGCACGCGATCGTGCGCGCCCTGGCCCGCTCGGCGCACGCGCCGGAGCTGCTCTGCGCGCCCGGCAACGCCGGGATCGCCGCCGACGCAGAGTGCCTGCCGGAGGTGGCGGCCGACGACGTCGAGGCGATCGTCGCGGCGGCGCGCGAGCACGCGGTCGACCTGGTCGTCATCGGACCCGAGGCGGCGCTGGTGGCCGGAGCGGTCGACGCGCTCGAGGACGCGGGGGTGCCCGCCTTCGGGCCAAGCCGGGCGGCGGCGGAGCTGGAGGGCTCGAAGGCGTTCGCCAAGGAGCTGATGCACGAGGCCGGCGTGCCGACCGCCGCGCACAGACTGCTGTGCAGCCGCGAGGAAGCGGTCGCGGCGCTCGCCGGCGCCTCCTATCCGACGGTGCTGAAGGCCGATGGGCTGGCGGCGGGCAAGGGGGTGATCCTCTGCGGCGACGAAGCGGCGGCGCGGGAGGCGATCGACGTCTTCTTCACCGAGCGGCGCTTCGGCGCCGATATGGCGGTGGTGCTGGAGGAGTTCCTCGAGGGCGAGGAGCTCTCGCTGCTCGCCCTCTGCGACGGCGAGAACGTCGTGCCGCTGGCGCCCGCTCAGGACTACAAGCGGATCTTCGACGGAGACGAGGGTCCCAACACCGGCGGCATGGGCAGCTACTCGCCGGTGCCGGGGTTCGGGCCAGCCGAGGTCGAGGAGATCGTCGACGCCGTCCACCGGCCGGTCGTCGCCGCGATGGCCGAGCGCGGTACGCCCTTCCACGGTGTCCTCTACGCCGGGCTGATGATCGGCGCCGGCGGTCCCAAGGTGCTCGAGTTCAACACTCGCTTCGGCGACCCGGAGACGCAGGCGGTGCTGCCGAGACTGCGCTCGGATTCGGTCGACCTCTTCCTGGCGGCGCGCGAGCCCGGCGGACTGGCGGGGGCCGAGGCCGAGTTCGCCGAGGACTGGGCGGTGACGCTGGTGCTCGCTTCGGCCGGTTACCCCGAGAGCTCCTCGAAGGGCGACGTCATCCATGGCCTCGGAGAGGCAGGCGAGCTGGCCGAGGTCACCCACGCCGGCACGGCGGAGCGCGACGGCGAGATCGTCACCGCAGGGGGCCGGGTGCTCAACGTGACGGCGCTCGGCGCGAGCCCGGCCGAGGCGCGCGATCGAGCGTACGATGCAGCCGCCCGGATCGCGTTCGAGGGAATGCAGATGCGATCCGACATCGCCGCGCGGGCGGTGGAGCGGGTCGCCAGTCAACCAGTCAGCGAAAGGACGAGATGAGCGAGATCTCAGAGGAGCCCCAGCCGAGCGGCGGCGAAGGGGGCGAGCCCCAGGTCGGCGAGGCCCTGACGATGCCGGCCGTCGAGGAGGCCTTCGAGGAGATCGAGGTCGACGAGCCCCTGGTCGGGATCATCATGGGCTCGAAGAACGACAAGCCGAAGATGCAGCCGGCCGGCAAGGCTCTGGAAGAAGCCGACATTCGCTACGAGGTGCGGGTGATGAGCGCCCACCGCGACCCCGAGCTGGTGCGCGAGTACTGCACGAACGCTCGCATGCGAGGCCTGCGGGTGATCATCGCCGGCGCCGGCATGTCGGCGGCGCTGCCCGGCGTGGCCGCCGCGCACAGCGACCTGCCGGTGATCGGCGTGCCGATCCTGGGCAAAAGCCTCGGCGGCCTCGACGCGCTGCTCTCCGCGGTACAGATGCCGCCGGGGATTCCGGTTGCCTGCGTCGCGATCGACGGGGCCAAGAACGCGGGGATCCTGGCCGCACGGATCATCAACAGCTGATGCTTCTGGCGGGCGGGTCCTGTCGCGGGGTGGGGGTGGCCTCGCTTGCGCTGCGCTCTGCTTTGGGCAGAGGGATGAAATCGTGTCCAGGGATGGAAACCTGCCCTCAGCAGACTTCGCGCTGCGCGACACCACCCCCACCCCGCGTCACCCGCCCGAGGGAAGGTCTCAGTTGATTCTCCGATACACGCGGCCTGCGATTGGCGAGGTTTGGTCGCAGCAGCGGAAGCTGGAGTGCTGGTTGGAGGTGGAGTTGGCGGCGACGGAGGCCTGGGCCGAGGAGGGGATCGTGCCGCGCGAGGCGGCAGAGGCCTGTCGGGAGAAGGCGGGCTTCACGGTCGAGGCGGTGAACGAGCGGGAGAAGGCGACCGACCACGACGTGGCGGCATTCGTCGACGTGGTGGCCGAGTCGGTGGGCGAGCACGGACGCTGGATCCACTATGGGCTGACGTCCTCGGACGTGCTCGACACGGCGCTGGCGCTGCAGCTGCGCGAGGCGGGCGAGATCGTGCTGGCCAGCGCCCGCGCCTACCGCGACGCGCTGGTCGAGCGGGCGCTGGAACACCGCGACACGCTCTGCGTCGGCCGTACTCACGGGGTGCACGCGGAGCCGACGACCTTCGGCCTGCGGCTGGCCGGGTTCGCCTTCGAGGCGGACCGGAACCTGAAGCGGCTGGAAGGGGCCTTCGAGCAGCTCGCGGTCGGCAAGCTCTCCGGCGCCGTCGGCACCTACGCCTCGGTGCCGCCCGCGGTCGAGGCACGGGTGATGGAGCGGCTCGGCCTGCGGCGCGAGGACGTGGCGACGCAGGTGATTCCCCGCGACCGCCATGCGGCGCTGACCTCGGCGATCGCGATCGCGGGGGCGGGGCTGGAGCGTTTCGCCACCGAGGTGCGCAACCTGCAACGGACGGAGGTGCGCGAGGTGGAGGAGCCGTTCGCCTCCGGCCAGCAGAAGGGTTCTTCGGCGATGCCGCACAAGCGCAACCCGATCCGCACCGAGCGGATCACGGGCCTCGCCCGCGTCCTACGCGGCTACGCCCAGGCCGGCCTCGAGAACGTCGCCCTCTGGCACGAGCGCGACATCTCCCACTCGGGGGCGGAGCGGGTGATCCTCCCCGACGCGACGATCGGCCTCGACTACATGCAGGATCTGGCGGCGAAGGTGGCGAGCGGCATGAACGTGCGGGTCGACCGCATGCGCGAGAACCTCGGGCTCACCCACGGGGCGCTGTTCAGCCAGCGGGCGCTGACCGCCCTGGTCGACTCGGGCATGACCCGCGACGAGGCCTACCGGATCGTCCAGGAGAACGCCCAGCGGGCATGGGACACGGGCACCGAGTTCCGCGAGCTTCTGGGCAAGGCGGCCCCAGACCTCGACCTCGACGCCGTCTTCGACTTCGACGCTTACCTGACGCACCTGCCCGAGGTCTTCGGGCGGCTGGAAGCGCTGCGCTGAATCGTTCCGGTGCGATTCATGCATTCATCGGTGGCATAGGTCCCACCGAAGCAGTTGCGTCAATCATCCGAAGTCACCTTGCAGATCGCTCAGCGGCGAGTATTTCCAAGAGTTCGACCCGCTCGGCCTTGGAAACCCGCGGGCGCGGAATGCCAAGCACCATGGCGATAGGCTTCCGCGACGATGCTCCTCTACACCTGCGGCCAGAAGAAACGGGGTCCGGCGTTCGCGCATCCCTGCGCCAAGGCGGGCAAGGCGCTCGACGCCGCCGGATACGAGTACGAGATCAAGGTCGTCGGCGGATACCGGCTGATCCCGACGACCTGGGGGAGTCGCAACGAGGACCGGTCAGAGGTGAAGAAGCTGAGCGGGACCAACGAGGTGCCGATCCTCATCCTCGACGACGGCGAGGTGATCTCCGGCTCGGCGGTCATCGCGCGCTGGGCACGCGAGAACCCAGCCGTCGCTTAGGCAGTGACGAGGTCGTGCTCGCGGGCCGGATGGCGCGAGCCGAGGACGACGGGGGTGCCGTCGCGCGGTGAAAGGGTGATGCTGCGGCGGCCGATCTTCTCCGGCGCCGGGCTTGCCTTGCGCAGGTCGCAGCGGGTCAGCACCTCGCGCAGGACGATCCGCATCTCGAACTCCGAGAAGGCGGCTCCGATGCAGCGGCGCACGCCGCCGCCGAAGGGAACCCAGGCGTAGGTGTCGGGAGCCTCGTCGAGGAAGCGCTCGGGACGGAAGGCGAAGGGCTCGGGGTAGACGTCGGAGCGGGTGTGGGTGAGCCAGATCGCAGGCGTGACATCGGTTCCGGCCGGCAGCGTCAGGCCGTCGATGCTGAGCTCGGTGCTGAGCCGGCGGCCGGCGAGCGGCACCACCGGGCGCAGGCGCAGCGACTCGGAGATCGTCGCCCGCAGGTAGTCGTCCTCGCCCGCTGCCAGCGAGGCCCGCAGCTTCCGCAGGGGATCGGCGTGGCGCAGCAGCAGGTCGAAGGTCCAGGCGAGCGCCGTGGCCGTCGTCTCGTGGCCGGCCAGCAGCAGGGTGAGCAGCTGGTCGCGCAGGTCGACGTCGGGAAGGCCGCTGCCGTCCTCGAAGCGCGCCGCCATCAGCACGGAGAGGATGTCGTCGCGTTCCTCGAAGCCTTCTTCGGCGCGATGCTCGGCAATCTCGGCGTAGAGCAGGTCGTCGACCGCTTTCAGCTGACCCTCGAACCTGTCCCACGGCCCGCGGCCGGTGAAGCGCCTCGTCGCCAGGGCGGCGATCTGGGTGAACGGCGAAGCAGTCTGCTCGAGCAGGCCGGTGAGCAGGGCGCGCAGCCGCTGCAGCCGCGGCCCCTCGGCGATGCCGAAGACGACGCGCAGGATCACGTCGAGCGTGATCGCCTGCATGCGGGGATGGATGGCGAACTCCTCGCCGAGCGGCCAGGAGTCGATCTCGCGGTCGACGATCTCCTCGACGAGCGGCTCGTAGGAGCGCATTCGCTCGCCGTGGAAGGCGGGCAGCATCAGCTTGCGGTGGGCGAGGTGGTCGGCGCCTTCGAGCAGCAGCAGCGAGCGCGAGCCGAGGACGGGCTCGAGGAAGACCTCGCGGCCGGGCGGCAGCCCGTGCGAGCGCTCCGTGTAGAGGGCCTTGATCGCGGCCGGGTCGGAGATCATCGTCATCGGCCGCTCGAAGCCGAGGAATTTGACCGCGAAGTTGTCGCCGAGCCGCTCGCGGCACTCCTGCATGAAGGGGAGCGGGCGGAAGGCCCAGCGCAGGGTCTGGACGAGCGGCGGGCTCGATACCTCGGGGGGCAGCATCAGCGAAAGGATCGCAGACCAGTGGAGTTGACAGGTGTCCCTCGCCCCGACAAGTGCCGAGCTAATTAGCTCGGCACTTTGAGTATCCGCCGGTTCGAGGGCCACCCTGCCCACGACAGTGAGACGCGGTCACCAGGCTCTCTCGGTGAGCTCTTCCAGGTCGGACTTCGTCGGGGCTTCGGGCGTGAATGCGAGTTCGGGGCGGAGGAGCATGGCTTCGATGGCTTCGGGGAACTTGGCTCGGTCGGCGCCGAGGGTGCCCAAGCCGGGTGGGTTGCCGCCGAGGTCGAGGATTCGAGCT
>Ga0268264_10002368_pt1 | contig 16630 bp, 12 predicted proteins | sample KBSSwiS32_FD_190357 | JGI IMG/M metagenome (GOLD analysis project Ga0268264, IMG submission 190357) | Switchgrass rhizosphere microbial communities from Kellogg Biological Station, Michigan, USA - KBS Switchgrass S3-2 (SPAdes) (version 2) | ecosystem: Host-associated > Plants > Roots >...
GCGCATTGTCGGGGCTCGCGCCGGGGCGGCGTGTCGCGCCGGAGACCTGCGGGCGGCGCAAGCGGCGCCGCCCTATGATGCCCACGCGATGGAGCTGCTGCTGCAGTGGGCGCGCTGGATCGACACGCTGAACCGGCAGATCGGGCGCGCGATGGCGTGGCCGATCCTAGGCGCGATCGCGATCAGCACGGGCAACGCGATCTCGCGCAAGTGGTTCGGCATCAGCTCCAACGCCTGGCTCGAGATCCAATGGCAGCTGTTCGCGCTGTCGTCGCTCGGCTGCGCCGGCTACGTGCTGCTGGTCAACGAGCACGTGCGGGTCGACGCCCTGTCGAGCCGCTGCACGCCGCGCACGCGGGCCTGGATCGACGTCGTCGGCCTGCTGCTGGGCGCGCTGCCGATGACGGCGGTGATCGGCGTGCTGTCGGGCGAGCTGTTCGCGCGCCGCTTCGCCAGCGGCGAGATCTACGTCAACGCCGGCGGCCTGCCGGTGTGGCCGATCGTCCTGGCGATGCCGCTGGGCATGGCGCTGCTGGCGCTGCAGTGCCTCAGTGAGCTCGTGCGGCGCATCGCGTTCCTGCGCGGGCGGCTGCCCCGCGCCGAGCTCGACGAGGCGGCGCTGCCGCCGTGGCGCGCCGGAACGGCGTGGCCGACGCCACCCGCGCGATGAGCGCCTGGCTGGCGGGCCACCTCGCGCCACTGATGTTCGCGGCGCTGGCGCTGGCATTGTTCAGCGGCGTGCCGGTGGTGTTCGCGCTGGCCGGTTGCGGCCTCGGCTTTGCCTGGCTGGGCGTGCAGCTCGACGTGATGCCCGCCGCGCTGATCAGCGCGCTGCCGCTGCGCGTCTTCGGGATCATGGCCAGTGAGCTGCTGCTGGCGATTCCGTTCTTCACCTTCATGGGCCTGGTGCTCGACGGCTGCGGGTTGGCCGAGGAGGTGCTCGACACCGCGGGCCGCCTGTCGGGCGGCTGGCGCGGCGGCGTGGCGCTGTCGGTGGTGGCCGTGGGCGCGCTGCTGGCGGCCACCACCGGCGTGGTTGCCGCCGCGGTGATCTCGATCGGCACGGTGTCGCTGCCGCTGATGCTGCGCCAAGGCTACAACCCGCGCATCGCCGCCGGCGTGGTCGCGGCCGCCGGCGCACTGACGCAGATCGTGCCGCCGTCGCTGTCGTTGATCGTGCTCGCCGATCAGCTGGGACGCGGTGTCGGTGAGATGTACGCGGCCGCGCTGCTGCCGGCGGCGCTGATCATCGGCGCGTACGCGCTGCTGGTGGCGTTGCTGGTGGTGTGGCGGCCGCAGTGGCTGCCGGCCGCGACGCAGCGCGAGGAGAACACTGAGGAGTCATCGCGCGTCGGCGCGCTCGCGATGCTCGCGCTGGCCGGCGTGACGAGCGCCTGGGTGGCGGCGCAGCTGTACCCGGCGCTGATCCGCAGCTGGGGCCGCCTCGAGCCGCCTGCCGACGAGCGCGTGGTGATCGCAGTGGCGAGCGCGGTCCTGATCGTGATCGGCATCTCGGCGCTGGACCGTCGTTTCGACATGGGTTGGCTGTCGCCGCTGGCGCGCCGCGCGGTGCTGGCATGCGCGCCGCCGCTGGTGCTGATCTTCCTGGTGCTCGGCACGATCTACGTCGGGCTGGCCACGCCCACCGAGGCCGGCGCGATGGGCGCCGCCGGCTCGCTGGTGCTGGCCTGGGCGCGGCACCGCCTGACGCGCGCGGTGGTGGCGACGGCTGCGCTGCGCACCGCCAAGCTGAGCTGCTTCGTGATCTTCATCCTGATCGGCTCGACCATGTTCAGCCACACCTTCGCCGCGGTGAACGGCAACCTGTGGGTCGAGGGATTGTTCGCGCACCTGCCGGGCGGCGCCACCGGTTTCCTGGTGGTGGTGACCGCGCTCACTTTCGTGCTCGGCATGTTCCTCGACTTCCTCGAGATCGCCTTCATCCTGATTCCGCTGTTGGCGCCGCTGGCGGCCAAGCTCGGCATCGACCTGGTGTGGTTCGGCGTGCTGATCGGCATCAACCTGCAGACCTCGTTCCTGACGCCGCCGTTCGGCTATGCGCTGTTCTTCCTGCGCAGCGTCGCGCCGCGCGAGGCCCACACCGATGCCAGCGGGCAGCGCGTGCCGGGCATCGCGACGCACGACATCTACGTCGGCGTGGTGCCGTTCGTCGCGGTGCAGGTGCTGGTGATGGCGGCGGTGATCGCGTGGCCGTCGCTGATCCGCATCGACAGCGACCGCGGAGCGCGCCTGGACGAGGCCACCGCCGAGCGCGTGCTCGAGCACGCCGCGGACGCCGGCGCGCTGTTCACGCCGGCACGGCCCCGACCCGACCCGGTGGTGCTCCTGTTGGAGCACCTGCGCGAGAGCGGGGCGATGCCCGGCGCGCCGGGCCGCTAGGGCGCCGGTGTGCACAATGCATCCTCGTTGCATCGACCGGGAGCGCTGCGATGCCCGCAGTCAAGATACTCGTTGCCCAGGGCGGCGGCCCGACAGCCGTCATCAACCAGTCGCTGGTGGGCGTGGTGCTGGAGGCGCGGCGGTTCGGCCAGGTGGATCGCGTCTACGGCGCGCGCCACGGCGTGCGCGGCATCGTCAACGAAGACTTCGTCGACCTGACGCAGGAGACCCGCCACAACCTCGAGCAGGTGGCAGCGACGCCGGGCTCGACGCTCGGCTCGACGCGCGACAAGCCCGACCTGAAGTATTGCCAGCAGATCTTCGAGGTGCTGCGGGCGCACGGCATCGGGCACTTCTTCTACATCGGCGGCAACGACTCGTCGGACACCGTGCGCATCGTCAGCGAGGAGGCCGCCCAGTCGGGCTACCCGCTGCGCTGCGTGCACATCCCCAAGACGATCGACAACGACCTGGTGTGCAACGACCACACGCCGGGCTTCCCGTCGGCGGCTCGCTTCGTGGCCCAGGCCTTTGCCGGCGCCAACCTCGACAACGCGGCGCTGCCCGGCGTCTACGTGGCGGTGGTGATGGGCCGCCATGCCGGATTCCTGACCGCGGCTGCGGCCGGCGCGCGCAAGTTCCGCGACGACGGCCCGCATCTGATCTACCTGCCCGAGCGCACGTTCACGATCGAGCGCTTCCTGGCCGACGTCAAGGCTGCGCAAGAGCGCCACGGCCGCTGCGTGGTGGCGGTGTCAGAAGGCATCCACGATGCATCGGGCCAGCCGATCATCACGCAGCTGGCCAAGCAGGTCGAACGCGATGCACACGGCAACGTGCAGCTGTCGGGCAGTGGTGCGCTGGCCGACCTGCTGTGCGAGCAGATCAAGGCCCAACTCGGATTGAAGCGGGTGCGCGGCGACACCTTCGGCTATCTACAACGCAGCTTTCTCGGTTGCGTCAGCGACGTCGACGCACGCGAGGCGCGCGAGGTCGGCGAGAAGGCGGTGCAGTTCGCGATGTGGGGCGAGCGCAATGGCTCGGTGGCGATCCGGCGCAGCGGCGACTACGCGGCCGACTACCAGCTGGTGCCGCTGGCCGACGTGGCCGGCAAGACGCGGGTGATGGACGATGCCTTCATCGCCGACAACGGCAGCGACGTGACCGAGGCGTTCGCCTCGTACCTGCGCCCGCTGCTCGGCTCGGGCCTGCCCGAGCCCCATCGGCTGCGCGCAGCGCCTGTGGCCAAGGTGCTGAAGACCAAGAGCTGACGGCCGCCGCGCAGCCCTGCTCAGGGGTGCACTTCGGCCGGGCTGTGCTCGGCCTTTGGTGCTGCGGCCGGCTCCGCCTGCAAGGCCTTGGTGACGATCTCGCGCACGTCGGCGCTCAGGTCGGCGCGCATCGCCACGCGCGCGATCGCCTCGCGCGCGGCGCTGCGGTACGGCTCGGCCAGATGCGTCCAGCGGTCGAGCGCGCGTGCCACGCGCGAGGCCAGCTGCGGGTTGAGAGCGTCGAGTTCGATCACGCGCTCGGCCCAGAACACGTAGCCGGCGGCGTCGGCCCGATGGAACGCGCCCGGGTTGCGCAGACACAGCGCGCTGATCAGGCTGCGCGCGCGGTTGGGGTTCTTCAGCGTGAAGGCGCGGTGCTGCATCAGCTCGCGCACGCGCGCGAACACGCGGCCCTCGCGCTCGCTGGCGGTGGCCTGCAGCATGAACCACTTGTCGACCACCAGCGGCTCGTCGGCGAACTGCTCGTACAGGCGCTGCAGCGCGCCGGCGGCGAGCTCGCTGTGAGCCTCGACCAATGCGCTCAGCGCACCGAGCCGGTCGGTCATGTTGCCGGCGTCCTTCGAGCGCTGCAGCGCGCGGCCCGGCCACACCGGGTCGCCGCTGCGCACCGCGTGGCGCACCAGCATCGCCAGCGCCAGGTTGGTCAGCGCGCGCCGGCCCGCCTGGTCGGGCTCGGGCCGATAGCCCTCGCGCACGCCGTGCGATTCGAACGCCCACTGCCAGTCGGGCTGCAGGTGCAGCGCCAGCTGGTCGAGCGTCTGCTCGTGCAGCGCGTGGATGCGCGCCGGATCGGCCGGCGTCACGCGCTCGGCAACGGTGGCTTCGCTGGGCGGCGTCAGCAGCAGCTCTTTCAGCGCGGGGTCGATCGCTGGATCGCGCAGCACGCGGCGCAGCGCCTGCACGGTGTCGGGCCCGAGCTGCAGCGGCGCGTCGGCGTGCAGCGCGGCCATCATCGTCTGCATCAACAGGCGCTGGCCGGCCTCCCAGCGGTTGAAGGCATCGCTGTCGTGCATCAGCAGCACGCGCAGGTCGTCGTCGGCGAGCGCGTCTTCCAGGTTGACCGGCGCCGAGAAGCCGCGCAGCAGCGAGGGCACCGGCTCTTCAGCGACGTCGACGAACGTGAAGCTGTGGCTGACGTCGGACAGCACCAGCACGCGCGACGGACCGCCGGCCATCGGCTCGCCCTGCAGGCGCAGCGTCAGCGGCATGCCGTCGCGCGCCAGCAGGGACAGCGCCACCGGGATCACGAACGGCAGCTTCTCGCTCTGGCCGGGCGTGGGTGCGCAGCGTTGCCCGAGGCGCAGCGTGTAGGTGCGCGCCGCCGGGTCATGGTGGCCGTGGGCGAGCAGCACCGGCGTGCCGGCCTGCGCGTACCAGCGCTTGAACGCATCGAGGTGCTCGGCCAGCCAGCTGCCCGGGTTGGCGTCGGCGATCGCCTGCGCGAAGTCGTCGCAGGTGACGGCCTGGCCATCGTGGCGCTGGAAGTACAGGTCCATGCCGCGGCGAAAGCCCTCGCGGCCGACCAGCGTGTGCATCATGCGCACCACCTCGGCGCCCTTTTCGTAGACCGTGGTGGTGTAGAAGTTGTCGATCGCGGTGTACGACTCGGGGCGCACCGGGTGCGCCATCGGGCCCGCGTCCTCGGCGAACTGCACCTCGCGCAGAAACTGGACGTCGTGGATCCGCTTGATGGCACGCGCGTGCGGCGTGGCCATCATGTCCATGCTGAATTCCTGGTCGCGGAACACCGTGAGGCCTTCCTTCAGCGACAGCTGGAACCAGTCGCGGCACGTGATGCGATTGCCGGTCCAGTTGTGGAAGTACTCGTGCCCGATCACGCTCTCGATGTCGAAGAAGTCGGCGTCGGTGGCGGTGGCCGGGGTGGCCAGCACGTACTTGGTGTTGAACAGGTTCAGGCCCTTGTTCTCCATCGCGCCCATGTTGAAGTCGTCGACCGCCACCACCATGAAGCGCTCGAGATCGAGCGACAGCCCGAAGCGCGCTTCGTCCCATGCGATCGAGGCCATCAGCGAGTTCATCGCGTGCTCGGTCTTGTCCATGTCGTGGCGCCGCACGTACACCTGCAGCAGGTGGTCGCGGCCGGCGCGCGAGCGCACGCGCTGTTCGCGACACGCCAGATCCGCCGCCACCAACGCGAACAGGTAGCTCGGTTTCGGATGCGGGTCGTGCCAGGTGGCGAAGTGGCGGCCGCCCTCGAGCGCGCCTTCGGCCACCAGGTTGCCGTTGCACAGCAGCTTCGGGTAGCGCTTCTTGTCGGCGCGCAAGGTCACGGTGTAGACCGCCATCACGTCGGGCCGGTCGAGGAAGTAGGTGATGCGCCGGAAGCCCTGCGCCTCGCACTGCGTGAAGAAGCCGCCGCGCGACGTGTACAGCCCCGACAGCTCGGTGTTGGCCTCGGGTGCGCAGGTGTTGCGGATCTCCAGCACGACACGCTCGCGCTCGAGCGGCAGCTCGACCACCAGATCGCCGTCGTCGTGGCGGAACGCCACGCTGTCGCCGTCGGCCAGCACGCGCAGCAGATTCAGGCCTTCGCCGTCCAGCCGCAGCGGTTGCGCCGGCTGGTCGGGATTGCGCTCGATCGTCAGCTTGGCTCCGACGATCGTCTTGACGGGGTCGAGGTCGAACGTCAGCTCGACACGGCGGATCCAGTAGGCCGGCGCCGCGTAGTCCTCGCGGCGCACGGGGAGGGTTTGGCCTTCGCGCATGGTGGCACCTTGGGTCAAATCGTCACAGGCCCTGCTTCAGGCTGGCCTCGATGAACGCATCGAGGTCGCCGTCGAGCACCTTCTGCGTGTTGCTGATCTCGACGTTCGTGCGCAGGTCCTTGATGCGGCTCTGGTCGAGCACGTAGCTGCGGATCTGGTGGCCCCAGCCGACGTCGGTCTTGGAATCCTCGAGTTTCTGCTGCTGCTCGCGCTGCTTGCGCATCTCGTGCTCGTAGAGCCGGCTCTTCAGCATCTGCCAGGCCTCGTCGCGGTTGCGATGTTGGCTGCGGTCGTTCTGGCACTGCACGACGATGCCGGTGGGAATGTGCGTCATGCGCACCGCCGAGTCGGTCTTGTTGATGTGCTGGCCACCGGCGCCCGACGCGCGGAAGGTGTCGATGCGCACGTCGGCGGGGTTGATCTCGATCTCGATCGTGTCGTCGACCTCCGGATAGACGAACACGCTGGCGAAGCTGGTGTGGCGACCGCCGGAGGAGTCGAACGGGCTCTTGCGCACCAGACGGTGCACGCCGGTCTCGGTGCGCAGCTGCCCGAACGCGTAGTCGCCTTCGATCTTTAGCGTGGCGCTCTTGATGCCGGCCACGTCGCCCGGGCTCTCCTCGAGCAGCTCGGCCTTGAAGCCTTTGCGTTCGCAGTACTTCAGGTACTGGCGCAGCAGCATCTGCGCCCAGTCACACGCCTCGGTGCCGCCGGCACCGGCCTGGATGTCGAGGAAGCAGTTGCTCGGGTCGGCCGGGTTGCTGAACATGCGGCGGAACTCGAGCGCTTCGACCGTCTCGCGCAGCTTGGCTGCATCGCCCTCGATCGATCGCAGGCTCGCCACATCCTGGTCGGCCTTGACCATCTCGTAGAGCTCGCGGTTGTCGGACAGGTGCGACTGCAGGTGATCGATCGTGCCGACCACCGTCTCCAGCGTCTTCTTCTCGCGCCCGAGCTCCTGCGCGCGCTTGGGCTCGTCCCAGACTTTGGGGTTCTCCAGCGCAGCGTTGACTTCGTTCAGCCGCAGTGCTTTGCGGTCGTAGTCAAAGATACCCCCGGAGCGCGGCGGTGCGCGCGGTGAGATCGCTCAGCAAGGTGCCGATGGCGTTGACGCGTTCAATGTCCATGGTCGGGTTCTGAAGCAGGGCGCGGATTTTCGCATGCGATGCGCAGGCCTGCTCGGAGAAAGACGGCTCGCCGCCGGCGCCGCCGTGGGCGAGAATCGCGCCGCAGCACGACAGCAGCAGGGGATGCGATTGAGCGATCCGGTCGACGATCCGCACGCCATCCATGTGCATTGGCGCACGATGCGGCCGTTGGCGCTGTGGCTGACCTTGGTCTGGGCGCTGGTGAGCTTCGTGCCGCCGTTCTTCGCCCGCGAGCCGTGGCTGCAGATCGATGGCGCCAGCCTCGCGATGTGGATGGCCGCCCAGGTCGGGCCGCTGGTGTACGTGCTGCTGGCTTGGCTGTACGAGCGGCGCGCCAGCCGACTCGAGGCGCAACAGCGCGCGCAACGTGGCGGCTGACGCGCCCGAGGTCGGCGCGGGCGCGCATCTCGCGCGCCGCTACGTGGCGTGCGCACTGGTGCTTTTGCTGTTCACCGCCGCGATGGTCGTGATGGAGCGCTCGGGGCTCAAACGCAGCTGGATCGCCAGCGCGTTCCTGCTGGTGCCGGTGGTGCTGTACGCCAGCATCGGGCTGGCCTGCCGCACCACCGAGGCGGCGCAGTACTTCGTGGCCGGACGCAGCGTGCCCGCGGTCTACAACGGCATGGCGATCGGCGCCGACTGGATGAGCGTGGCATCGTTCATGGGGCTGGCCGGCCTGCTGTACACCAACGGCTTCGGCGGCTTGGCCTACGTGCTCGGCTGGACCGGCGGCTTCTGTCTGATCGCATTCTTCATCGCGCCGTACCTGCGCGAGTTCGGCCAATACACCATTCCCGACTACCTCGGCGAGCGTTACGGCAGCCATTGGCCGCGCGCGCTGGGCCTGTGCGTCACCGCCGGCTGCAGCCTGATGTACGTGGTGGCGCAGATCTACGGCGTCGGTCTGATCACGGCGCGCCTGACCGGCTTCGGCTTCGAGATGGGCATCTTCGTCGGGCTGGGCGGCATCCTGGTGTGTTCGTTCGTCGGCGGCATGCGCGCCATCACGTGGACGCAGGTGGCGCAGTACCTGATCCTGGTGATCGCGTTCCTGGTGCCGGTGCTGTGGCTGTCGGTCCAGCAGACCGGCTGGCCGTTGCCGCAGTGGGCGCTGGCGCAGCAGCTGAAAAAGGTGAACGAGCGCGAGCGCGAGTTGATGGCCGACCCGCGCGAGCGCGCGGCCGCGGCTGCTTTTCGCGCCGAGGCCGACGCGTATGCGCAACGGCTGCACGACGTGGAGCGCGCACTGGTCGACGAGCGCGTGGCGCTGCAGCAGCGCATCGACGACGCGGCCATGCACGGTGGTGCGTCCGTCAACGAATTGCGCGCGGCGCGGCGCGCGCTGCAGGCGCTGCCGAAGGACGCCGACGCGGCGCGCGAGGTCTGGGCGCGTGCGCGCGAGGCCGACCTCGAGCGCGCGCAGCCGCTGGGCGGCATGCCGCCGCAGGCGCAGATGATCCACGCCGACGACGGCACGCAGGTCTCCAGCGCGCAGCGCTCGCGGCTCGACTTCGTTGCGCTGGTGTTTTGCCTGATGGCCGGCACCGCGGGCATGCCGCACGTCCTGGCGCGCTTCTACACCACGCCCAGCGTGTCGGCGGCGCGCCGCTCGGTCACCTGGGCGCTGCTGTTCATCGCGCTGCTGTACGTGTGCGCGCCGGTGCTCGCGGTGCTGGTGAAGTACGAGGTGCTGACCACGGTGGTCGGCACGCCGTTCGCGGAGTTGCCGCGCTGGATCGTCGAGTGGTCGAAGACCGAGCCGTCGCTGGTGTCGGTGGTCGACATCAACCACGACGGCGTGCTGCAGCTGGCCGAGCTGCACATCACACCCGACATCTTGGTGCTGGCCGCACCCGAGATCGGTGGCATGCCGTTCGCCGTGAGCTGCCTGGTGGCCGCTGGCGGGCTGGCCGCCGCACTGTCGACCGCCGACGGACTGCTGTTGACGATCGCCAACGCGCTGTCGCACGACCTGTACTTCAACATCCTGCATCGCGGCCCGCCCACGGATCGCCAGGTGGCGCTGTCGAAGGTGATCCTGCTGTTCGTCGCCTTGGTGGCGGCCTACATCGCGCTGCAGCGGCCGGCGGGCATCCTGCTGCTAGTGACGCCGGTGTTCTCGATCGCTGCCGCGACCATCTTTCCGGCGCTCGTGCTCGGCATTGCCTGGCCCGCTGCCAACCGCTGGGGCGCCACCGCGGGCATGGCGGCGGGCTTCGGCATCACGCTGTACTACCTGCTGACGCGCTCGCTCGGTGGCGTCGACGAACGCGCGCTGTGGTTCGGCATCCAGCCCGAGTCGGCGGGCGTGTTCGGCGTGCCGGTGGCGTTCGCGGTGCACATCGTGATGAGCCTGGCCACGGCGCAGCGGGCGAAACGCACGGTTGTCGAGGGCGCCGTGCGCCAACCCTGACACGCTTGCGGGGCGGAGCAGCCCCCTGGTTGGGGTATCCTCGCCAGCGAACCCCAGGGAGCGGTCCGTCACGAGCGGATTAGGAAAGTCACACTGGGAGGCCCCGATATGCCGAGCATCCTTACTAAAACCGAGGCCGGGCAACGCGAACTGAAGGACCGTGCGGTCGATCTGCCGCGCAGCGCGCGCACGTTGCTGGTGTTGGTCGACGGCGCGCGCAACAGCGACGAGCTGCTGACGATGGTCAAAGGCGCCACGTCGAAGGACATCGAGGCGCTGGTGCAGGCCGGCCTGATCGTGCAGTCGGCCAGCGGGGCTGCCAAGGCGGCACCGGCCAAGAGCGCTGCGCCCGCGAGCCCCGAGCCCGCGGTGGCACTCGACTACAAGGAGCTGTACACCTGCCTCACCGAGCTGATTCGCGAACAGCTCGGCGTGATGAAGGCGTTCAAATACACGCTCGAGGTCGAGAAGGCGAGCACGGTCGACGATCTGATGGGCGTGGCCAAGCGCTTCGTCGAGGACGTGCACAAGCAGAAGGGCGATTCGGCCGCCAACATGGTGCGGCGTGCGCTCGGCATGACCCACTGACTGTCGCGCCGCGCGGCGTGCAATGGGTCACGCGCACGGATGCGACCTGGCCATTTCGCCGCGCTACTCTGACAACAGCCTTACCGGCGGGCCTGCTCGGTCCTATCGGCTACCCCAATAGCCCGCACGGGCTGCGTCTGCCTAGCATTGCGGTGCGGCTGCGGGTGACGCGGCCGATGCCTGCCAACAACCAGGAGACCTCATGGCCGCACGCATGGAATCGATGGACGCCAAACGGGCGCCCGACTTCCAGAAGGAAGAGAAGCGAGTCATCTTCGCATCGTCGTTGGGGACGGTGTTTGAGTGGTACGACTTCTACCTGTACGCCACGCTGGCACCGTTCTTCGCGGCGCTGTTCTTCCCCAAAGGCAATGCCACCGCCGCGCTGTTGTCGGCCTTTGCGGCCTACGCCGCAGGCTTCCTGGTGCGCCCCTTCGGCGCTCTGGTGTTCGGGCGCGTCGGCGATCTGGTGGGCCGCAAGTACACGTTCCTGGTCACGATCGTCGTGATGGGCGTCTCCACCTTCGTGGTGGGGCTGCTGCCCACCTATCAGAGCATCGGCTGGGCGGCGCCCATCCTGCTGGTGAGCCTGCGTCTGCTGCAGGGCCTGGCGCTCGGCGGTGAGTACGGCGGCGCGGCCACTTACGTGGCCGAGCACGCGCCGAACAATCGGCGCGGCTACGACACCGCTTGGATACAGACCACGGCAACGATCGGCTTCTTCCTGTCGCTGGCGGTGATCGGCGGTGCGCGCACGTTCATGGACCCGAAGGATTTCGCCGAGTGGGGCTGGCGCCTGCCGTTCCTGGTGTCGCTGATTCTGCTGGTGTTCTCGGTGTACATCCGGCTGAAGCTGCAGGAGTCGCCGGTGTTCCAGAAGATGAAGTCCGAAGGCAAGGGCTCCAAGGCGCCGCTGACCGACAGCTTCCTGAAGTACCCCAACAACAAGTACGTGCTGCTCGCGCTGCTGGGCGCCACTGCCGGGCAGGGCGTGGTCTGGTACACGGGCCAGTTCTACGCGCTGTTCTTTCTCAGCATCACGCTGAAGCTCGACTACCTGACGACCTACACGCTCGTCGGAGCGTCGCTGCTGCTGGGCACGCCGTTCTTCATCTTCTTCGGCTGGCTGTCCGACAAGATCGGGCGCCTGAAGATCATCCTGGCCGGCTGCCTGATCGCTGCGCTGACGTACTTCCCGCTGTTCCAGGGCTTGACGCACTACGTGAACCCGGCGCTCGAGACGTACGCCGCCAAGACACCGATCATCGTCACGGCGCCGCCGGCGACCTGCAACTTCCACTTGTTCGTCGGGCCGTGGAGCACGTTCTCGGACTGCGACAAGGCGAAGGACTTCCTGACCAAGCAGGGCCTGTCGTTCAAGTCGACCGACGCCGCCGACGGCCTGACCGTCAAGATCGGCGACAAGGAGCTCAAGGGCCCCTGGGACGAGAAGGCCGCGCAGGCCGCGCTCAAGGACACCGGCTATCCCGGTCCGGCCGACAAGAGCAAGGTCAACTACGGCATGACGCTGTTGATCCTGTTCGTCATGCTGATCTACGTGACGATGGTGTACGGCCCGATCGCCGCGTTCCTGGTGGAGTTGTTCCCCACGCGCATCCGCTACACGTCGATGTCGCTGCCGTATCACATCGGCAACGGCTGGTTCGGCGGCATGCTGCCGTTGACGGCCACCGCGATGGTGGCGGCTTCCGGCGACATCTACTATGGCCTGTGGTATCCGATCATCGTCGCACTGATGACGCTGGTGATCGGCGCGCTGTTCCTGCGCGATCGCAAGGACCACGACATCCACCACGAGTGACGAACCCGTTGGCAATTGAAAACGCCCGCTTCGAGCGGGCGTTTTTTCTGTTGGCGCGCGCGCAACCGCCGCTACGCCATGATGTTGACGCCGCCGTCGATGTACAGCGTCTCGCCCGACAGCCGGCGCGCGTACGGCGTGGCCAGGAAGGCGCAGGTGAAACCGACATCCATGATGTCGACCAGCTCGCCCAGCGGCGCGCGCTGCGCGGCCTCGGTGAGCAACAGGTCGAAGTCCTTCAGGCCCGAGGCAGCGCGCGTCTTCAGCGGCCCCGGCGAGACCGCGTGCACGCGAATGCCGCGCGGTCCGAGCTCGTAGGCCAGGTAGCGCGCGCACGCCTCGAGCGCCGCCTTCACGGGCCCCATCACGTTGTAGTTGGGCACCACCTTGTTGGCGCCGTAGTAGCTCATCGTCAGCATCGTGCCGCCGGCGCTCATCAACGGCACCGCCAGGCGCGCCATGCGCACGAACGAGTGGCAGGAGATGTCCATCGCCTGGCCGAAGCCCTCGGCCGAGCTGTTCAGCAGGCCGCCCTGCAGATCGTCCTTCGGTGCCCAGGCGATCGAGTGCACGAAGACGTCGAGCCTTCCCCAGCGCTCCCGGATCGCCGCGAACACCGCGTCGAGGTCGCCTTGTCGCGACACATCCAGCGGCAGGAACAGCGGCGCACCGAGCCCGCTCAGCAGCGGCTCGACGTAGCCCTTGGTCTTCTCGTTGGCGTAGGTGATGGCCAGCTCGGCGCCGAGTTCGTGGAACGCCTTGGCGCAGCCGTAGGCGATCGAGTGCTCGTTGGCGACCCCGCACACCAGCACCTTGGCGCCCTGCAGGATCTGTCGGTGCGGCTCATGGGGCATGCGTGGCTCCCTGCGTGCCGGCCAGCACGGCCTGCGTGTGGCGCGCGATCATCACTTCCTCGTTGGTGGGGATCACCCACGCGGCGACGCGGCTCAGCGGCGTGCTGATGCGTGCCTCGCCGGCCTGGTGTGCCGCCGGGTCGAGCTGCACGCCGAGCCAGGCCGCCTGGCGACACACGCGCTCGCGGATCGGCGCCGCGTGCTCGCCGATGCCGGCCGTGAACACCAGCGCGTCGATGCCCTGCGCGGCCGCCGCCAGCGAGCCGATCTCGCGCGCGATGCGGTAGCAGTAGAGCTCGACCGCGAAGCGCGCGCGCGGGTCGTCGCTGGCCAGCAGCTGTCGCATGTCGCTGGACACGCCCGACACGCCGAGGAGGCCGGACTGCTGGTACAGCAGCCGCTCGATCGCGCGCGCGTCCATCTTGAGCTCGTCGATCAGGTACAGCAGCACGCCGGGGTCGAGGCTGCCGCTGCGCGTGCCCATCGGCAGGCCGTCGACCGCGGTGAACCCCATCGTGCTGGCGACGCTGCGCCCGCCCACCAGCGCGCAGGCGCTGCTGCCGTTGCCGAGGTGCGCAACGATCGTGCGGCCCTTGGCGGCGGTGCCATCGACCTTCGGCAGCACGCTGGCGATGTACTCGTAGGACAGGCCGTGGAACCCGTAGCGGCGCACGCCGAGCTCGGTGATCGACGCGGGCAGCGCGAATGCCTGCGCCAGCTCGGGCTGGCTGCGGTGGAACGCGGTGTCGAAGCAGGCCACCTGCGGCAGGTCGGGGCGCAGCTGCGCGACGATCTCGATCGCCTTCAGGTTGTGCGGCTGGTGCAGCGGGGCCAGCGGCGTCAGCGAGCGCAGCGAGGCCAGCAGCTCGGTGGTGACGCGCGCCGGCTGCACATGGTGCAGCCCGCCGTGCACCACGCGATGGCCGGCGGCGAGCAGTCGGTGCCCGTCGCCATGATCGCGCAGAAACTGCGCCAGGTAGCCGATCGCGCCCTCGTGGCCGAGCGCCGCGCCGTCGCCCCAGCGGTGCGAGGCGATGTCGGCGCCGCGCGCATCGAATGCGCCGAAGCGCGGCGACGTGTACAGACCCTCGATCTGGCCGCGCAGCACCAGCGCCAGACTGGCGCGCGCGTCGAAGGCGCTGAACTTCAGGCTCGACGAGCCCGCATTGAGCACCAGGATCAGATCGGCCACGCGCTCACTCCACCGCCTTGGCGCTCTCGCGACGTGCCTTGGCCACCAGCGCGGCCACTGCACATGAAGCCAGCCGCGTCATCACCGAATCGGCGCGGCTTGTGAGGATGATCGGTACGCGCGCACCCAGCACGATGCCCGCGGCATCGGCACCAGCCAGGAACGACAGGCTCTTGGCCAGCATGTTGCCGGCCTCGAGGTCGGGCACCATCAGCACGTTGGCGCGCCCGGCCACCGGCGAATCGATCTGCTTGATGCGCGCCGCCTCGAGGTTGATCGCGTTGTCGAGCGCGAGCGGACCGTCGACCACCGCGCCGGTGATCTGGTGACGGTCGACCATCTTGCACAGCGCGGCCGCCTCCACCGTCGAGGGCACCTTCGGGTTGACGGTCTCCATCGCCGACAGGATCGCGACGCGCACCTCGCTCACGTTCATCGCGTGCGCGAGGTCGATCGCGTTTTGCAGGATGTCGACCTTGTCCTCCAGCGTCGGCGCGATGTTGACCGCGGCGTCGGTGATGATCAGCGCCTGCTCGAGCGATGGCACGTCCATCACGAAGCAGTGGCTGACGCGGCGCGCGGTGCGCAGCCCGCCCTCGCGCTTGACCACCGCGGCCATCAACTCGTCGGTGTGCAGGCTGCCCTTCATCAGCGCCTCGGCTCTGCCTTCGAGCACCAGTTGCACCGCCGCGGCGGCGGAGGCCTGGCTGTATGGCGCGTCGACCAGCTCGATGCCGGTGATGTCGAGATCGCAGGCGCGCGCGGTGGCCTCGATGCGGGCCCGCGGGCCCACCAGGATCGGCGTGATCAGGCCCATCTTCGCGGCCTGCAGCGCGCTTTCGAGCGAGCTGCGGTCGCACGGGTGTGCCACCGCGGTCGGCGTCGGCGCCAGCGCCTTGCAGTACTCGATCAGCCGCTGGTACTTCTCGTGCTTGATGCTCATCCGGAGCCTCCTGTTCGCGATACGTCGTGCGAGAGCGGCCGCGTGAGCCTCAGGCGCGCACGAGGGTGGGGCGCCGTCGTGGCGCCTTGTCGGTCAGCAGGCCGCGGATGCTCGCCAGCATCGAGGTTTGTGCGGCCGTCGGGGCGCGGCCCATCACGCGGCGGTCGGACTTCAGCTTGTCGAGCAAGCGCACCAGGCGCGCGCGTGCGTTCGGCTCGGCCAGCAGCGCCGGCAGCGACGCCAGCGCCTCCTCGGGCTCGTGGCGCACGATGATCTCCTGCGTGCCACGCACGCGCCGCCAGTCGTGCAGCGGCATCTCGGGCAGGAAGTCGGCGTAGTCGCCGAGCAGCTCCTGGCGCAACTCGAGGCGCGACAGCGGCAGCGGCTCGTCGCTGCGCGTCAGCAGGAACGCCACGCGCGCCAGCGCTTCGGTGTAGCCGCCCTCGTGCATCGACGCCAGCGCGGCCTGCACCTCGGGCTGCTCGCGGCTCTCCACCACCGGCGTGCTGCGCGCGGCCGGTGCCTCGTCGTTGTAGAGCGCAAACAGGTTCGCATAGACGCTGAAGAACTGCGCCTCGGTGGCCGCGTCGCGCATGGCCCGGTAGTGGTCGAGCGACGCGCTGACCAGTTCGGCGCCGTACTTCTCGGCCTTGCGCAGCGGATGATCGTGGTCCAGCACCTGGCGGTGACGACGTGCCGCGTCGGCGGCCGGTGCCAGCCACGCAAGCCACGGGTTGAGGCTCGAGATCGCCCAGTTCTGCATGCGCAGCGGATGCAAAGTGCGCAGCGCCTGCGCGCTCGCTTCGTTGGACAGGGCCTGCACCAGCGGCTGCGCGAACAGCTCGTAGGCGCGCTGGTTGAAGTCCGACAGCGCGGCCACCGCCTTGAACGGCTGCTCGTCGACGCGCGCCAGGAAGTTGAGCCGCTGGATGATCTCCTCGAGCCGGTGCTCGCGGAACTCGACGTCGTATTCCACGGGGCCGGCGGCGTTCTTGCGCTCGGTGAGTGCCATGCCGTACACGCCCGGCGGCAGCAGTTCGATGGTCTTGAGCACCGAGACGATCTGCGTGTGCTCCTTCTTGGCCACTTTGCCGGAGACGAAGATGCCGAGGTGGCCGATGTCCTGGTGCAGCAGCCCGACGATCACCTGGCCGCGCGACTTGATCTCCTCGGTGCTGCCGTAGACGTCGGCCACCCAGTTGAAGGCCTGCTGCGGCGGCGTGATGTTGTCGCCCATCGACGCGAAGAGCAC
>Ga0268264_10002369_pt1 | contig 16628 bp, 19 predicted proteins | sample KBSSwiS32_FD_190357 | JGI IMG/M metagenome (GOLD analysis project Ga0268264, IMG submission 190357) | Switchgrass rhizosphere microbial communities from Kellogg Biological Station, Michigan, USA - KBS Switchgrass S3-2 (SPAdes) (version 2) | ecosystem: Host-associated > Plants > Roots >...
CGCCTGACGGACTGTAGGAAACCACGCAGTTGTTGGGCGTGCTCATTCCGGGGCTAGCGGACGTACACGCGGGGGACTTGCCCGTATTGCTGCCAACCGAAAGTGTGCCGGCACTGGTAGTGAAATAGAACGTCGCTCCGTTCGTACCGTCCCCGGCAGCAGTACTCATGCGCATCGTCGTGTTTGATCCCGGTTGCAGGCCACCTGCGCCCAGGTAGTACAAGCCGGGATCAAAAATCGCCGTAACCGGATTGGTGGAAGCTGGGCCCATGTTCTTCCAGGTGACACTGCCGTCTAACTGGTTCCCACCAATCGTCTGGTTCCATGGATTAGGAACCTGAGGGTTAGTTCCTGAATTGCCATTGTTCTGGGCTTGGAAAATGTAGCCGCCCGCGTTGTGCTGGGCATTGGTCGGTTGGATCAGAGTTCCTGAGGTGTAGGCGTGAGTCGCCTGCCACGCAGGGCCGGCACTTCCAAAGCGGGGGCTTATCAGGCAGGCGTTGGCGCCTGGCGCAATGTTGTTGGCATTCGAGCAAGCGGTGTAATCACCGCCGGTAAATTCCACGCAGCCGATGGGGTCAGGGCAACCATTGACCGCGAAGGGGACCGGCGTTGCAGTGCCTGCCGCTGCAGGCACGCTCGGCGCCGGAACCGCGCCCCATGGATCGCCGCTCGGAATCACACCAGTAATCCATTTGCCAGTGGAACCCACGCTGACACCGGCTGGTTTTGTCGTGGGTCCCCCCGCGACGGCAAGATCTGCCCCGGTTCCACCAGGCCCCGCCTGCGAGAGGTTGACGGTTCCAGCGACGACTGCTGTAGCGCTGGTGGAGTTCACCTGGATCGAGCGGTTCGGCCCACCGTATACCTTGATTGTTGCGGCACCGCTGACTGACAGCGCGGCGGTCGACGTCGGATGCAGGATCACCAGCGGGATCGGGACGGAAATCGGATTCAAGCCGCACTCGGCCTTCGCGGAAACGTCGAAGGTTCCACTGGGGGACAGGAGTTTTGCGAACGTCAACGGGACCGAATCGGTGATGGTGACCTTGATGTACGGATTAGCGATTGGGCCAGATCCCGGAGGGAGAGACGGCGCACCCGACACCGAGCCTGGAAAATCGACCGCAACACTGGATCCCGAATAACCGTTGAGTGACGCATATCGGCAAACCGCAGAACCCGGTTTACTGCTGCAGTCGAACGACGAACCGATCCACGAGAGATCGAGTCCGTACGTGGTCTCCGCGGTGGGATCGAGCGCCTTCAGGTACAAGTCGGCGGCGCCAGCCTGACAGGCGGCATCGGCGGCGCCCTGGGCGATTTGGCGACGCGTCCAGATTTGCGTGTAATCCGTCGCTAGCCCCGTCGCCCCCAGCAGGAAGACAGCAATGAAAACGATGATGATGAGGGACGCCTGCCCCCGCTCCGAATACAGTCGTGAGCCGTTCGCCTCAGCGTTCATTGAACGATCATTCTCCCTTCGGCATAGGTGTGCACTGTGGGAGTGGTGATCAAGGCATTGAGGTACGGAACGTACGTGTACGTCACAGTCACTCGAACACGGCTTGGCGGGGTCGCGTTCCCGTCTGGAAAGGTCACCGACGTCGACATCGCGCTGATGTCATGCAGGGCGGTGGCGGCGAAGGCTTCCACGATTGTCTGTACGCCGGCCGGGTCGCCCCCGCTGTGCACGATGGAATAGCGCACACCCTCGTTGGCCGCGTTGGCCAAAACGACGAAGGTGAACATCAGCCAACTTAGCTCGAATACCCAGAACACAACGGTGAAAATCACCGGGATCATCAACGCGGTTTCCAGAAGACTCTGCCCGTCCTCTTCGCGGCATCGCGATCGCAGGTGCCGTCGCATGCTAGTAGAGCGACCTCATGGACGAGTGTCGCTGGAATTGCAGGTTCGCCGGCAAGAGCACGCCGAACGCGGTCCCCGGAATAATGGGTGTGACGGTATAACCCACGTCCACGCGATTGAGCACGTAAACCGGTGACTCTGGATCGGCGTCAGGTGCGGAAAACGTGAACGCGGGACCGAAGTCATCACACAGCGCGATGCCATTTGCCGGGTCCACTCCTTTGGCGCTCGAACAGACCCGCACGGCCACGGTGGAGGTCGTGGCACCGTTGATCGCGTTCGTCACGTTGTCGTAAACGAGATCGCTGACGGCGGCAGTGGTCGGTGCGGAAATCGTGCCCGCCGCCGATCCGCCCTGTGACGCAAACTGCACGCCCTGGCGGGATGCCGCCGAAAGGGAGAGCAGGACGAACCAGAAGTAAGCAACGTTGATGAGATTAAAGGCGATCGACAGCAACAACGGCATCGTCACTGCCGTTTCCAGCAGGCTCTGTCCGTCTTCGCTGCAGACGTTGCGCCGGGCAAGCTTCCACACCTGGTTCATATGCTTAGCTCGCCGTCCCGTCCACGCGACTGAACTCGAGAGTGTCGCCGACCGACGTGCTGCACGCTTCGACCGTTCCGGATGGCAATTCGAGCACCGCGGCCGCCTTCCAGAACACACGGGTCAGCCGAAACGGACGCAACTCACGTCGAATGGCGATCACGTTCCACTCGCCATCGAGCACGACGATGTCAATCGCGAACAGCATTCCCAGCGTGTGCACGCCCTGCGAAGGAACGATCAACAGCCCATCTCCGGGCGGAAGGGCGCGCTCGCCCAGCAAACCGACCATGCGGGTCAGTCCCGAGTCCGCAAGTCGGATGCACTCGCCGACGACGGTGCCACGCGTACGGTTCACTGCGCGAAGAGTCTTCTTGTGCCAACGCATGCTTCGCTACTTGTGGAATAACTCAACAAACATCTTCTGGAATCCGAGTACCGCCGGTCCGATCGTGACGACGAAGAGGCTGGGAAAAATGAAGAAAACCAGGGGGAAAAGCAGTTTGGCGCCGCTCTTGGCTGCCATCTCTTCTGCCGCCTGCGATCGACGCGTGCGCAACGAATCTGCAAACTGGCCGAGAGCGTGCGCGATGGGCGTGCCAAAACGCTCCGTCTGCACGAGCATGCTCACAAGTTGGCTCGCGGATTCGAGATTCACTCGCTCTGCCATGCTGCGCCAGGCATCCAGGCGCAGCTTTCCGGCACGCTGCTCACGACTGATGATCTGGAACTCCTCAGCCAACGGTGGCGAGGTCAGTCTGATTTCGTCGGCCACCCGTGCTATCGCCTGGTCAATCCCCAGGCCGGCTTCCATACAAATCACGAGCAGGTCGAGTGCCTCGGGCACCGCACGGTCCATCGTTTCCTGGCGGCGCTTAATCAAATGCGAGACGAAGAGATCCGGTCCAAAGAAACCGAACATCGTGCCCAACAGAATTGCCGTGATCATGTTGCCGCCGAAGAACGTCCCGCCAACGATCCCGATAACCGGCAGGAGCATCTTCGCCGCCGTATACACCTCGACGTGCTCAGCCTTGCGGAAACCAGCGAGCGTAAGCCGGTACGCGATGTCGTCGGAGCCGGAGATTAAGTCGCGAATCGGTTTGACCGCCCCGTTGAGGATGGCCGCCACTTGCGCGAGTCCGCTTTGCGGCGTATCCACCCAGGCGGGTGCGCCGGCGCGCTTGGTCCGCGCGGCAATTTCCATGAGCCGCCCATCGACGGCTTCGCCGCCGCCCATGATGAGGATGATCACAGCCCCCAGCAGAAACAAGGTGATGGCCGACGAAATCAGAAAGAGTAGCGTCATCAGCGGTTTCTAGATTGTGATGTTGACAATCCGCCGGATGAGGAACACGCCGATCACCATCAGGATCGCGGCATATGTCAGCATCGTTCGTCCGAGCGGGTTCTCGAACAGCACTCTCCCGTATCCAGGATGGAGGAGGTTCATTCCGATGAACATCGCGAACGGCAACGCGCACAGCACCCAGCCGGTTATACGCCCTTGCGCTGTGCGTATCCGCATCTCCCCCGCGACGCGCATGCGTTCGCGAATCATGCGCGACGTCTTGTCAAGAATTTGCGCGAGATTACCGCCGGTTTCCTTTTGGACCAGAATCGCCGCGACCAGGAACTGCAAATCAGGGACAGGCACGCGCGACCTGAGGTTGAGCATGGCGTCGCGAAATGGCAGCCCGAAACTCTGCTCGACGGCGGCGCGCCGGAATTCGGAGGCTAACGGATCGTCGGCCTCCTTCGCGACAATCTCGACCGTCGACGCCAGCGCCTGGCCCGCGCGCAGGCCGCTCGACATCAAATCGATGGCTTCGGGGAGTTGTTGGGCGATGCGCCGGAAGCGCCGCTCACGCTTCTTGAGAAGAAATACATAGGGAGCAGCACCCAGTGCCAGACCGGGAGCCCAGCCGAGCAACCCTGGCGCAATCCACCAGTTGCCGAGCAGAGCGCCCACACAAATCATCACCAGCGTGGTGAACACCACTCGCCCGATCGTCCATTGCAGTCCGCTCTGGTCGATGAGCAAACAGAGCCCGGTCGCAAGGCGGTTGTGCCGCAGGAATGTGTCGAGGGCGGGAATGCTACTAAACGTGACCTCTCTCAGCACGCTGAGCTCATCGTCGACGGCCAACCCTCGCTTTCGATCCAGCGAGGCCAGCCGCGCGTGAATCTGCTTATCCATCTTCGACGGTTCGGTAAAGAACGCGAGCACCGCGAAGGCGGTGATCAAAACGATGAAGAAGATACTGAGAACCGTCACGACTAGATCTCGCAGACGTGCTCGAAAATGGTTTCAGGAAGCTCGATCCCCGACGCCATCAATTGCTCAGAAAACATAGGCCGCACACCGGTCGCGCGAAAACGTCCGAGCACACGACCATGCTGGCCGATGCCGAGACGATCAAGAACGAAAATGTCTTGCAGCATCACCATCCCGTCCGCAACGCCGGTCACCTCGGAAATATGCGTCACCCTGCGAGTGCCGTCGCTGAGCCGGGCGACCTGCACGACGATGTGCACTGCCGCGGCGATTTGGTGTCGAATGGCCTTGTCCGGCAGATTGACGTCGGCCATCAAGCACATGGTCTCGAGACGCGCGATCGCGTCCCGAGGATTGTTGGCGTGAATAGTCGTCAGCGAGCCGTCGTGTCCGGTGTTCATCGCCTGCAGCATGTCCAGCGCTTCGCCACCACGCACCTCGCCCAGTACGATCCGATCCGGGCGCATACGAAGTGCATTGATGACCAGGTCGCGTTGACGAACGGCGCCTTTGCCCTCGACGTTGGCGGGACGACATTCCATGCGCGCAACGTGCTGCTGCTGGAGTTGCAGTTCCGCTGAATCTTCGATCGTGACGATTCGTTCCCCTTCGGAGATGAAGCTCGACAACCCATTCAGCAAGGTCGTCTTACCGGCGCCCGTTCCGCCCGAGACGACGATGTTGAGTCGAGCCTTCACCGCGTTCTTCAGCAATTCGAGCATCGGAGACGTGATTGCGCGCTTGGCAAGCAGTTGCTCAATTCCGATCGGTTTACGGCCGAAGCGGCGAATCGACAGGAGTGGGCCGTCAAGGGCGAGGGGCGGAATCACGACGTTGACGCGCGAACCGTCCTCCAGACGCGCGTCGCACATCGGCGATGATTCATCCACGCGGCGCCCCACGTTGGAGACGATCTTGTCGATGATGTGCCGTAGGTGCGCCGCATCCTTGAAGACGACACGCGTCAGTTCGAGCAGACCGGCCCGCTCGATGTATACCCGCCGGTGGGAGTTCACCAGGATGTCTGAAATGGAGGCATCTTGCAGGAGAGGCTCGAGGGGCCCCAGCCCGAAGACTTCCTGCAACACCTCGCGACACACTCGCTCTTTGTCTGCGCCGCTGAGCGGGACGTTCGCGACGCTAATCAGTTCATAAATAACGCTCTGCACCTGGGTTCGGGCGCGGACGTCCTGCAGCGTGGTGAGTTTTTCCAGGTCGATCTTGCTCAGCAAGTCGCGATGGAGACTGGTCTTCAGCTCCTGGAAAGACTGGTACAGAGGCGCACTCGCCCCCTGCGTCGGCTGAAGAACTGGCGTGGTTGACGATCCGGATGCCATGTCGAGTCTCCTGCGAAACTACATGCCGAAAAGGGCTCTCAGGCCGCCGCGAGCGGCGGGCGCAGCCGTGGCCACGACCGGGGCGTCCGCGTTGCCGGTCGCCCCCAGTTCGTGCGCCCACTTCTGAATGGCTGCGCAGAACGCTGATTTCTTTTCACCAGAAATTGGTGCTCCGCTGTTGATCGCCCGAACGACTTCGTTGTAGCTGTTTGGCACCCGCAGGGAAATCGCGCGGCCGAGGGCGTTTTCAATGCGGTCGTCGCTCAACGGTCCCTTCTTGGAATAACGGTTGAGCACGACGTAGATGGTGTTCGAGTTGTATCCGAGTTCCAGTAGATGCTCGATATAGCTGGCCGTGTTCCGCACCGACGGCAATTCCGGGGTCATCACGATCGCAACCTGGTCCGACGCGGCAATGCAGGCACGCGTCCCTTCAGTCAGCGCCGGCGGGCAATCGATGATCAGGTACTGAAAGGTCTCAGCGAGAAATCCGAGCGTGTGCTCCACCGCCGATCGTGGCGCACCATAAATCGCGTCTACGGTCTCGGGCGAATCGAGGAGCTGAAGTCCGGAATCGTGCTGCAGGAGAAAGCCTTTCAACAGGTCTTCGTCCAGGCGATCCCTGTTGCTGGCAAGCTCGTAAAAACTGTACTTGTGCCGGCCCGTGCCGAGATATAACGACGCATCGCCCAAGGCTGGATGCTGATCCACCAGCAGGCACTTGTTTCTTCCTTCGTCGGCCAGCTCCAGAGCCAGATGCAACGCCAGCGACGTGACCCCGGTGCCACCCTTTGCGCCAACCAGCGTGACGACCTTCCCACGGACTTTCGAACGAGTCTTCTCCTTCTGCTTGGCTTCCGCTCGTGTCACTCCATCCAGCACACGCTCATGCTCCACCGGCTTGACGAGATATTCGGCGCAGCCCGCGCGCATGGCGCCGATAATTCGGTCCGGCTCGGAATGGGACGAAACGGCAAAGCAGTGCACATCTGGATATTCAGCGCGCAATCGCGTCGTGATCCAGATCGCTTCCTCGGTATTTCCGTCGTAGTCGACGAAGCAAATGCGGGTGCGGGCCGGGTCGAGAGCGCGGCCGATGTTCCGCTCGGCACCGGAATAGTGGTCCAGGTTTCCTACAATCACCGCACCCGGCACGCCCGCGATGAAATACGAAATCGCCTCGTAGCTGGCCGGATCGAGGCATACAGTTATCGCCGCGAGTCCCGTTGATGATTCAACCGTCGCCATGTTTATTTGCTCCCGACCCCAGTTGGGACTTCCGTGTCAAATTGCTGCTGGCCCAACGGCGCGATCGGCATCCGGGGCAACGCGGGTGCGGCGGTCGGCTCGGCCACGGGATCAACGATTGTTGGCGTGACGATCACGAGCAGTTCGGAGTTGAGCGTGTTTACCGATTTGGACCGAAACAGCTGCCCCAGGACAGGTATGTCGCCGATCCCCGGCACCTTGTCGAATTGCGCTGTCGTTCTCTGATCGAGCAATCCGGCGATGCCGAAGCTTTGGCCGTCTCTCAATTGCACGACGGTCTCGGCGTGACGTGTGGCAATGGCCGGCAACACGAATCCGCTGATCGTTATCGCGTTCGTGTAATCCAGCGAGCTCACTTCCGGGAACACCTTCAAACGGATGGTGCCATCGCCCTCGATGGTCCCAGTAAATTCCAACTTGACGCCGAAGGGCTTGAACTGGACGCTCACCGTTTGCTGTCCAAGTGCACCCGAAAGAACGGGGTAGGGCAGTTCGCCGCCAGCTAGAAACTTTGCTGGTTCGCCACTGACGGCCAGCAGATTCGGCTCAGCCAGGATCTGCAGCACGCTTCTCTGCTGCAAGTCACGAATGGTGATACCCAGGTCGATATCGGGCGAGAAGAGGAAGATATTCAGCAGGTCGCTTAAGCCGATGGTGCCTGTACGCACACCCTTTCCGCCGCCGCCGTCGCCTGAGGTCACCAGTTGTGGCTGGGCGAACTGCTGGGTTGAAACCGATCCCAGAGTGTTTGCGGCTCCGGTGCTAAACAGGTTTATGCCAAAAGCAGTCAGCTTCGATCGATCCACCTGTGCAAAACGAACCTTCAGCATCACCTGCTTCTGCGGCGGCGGCGGTGCAAGGCGAATGGAGTTCACGATGTCCTTCGAGAACGGTGCTGCCATCTTTCCGATCTGGTCGGCGACTGCGGGAGACGATGCGGTCCCGCTCAAAAGAACTCGGCCCTCTTCCGCTTCCACCTGGATGGCCTCGTTCGGAAAATTGCGCGCGATGGCCTCCCGCAACAGGGACACGTCCAAGTCTGCGAACACTTCGATGGTTCGCGACTGATTGTTCTCCTGCCACAGGACGACGCTGCTGCTCCCGGGTGCCGTTGCTGTCACGACCACTTCGTTAGGCGCCGTCGTAGTGGTGGTCACGACCACAGGGTTGCCGACCAACACACGCGTGAGGCGGGGATCGGTACGAATCACAACAGAGTGGCCGACGAGTATGCGTGCGATCTGGTTCTCTGCTGGAACCTGGGCGAGTGCAGGGACACAAAGCCCCAGGGCAGCCAGGGTGCACAGCACACGATGTCGCATGTCGGAATGGGTCCTCAGAGTGGCTCCTTCCCCTTATTCGGGGTTCACTTGGAATGTCGCGACCGTGACCTTGCCGTTCGCGACGGTTTCCACGAGGTAGGCGTCAGCCGGTTTCACCACAGCGGCGACTGCGGCGACTCGCTTTGGCTGTGCGCGCTCTGTCGTCGGCGTTGGTGATGGAGGGGCCTTCTGAACTCCGGTCAACTCGGCCAGATCCACGACGGGCGTCTCCGGATTCCCCGAGTCTCCGCCATTGCGCAGAACAAACTGGATGGTGCCCTGGCTCTGCGCCAACACCAGCGTCTGTGATTGCTCTGGCGTGACCAGGAGAGTGACTACCGTCGCGTTGTCGGGCTTGCCCTCTGGCTTGCCGGTCGGATCGGGATCCATTTTCGTTCCGGTTGATAGCACCTGGACGTTCTGCAGCACCGTCCGCGCGGTCGTCGTGCTCACGTTGTTGTTCTCGCCTCGCAGGGTCATGAGCACATCGACGCGAGAGCCGGGAAAAATAAATCCGGCCATGTTCATCACTTCATTCGTCTTCACCGCGATCGCGCGCATGCCGTCAGGAATCTTGGCAGCGAGGCCCAAACTGGCGCCCGCGGCCAGGTCGCGCCGCAGCACTGGTTCGTTTGCCGCGACGGCATATCCGAGCACATGACCTGCGACGTCTTCCTTTTTTTCAATCAACCCGCCCAGTGCCACGTTCTTTGGCCAGTCGATCTCGGTCAGGTTTTCAGCAGGAACGGGAGTGCCTGGCTGCAATGCGACCTTGGCAGCGACGACGCGTCTAATCTGTGGCCCGGCACCGGCCTGCGCGCGTGTGATGCGCACATAGAAGACAGACGTGACGCCAAGGGAGATCACCAACGCGGCAACGAGCGCCAGACCAAGTCTTCGTGCACCCATGAATTAACTCCACCAACCCAAGGAAAGAGCCCAGTACGCCGTGCCGGCGGCAAATGCGAGCCCATACGGCATGCGCCCCCCCACGGGATTGTCCAAGTTCACGACGGGGTGTACCTGTAATCCGTGCTGGATGTGAAATCCGGTCACCCACAATGTGTTGCGCAACGTCTCGACAACTCGGCCTGACAGCACCATGAAGCAAATGGCGAGTGCGGCTCCCGCACAAGCGGTTGCGAGCATCACCGGCACGGTGGCCGAAACCCCCACGATGCTGCCAAGGGCGGCGGCCAGCTTCACGTCCCCAGCCCCCATCGCTCGGACCACGTAGAACAGCAGGAAGACGCCGCCGAACAGGAGCCAGCCCTCGACACTGAGCAACAGCCCTTTCCAGCCGTGGAGGATGCCCTGCAACACCAAACCGGCAACCATGGCGGAATAGGTCAGTCGATTCGGGATCCGCCGCGTTCTCACATCGGTGATCGCGGCGCAGATTCCTACTGCCACTGCCAACGCAGGGAGGACTTGAGTTGAATTCACAATTTCACTCGGAATGAAGAAGTGGCGCCGTGCGGCGTCTGTACACGCAACCCGGCGCCCCTAAGCTAAAGCAAAGCGATCGTGTCGCCGATCTTGGTGCTGATGTCGCCGAGCGCGGTGGTGAGCGTCGACGCCAGGGTGCCCGAACCAGTCACGACGGCCGCCAGGACGGCCGCTGTAACCAGGGCATACTCGAGCATGTCCTGACCTGACTCTTCACGATGGAACTGACTAAGGAACTGCATGAAACGCATTGCGAATGCCTCCTACTTGACGTTGACATGTCAACTAATGCGCCTTTATTGACGCATGAGTCGGCCCAAACTCATCAAAACGCGCACCACCTCAGTGCCGTGCTTCAGGCACTCTCGGCACCATGGATTCCTTCCAGATTTCGATGAAGTCAACCCGGCAGCTGATTCTTAGGTCGAGGTGGGTGGCCCATTAGTCGCTGCAGAGGTGGGTTTCGGTCAGCACGCCTAAGGACTGCTGCCAGCGTCGCGACTTTCGACCTACACAATTCGAGGGGCGACGTGAACTCAATCACTGATCGCTCACGTACTCGGGCACCTGATGCTGCCATCCCCGCGGCATTCCGCTCGAGGAATCATGCGTTCGGGTGTCGAGGTCCACGCACACCCGCTCGAGACCTTCACCGATCCTGGAGGCGAGGCACATCGTCTCTCGGCTGAGCGTTGGACGTTGAGCGCGAACGACGTGTGATCCCGAGCACAACGGAGACCTTGGGTGTTCGATGAATCAACTTCCCGCGTTTATAGAGACAGAAGGAGAAACGCAATGTGTATTCGCAAGTCGTTGCTCGTAACCGTGGTTATTGGTGTTGTTCTCGTGGGCGCCGCCGCGGCGCACGCGTGGTCGACCGAGACCAACTACATGACGTTCAGCGGTCCGGTCGGACTGCCGGGCGTGACGCTGCCGGCCGGCACTTACACGTTCCGGACGCCGAGTGGTTTCGACAGGAACATCGTGCAGGTGATGAACCGCGCCGAGACCAAGTCGTATTACATGGGCATCACACGGCCCGTTTCGCGGCCGCGCCGCAACAGCACCGAGCTCCTCGTGACGGTCGGCGAAGCGCCCGCCGGTCAGGTACGGCCAATTCAGTCCTGGTTTCCCCTCGGCCAGATGGAAGGGCACGCGTTCATCTACGAACGGTAAATCGTTCGGGTCGTTCGGATCATTCGGATCGTTCGGGTCGTTCGCGGTTTGAATGGCTCGCACGATCCGAACACATCACCTCGCTGGTGATCAGGAATCAGGATCGACTCTCCGCCTCGGACTCGAAGAGGGCCACGTCAGCGATGTAGCGAGCGGCAACGTCGTGACTTACAGGGTTTGTGTAGACCTCCGCAACAGGGTGGTCTATGACATCTGCCACAACTACGGCAACTTCCTCGGGTGTCTGTGGTTTCATCGGCGATCCACTGGAACCCGGCGGCGGCATCGGGCCCGTGCTGCCGCGCGCATGACGCGCAAACTCAGTCGCGACCAGACCCGGCATGATGAGCGACACCTTGATGCCTGGATGCGTGCGATGGAGATCGACGCGGACATTCGCGGTAAGACTGTTGAGTGCGGCCTTGGCCGCGCTGTACGCGGACCTCGGTGTCGCCACAGGGACCCGCGCCAGGAACGACGACATGTTGATGATGTGGCCCCGGCCGCGCTCCATGAAGTGAGGTGCGATCACCTGCATCCCGTACAAGACCGACTTCACATTGATCGCGATCATCTCGTCGACATCTTCATCGGTGAGTGCCAGGACTGGACGAACGATGCCGCGGCCAGCGTTGTTGATCCAGACGTCCACGTGCCCGAACACCCGAATCGCCTCGTCGCGTATCCGCTCCACGTCGGAGCGCTGCGTGACATCGGCCGTTACGATGTGTACGCGCACGTTCGGCGAAGCGGCCGCCGCTTCCGCGAGCGCCTCGCGGCTGCGTGCGGCGAGCACAAGGTTGTCGCCGCGGCCCGCCAGCTCTCGCGCGATCGCGGCGCCGATGCCCCGGCTCGCTCCGGTTATGACGACGTTCTTCATGGAGGGAGTGTAGCTGGATGCGAAAACGAAGGGAGGGTAGGGCACTTCCCCTCCGCCCCCTAACTCCTTCCCCTTGGTGTCATCCATGAGCGAAGTCAGCGCCCGACTGCTGAGTTGTCAGACAATTACCGACAAAGCGGCGGGAAAACCGCCTGCCGTGTTAAGAAAACCGCCTGCCGTGTTAAAAGGTCCTGACGTGCAGTTGCCCCTTCCACACGACATCGATTTGGACGCCGCCCTGGCCGAGCGCGTCGAGCAGATGCGTGAAGAAGAGCGCACCCGAATCGCACGCGAGCTGCACGACGAGCTGGGTCAGCTGCTCACCGGCATCAAGCTGGATTTCGTGGCGACCATCCGTCGGCTCCGCGAACTCAAGACGCCCGGAGATGTGGTCGATCGGCTCCAGTCGGCCATCGGGCAGGTCGATTTGGGCATCGCAATGGTGCGACGCATTGCGACGGGCCTGCGTCCGCCAGGTCTGGACCACCGCGATCTCGGCGGGGCCGTTGAATATGAAGCGCGCCGCATGGCCGCGATGTCGGGTATCGCCATGCCGGTCGTCGCGCGCGTCGATCACACTGTTGACACGGAAATCGCCACCGCTGCCTTCCGCGTGTTCGAAGAAGCGCTGACCAACGCCGTTCGCCATTCACACGCGAGCTGCATCGCCACGACGATCGGCACCACGCCGCGCGGGCGGCTGATGCTTTATCTGAGAGACAACGGCGTGGGCATCCCGCGGAATCGGTTGAATGCGCGGTCGCTCGGTCTGCTCGGGATGAGCGAGCGTGCGCGCACGGTTGGCGGCACGCTTCGCATCACGAGTCGCGCAGCTCAGGGCACCCGCGTGCTACTGACGCTGCCGCTCGTCCGCGATCCGGACTCCGGCTTGCCTCGAGCGGCGTCGAGGGTCCGGTCCCTAACCGAGTCGAGCGATCGGCCTCCGGCGGAGCCAAATGAGCTCCCGAAACCGAAATCGTCGCGTACACGAGCTGAAAAGGAATGAGCACGACGGTTCGGTACGACTCACCCGGTCGCGAAGCGGACGTGGCGACGCGTTCGGCGGCGCTGCGCATCATGCTCGTTGACGATCACCCGATCGTCCGCCGCGGCCTGCGCGACCTGCTGGCCGACGCGTTTACGGGAGCGATCATTTCCGAAGTCGGTTCCGGACGCGAAGCGATCGCGGCGCTGAATTCCAATCCGTGGAATGTGATTGTGCTCGACCTCTCGTTGCCCGACGGCAGCGGCCTCGACGTGCTCAAAAGGGTGCGCGAGCTGCGGCCGCGCCTTCCGGTCCTGATTCTTTCGGTGCATACGGCAGATCAGTTCGCCCGGCGCGCGATCGCCGCCGGGGCGTCCGGATATCTGACAAAGGATGCGGCCGATGTGGAACTTGTCAGCGCGGTTTCGAAACTGACGCGCGGCGGCAAATACTTCGGCCCCGATGTGCTCGAACACGTCGCGCTCGGGCTGCGTCCGGACCGCGACGATCGGCCGCACGAACGCCTCTCAGACCGCGAATATCAGGTGTTGCGGATGATTGGCGGCGGCAAGACCGTGTCGGAAATCGCGACGGAACTGTCGCTGAGCGTCAAAACTGTCAGCACGTACCGCGCGCGCATCCTCGAAAAAATGAGGATGCGCACCAACGCCGAGCTTACTCATTACGCCGTCCGCCACGGTCTGGCGGAATAATTTCACGTTCACGTTCCTTCGCGGGATCGGGCGGTTCCAGATCCGGCTCCAACGCACCAGCTTGGTCGACCGCCGCTTCGCCGCGGGTCGCCTGCGCCGCCCCTTTGGACGGGTCTGTTTCCGGAAAGTCGATCCCGCCCGGCGCCGTCAGGAAATCGGCCGCGCCCGGTCCGCTGATTCTCAATTTCTTGGATTTGTTGGGCATATCGTCCTCCCGTGTCGTTCGCGTGGCGCGCCGCCGCCCTCCCGTTCATGTTCGCGGCAGGTCTCTCCGTCTTCCCAGTCGGGAGCGACAGCCGGAATGTCTGCACCGTAGGGGTCGCCGCCAATCGAACCGGGTTCCCTATGCGTGAGCGTCGACGGGTCGCGCGCCCCGGGAATCAAATCGGCTGAGGTATGCCCGTCCGGGTGAATTACAAAAACTTCGCGCATGTTTTGCTCCCGCCTCCGCGCGATGCCAACCACGTGCGCACGGCGTGGCGAAGGCTGGCAGTTGTTTTGATGCAGGCATGAAGCCATGCGCGTCTGGCCAGGTCAACCGTACCCCCTGGGGGCGACCTGGACCGGTCTCGGCGTGAACTTCGCCATCTTTTCTGCCCACGCGACCAGCGTCGACCTCTGCCTCTTCGACTCACCAGATACCGCCGCACCGTCCGCTTCGGTCACATTGCCGGAGCACACCGATATGGTGTGGCATGGCTACCTACCCGACGTGCGTCCCGGACAGTTGTATGGCTACCGCGTTTACGGTCCGTACGATCCTGGTGCCGGATTTCGCTTCAACCCCAACAAGGTCGTGCTCGACCCATACGCGAAGTCAATCGGCCGTTCGGTGCGATGGGACGACTCGGTGTTCGGCTACACGATCGGTGATTCCCGCGGCGATCTCTCGTTCGATGCACGCGACAACGCGGCGTTCGCCACACTGGCGGCGGTCATCGATCCAGCGTTTACGTGGGGCGACGACCGGCCGCCGCGCACGCCGTGGCACAAGACCGTGATCTACGAAATGCACGTCAAGGGGTTCAGCAAGCTTCACCCCAACGTGCCCGAACCGCTCCGCGGAACCTACGAAGCCTTGACGACAGAGGCGGCGATTGAGCATCTGCAGCAGCTCGGAGTGACCGCCGTCGAACTGATGCCGGTCCACCATCATGCGTACGACCGTCATCTGGTCGAGCGCGGCCTGTCGAACTACTGGGGGTACAACACGCAGGCGTTTTTCGCGCCCGACATCCGCTACTCCGCCTCTGGACTTCCCGACGATTCGGTCCGTGAGTTCAAGCGCATGGTGAAGGCGCTCCACAGCGCCGGCCTCGAGGTGATTCTCGACGTCGTCTACAACCACACGGCGGAGGGCAACCATCTCGGCCCCACGCTCTCGCTGCGCGGTATCGATAACCTGTCGTATTACCGCCTCGTTCCCGACGACAAGCGGTACTACCTGGATTTCACCGGGTGCGGAAACACCTTGAACATGCGGAGCCCGCAAGTGCTGCAGCTGATCATGGACAGTCTGCGGTACTGGGTGCTCGACATGCATGTCGACGGCTTCCGTTTCGACCTGGCGAGCACCCTCGCGCGCGAACTATACGATGTGGATCGACTTGGGGCGTTCTTCGATATCGTTCATCAGGATCCGGTACTCTCGCAGGTGAAGTTGATCGCCGAGCCGTGGGATCTGGGCGCCGGGGGCTATCAGGTAGGTAACTTCCCGGTCCTCTGGACCGAGTGGAACGGCAAGTACCGCGATGAGATGCGGGCGTTCTGGCGCGGCGACGACCGGGGTGTCGCAGAGGTGGCGACGCGCATCGCGGGAAGCAACGATCTCTACGAGCACAGCGGCCGGCGACCGTACGCGAGCATCAACTTCATCACTTCGCACGATGGCTTCACATTGCAGGATCTGGTCAGCTACAACCACAAGAACAACGAACGGAACGGGGACGGCAACCGCGACGGTGAGGACTTCAATCTGAGCTGGAACTGCGGCATCGAAGGATCGACCAGCGATCCGCGGGTCATCGAGCTCCGCGAGCAGCAGAAGCGGAACCTGATGGCGTCGCTGCTATTGTCGGTCGGCGTTCCGATGATCAGCGGTGGCGACGAACTCGGCCGGACGCAGCACGGCAACAACAACGCCTACTGTCAGGACAACGAGATCAGCTGGACGTGCTGGAGTCTGATGCCGGAGCAGAAGGATTTTCTTGATTTCACCCGCCGTCTCGTCCGCTTCCGCCGCTCGCAGCCAACCCTGACCCGACGCAAGTACTTCCAAGGGCGCTCCATCCGCGGGGCTGACGTGAAGGATATCTACTGGCTCGATCCAAGCGGACGCGAGATGACGGATGCGGCATGGAACGCGCCGCTCGTCCGGGCGCTCGGCGTGCTCATGGTCGGTGATGCGATCGACGACATCGACGAACGCGGACGTCTTGTCTCCGGCGATACACTGTTGATCCTCCTCAACGCGCATTTCGAGTCCGTCCCGTTCGTGCTCCCCGCCGCGGGCAACGGGCATCAGTGGGTACGTGTCATCGATACGATCGAGGCACACCCGCCGGAGGCACGGTTCACAGGTGGGACGAAGTATGCCCTGCAGGGGCGGACAGTCGTGCTCTTCACGCTCGAGAAGCATCGGCCTCATCGCCGCGCCTCCGATCATGACGTCGTCGAGATCGACGAGCGGATGGCGCTTCAGGTGATGCGTTAATGGATAGCGTCGAGTCCGGGATTCGCGACTCGGCTGGCCCCGAGCGGAGTCGAGGAGGATTTAGGATTCGCTCCGACGACGCGTCGGCTC
>Ga0268264_10002373_pt1 | contig 16610 bp, 15 predicted proteins | sample KBSSwiS32_FD_190357 | JGI IMG/M metagenome (GOLD analysis project Ga0268264, IMG submission 190357) | Switchgrass rhizosphere microbial communities from Kellogg Biological Station, Michigan, USA - KBS Switchgrass S3-2 (SPAdes) (version 2) | ecosystem: Host-associated > Plants > Roots >...
CTCTTCAGGATCGTCTCCAGCAGGGTCCTGGTACGCACTTCCGTACCAAGCCCGGGTCCAATGCCAATGACAGCATATCCGGACAGATCGCCCGACACCTCTGTGTTGATCTTTTCATCGGCATCCGTCAATATCATCGCTTCAGGCAGCGCTGTCTGAAGGATATTATATCCGCAACCCGGTATATGACAGGTGAGCAATCCCGCCCCCGTACGCAAACAGGCACGACTTGCCAGGAGCGCGGCGCCCATTTTGCCATAGCTGCCGGCCACCATTAGCGCGTGACCGAAATTACCCTTATGCGCAAACTGCTGTCTCGGCCGGAAAATAGCCTGTATCATTTCCTCGTCTACAAGATCCTGCTCGCTGGTACTGCTAAGCAGATAACCTTCGTGAAGCCCTATGTCCAATATATGCACCTGACCGGTGACCGCCTCATTCTCCGGAACAAGGAACGCCAGCTTGTAACACTGAAAGCTGAGGGTATGGGCAGCCTTTATGACAGTATTGCCTTTGGATGACCTGTCCACAAAAAGGCCGCTGGGGATATCTATCGCAATGATCTCGTTCCCGGAACTATTCATATGCTGCACCACCTGTTCCGTCACCCCTTCCAGCCGGCGGTTGAGCCCTGTACCCAGCAAAGCATCTATCAATATATCGCCTTCCGGCACCGGCAGCAGATTTTCCTGTCCCTGGATGAACCGGACCTCGACGGAGGTGGTATGAAGGCTGGCCAGGTTGGCCTGAAAATCAGCGGTGCCCATCGCGCCGAATTCAAGTATATGGACACTGACCGGGCAGTCCTGCATGGACAGCATACGGGCCAGCGCCAGGCCGTCCCCGCCATTGTTGCCTTTACCGCAGTATATGGAAAAGCTGCAGTCAAGATACCCCTGCTGCTCAAGCCAGATAAAACAGCTTTCGGCGGCCCGCTCCATCAGGTCGATGGAAGCTATGGGCTCATTTTCAATGGTGAATTGATCCCAGGCGCGTATTTGTTCGGCAGATAAGATTTCCATGCCGGAATTTACTCAATTTGAGTGAAATATATGCGGGGAGGGTCAGCGGGCGGCTGTTGTCGCAGCCTTATGCTTATGGACCCGGCGCCGGACGGTGGATTTTTTTGATACCGCATGACGCTTATGAACAGCAGGCGGCGGGGCTGGTTTTGTGACCTCCGTAGCCTCTCCGGCAGAAGCCGTGGCTCCTGAAGGGTCGGTAGGGTCGTCTTCATCGAAATTGTACCGTCCCTGGCGGTAATCCCCGAAGAGATCTACCAGCGCCTTGGAAGAATAGATTCTTTTGTAGTCATTGTTGCAAAGGGCAATGATAGTAGCATCCTCATCAATCATGCGAATAAATACGGTGCGGTTGCCATGCCACCAGCCATTGTGGTAAATAAGCTTTTTGCCGTTGGGTATCATCAGCATACGCCACCCCAGACCATAGTTGCGCTGACCGGGTTTTTCAAAGCTATATCCTGCGTAAGCGCTGTCCAGCACGCCCTTGGTGAAAAGCTGGCCATCACGCAAAGCCTGATCCCATTTATACAGGTCGCGAACGGTGCTGAAGATGTTCTTATCCCCGTACACTAAGTCCAGGAACTCGAAACGGAACTTCTTACCCGTCTGATAATAAGATTGCATCGATGTAGCCGAATCCGCCATTGTAAAGACATAGGAATCCTGCATCTTCAACGGCTGGAAGAAGGTCCTGGAAAGATAATCGGGGTAGGGGAGTCCCGAAGTCTTTTCTATGATCAGGGCCAGCAGGGCGTAATTGGTGTTGGAATATTCAAAATGTTTGCCTGCAGGTCTGTCCCTTGTCTCACCCGGATGAGCAATGATATATTGCAGCACATCCGCATTGGTGAGGAGCTTATGTTTGTCCCAGCCGCTGCGATCCATGAAGTGAACATAGTTGCGCAGACCGCTGCGATGACTTAGCAGCATCTGAATGGTAGTAGTGGTGTCGGGAAATCCTGTCAGGTATTTGGCTACGGGGTCATGTATATCCAGCTTGCCATCCTCCCACAATTTCAACGTGGCCATGGCAGTGAAGGTCTTGGATACAGAAGCAAGATGAAAGGCCGTATGTTCGTCCAGAGAGTCCTTCTTTTTTTCTGGATATTTGAACCCTTTGTATCTCTCGTATAAAATAGAGCCGTTTTTAGCAACAAGGACACTTCCATTGAATCGTCCTGAAGTGATCGAATCAAAAAAATGACCGGCTATGGACGAATAATGATGAAGCTCCACTTCTGTCAACGCTGGAGTGGTACTATTTGCTGGGGCCAGCGTGTCTTTAGCCGCCACGGCAGAAGGCTGCGCGGCTTGACCACAGGATGCCAACAGGGTCGCGGATATTACTAAATAACCAATCACTTTCAACAAGAATAATATTTTTGGGTTAGAAAACGGCAAAATTAAAATAATCCGGTGTTACTTTGCATCTCCAATTCGGAAATGTAACGTAAAAAGAAGGGCAAAATTATGGTAGATAAGAAATCTACAAGTTATCCCAAAGAAAAGATTAACATACTTTTCTTAGAAAACATAAGTGATACTGCTGTAAAGTTTTTTAAAGAGGCTGGTTACGCCTCTGTGCGTAAGTTAGGAGGAGCCTTGTCAGAAGAGCAGCTGATCGATGAAGTGAAGGATGTACACCTGCTGGGTATTCGCTCTAAGAGCCAGATTACGCCTAAAGTACTGGAGGCGGCCAAAAAGTTACAGGCTATCGGATGCTTTTGCATCGGGGTCAACCAGGTGGACCTGAAATCCGCCAAAAACCATGGTGTGACGGTATTCAACGCACCCTATTCCAATACCCGGAGTGTCGCTGAGCTGGTCATCGGCCTGGCTGTCATGCTGATCCGCCGTATACCGGACAAAAGCAAGGCGGCTCATGACGGTATCTGGCTAAAAGAAGCTAAAGGAAGCTATGAATTGAGAGGTAAGACATTGGGAATCATAGGATATGGGAATATAGGCACCCAGGTGAGCATTTTGGCGGAAGCCATGGGTATGAAGGTGATCTTCTATGATACGGTGACCAAACTGCCTCTGGGCAATGCTGTTGCCAAAAAGACCCTCAAGGAAGTGGTCAGCCAGGCCGACATCATAACCCTGCACGTCCCTGAGACGGCGCAGACCAAGAACATGATCAACAAGAACGTCATCAAGCAGTTCAAGAAGGGTAGCATCCTGCTAAACTATGCCAGGGGTGAAGTTGTCGATCTGGAAGGGCTGGCCAAAGCTCTCCAGGAGGGGCTGATCTCCGGGGCCGCAGTGGACGTATATCCTTGGGAACCAGAGAAAAATGGGGACAAGTTTCAAACTCCACTTCAACACCTGCCCAACGTAATCCTCACCCCGCATATCGGCGGCTCGACAGAAGAAGCCCAGGAAAATATAGGGGTCGATGTCAGCAATAAGCTTTTCCAATACCTGGAGACGGGAATGACCATTGGCAGCCATACAGTACCACCGCTGAGCCTGCCGCACCAGGAAGGTACACATCGTATCCTGCATATTCATAAGAACGTGCCGGGGGTGCTGTCGGAGATCAATACTACGCTGTCAAAACACAATATCAATATCCTTGGTCAGTATTTGAAGACCAATGAGGAAATAGGCTATGTAGTCCTTGATGTTGACAAAAAACTGTCCAAACAAGCGCTGGAACTGCTGAAGGCAGTAAAGCAGACCATAAAGACAAGACTTCTTTACTAATTTGACTGCCAGTGTCTTAAACAGGCAGTTGTCAATTAAAATTGAAGACCCGACCACCTTTTCTGACGGCCGAATGGCATAAGCTCGTCATGGCCAACTATCCAGTGGACCCAGTGATCCTGCGGCCCTATCTGCCTGCCTATACCGAGCTGGACGAATGGAAGGGCGAGACATATGTAAGCCTGGTAGGGTTTATGTTCCGCCGGGTGCGTGTTAAAGGTCTGCGAGTGCCTTATCATACTGAATTTCCCGAGGTCAATCTGCGATTTTATGTACGCCATCAACAGGATGGCCAATGGAAGAGGGGAGTGGTCTTTATCAATGAGATCGTTCCCAAGCCTGTCATCACCTGGGTAGCCAACACCCTGTTCCGCGAACATTACAGGACCTTGCCCATGCGGCATGAAGATCATACGGAAGGGGAGACGCTGCGAGTGGGCTATCAATGGAAATACCAAGACCATTGGAACAGGCTCACCGTAGACGCCGACGCGGCGCCTGCTGCCCTGGAGCCAGGGAGCAAAGAGGAATTTATCACCGAACATTTCTGGGGATATGCCTCCATAGGGCCGGCTTATTGTGGAGAATACGAAGTAGCGCATCCCCGCTGGAATATCCACCCCGTCAAGAGCCATGATATCTCATGTGATTTTGGAGGGCTCTATGGGAGAGCATTTGCTGGCTTGAGAGAACAGCTGCCAGCCTCCGTCTTTCTGGCGGAAGGTTCGCCGGTAAAGGTATATCCTAAACAACGTATCGGTTAAGCTCCCATTGCCGTCAGTATCTTTTTGGCCCGGCTGCGAAAAGCCGGCGTAGCATGTTCCCACTGATCCTCTATGATGAGCCTGAGCTCCGATGCTATCTCGGGATATGCTGCTGAAAGATTGGAAAGAACGGTGAGGGAAAAAGCTTTGACGGCAATAGGCGTCTCCGGAAAGGCCACATATTCAAAACAGCGGCTCATTACACGACCATGATATCTTTTGGGTATCTCCACATCCTGCAAAAGCCGGATGGTATTACGTACAACGGCAACATGCAGTCCCTTTTTATCCAGGTGGTCCAGCAGCGGTTTGAAATAAGGAATGATCAGCTGCGGATGTAGTCTCACTATACAGCTCAAGGGCCAGGCTGCGCGCTGAGTGATACGATATTCGCCTTTGAAGAAAAGATGCATCAGTGCTGCAAAACGATCCTTATCGCTGCCAATGTATTGTACGACGCGATCGCATTGCTTTTTTGAATGTTCCGCTGCCAATAGTTTTTCCAAATGCATATTCCTGGTGTTTAATGGGCCATCTTCAGCGCCTTCTCCAACTGTCGGATCCAGCGAAGCAGCAGGGCCAGAGGAATAAGACCAACTATTCCAAAGCAGCAATCGACTATGATGTGATACCAGGGTATACCGCGGATAGGACCCGCGATACAAGCCAGCGGCAGGACAGCGAGACATGCCAGCATGGCCCAGTGAATAACCCATTTGTTCTTTACAGGATCGCGATAAGGCCCGATAAATATAAGTGCGATGACCAGGTGTGCAAAAGCCAGCCAGTCGAATCCATAAAAGAGAAAAGGGTAGGTATGCTGCGTATCCCGGACGCCCAGCCATACTTTCTGCAACCAATCATGTCCAGGTCCCTGATAGGGATCGTTGCTTTCCAGCAGCCATCTTAATTCCGAATATACAGGGAAGGCGGTTGCACCGCTGACCACGAGGGCGACCATAAATAAAATGAGGAGGCAGCGGATCTTGAAAAAGAGTTTTGAAGGGTTCATAATAACCAGGGTTGGAGCAAATAAAGTTAAGTATTTTGCGCTACAATTTTTGATACATGTCTTACACTCCTTCCTCTCATCGCTATCAATCCATGGAATACCGCCGCTGTGGCAACAGCGGGCTGAAGCTGCCGGCTGTATCGCTGGGGCTATGGCATAACTTCGGTGGGGTGGATATGTTAGAAAACTGCCGTAAGATCCTGCACCTGGCGTTCGACTCAGGCATAACACATTTTGATCTGGCTAACAATTACGGTCCACCGCCTGGTTCTGCGGAAGAGAATTTCGGACGGATACTACGTCAGGACTTCCATGCCTATCGGGATCAGATGATCATTTCCACCAAGGCGGGGTATTATATGTGGGAAGGGCCTTATGGAGATTGGGGTTCTAAAAAGTATCTCGTATCCAGCCTGGATCAGAGTCTGAAAAGAATGGGGCTCGAGTATGTAGACATCTTTTATCATCACAGGCCTGATCCTGATACACCCCTGGAGGAAACGATGGCAACGCTGGACCTGATAGTCCGACAGGGGAAGGCATTGTATGTGGGCATATCCAACTACCGCGCTGAAGAGGCGGCGCAGGCTTTGGCGATATTGAAAAAGCTGGGAACTCCCTGTCTTATTCATCAGCCTAAATATTCCATGTTCGAGCGCTGGGTGGAAGGCGGGCTGCTCCAATTGCTGGAAAAGGAAGGCGTCGGCTGTATCCCATTTTCACCTTTGGCCCAGGGGCTGCTCACAAATAAATACCTGAAAGGGATACCTAAAGATTCCCGGGCACACAAGCCGCATGGCTTTTTGAAAGAAGAGCAGGTTAGTCCCGAGGTGCTGAAAAAGATAGGACAGCTGAACGAAATGGCGATAAAAAGGGATCAGACCCTGGCGCAGATGGCCCTGGCCTGGATACTAAGGGATAAGCGCGTCACTTCCGTACTCATCGGTGTCAGCAAACCCGAACAGGTGACGGATTCATTGCAATGCTTCCGGAATACATGGTTCAGCGAAGAGGAGCTGCGCCGCATCGAAGAAATACTGAAATAGCGGGAGTTATTTGAGAAATAGGAATTTTTCCCGTGCAGGGAAACGTATTCTTACTATTGGAAAAACAAGGCCAGGGTTGGCACACTCAATTCATTTATTTTCAATACATTGAATAGTGGCATAAGGGTTGGATATACTTATTTACACAAATTCGCCCCTTATGAAACAAATCTACCTCTACCTTGCCTGCCTGCTGCTCAGCCTGGCAGTGCATGCCGAAAAGGGCCACAGCGCCAAAGCCGACAAGGCTGCCGTAAAAGCCGGTTCCGTTCAATTCAAGTTCAACAATCTGGCTCCTGCCGAAGCTCACAAGGACTCCGTGCTGATCATTTTCGACCGTTGCAATCATACGGGCGCCGGTGTCATTTACAAAGTATTCTCTGTTGACGAGAACGGGAATATCATTATCGACGGCGTACCTGAAGGCAAGTATTTCGTGACCATCCAGGGTCTGGGTATCCACCGCGATCGTATGGAAACTGTTGTAACGATCAAATCGCAGAAGAATCGTGAAATGTCCATCAAAATGCAGGATTCTGAAGAATTCTCTAAAGACAATGTGATCATCCCTGCATCGAAGACCGACCTTGCCTCTCTGTCCATCGTGAACATGAAGTAGTTTCTTTTTTCCTCTATCCTTCTTTTCGATAATATCCCCGGATAAACAGGCTCCCCGCCGTTAGTAAAAAGAATCCTGACAATAAGATCAGGTCATCCGACAGAACGCCGAAGTACAATATCCCGAAGACCCCAAGGCTTAGTTTTATAAACTCGCTGCGTTGCAACGAGACGATGAACAGACAACTGTTCAATAGCAATAAGGTGCTATATCCTGCCAATACAAATCCAAGCGCATCTTTGATCCGAATATGATCAGGCATCAACCAGCCAATGGTAATTATTTCCGGTAGGAATACCAGGAAGTAAAAGATCATGTATTGCAGCATTCGTTTGAGCAAGGGCACCGGCATACTACGATAGAAAAGCAAATTTTCTTCTTCCGTCCTGCGAGTCTCATATATAAGCGCTCCATGTCCGAGCAACGCCACACTAAAGATCAGGAAGGGCATGCGTATATCATAATCCGCCGACGTTTGTATTTTCAGCAGCAGGTATAATATCCCGCAACCAAACAGCTTGATGCCAGCCAGCAGGGCTTTATGCTGCGTCACCAGGCCGCGAAGTAAAAAGGACCAATAGGAGATATATTCCTTTCGCGCCGCCTCCCGATGCAGAAGAGACATGCGGATCAACCTGCCAGGATAAGACAGCTCATACCAGTACAACATCGCACTGATCAGGCAAATCCATACTATAAAACAAATGACAAGGACGGCAACGGACCATATTGCCTGGATACAGGCTATGATGACAACGGGCAGGGCATATAACAGGATGGGCAGAAAAAGTATGATCTGTATTTCCAGCAGCAGGCGGTACGCTCTTATCCTTCCCACAAGGGGCAATGCATGCAAAAAGGCATGATCAGCGCTTTGCTGGATGCCGATGATCCACCGGATACATTTTAGGGCGTATAGCAGCCAGCAAAAAAGCGCCAGGGCCATTAGCGCCGGCGTATGGAGGATACCGAGGATGATGGCATAGTGATAAGCCAGCTGCTGCGATGGCGCGACAATGCCAAAGAAGAACAGGAAAAAGAAAAGAAAGAAGCCCGCATTTTGCCGGTAATATTGCCGTATCAGCGCTTTCCACAAAATTGTGCGGGGATGATCCATGTTATAGCAAAGTTTCGAGGGTTTGATCCCGGATGAATATTTTCCTGTCTATGGGAAGGGATAACATAGCTAAATCCTGGTGAGAAGTAAATAAAAGGCTGCGGCCCTGTCCGCGATGATCGCGGATCATTTCATACAGCAGCTGTACGGTGGCTGTATCGAGGGTAACAAGGGGCTCATCCAGCACGATGAGGGAAGGGGCGCCAAGAAAGGCCAGCACCAGGGATAATTTTTTTATCATCCCGTCGGACCAGGAGCCGATGCGGGTGGAAATATAAGCCGCCATAGAGAAAGCCGATATGAGCTGCCCTGCTTGGGAGAAGGGCGCTTTTTTGACGGAAAGGTAAAAGGATAGCAGGTCATTGCCCGTAAGAAAAGCGGGATACCGGGGTTCGGCATCTGCCCAGCTGACCGCACGGCGATAAGCGATGGGATCGTGACGAAGACTATGTCCTCCGAGACGGATATCACCCTTGAAAGAAATAATACCCGCGATGATACGCAGCAACGTTGTCTTGCCCGAACCGTTTGGGCCTTGCAGCCAGTAGGCGCCTTCGTCCAGGCGCCAGGAAGGGATAGAAAAGATCCGGCGCGAGCCGTATGATTTTTCGAGTTGTGAGAATTCGAGCATATACCGTTAGTAGGTCTGCTCTGAAAATAGTTACTCGAATACCACTGTTTTATTTTTATACACGAGCACTCTGTCATCGAATACCAGCCGGAGCGCTTTGGCGAGGGCCGATATTTCTATTTCTTTACCTGCTCGCATCATATCGGCGGCAGTGTAGGAGTGATTCACCGGTATGATCTGTTGTGCGATGATGGGGCCTTCGTCCAGCTGGTCGGTGACGAAATGTGCGGTGGCGCCAATGAGCTTCACACCGCGCCCGAATGCCTGGCGATAAGGATTGGCGCCGACAAAGGCGGGGAGAAAGGAGTGATGGATATTGATGATGCGTGCGGGAAATGCCTGTATAAAGGCAGGGGACAGGATACGCATGAACTTGGCCAGGACAATATAGTCGGGTTGATGCCGGAGTAGGATATCCAGGATCTGCTGTTCAAAAGCTTCTTTTTCCATTTGCTGATGAGAGATATGAGAAAAGGGTATCTCAAATCTTCTGCAGATATCTTCCAGTACAGGATAATTGCCGATGACATGCTGAACCGAGGCGCCCAATGTCTTAAAATGGTTACGGACGAGGATATCGGAGAGACAATGGTATTCCTTTGTCACCATCACCACGATCTTTTTCTCCGGCTGGGGATTGATGGAAATAACTGCATCCTGGGGAAGAAGTGGAGACAGTTTTTCACGAAGCTGTTCCTTGGATGTTTCTTTATCCACTTCGATACGTATAAAAAAACGATTTTCCGTGGGGTCGACATGCTCCCGAAGGGACATGATATTGAGCTGCTCACGGGCCAGGATGCCTGATATGGCGGCCACAAGTCCAACCTGGTCCTTGCATTGAATAACGACAATCATTTCGACAATATCGGAATAATGAATGATCTTTTATCTGGCTTTTTGGGAGATTTCTTTTGAGATGGTTGGAAAAGATCCTGAATAATAACATATTGCGACCCTCGGACCACGGACCCGGGTTGATCTGGGTCTTTCTTTTTTGTCTTATAATTAACATTATGTTAAATAGAATATAGCGAGATAAGGGACATAAATAATAGCTAAGTTTGGATCAGCACTTTCAACCAATCTTACTATGTTCACTTATTGCGGGAGACAATCCCCACTCCTGTTCATCGTCCTTCTCTTTTTACTTTCATCCAGAGACATAAGCGCCCAAGCGCCGCCTTACGGTGACCTTGGAATAAAGAAATTACCGGATACGGTTTTAAACCGGAGTGCGCTGATTGTTCCCGACCCATTCAATGCGAACCGAGCTCTGCGCCGGCTGTTCCCGGGTAAATGGTATGATCTGGGCACCCGGTCCGGATACAAGGATCAGATTATCAACTGGATCTGCCCTACCTGCAAAACAGCGATTTATGCGGATGCCAATATGCAAGATGGAGACACTGTCAGATTCCCATACTCCGATGGAGTGGCGACGCGATTGATCAACGTGTTCTCATATACCGACTCCAGTGGAAAGCGGTATAAAATAATGAGCTTTAACCACTCCGCATATGACCTTGACGGTATTCAATCCGGGCGATTTTCGGGGGGATTGCTGGGCATGGCGAAGTTCATCCGGATCGACAGCGGCTGGCAGCTACAGATTTTTCAACCGGCCATCGGCGCCTACGGCTCTTTTTCGCAGGCTCCAGCTCCGACCCCTATCCTGATTGGCGATAGGCAATATGCTTATATGATCGACCATGTCAACGGCGGTCCTGGCGGCCCTTTTTGGCAGGACAATTTCCTGATCGCTGAAGTCAGGGGCTCCTACCGGCAAATTTTATCCGTTGTCGGTACCAGTCGCACCGCAAGTACGGACGGCAGATCCAGCTGGAAATGTACCTATGCGGTAGTACCCGGCGAAAAACACTCTTTCCAGGATATCGTTTTTGTCATTAAAGGCCACTATTGGGGTGCCGACCCGGAAGGATTGCCGGCAGAGCTCAACGGAAAAGTAAAAGGCAATGAGCTGGGAAGTTTTACAATCACCCATACATTCTCCTACTCGGATAAGAAAGGATACCAGGAACTGCGTCCGGCCAGGGTCTCGATCAAACGCTGATCATTACTTCCTCTCCAGCATCTGTAAGATCCTGTCCGTATCCGGAATGATAATGACCCGGGTGCGCCGATCGGCTATTACTCCTCCGGTAGTGGTATCCGTCGTGGCAGACATAAGCTCCTGCATACGACCTGCCGCTGTCATCCTGGATGGCGCTATATGATAGTCGTTCTGAAGCATGCGCACAATGGCGGTGGCCCTTTTGACGCTGATGTCCCAGCTGTCCGGCAGCGAATCCTGCATGGAAGCCAGGCTATCGGCATGGCCGGCATGCCCTTCAATGGTAAAGCCGGCCTCGGGCACGTCATTGAACACTCTTGCCAGCCGGCCTATCACAGACCTGGCCTTTGTGGTGAATGTATAGCTACTGCTGTCGGTGAACAGCAGACTGTCGGCAATGTCCACAGAGACCGTACCTTTCTCCACCTTTATCCGGACGTCCTGGTCCCCAAACCCTCCCATATAAGCCTTCAGGTTCATCAACGCTACCAGGTTCACCGAATCGCGATGCACAACGGCGGCACGCAGATCCTGCATATAGCTATCCTTGGCGCCGATGTTATCCATCGACTTTTTCAGACTCTCCGCCTGGGCGCTGCTCAACGCCGAAAGGTCCTGCAGCTGCTTCCTCAACATAGTGATATTCTCCTTGCTGGCATTCAGCTCGAGCTCCTGGCTTTTCATCTGGTTCTGCAGCGTCGTCTTTTGCTTGTTGAGATCGTTGTTATTGTCCTGGCAGGTCTTTAGCGTCTGTTGCGACCACGCATACATCGAGTCTGTCTTTTGCTCCTGCTGCTGCAAGGCTTTATATTTTCCGGTAGGGACACAGGATACGGCAAGGGATGAAAGAAAAATGAGATAGATATAGGCCGGTCGCATTTACAAGGGTTTTACAATTGGGCCCGAAGGTAACGCGTCGCGGCCTATTCTACAAGAGCCTATTGATAAACAGCCTTCAGGAATTCGGCGGCCGGAGTCGGTTTGCGTCCAAGCACCTGTTCCAGGTCATTCGAGACCCTGTCGAACTCCCCTACCTTTATAGCCGTTGCAAAACCTGCCACGAGACTGATGATCTCAGCAGGAACACCCGCCCCTGTCAGTGTAGTATTGAATTCTTCCAGGGACGGAGAATAATAACCGATGGACAGCCCTGTAGCTTCCGAGATGCTTTTAACCACGTCGTGATAGGAAACGGCTTCAGCGCCCGTCAGCACCAGCGTCTTATTGTCATATCGTCCGGTAGTGTCGAGCAGCACGTTGGCTCCTGCCTCGGCGAGGTCCGTACGTACGGCAAAGGCAGTCCTGCCATCACCGGCGGGCTGATAAAGGGTTTTTGTCTCCTGCAATTGAGGACCGGCAAATACCGGGATCATATCCGTGTAAATACCATGCTGAAGAATGGTGTAGATAAGTCCTGAAGCTTTCAGCAGCTCTTCGGTCTGCAGATGCGACTTGGCGACAAAGGCAATGGGAGAAGCGGCCGTCTTGTCCTTATGCTGGAAGCTGGTATATACTACCTGCCGCACGCCTGCTTCTTTCGCCGCCTTCACTACATTCTCATGCTGCGGCGTACGGTGTGCAATATCATTCCCAGATACGAAGTACAGCTTATCGATGCCCTTGAAAGCATTGATCAGAGAGGCCTGATCGATGTAATCGCCTGTCCTTACCTCTACACCCCTGGCCGCGAGACCAGCCGCCTTGTCCGCATTGCGGGCCAGCGCAACGATGTGCTCAGGAGATGTTTTTTTAAGAAGACTGTCGATAACTGCTGAACCTAAGGGGCCGGTGGCGCCTGTTACTATGATCTTTTTCATCTTTATTACTTACTTTTGGTAAGTCAAAGGTAAAAGGAGAGTGAATGCTGGACAAGAAGGCACGAGGACGTGTCCTACTTACCTCGAAGAAACTAATGTTGAAATTCAACTCATAGAAGATGAAAAATAACCTGGAAAATTTTTGTCCTTCGGAGAAATGCCCTGTGCGGAATGTGCTGGACAGGTTTGGTGACAAATGGTCGATCCTCATCGTGCTTGTATTGGGCAGCGCCGGCAAGCTCCGGTTTAACGAATTGCACAAGGCCATTGGGGACATCTCCCAGAAAATGCTCACTACCAGTCTGCGCACCCTGGAGGCGGACGGACTGATCTCAAGAAAGGTATTCCCCGAGATACCGCCACGAGTGGAATATGAGCTGACAGACATCGGCGAAAGCCTGGTCCCTCATATCCACAATCTGTCAAAATGGGCGGACGAGCACATGCCTGCTATCAAGCGGGCGAGAAAAAGATACCAGCAGGTGTAACCTTCCTCCACAGCATGTGGCCCACTAGTAGGACACCCCCGGACATACATTGTATCGATAACGAACACATGGCTCCAAACAGGCCCCACAATTAATTCGTTATCAGCAAAATAGCATTCCGGCATTTCATTAGTGAGAAAAACAAAAAACACCGCATGCTCAAGAACTATTTTAAGATCGCCTGGCGGAACCTATTCCGTCACAAAGGCTTTGCCGCCAGCAACCTGCTGGGTCTTACTATTGGGATGACCTGTAGTATTCTTATCTTTTTATGGGTGCATGATGAGGTGTCCTACGACAGATTTCACAACAACTATGATAATATCTACCAGATAATAGCCAACCGGGATTTTAAGAACCATGTCTTTACAGACATGAACATGGTATTCCCCCTGGCGAAGACGCTGGAGTCAGGCTTTCCGAATATCAAAAATGCCGTGGAGATGAGCTATCCGGGGGATCATATCATTCAATATGGGGAAGCTAAGCTAAGGAAAAACGGGTACGCGGTGAGTGAACATTTCTTTGATGTCTTCTCCTGGAAATTCATTCGGGGCAATGCGGCCACAGCTATTACCGACCCATCTTCCATTGTGCTGACACAGTCGGCAGCCAACGCTTTTTTTGGAAAGGAGGACCCTATCAATAAGACGCTGAAGTTCGACAATAGCCGGAATTATAAAGTCACGGCCGTCGTAGCGGACGCACCGGATAACTCCACTTTCAAATTCGATTTTGTATGTCTGTTCGACTACTCACAGATGCAGCAGCAAATGGCCGAATGGAGCAACTCCTCCTGGAATGTCTTTGTACAGGTGACACCGGGCAGCTCGCCGGCCCTGCTGGAAAAGGAGGCCAATGATGTCATGTTCTCCCATAACCAGGACAAGATCAGTAAATATTTTGCCTGGCCCATGAAGAAATGGAGGCTTTACAGCGATTTCAAGGATGGGAAAAGTATAGGAGGAATGATCGAATATGTACGTCTCTTCACGGTTGTGGCGATCATTATCCTGCTGATAGCCTGTATCAATTTCATGAACCTGAGCACGGCCCGTTCGGAGCAGCGGGCGAAAGAGGTAGGCATCCGGAAGACCCTTGGTTCGGACAGGAAGCAGCTGCGGTGGCAATTCCTTTTTGAATCCATCATTCTCACTTTTATCGCCTTTGTCTTTTCCATGCTGCTGGTAGTCCTGCTGTTGCCTGCTTTCAATACCATGGTGGACAAGCAGATGACGATCCGTCCCGGAGATCCCGTTTTTTGGACAGGCGTCGTCGCCATTATTTTATTTACCGGCTTTGTGGCAGGCAGCTATCCTGCCTTTTATCTTTCTTCCTTCAATCCTGTGAAGGTGCTGAAGGGTACTTTCCTTGCCGGAAGGAAGGCCACACTTCCCCGGCGGATGCTCGTCGTAGGTCAGTTCGTGATCTCTATATTGCTGATCTCGGCTACCATTATCGTCTACCGGCAATTACAATATGTCAAGAACCGTGATCTGGGCTATGATCCAAACAACCTGATCATGATATCTCAGAATTCCGATCTGGGCAAGAACTATGATGCATTGAAACAGGAATTTATCAACACAGGCATGGTAGCTTCGGTGACACGTACCCTCTCCCCCGTCACGGACATCTGGTGGAGAAGCCCTTCACCGGATTGGGACGAGAAGCCGGCCGGTACGGAGATCATCTTTTGCGGACAGTCTGCCGATAAGGATTATGCCAAAACACTGGGTGTAAAAATGCTGGAAGGAAAGGATTTTTCCGGAACGCCTGCTGACTCGGGGACGATGCTGCTGAACCGGGCCGCGGTGGATGCCATGCACCTGGTCAATCCTGTTGGCCATATCCTCCGATATGGTCCCCGCAAGTTCACCGTTATTGGCGTCACGGATAATGTTGTCATGGAGAGTCCATACAAACCCGTAGATCCGCTGATGATCTATTACCAGCCGTTCAATACCGCCAATATCAGCATCCGGCTGAATAAGGGAGCCTCTCCGCAAAACGCGATCGCTGCCCTAGAACCCATCGTAAAAAAGTTCAGCCCCTCCACCCTATTTGAATACAGGTTCGCGGACCAGGAGTTCGGTAAGAAATTCCTTACGGAGGAGCTGATCAGCAAGATCACGGATATATTCGCGGGGCTGGCCATTTTTATCTGCTGCCTGGGATTGGCCGGGCTGGCATCCTTCACCATCGAAAAACGGATAAAGGAGATAGGTATCCGAAAAGTATTGGGAGCAACCGTCTCGCAGCTGCTGTTATTGTTGTCAAAGGAATTCCTCAAGCTGGTGCTGCTGGCCTTTGTCATCGCCGTCCCTCTCACCTGGTGGGCCATGGATAGCTGGCTGGCAAAATATACTTTCCGGACATCTATCAGTCCGTGGATCTTTGCCCTGGTAGGAGGCGTTATTTTGCTGCTGACCCTGGTCGTAGTGAGCCTGAATACGGTGAGGGCGGCTGTGCGAAATCCCGTGAAGAGTTTGCGAACGGAGTAAGCAAACACTTCGGCCGGAGGCCAACCATCAGATGTTTTGCGGAAGGGCATACCTTTCCAACAGGCGCGAACCGCAAAACAAAAAGTCTGCGGACGGAGTGATCAGCTTACGAACGGAGTGATCGCAAGGACCATTTCTTCAATATATTCATCAGCCTGTCCAGCTGCAGGGGCTTGCTGATATAGTCATCCATACCGGCGGCCAGGCATGCCTGTCTGTCCTCTTCCTGCGCATCTGCCGTGAGGGCAATGATGACAGGCTGTTCGCCACCGCGGCTGCGGATCAGGCGGGTAGCTTCAAGGCCATCCATCACGGGCATCTGCACATCCATAAAGACGATGTCGACCCCCTGTTCGCCCAGCTTATCGATGGCTTCCTGGCCATTCTCTACCATGATAGGGTCATAGCCCAGCTTGGCAAGTACATGATTGATGAGCTGTCTGTTGACGAGGTTGTCTTCGGCAATGAGTATACGCAGGGGAAAATTCCTTGCAAATCTTTCGGAAAGCTTTTGCGGATGCTGCTCCTCCTGTGCCAGGAAAGTTTGATGTCCTTGCAGGAGGCGGGCAATATATTTGAGCAGCAGATGGTGTTTTACGGGCTTGTTCAGCACGGCCTGGAAAAGATCGGGATATTTTCTTCTCGTCTCGTTGCCTACAGAGCTGAGCAATAAGATGGGTACGTCATTATTTTTTGTCCTCAGGGTCTTTGCCAGGGCGATGCCATCCATTTCAGGCATATGCAGATCGGATATCACCAGGTCCACCCGGTGCTGATCCAGCATGCTCAGCGCTTCCCTACCGG
>Ga0268264_10002374_pt1 | contig 16600 bp, 22 predicted proteins | sample KBSSwiS32_FD_190357 | JGI IMG/M metagenome (GOLD analysis project Ga0268264, IMG submission 190357) | Switchgrass rhizosphere microbial communities from Kellogg Biological Station, Michigan, USA - KBS Switchgrass S3-2 (SPAdes) (version 2) | ecosystem: Host-associated > Plants > Roots >...
GGCCCGCGCGGCTATCTATCGATCCGCACCAACCATAATCCGGGCGACAAGCGCACCGACCGGGTCGGCGGCGAAGTCGCAGTGCTCGGCATGTTCCTGCCCGGCTGGGGCATGCACCTTGCCGACGTGCCCGAAGCACAGGGCGACCTCATCCGCGAGGTTGAGGCTGTCAGCGCTCGATCCAGAACAGCCTCTCCACACTGACCCCCAGTGCCTCGGCGAGCTTGATCGCAAGGGTCGCTGACGGCGTAAACACGCGGTTCTCGACGGTGTTGATGGTCTTGCGGCTGACTCCGACCCGCGCCGCGAGCTCAGCCTGGGTCCAGCCCTTGGAATCGCGTTCCTCCCGCAGCCGGTTCCTCAGCACCTCAGTCAATGCGGTGGGCCCTCCGCTCACGAACTGCAAAGCTGATCAGTGCCGCTCCGACGCCGAGCGTGACGATGACGTGGATCCCCTCGTTCAGGGTCAGCGGGTCGAAGATCGATTCGACGTAGACCACGAGCGCGGTGATGATCGTTACCCAAAAGCCCAGCGCCTGCGAAGCAAGGCGATTAAGCCGCGACGTTTCGTCATTCAGAAGGTCGCGAACGTTGCGGCCACGGAGCAGGAAGCCGCCAGTCGCCAGCAGCATCAGGATCAGAATGACGAGGATCAGCCAGGCGCCCACCCGCGCATGCGAATCGCGAGTCAGCGGGGAGCTCGTGAAATAGAGGCTTTGGCCGGCGAAAAAGACCATGGCCAGTATGAAGAATAACCGTGACCTGGCCCGTCCCATCCGCTCGGCAACTTCGACGTCGTGTAGATCGTGCATGACTATGACCCTTCGTGTAACCTGTAGGTGACATGTAACCTTAACGTTACACGCGAGTCAAGCGGGGTTTACGCGTCGAGTCCGCGACCGCTACAGCGACGGCAATGGCAGGTGACCTCGACACACCCTATCGCGGCGGCTTCGTCGGCCACGAGCACCATTTCGCGCTCACCGTCTATTTCGAGGACACCGACACCGCCGGGGTCGTCTATTACGCCAACTATCTGAAGTTCATGGAGCGGGCGCGCTCGGACATGCTCCGCGCCGTTGGAGTGGACCAGTCCGACGTGCTTCGCGCCGGCGGGGGCGCTTATTACGTCGCCAAATGCAACATCCGCTACGCGAAACCCGCGCGGCTCGGCGAGGAACTTCTGGTCTTGAGCAGCGTCGATCAGGTCCGCGCGGCTTCGGTCGAGATTCATCAACGAGTCATGCGGAATGGGGAACTGTTGACCGACGCTCAGGTGACGGCGGCCTTCCTGGATGCGAATGGCCGGCCGCAGCGGCAGCCGAAAGATTGGGTCGACAGGTTCAGGAGCATTACGAAATCCGCATGATTGCCCGTTTCACGTCGCTCGGACTCCTCAGCCTCGCCCTGGTCGCTGCCCCGGCAGCAGCGCAGGGGTCGGTGGCCGTCGTCGCCGTCCCTCCGCTGACCACTCCGGACAATAGCTCGCGCGGCGCCGACAGCCCCGCCGCGATCGCCTGGCAGGCCTCGCAGCTGATCGCGTCCGACCTCCGCTCGACGTCCGAGCTGGTTCCGGTCGGGCCCAACCAGAAGGATTATTATTCCTATCCCGAGGTCACTGCGCCGACCTTTTCGCGGTGGCGGGCGCAAGGCGCCAAATATCTACTGACCGGCTTCGTCCGCTCGAACCCCGACGGGCGCTTTACCGTCGGCTGCTATGTCTATGACGTTGCCAAGGGCCGCGAGCTGGGACGGATCGGGTTCGCGGTCGCGGGCGGCGAATGGCGCCGGGCGGCGCACAAATGCTCGGGACTTGCCTATACCGCCGCGACGGGCGCGCCGGCCGGCCTGTTCGATACGCGAATCGCTTATGTCGCCGAGACCGGCCCGCTTAACGCCCGGGTGAAGCGGATCGCAGTCATGGACAGCGACGGGACCAACCAAAGCTTCGTCACAGTCGGCGATACGATCGTGCTCATGCCTCGAATGGCACCGAAAGCGGACGCGCTCGCTTATGTCAGCTTCGTCGGAGGGCAGCCGCACATTCGGATCATCGACTTCGACACCAACCAGCAGAGGCCGCTCGTCCCGACCAGTGGAATGACCTTCGCGCCGCGTTACTCTCCTGACGGCAGGAAAATCGTGTTTTCGATGCAGCAGGGGCCGAACACCGACGTCTATGTCGTCAATTCGGGCGGCGGCCTCCCGCAGAGGCTGACGGCGTCGCCGGGTATCGATACGTCGCCCAGCTTCTCCCCCGATGCCGGCCAGATCGTGTTCGAGAGCGACCGATCGGGCGCCCAGCAGCTGTATGTGATGAACTCCGATGGGACGGGGCAGCGCCGGATCAGTTTCGGCGGCGGCTGGTATGCCGATCCGGTGTGGAGTCCCGACGGCGCGTGGATCGCCTTCACCCGGCGAATTCCAGGGGCCGGAACACGGATCGGAGTGATGAAAGCCGACGGCACCGGCGAACAGCTGCTGACCGCGGGTCCCGGTGACGAAGCGCCAGACTGGGCGCCGAGCAGCCGGGAGCTGATCTTCCAGCGCGCGGGACTGGACGGGCGGCCGGCGCTCTTTAGGGTCGCGATCTCCGGCGGCGAGGCGCGAAGGGTCGTCACTCCGCAGGACGGCTCGGACCCCGATTGGTCAGGAGTGATCGACTGATGCGCCGAGTGATCCTGTTCGCGGCAATGGCGCTCCTCGCCGGCGCGGCCACGGCGCAGCTGCCGGGCCTCCGGAAGCGCGATCCGACCCCGCCGCCTGCGCCCCTGCTGGTTGGGATCGATGCCCTCAGGGCCGATTTCCTCGCCAAGACTGGAAGCGACATCGTCTATTTCGGGGGCGACGCCTCCGTCCTGACGCCCCAGGCGCAGGCGACCCTGCAGGCTCAGGCCGCCTGGCTTCGGCAGCATCCGGAGGTTGCGGTCCGGATCGAGGGCTATGCGGACCTGAGCGACACGCGCGATCATGCGCTCGCGGTCGGCGCCCGCCGAGCGGAAGAGGTCCGGTCTTATCTGGTGCTTCTGGGGGTCCCTGCCGCGCAGCTGACGACGCTCAGCTGGGGCAAGGAGAAGGTTGCAGTGCTCGGCTCGGTGCCAGCGGCGCTGGCGCTCAACCGCCGTACGGTGACGGTTCTGGTTCGTTAGTTACGCCGCGCGGCGCTGGTAACCGGTAGTTGCCAGCCAGGCGCGTGCCTGGCGCTGCGCCTCCGCGATCTCGCGCGCGGTCATCTCGACCGAAATCTCTGCCCGGCATTCCTGGCCGCGGGTGCTGCCGTTGAGCGCCGCGAGGTTGAACCATTTGTGGGCTTCGACAAGGTCGACGGGCGCTCCGCCGCGTCCGGTCGAATAAACGATCCCCAGCTCGAACAGGGCATCGACGTCCCCGTTCTCCGCGTCGGTAAGTCGGCTGCGGATCAGGAATTCCGCGCCCTTCTGGCTAATCGCTCCCATGATTTCCCCCTCAAACCTGTGCTGGAGGGGAAATTCGGCGGTGACCTGCAAAGAAATGGTTAACGCGATTCAACCACGTTTCAGATCGGAAGGTTGTCGATGAGCCGGGTCGAGCCGACTACCGCCGCCGCAATGAGCCTCATTTCCCCTTGCGGAGCGTCGATCGGCTCGAGCGTGGCGGCATCGACGAGGGCCACATAATCGATCCTCAAAAAACCGGCATCGACCAGCGATTGCTTCGCTTCTTGGAGCACTCCGGCGATATCCGATCCGTCTCGGATCGCCTCTTGTGCCGTTTTGAGGGCCGTCGGCAACGCGACCGCGCGCTGTCGCTCGTCAGCGCTCAAAAGCGCGTTACGCGAGGAAAGTGCCAACCCGTCCGCGTCGCGGACCGTGGGCACGCCGACGATCTCGACGGGAATGTTGAGATCCGCGGCCATCCGGCGGATCACGGCCAGCTGCTGGAAATCCTTCTCTCCGAACAACGCCATGTCCGGCATGACCGAAAGCAGCAGCTTGGCGACCACGGTGGCGACGCCGTCGAAATGACCTGGCCGAGCTTCGCCCTCCCACCGCTCCGACACGCCGGCGACGTGAACCGTCGTCGAAAATTCCTGTGGATAGATATCATCCACAGCCGGCATCCAAATCAGGTCGCATCCCGCATCGGCGAGCTTCCGGGCGTCGTCAGCCTCCTGCCTTGGGTAGCGCGCAAGGTCATCCTTGTCGTTGAACTGCGTCGGGTTGACGAAGATCGTAGCCACCACCTTGTCCGCGCGCTTCTTCGCCTCGACGACCAGCGCCATATGGCCGGCGTGAAGCGCGCCCATGGTGGGCACCAGCGCCAGGGTACCGCCCCGCATCTCGGCCAGCGAGCGGGTCAATTCTTCACTGGTGCGAACGGTTTGCACGCGGGGGGTCCCTAAGTTAATCTTTACCGGGGCGGCGTTTCGGTGCCGTAGGGGAAAAGATCAAGCATGACGCAGCCGCATTTCATCGTCTTCGCCAACGAAAAGGGCGGCACTGGGAAGTCTACGACCGCCGTCCATACGGCGATTGCGCTCGCCGCGTCGGGCCACAGGGTCGCCGCGCTCGACCTCGACAGCCGCCAGCGGACGATGACCCGTTATCTCGAGAACCGTGATGCGACCATGCGCCGGCTCGAGAAGGACGATCTGCCGCACGCGGCCTATGAAGTGCTCGAGGATCACAGCGAGAAAGGGCTTAGCGAAGCGATCGAGCGACTTTCGGCTGAAGCCGACGTAATCGTGGTCGACACGCCCGGCCGCGACGACGAGACCGCACGCGCTGCGATCCTCATGGCCGACACGCTTGTTACCCCGATGAACGACAGCTTCGTCGATCTCGACCTCATCGGCCAGGTCCATCCCGAGAATTACAAGGTCACGAAGCCGAGCTTCTATGCCGAGCTGGTGTGGAACAGCCGCACCCAGCGCGCCAAGCAGACCGGCAAGAGCGTCGACTGGGTGGTGCTGAGAAACCGCCTGCAGCACGTCGAATCACACAATCTGAAGCGCGTCGGAGCCGCTCTCGACGAGCTGGCGCGCCGCGTCGGGTTCCGGGTCATCCCGGGCCTCGGCGAACGCGTGATCTACCGCGAGCTCTTCCCCAAGGGCCTGACTTTGCTCGACCTGCAGCAGCTCGGCGAGGTGGGGATCGCCCATATCGCCGCCCGGCAGGAGCTGCGCGAGATGATTGCGGGCCTCGGCATTCCCGACGCCAATGAGGTCGAGAAGGCCGCATAATCGCTCCTGCCGCAGCGGCCAGGATTTTTTTACGCGAAGGCCCTTGAACTAACCTTCGGTTTGGGGTGTTCGGCCCGGCAATGGCTCACACATTCAATCCCACCATCCTCCGCGAATATGACATCCGCGGCATCGTCGGCGACACGCTGACCGAAGCCGACGCCTATGCGCTCGGCCGCAGCTATGCCGCGCTCGCAACGAATGAAGGGGTCCGCTCGGTCGCCGTCGGCCGCGACGGCCGGACTCATTCGCCGGCACTCGAAACGGCGCTGGTCGAGGGCCTGACCGAGGCCGGCATCGACGTCGTCCGCATCGGCCTGGGCCCGAGCCCAATGCTCTATTACGCCACTCATGAGCTTGGCGTCGGCGGCGGAATCCAGATCACCGGCAGCCACAATCCGGCCGACTATAACGGCTTCAAGATGCTGCTGAACGGCCGGTCAATCTACGGCGAGGAAATCCAGAAGCTGGGCCGAATCGCCGCCGCCGGCGAATGGAACGAAGGGCACGGCATGGCCACGGACCAGGAGGTGCTCGACGATTACGTCGCTCGCCTCGTCCGCGACTTCGAGGGCAGTGCGTTCCGGATCGGTTGGGACGCCGGCAATGGGGCAGCAGGCCCGGCCCTCGAAAAGCTGGTCCGAAGGCTCCCTGGAGAGCATTTCACGCTATATACCGATGTCGACGGGCGCTTCCCCAACCATCACCCCGACCCGACGGTCGAGAAGAATCTTGCCGACCTGAAGCAGCTCGTGGAACGCGAGCAGCTCGACTTCGGTATCGCCTTCGACGGCGACGGCGACCGCATCGGCGCGGTCGACGGCACGGGCCGAGTGATCTGGGGCGACCAATTGCTGATGATCCTCGCCGAGCCGGTGCTGAAGGAGCAGCCCGGAGCGACGATCATCGCCGACGTCAAAGCAAGCCAGACCCTGTTCGACCGGATCGCCGAATTGGGCGGCCAGCCGCTGATGTGGAAGACCGGGCACAGCCTCATCAAGTCGAAGATGAAGGAGACCGGCGCGCCGCTCGCGGGCGAGATGAGTGGGCATATCTTCTTCAAGCACCGCTGGTACGGCTTCGACGACGCGCTTTATGCGGCGCTCCGGCTGATCGAGGCGGTGAGCGCGAGCGGCAAGAGCCTGACCGAGATCAAGACCGCGATGCCGAAGGCGGTCGCCACCCCCGAGCTGCGCTTCCAGGTCGACGAGGTTCGTAAGTTCGCGATCATCGACGAAGTGCGTGACCGCCTCGCGGCCGACGGCGCGAAGGTCGATGCTACGGACGGCGTGCGGGTCAGCACTGAGGACGGCTGGTGGCTGCTGCGCGCGTCGAACACGCAGGACGTCCTCGTGGCGCGGGCGGAGGCGGCTGATGAATCCGGGCTGGAGCGCCTCATCGCGCAGATCGACGACCAGTTGGAGAAATCAGGCGTCGAGCGCACCGAGGCGGTGCACTAGTCAGACATGCAGACGCGCATCGGCCGATCTGCGATTTCTCTAGCCTTTTGGCTTTGGCCGTGTCCGGGACCGACGATCGCGACCACGCAGGGCGTGCCTGTTAGTCGCACGACCGCCAATTTGCTGATGTCCGGTCCGCCTGCATCGGCGTGATTGGCAACTTTCACCCGGACGATAAGCCGGTCCGGTTTCGCTGGACCACGGCCACGCCACTCGATGGTGTCACCAAGGCTGTTGAAGGCGCCGTTCGCGACCAATTCGGTTAGGCGCAACTCCGTTTCCCGCCCGTCCGCCGCAATCAGCCTTAGGTCCTCTCGCAGGTCGTCTTCACTCCAGTCGAGCCGCCAGCCCGCAGGGCCCTTGCACCGTCGGATCCAATAAGGACCCGCTCCGAGATTTTCCTCGACTAGGCGACACGCTTTGGGCTCGAGTTTGGTGAAGACGCTTTGCCGCTGCGGCGCCATTGGCTGCCGCATCGTTGGTGAACCGCATGCGAAGGCGGACAACGCTGCAATCGCGCGCCAATCAATCATCCTCATCCTCATAGCCGACCAGGTTCAGCTCGCACGCCTTGATCTGGTGCGTCATGCACCAATGCTTGAGCGCCTCCTCGCGGCCGTGGGTGATCCACACTTCGGTCGGCTCGAGTTCGCGGATGGTCATGGTGAGCTCGTCCCAGTCGGCATGGTCGGAGATGATCAGCGGCAGTTCGACATTCTGCTGCCGGGCGCGCTGGCGGATTCGCATCCAGCCCGAGGCCATGGCGGTGACTGGATCGGGAAGCCGCCGCGACCAGCGGTCGTTGAGCGTACTCGGCGGAGCGATGACGATGTGCCCGGCCATCTCCTGCTTGGTCGCGCCTGTTGCCGGGCGTAGCTCGCCCAACTCGACACCAAAGCTGGCGTAAAGCTGGTTCAGCCGCTCGATCGCTCCGTGGAAATAGATCGGGTCGCGGTGTCCGCGTGCACGAAGCTCAGTGATGATCCGCTGCGCCTTGCCCAGCGCATAAGCGCCGACCAGGACGCAGCGGCTCGGGTCCGAGTGCAAGCGATGGAGCAGCCGGTCGATCTCGCTGCCGGTGTCGGGATGGCGGAAGACCGGAAGACCGAACGTCGCCTCGGTGATGAAGATGTCGCACGGCACAGGCACGAAACAGGCGCAGGTCGGGTCGGGCCGGCGCTTGTAATCTCCGGAGACCACGATCCGCTCGCCTTTGTGTTCGAGCACGACCTGGGCCGAGCCGAGCACATGGCCGGCGGGAACGAAGCGCACGTCGACCTCGCCGACGCGGGTGGTCTCGTCGTAAGCGAGCGGCTGGCCGTTCTGCGGCCCGCAGCGCACCTCCATGATCGCCAGCGTCTCGGCCGTCGCCAGCACCGCGCCGTGCCCGGCGCGCGCATGGTCCGAATGGCCGTGGGTGATGAGGGCCTTGGCTTTGGGTCGCGACGGGTCGATCCACGCGTCCGCGGGCGCCACGAAAATGCCCTCGGGGCAGGCCTTAATCCAGGAACCCAATCGCGCCATTGCGAGCTATATAGGGCGAAACGGCGGAGGTTCCTTTCATGAACGCAATCCCGTGGTGGATCATCGACATCGTCTTGCCCGCAATTCTATTGATCGTGCTCATCTGGCTCGTCATGCGCCGAGGTTCGACGGGCAAGGCTGGCCGCACGGAGCAGGCGACGCACGAGCTGTACCAGGAAGAAGAACAGCGCCGCCGCGAGGGGACCGATTCCGCTGAAAAGTGATCTGCCGCCGGTCGTAAGCGGCTGGTTCGAATCCAAAGGCTGGCAGCCGCGCCGCCACCAGCTGGAGATGCTTGACCTGGCAAAGCGCGGACGCAGCGCGCTGCTGGTCGCTGCCACGGGCGCGGGCAAGACGCTCGCGGGATTTCTTCCGACGATCTGCGAGCTTGCCGAGAAGCCCTCCGAAGGCCTGCACACGCTCTACGTCTCGCCGCTGAAGGCTCTCGCGGTCGACGTCCAGCGCAACCTGATCGGCCCGGTCGAGGAGATGGGGCTGCCGATCCGCGTCGAAACCCGCACCGGCGATACGCCGTCCGACCGCAAGGCTCGGCAGCGGCTGAAGCCGCCGCACATGCTTCTGACGACCCCCGAGTCGCTCAGCCTGCTGCTGAGCTACCCCGATTCCCCGCAGATGTTCGAGGGATTGAAGACGATCGTCGTCGACGAGCTCCACGGCTTCGCCAAAGAAAAGCGCGGCGACCTCTTGTCCCTGTCGCTGTCGCGGCTGCAGATGCTCGCTCCAGGGCTCAGGCGGGTCGGCCTGTCGGCGACGATCAGCGACCCCGACGCCTACCGCTCCTGGCTTGCGCCCGACGCCGACATGGAGCTCGTCGACCTCGTCATCGGCGACCCGGGCGCCGAGCCCGACCTGTCGATCCTGATCCCCGAGAACAAGATCCCGTGGGGCGGGCATTCGGGATACCACGCGATCGCCGACGTCATGCGGCTCATCGAGCAGCACAAGACCACGCTCGTCTTTTGCAACACGCGCGGCCTTGCCGAGCTGATCTTCCAGAAACTGTGGGGCGAGAACGACCAGGGGCTGCCCATCGGAATCCATCACGGCAGCCTGTCGGTCGAAGCTCGCCGGAAGGTCGAAGCAGCGATGGCGGCGGGCAAGTTGCGCGCGCTGGTCGCGACCGCGAGCCTCGACCTCGGGATCGACTGGGGCGACGTGGACCTGGTCGTTCAGATGGGTGCGCCCAAGGGGTCGTCGCGCCTTCTGCAGCGGATCGGCCGAGCCAACCACCGGCTCGACGAACCGTCGAAGGGCATGATCGTGCCCGGCAACCGTTTCGAATATCTGGAAGCGCGCGCGGCACTGGACGCGATCGAGGACGGCGAGCTCGACCCGGAAATCTTCCGCCCCGGGGCGCTCGACGTCCTCGCCCAGCATATCCTTGGCATCGCGGTCGCCGCGCCCTTCCAGCGGGACGAATTGCTCACCGAAATCCGTTCCGCCGCGCCTTACGCCGGCCTCAAGGACGAGACTTTCGAGGAGATCCTCAATTTCATCGCCACCGGCGGCTATGCGCTGAGGGCCTACGACCGCTTCCGCCGCCTGGTGCCGGAGTCAGGCGGGGTGTGGCGGATCGCCAAGCCCAGCATCGCCCAGCAGCACCGGCTCAACGCCGGAGTGATCGTCGAGCAGCCGCTGATGGCCGTCCGGTTCCGGAACGGCCGCAAGCTCGGCACGGTCGAGGAGGGATTTGCCTCGGCGCTGGCGCCCGGCGACCGTTTCTTCTTCGCCGGGCTCAGCCTCGAAGTCGAGCAGTTCAAGGATACCGACATCATCGTTCACGCCACGTCCAAGCGCGGACAGATCGTCACCTACGGCGGGCAGCGCATGTCGATGTCGACCCACCTCGCCAACCGGGTCCGCCAGATGCTCGCCGACCGCAACGACTGGAGCCGCTTTCCCGACGATGTAAGCGAGTGGCTCGAAGTACAGTCGGAACGCTCGGTAATTCCGGAGCCGCACCAGCTGCTCGTCGAGACTTTCCCGCACGAGGGCCAGCATTTCATGGTCGCCTACAGCTTCGAAGGCTGGAATGCGCACCAGTCGCTCGGCATGCTTCTCACCAAGCGCATGGAAAAAGCGGGGCTGAAGCCGCTGGGCTTTGTCGCCAACGATTACGGGCTCGCCTGCTACGGGCTCGAGCCGATCCGCGATCCCAAGTCGCTATTCACGGCCGACATCCTCGAGCAGGAATTCATCGACTGGGTCGAAAGTTCGTACCTTCTGAAGACCGCATTCCGCGAGGTGGCGGTGATCGGGGGGCTGGTCGAACGCCAGCATCCCGGCAGGAAGAAGTCCGGCCGCCAGGTCAGCTTCTCGACCGACCTCATCTACGATGTGCTGCGCCGCTATGAGCCGCAGCACCTGCTGCTGCGCGCGGCATGGGACGATGCGCGGCGGCGGATGACCGAGCTCGGCCGCCTCGTCCGGCTCGTCGACCGCGCCCAAAGCACCATGCTTCACGTCGAAACCGACCGGATCACCCCCATGGCGGTGCCCTTGATGGTGATCGTCGGCCGCGAATCCTTGCCGCCCGGAGCCGAAGCCGACGAGGCGCTCCTGACACAAGCCGAAGCGCTCGCCGAGGCGGCGATGACCCTTGCCTAGCGAAGGGTCGCGACGGACGGCTCGTTAGGCGGCCATGATGAGATCACGCATGTTCATCGGCGCCGCTTTGCTGGCCGCGGTCGGGGCAAGTATCGGCGGCGCGGCCCTGGCGCAGCGCGGCGGGCGGCTCGAGCAGTTCCTCGGACGCGCGCACGAGCGATCGTCCAGGTTGGCCGACCCGAACATGACCCCGATCGCCGCTCCCGGCGATTACCGCTTCAAATTCATGCATGACGGCATCGAGCGCGAATATCTCGTTCACGTCCCGAAGAGCTATCGCGGCAAGCCTACCCCGATGCTGCTGGCGCTGCACGGCGGCGGCGGCGATGCCGACTATCAGGCCGACGATTCCAAGTACGGGCTGATTGGAAAATCGGAGCAGGCCGGGTTCATTGCCGTCTTTCCCAACGGCTACAGCCGCTTCAAAAGCGGCATACTCGCAACCTGGAACGCGGGCGGCTGCTGTGCTGGTGCCCAGAAGAACAACATCGATGATGTCGGCTTCCTCCGCGACGTGATTCACCGGATGGAGAAGCAGGCATCGATCGACCCGAAGCGAATCTTCGCAACAGGAATGTCGAACGGCGGGATGATGAGCTGGCGGCTAGCCTGCGAGGTGCCCGAGATCCGCGCGATCGCTCCGGTGGCGGGCACTGACAATACGGCTGAGTGCCGTCCCTCACATCCGGTGCCGGTAATCGAATTTCACGCCGTCAACGATGAGATGGTGAATTTTCGTGGCGGACCCGGCCGCAGGTCCTTCACACAGGCGAACTTCGTCTCGGTCCCTGCGACCCAGGCCAAATGGGTGCAGCTCAACCACGCCGAGCCCAGCGTTCGGCGCGTGGTCAGCGTGGCCGGCGCGCATTGCGACTTTCATCCGGCGATGCACGGCGGTGCTCCGGTCGAACTGTGCGTCACCGACAGCGGCGGCCACAGCTGGCCCGGCGGCGGGACCCAACAGGGCCGTAAGAAGGCATCCATGGCGATCAGCGCCAACGATCTGATGTGGAGCTTCTTTTCGTCGCTTTGACGTTGCCATCCGTCGCTCCGGCGGCGACAAAGACGCGATGCGTAAGATCGTCCTGTTGGCCTCCCTCTTTCCACTCCTGACCGGATGCGTCGTCGGGGCAGTCGCCGACACGGCCGTTGGCATCGCGAAGATTCCGGTAAAGGCCGCGTCTGCCGGAGTGGACGCCGCGACAACGAGCCAGTCCGAAGCCGACGAAAAGCGCGGCCGCGAGATTCGCAAGCAGGAGGAGGAGCGCGGACGTCAGCTGCGCCTGCTCGAGGAACGCTGCCGCAAGGGCCAGCCGCTCCCGACAGACGATTGCAGTTCCTTCCAGCCGCGCTAAGCGCGGCCCCATGCGCTATTTCCTCGACACCGAATATAACGGCTGGGGCGGTGCGCTCCTCAGCCTGGCGCTCGTTCCGGAGGACGGAGATGAGCTCTATCTGACCCTCGACTGGGAGGGGACGCTCGAGGAATGGGTCGAGCGCCACGTCGTCCCCTATCTCGACAGTGTGCCGGAAATGCTTGTTTCTCCGCGTCTCAGCCGCGCCGATGCCGCGCGCGCGATCTCGCATTACCTCGCCGGCGATTCCGATCCGCTGATCGTCGCCGACTGGCCCGAAGACATCGCGCAATTCAGCATGCTGCTGCTGACCGGTCCGGGGACCATGGTCGAAGTGCCGCCGCTCCGCTTTCAGTTCGTCGAACTTTCCGGCTTCAGCACGGCGGCGAACAGCAAGGTGCCGCACAACGCGCTCCACGACGCGCGCTCGCTGCGCGATCATGTGTTGACGCTGGAGCCCTGACGACCGATTGGTCGGCCATGGTTCCCTTTTCGTTCGCAGGCGAAACGTTCTCGGCGACGGCCGATGGGGCGCTCTTCTGGCCCGCGCAGAACGTGCTGCTGGTCGCCGACCTGCACCTCGAAAAGGCGAGCTGGTTCGCCCGGTTCGGCCAGTTCCTGCCACCCTACGACTCGCATGCGACCCTGACCGCGCTGGCCCGTTCGGTCGAGCAGACGAACGCGACCCGGCTCTATTGCCTCGGCGATAGCTTCCACGACGCCTTCGGCTGCGAACGCCTTCCGGCCAGTGCCCGGGAACTGCTCACCGATCTGACCAGCCGGCTCGACTGGACCTGGATCGTCGGCAATCACGATCCGGGCTTTTCCGACCATTGCGGTGGAAGGCTCGCCGATGAGGTCGAGCTCGGCGGGATCATCCTCCGCCACGAGGCGGTGCGCGGCGAACCGCGGCCGGAAATGTCAGGGCATTATCATCCCAAGTTCCGAGTCCATTTGCGCGGCCGCCTCGTGTCGCGCCGTTGCTTCGTGGTGTCGCCGACCAAGCTGATCCTGCCCGCATTCGGATCGCTGACCGGCGGGCTCGACGCGCATCATCCCGAAATCATCGGCAATGTCGGCCCGGATGCAGCAGCGCTGGTTCCCGTCTCGGATCGGCTGCTGCGCTTCCCGCTAGCGGCCTAATCCTCGGCCTTCACCTCGATCGCCATCGCGCCCGTGGGCGACAACAGCAGCCTTGCGATCGCCGGGCGGCGCTTTCCGAAAGTCGCGGCCTGAAGCTCGTTGCGCGCCGCGTGGCGGTCGAATTTGAAGCCCTGTTCGCCCGCCATCCGGCTCAGCCGGTCGAGATGCTCGTCGAGATTGGCCAGGCCATGCTCGGGGTCGAACCGCATCACTTCTTCAAGGTCGTTCATCGCTCGCACTCATTGTCGGACTGGCGACAAAGGACAAGCGCGGATTGCGTGTGGTCGATGCTGTTTCTACACCTTGGCCATGAAGAACCTGCTCCTGATCGCCGCCGCAATCGCGCTTATGCCGAACACCGCCTCCGCTCAGCCGATCGACGCCAAGGTCCAGGCGAGGATCGACCGAATCCTCAAGGCGACCCCGTTGATCGACGGCCACAACGACATCGCCGAGCAGCTGGCGGAGAATTACCAGAGGACGGTCGCCGGGATCGCGAGCGGCACGGACCAGTGGAAACCCAAGCCGCTGATGACCGACATGGCGCGTCTCCACCAGGGCCGGGTCGGTGGCCAATTCTGGTCGGTTTACATCGACGGGACGATCACCGGGGATGCGGCGATCCGGGAGACCCTTCTGCAGATCGACATCGTTCGGCGGATGATCGCCGCCTATCCCAAGGACCTCGAACTCGCCGCGACGGCCGACGACGTGGTGCGAATCCACAAGGCCGGGCGCGTTGCATCGATGATCGGGGTCGAGGGCGGCCGGCAGATGGGCGGGTCGCTCGCCGCGTTGCGCCAATATTACAATCTCGGCGCGCGCTACATGACCCTGACCCACAACCAGACGACCGAATGGGCCGACAGCGCCACCGACGATCCCAAATATGGCGGCCTCAGCCCCTTCGGGCTCGAGGTGGTTCACGAGATGAACCGGATCGGGATGCTGGTCGATTTGAGCCACGTGTCGGCCGACACGATGAAGGACGCGATCGCGGCGAGCCGTGCACCGGTGATCTTCTCCCACTCATCGGCTCGGGCGATCGGCGGACATCCGCGCGACGTTCCCGACGACGTCCTCCAGCTGCTGCCGGCAAACGGCGGAGTGGTGATGGTGAATTTCGTGCCCAGCTTCCTGTCGAAGGATGTGTGGGATTGGTCGGCGGCCAAGGACGCCGAGGAAGCAAGGCTGAAGGCGATTCACCGCGCCAGCACCGCTGAGGTCAAGGGTGGCGTGAACGCGTGGGTGGCTGCCCATCCCTCGCCGGTGGTGACGGCCGCTAACGTCGCCGACCATATTGAGCATATCGCCAAGGTCGCCGGATACGACCATGTCGGGATCGGCGGTGACATGGACGGGATCGACGCTACGCCCGCGGACCTCAAGGGGGTCCAGGATTATCCCAACCTTTTCGCGGAGCTGATCCGGCGCGGCTGGTCGGACGAGAATCTCGCCAAGCTCGCCGGCGGCAACGTGCTGCGAGTGCTGCGCCAAGCCGAAGCCGTCGCGGCCTCGATGAAGAACGAGCCCGCTGCTTTGTCCGACGTCGACACCGCCAAATGAGCGGACCGCCACTTCGCGCAGCGATCATTCCCGTCACCCCGCTGCAGCAGAATTGCAGCCTGCTGTGGTGCACAAAGACGATGCGCGGAGCATTCGTCGACCCGGGAGGCGACCTGCCGCGGCTCAAGGCGGCTGCTCAGCAGGCAGGCGTCACCATCGAGAAAATCCTCCTGACCCACGGCCACATCGACCATTGCGGATCAGCGGGCATCTTCGCCGAGGAACTGGGCGTTCCGATCGAGGGACCGCACGAGGAGGATCTGTTCTGGATCGCGCGGCTGCACGAGGACGGCCAGCGCTACGGAATAACGGGCCGACCCTTTACTCCCGACCGCTGGCTCGTCGACGGCGACCAGGTCGAAGTCGGCGATCTGACCTTCGACGTGCGCCACTGCCCCGGTCACACGCCCGGGCACATCGTCTTTCACCACTCCGAATCCTCGCTGGCGATCGTCGGCGACGTGATCTTCCAGGGATCGGTCGGGCGCTGGGATTTCCCGCGTGGCAATCAGGAACAGCTGATCAGGTCGATCACCGAAAAGCTATGGCCGATGGGCGACGATACGGCGTTCGTCCCGGGCCACGGGCCGATGTCGACCTTCGGGCACGAACGACGCACCAATCCCTTCGTCAGCGACGCCGCTCTAGCCGCCTAGCAGCGCCTCCGCCGCACAGAAGGTCGCCCACAATGCCAATACGACACCGGCGAGGGCGCTGCAGATCATCCCGTACGCTCGCCAGCGCCGATCCGCGTCTGCGTCCATACCGATACCGTGAGCGATCCGCGCCAGCACGAAGACGAGTGCAATGGCGGAGACGGCCCAGCGGTTGGCGCCCGACAATTCGAGCCCACCAAGCAGGATCAGGAAGAAAGGCGCGTGCTCGATGAAATTGGCCTGCGCCCGCATCCGCCGAAGCAGCGGTTCATGGCCTCCATCGCCGACGCTGACCTTGAAGTCGCGGCGGTGCGCAGCGATGCGGCTGCCGAGCCATATGTTGAGAAACACCGCCGCCGCGGCGGTCAGCAAGGTCACCGGTACGGGTGTCATCGCTTACCCTCCCCCGTCACGTCCCTTCGCACCCGATACCCGCCCTTGCAACAGCGGCTCCAATCGCTATAGGAGCGGCGGTTCGCGACGATCCGGCCGCCGCCGCGGGTCTATCCCGCTGAGAATTGGCGCAGATCGTCGCAATTTTTATTGCTATTAAAGGTGCCGCAATGGCTGTCCCTAAGAGAAAAACCTCGCCCTCCAAGCGGAACATGCGCCGCAGTCACCACGCGCTGACGCCGACGAAGTTCCAGGAGTGCCCCAACTGCGGCGAACTCAAGCTTCCGCACAATATGTGCCCGGCCTGCGGCCACTATAAAGGCCGCGAGATCAGATCGCCCGAGGCCTAAGCGTTAGCGGCCTCACCATGACCGGGGGCCCTCGTATCGCCATAGACGCAATGGGCGGCGATTGCGGCCCGGCGACGATGATTGCCGGCGCGGCCCGCGCTTCGCGGCGCGATCCGTCGCTGGAGTTCGTCATCTATGGCGATGAGAAGCTGGTCGCCGCCGAGCTCCAGCACCACGGCAGCGTCCGCTCGTCGGTCACCGTCGTCCATTCGCCCGAAGCGATCGAAGCCAGCGAAAAGCCGAGCCAGGCTATCCGCCGGGCGCGCACGACGTCGATGGGCATGGCGATCAATGCCGTGAAGGA
>Ga0268264_10002376_pt1 | contig 16599 bp, 17 predicted proteins | sample KBSSwiS32_FD_190357 | JGI IMG/M metagenome (GOLD analysis project Ga0268264, IMG submission 190357) | Switchgrass rhizosphere microbial communities from Kellogg Biological Station, Michigan, USA - KBS Switchgrass S3-2 (SPAdes) (version 2) | ecosystem: Host-associated > Plants > Roots >...
AAAATAAACACGAGTCCGATGATCAACGTAAAAATGCCACGAAGAAATTCTGCCAGCGTAAATGAAATAGCATCCTGTATCTGCGACAGATCCGAGGAAATACGGTTACTTAATTCGCCTACTCTTTTTTCCGAAAAAAAAGACATCGGCATGCTGAGGAGTTTACTGTATACGTCCCTGCGCATATCTGCCAGCGATCGTTCACCTACTTCTGTGAGCAGGTAGACCCGCATGTAAGAGAATATGGTTTGTATGGTTAGTTGAATAAAAATAAGAAGCAGCGTAGTATTCAGCGTCCAGTGAATATTTTTTAAACTGAAGCTTTTCAATGCGCTGCCCGTAGCGCTTAACACACTGCCGGCCGTACCCGGCGAAACGGCGTCAATCATTTTTCCCAAAAACAGCGGGAACAGGCTGGTGGTAAATGCAGACAATGCTATAAAAACAAGACTCAGTATAAATTTGCTGCGATAGGGCTTCAGGTATGAAAACAATACCAGGGCCTCCCGCAGGTTTTCTTTATTTATTTTTGCCTTTGGCGATTCGTGCTTTTGCTGTCCATTGATGCCTGAACTGTTTCTTCCCCGGGCCATGATAAAAAATTAAGATCGAATAGTATAATCGTAATAATAAATAGCAGATAAAGATAACATATAAAAAAGGTGGCAGCGCTGTTGCTGCCACCCCAATAATCGCAAACAAATCAACTGATCACGATTTCCTGCCTGGTCGCTTCTTTTCCCGGAACAATGGGCATGCTCACCTGCAACACACCGTCTGTATACTTTGCGGTAATATTAGCTGCATCCACACTGTCATCCAGCGTGAATGTTCTGGCAAAACCGCCACGGCTGTATTCACGCACTATCCACTCCGGACGCGGAAACCCTTCTGGCGGCGTATAGGAGACGGTTAATTCATTCCCTTTTACATCCAGGTGAAAATGTTCTTTAATGCGGCCTGGTGCAAATAGCAGCATCTCATAGCTGTTCTCTGTTTTATACACATTTACAGCAGCTCTTTGCTGCGAACGGTAAAGCGGGTGCCGTTGCCTGCTTCCGTATTGAGCGCCTTTTGCGGCACATGACTGATTGTAGTCCATGTTTCTGTTTTTAGTGAACAATAGTGTTACAAAAGAAGAGACGGATGAAAATGGGTAATATTTTAAATTCCTTTATTTTTACCTGCGTATCCTTGAACCCGCCCTTATGATGCAGCAAGGGTTTTATTTCTCCTGCCTGGTTAAGACATGATTGTAGCAATTGTATTCTTCTTCTTACTTAACCAAAAATCTATGTTATGGCATTAAATGCTTTTTTACACCTGAAAGGACAAAAACAGGGAGACATCAGAGGTTCAGTTACCCAGAAAGGACGCGAAGGCGCTATTTTGGTGATTGCAGCCAATCATGAGATCATGTCGCCGGTTAGCAACGCCGGTTCGGGGGCGGCGATAGGTAAACGTGTACACAAGCCGTTTGCAATTACTAAAGAACTGGATAAGTCATCCCCACTGCTTTACCAGGCCATGGTAAACAATGAAATAATGGCCGGCTGGAAACTTGATTTTTTTGCGCTGGCAGCAACCGGCGTTGAAAAACAGGATTACACCGTTGTTTTAACAAATGCAGTAATAACCGATATTAAATTTGTTTTACCGAATACAAAAGATCCGGATACCATGAAGCTTAATCCTTATGAAGTACTGGAGTTTACTTATCAATCAATACAATGGACCTGGATAGATGGCAGCCTCACGGCAACCGATAAATGGATGTAATTATTAATTAACCTTAAAACAGAAAAAATGGCAGACGATCCAAAAAAAAATTATCCCTTGCCCAAATTCCATTTTCTGGTAGAGTGGGGCGGCACACGTATCGGCTTTACAGAAGTTTCGGGTCTCTCGTTTGAAACGGAGGTAATTGAATACCGGGAAGGAAGCAGTCCAGTTTATAATAAGACAAAGCAACCCGGTCTTACCAAATACAGTAATATTGTTTTAAAAAGAGGTGTTTTCCTGGGCGATTTTGACCTGTATGAACTTTGGAAAAACACCGCTTTTTTCCAGGAAGGCGCAGCTAAATTCAGAAGAGATATCAGCATCCGCCTGCTCGATGAAGAACATGCCCCGGTTATTACATGGCTGTTGAGAAAAGCATGGCCATGCAAACTGAGTTATGCTGATCTAAAAGCCGATGCCAATGATATACTAATTGAAACAATGGAACTGGTACATGAAGGTTTACGTATTTTAGAAGCCAAATAATGACAACGAACAGCTATATGGTTCCGGCATTTCACTTTCGTGTGCTGTTTGCCGGTCTAGATGATCTTACAGAACAGGACAGTAGTTTTGAATCTGTTACCGGTATCCATGGCATGGTAGCTGATAAGAATACGGGCATGCCGCACCAGGATGAAAAAAACACCACGACCGTTTTTCAACCGGTTGTTTTGCGAAGGGCGGTAATGCTGCCCGGCCAGTCGGCCCTGCGCGAATGGGCGCTTACATGCCTGAACGGGAATATACAGGATCCCCCCATACGGGAAGTAAAAATAGAGGTGCTTAATGAAGAACATTCACCGGTACTCGTGGTTGTTTTGAAAAACGTGTATGTAAAAACATGGGCACTGGGAGAATTGCACGCACAAAAAAGTAATTTGCTGATGGAAGAAATAAGCTTGGGTTATCATACAATTGAAATACGCTGATTCAATGGAAACAGATTCAAAACCGTACTTTTTGTCCTTAATTTTTTTTATGAAAAAAACACTGTTCCTCTCGGGAATGATTTTTCTCCTGCTGGCTGCCTGTAAAAAAAGCAGTTCAGATAGCAATACAACTGTTACTTACCAGGTTACTGCCACCAATTCTTCGAGTATTGCAATCAGTTATAATAATGTACTGGAAAACAAGATCCCGGTAAATGCGCAGAATAGCTGGAGTTTTGACGTTATTATTTCCCAAAAGCCTTTTCACGCGTACGTGCAGGCTGTCTCCACCAGTCCTACCAGCTCGGTTGTAACTACTTGTACAGTAAACATACTGGTAAATGGTTCAGTTGTTAAAACGGCCACCAACAGCGGCAGTTTGACAGCTACAGCAGAGGCCGCATTTACCGTTCAGTAGTTTCGTCTGTAATTAACTGATTATTGAAGGGAGAATACCCGGTTTTTAAACCAGGCGTTGCCACACTTTATGCCTGTTTTAATACACTTCATTGGGTTTATCCAGCGGAGCTTTCATGTTTGCTGAAATCCGTTTTATATTTGGCAGATAAACCCTTTAACACCCTTTGTATGAACCAGCAACGTTTTAAATTTGGAGAAGGGAAAATCAGCGGCTATATATCTATTTTCCTGGGGCTGCTGTCTTTCCTTGCCATATTTTGTTTCCAGTTCCCTGAGTGGCTTACATCGCCAGAATTCCGGGAAGTATATACGGGCAAATCAATGGCCATACTCTTAACAGCTACTATTATTGCATCATTCTTTTTTGCGTTGCTTAGTTTTATCCTCAGCAAAAGAAAACACTGGGCATTGATAGGGTTGTTGATTTGTACCGTTACCATTGTAATGGGCGGGTTTAGTGTCAGGGGAAGAACGGTTGATAAAACATCCTGGCACCTGGGACTCGACTGGATGCTGCTTGATCTTTTATTGATGGCGGTTATTTTTGTGCCGGTAGAAATGGTGCTGCCAAAAAATAAGGATCAAAGTAAATTTCATGAAGAATGGCGCACAGATCTGGTTTACTTTGTAGTGAGCCACCTTTTTATCCAATTTTTTGGCGTTATTACCCAACAGCCGGCAAAGCTGTTTTTTGGTTGGATTGGATTGAGCAACCTGCACCAATGGGTGCAGCACCTGCCTTTTGTGGTTGAATTGCTGTTTGCTTTTTTTGTGACCGATTTATTTCAATACTGGGCACACCGGTTTTTTCATAGCCATCATTATTTGTGGAGATTTCATTCCGTGCATCATTCCACCAGGAACATGGACTGGCTGGCCGGGTCGCGTACTCATTTTGTAGACATCTTTGTCACCAGGTCCATGGCATTTATACCCCTGTATGTTTTTGGCTTCTCTGAAATTACCTTCAATACCTATATCGTCTTTATGGCCATTCACGCCGTACTGATACATGCCAATACACGAATTAATTTTGGCTTTTTGAAGTATATCATTGCAACCCCGCAGTACCATCACTGGCACCATTGCGAGGACCCAAAATATTACGGCAAAAATTTCGCGACAATTTTCCCTTTCATCGATAAGATTTTCGGCACTTATTATTTGCCAGGCAATCAATGGCCGGCCGGTACCGGTTTGCACGAGGCTTATTATCCCAAGGGGTACCTGAAACAAGCGATTTACCCGTTCACAAAAAGCCCTTTCGATAAAAACCTGAACATGGACGAAACCACCAGCCGATAGCGAACGGCCTCATCACAATGGTTTACCTGGGTTTATCTGGAAGAGTCCTTCTTCATCTTAGTGCTGTCTTTGTTATACGCCGTGTCTGCCAGCGAAGGATTGGTAGCGGCGCTATTATCCGGCGGATGGGTGACACTGGCCGAACTGTCGGTTTTAGAATTATTAGAACCGGCATTGTTGCCGCAAGATGCAGATACAACCGCAATAATTGCCAGAATGAAATAAACCTTTTTCATAGCTTTTTTGGGTAAAGGCTAAAAAAAACCATGCCAGCGATACCGGATCTGTTCAATGAAAGCTTTCCGGCAACATCGATCACTTGTGCGTTTATCTGAATCCTGCGACTATTTAGACAGTTCCCGCTTTTCACTGCCCAGGCAACACTGTAGCAATTTTTTCCCGGTGGTAATTTTATCCAGACAATGGGTAAAGCGTTTACCTATCCGCAAAAAAATAAACCGGCCAATGCCGGTTTAATAATATTCAGTAATAGATGATTGAGCTGCTGCCGAACTTGCAGTAAACTAGGCAAAAACAGCCGATGAATTGATAAAATTGATAAGTGATGCTGTATTTTTCAGTTTTAATTTTTTGAGGATATTGTGACGATGGACCTCTACCGTGCGCAATGAAATAAATAGCTTGGCGGCTATTTCTTTTGAGGAAGAGCCATCTTTGATCTGCGTAATGATTTCCAATTCGCGGTTGGTAATGGCATTCACGTCTGGCTGTTTTTCGTCTTCATCGCCAAGCGTCTGTTCGGAAATAATCGTTTTAATCTCGTTGCAAATGTATTTTTTGCCCTGGCTTACTTCCAGCATGGCAAAAATCATTTCTTCTTTCGAGGAGTTCTTGGTGATATAACCCCTGGCACCCATTTGCAGCATTTTTTTAACATAGAGCGGCTGCGAAAAAGAAGAAACACTGATAACCTGGGAGGAAGGATGTTGCCGCCTGATTTTCTGCGTGGCTTCCAATCCCGCAAAAACCGGGGTATTGATATCCATTAATACAATATCGGGATTTTGCCCGCCTGCAAGCCGAACGGCGTCGTCGGCATTTCCACATTCGGCTACCACCGTAAAACGCTCATCGTTGTTCAACATGTACGCCCAGGTGTCACGGTTAAGTTTGTATTCATCTGCTATCAGGACGCGGATTTTACTCATAGATTTCAGTTTGGAGGTTTATGGGATACTGTTTTTTTTTAACAAGACAAAGTAAAACTACTGAGCGTGTATAAAAAATAGAATATCACCGCTATATATAGTACTATATTTTAACTGTTTTACGTAGTTCCGGTACTACGTAATAGAAAATAACCCTTAGTGAAAATAAAAAGGAAAGTATAAGTGTTTTGATTACCGCGACTGTTATAGCCGCAATAAAAAAGAGGCTGTCTCAAAAGCATGAGACAGCCTCTTTGATTTATATTCATTACCGCAGATTCGCAGATTATACCAGCAAATCTGCGAATCTGCGGCTAATTTTTTTCCAATCTAAAGTTGATAATCATTTAGCCTGTTCCCTGGCAGATCACTTTTACGTTTGAGACAGCCTCTTTTTTATCATGTATGATTTGTCCAATACTGGTTAGAGCAGTTTATTTTCGATGGCGTACATCGTCAGGTCCGCATTTGTCTTCAGGTTCATTTTCATAAGAATCCTTGACCTGTACGTGCTCACCGTGGTTACGCTTAACATCATCTGGCTGGCGATATCGGAGACTGATTTCCCTGAGGCAATGAGTTTGAACACTTCAAATTCACGGTCTGAAAGCAATTCATGCGCCTGTTTGTCATCATTTTTATCGAGATCGGCAATCAGCTGATCGGCAATGCTGGGGGTGATATATTTTTTGCCGAGCAACACGCGGTGCACTGCTTTTATCAATTCAGCCGGGTCGGCGTCTTTATTCAGATAGCCCGAAGCCCCTGCCTTAAGTACCCGTAAAGCATATTGTTCTTCAGGATGCCCGCTTAATACAAGCACCGGCAATTTGGGATGGTCAAGTTTTATCTGCTGAAGCGCATCGAGCCCCGATCTGCCGGGCATCGAAATATCGGTGATAACAAGATCCCATTGTTCTTTAATCACTTTTTTAATGAGCATTTCGGCATCTGAACCCTCATCGATAAAGGCAGAAGGAAATTCATGCTGTAATATTTGTTTCAATCCTCGTCTTACAACAGAGTGATCGTCAGTTATTAGAATTCTCATCATAGTGTAATGGTTATTTTTGATAACCACGCAGAAACAGAAGTATGCAAATTAAAAACCGGACAAAAAAAGCAATTATTTACTGTTTAATTATTGCCAGCAAACAATTAAAGCATGTTTAAAGAAAACGGTTATCTGCCAGATAATTCAAAACAAAAATAATTCAATAAAATTAAGTAATTACTGCTAAGATGTTTCTATCAAAAATTTTAATGTGAAGAGTTGCTGCAATGAACTGTGTGCGGACTACCAACCAATTCCATAGTCTTCTCCATGATTGCTGCTGCCGCCCCATAAGCTGCCGTGTTTCCAATCTACAAAGATTGCGTTGATAGGCCCGCTGCTGCGATCTTCAAAAGTTAAGCTGTAGCCCATTTGCCTGAGCTCCTTACGCACCCATTCAGGTGTTCCGCTTTGCAACACGATGCTGCCGGGTTTGGGCTGACGGTCAGCGGTTTTTTCACCACCCAATGAAAGCCATAACTGGTTGCTGTTGATATTAGCGGCTTCGGTGGCTTCCTGTACGGTCATTCCAAATTCGACCATGTTTAAGAAAAACTGTAACAGGTTTTGATCCTGCGTATCTCCACCCTGCACACCAAAACATAAAAATGGTTTGCCGTCTTTCAACGCGAGGGTAGGGGTTAACGTTACACGTGGGCGTTTGCCGGGTGCGATTACATTAAAAGGATTGAGGGTTGAATCCAGCACAAAACTTTGCAGCCGCTGGCTCATGCCCACACCGGTATGGCCGGCAACGCAGGCCGGTAGCCACCCTCCGCTGGGTGTAACGCTTACTACCCAGCCATCCTTGTCGGCCGCCTCAACAGAAGTGGTGCCGCGCCAGAGCCGGTCGTGGTAGGCTGAGTCTGCCGAAGCATCCGCTATCGGTTCCGCGCTGTTTGGATTATTAGCAAAACCCCTTTGCCGTAAAATAGGCAGAAAGGGATTTGTTTTCCCTTCAAACGGATAAGGATCGCCGGGTGCGGCATTGGCACTGTTTTTATCGGCAGTTATTAATTTGGCCCGCTCCTTCGCATATTCTTTGCTCAATAATCCCTTTATGGGTTCTTCCGGCGGAAAGGCAGGATCTCCGTAATAAAAATCCCGGTCTGCAAAAGCCAGGTTCATAGCCTGGTAGATGGTATGAATATAACGGGTGCTGTTATAGCCCATGCTTTTCAAATCGAAATTCTCCAGTATGTTTAACGATTGCAGCAACATCGGTCCCTGCGTCCATTGCTGTAGTTTATAAACCTCAATTCCTTTGTAATTTACATGCAGGGGTTCTTCTTCTGCCGGTTTCCATTTTGCCAAATCGTCCATCGTAATCAATCCACCCTGTTCCTGGCAGCCGCGCACAAACTCTTTGGCAATATCGCCTTTGTAAAACCGGTCAAATGCTGCATAAATGGCCGCTTTTCGCGATTTTTTTTGTTTTAGCGCTTCCTGTTCGGCGCTTATCATTTTTGTCAGTGTTTCCAGCAGATCTTTTTGCACAAAAATTTCTCCGGCTTCAGGCGCTTCTCTTTGTTCGCCCGAATGGGGCAGAAAGACTGCCGCGCTATAAGGCCATTGGCGAATCATTTTTTTTCCGCGTTCCATACTATTGGCCGTTTGTGCTTCAATGGGATAACCTGCGGCAAGCTGCATGGCCGGCGCCAATACTTCCTTTAAACTCATGGTTCCATATTCTGCCAGCATATAGCAGATACCGCCCGGTGTGCCGGGTGTTACCGCCGACAATGGGCCGTACTCGGGCGGAAAGTTCATCCCCTTGTTTTTAAAGAACCCAACAGTTGCTCCTGTAGGCGCAAATCCCAATGCGTTGATAGCAATAACTTTTTTGGTAATGGGATTATAGATCAGTGCCTGTGTCTCGCCACCCCAGCTTAAAACATCCCACATGGTGCAGGTGGCTGCTATCATAGCGCAGGCAGCGTCTACCGCGTTACCGCCTTTCTGAAAGATCATGGCACCGGCTTCTGCAGCCAGGGGCTTACCAGTCACCGCCATCCAGTTTTTTCCATGAAGCGGTGGCTTCTGTGTCTGCTGTGCAGTTGCAAATAGAATTAATGTAAACAGTAATAGCAAAAGGGAAAACTGTCTCATACATGTTGTTTTGGAGATATTAAAGATACAGATTGTGTACGCTTTTCGCTGAGGCCATACAGTGATGAAAAAAGATTAATGTTAATTTTACCGGGTACCGGCAAAATAGTAGACTATGGCGATTGTCAACAAGACCGAAGTATGGCTGCGCGGCCCACTGCCCGGCATAGTTCCGGCGCTTCAGCCCGTAGCGCACGCATTGTTGCAGGCAAATGAGGAAGTAATTGCATTAATGGAAGGTTTTCCACTGCAACTGTTATGGGAAAAACCTGCGGGGCTTGCTTCTGTGGGCTTTCACCTGCAACACATGAAAGGCGTAATAGATCGGTTGTTTACCTATGCCCAAGGAACCATGCTATCTACCGATCAATTGAATTACCTGTCTGCAGAAGGAAGAGACACAGGACAAACGGTTGATTTTATTGTAAAGGAATTTAATGAGCAGATCAGCCGTGCTATCGCGCAATTATCCCAAACAACCGCACCGGATTTATTTGCGACCAGGGGTGTAGGCAGGCAACAGATTCCCTCTACAGTAATCGGGTTATTGGTACATGCAGCAGAACATACCATGCGGCATCTTGGCCAGTTGCTGGTGACCGTTAAAATACAAACGGCACATACGCGCTGACTCAGGCTGGCGCTACAGCAATCTTAGCAGGACTGAGGTAAGTAATGACGACTTTTATTTTATCACCTTCTCTTAAATCTGCGGGGAAGGGTTTGTCTGCCTGGTCTTTTAAGGGAATTTTCGCCTGCAGCTTATCGCCGATAAGATTCAGGTAAATGCCATGAGCTGTTATTTTATATACAGCGGCATTGAGCGTTGTTTTGTTCCTGAAATGTTTTTCAGCCGCCAGGTATTGCGGTATAAAATGCGGCTGCAGCAGTGAGGCCGTCAATTTTTCGGGTTTATCAAGATTATTCAGCCTGAATAAAACAGGTTCATTCAGCTTGTTTGCATCGGGAGGCAATTCCCATACCGACAAAATAAGCGGGAAAAATAAGTAGCTGCCTGCCTCCTTTACAAAATATTTGTTTTCTGCTAATTTAAGATAGCCGGTAAATTGATTGCGCGCCCGGGCGCGGTTAACAAGATTGCCCATTGTATTGTTGAACCGGTAACGGATGTTTTCAGCTACCATCTTGTCTCCGCGTGCAGAACGTTCGAGCGAAAAATAGACTTCATCACCCTCGTGAAAGGAATGTATTTTCCTAACCAGTTTTTCTTCTTTTAATTTTAACTGCCTGGCTTCGTCCACTTTCCCGTTGACAGATTTCTTTTTACCATTTTTTAGGTATTCGATGGTCACATAGTGTTTGTCCCGGTGCACAAAACTTATTTTCCCTTCCAGGATAGTTTCATCCATAACATGTTTTTGATGCCAGTAAAAATATCATTTCAAAGCCGTAGTAAGGTTTTGTCTTGGTCCGTCCCTATGCCGGGCTGTATCTTATTGCGCAAAAGTTTCGTAATAAGACCTCGCATTAATCCCTTCCTTTCTCAAAGCTTCAATTTTGCCAAGGTATAATTCACGGTAATGGCTGGCACTGCTGATATCATTAATTTGCCTGAACAAAAGCATGGCAGTAAAATAATAATCAAGCAATGGCTGCCAGTGTGGAGCTTGTTTTTTGAGCAATAGTTCCGATTCGTGGTAAACAGCTTCTGCTTTTTCTGTTTGGTTTAATTGCAGGAGTTGATACAGCATCAGGTTATTAATGACAATTGTTTGCAGGTTATTTTCCTGCTGTTGCCAGTAAGTGCGTGCAGCACTTGCATAATAGATAGCTGAATCCGGCTTGTTTTCAAATTCGAAAATCCTTGCGAGATCAAATTGCGATGATGCAATCCCCGCACCCGTATTTTTGCTGCGGTATAAACTAATGGCTGCCCTTATTTCTGTTTTTGCTGCTGATGTTTTATTCAGCCTTACCAGCAAATGTCCTTTGTATTTCCTGTTAAAAGCCATATTCAGCGTATCTCCGAGTGCCTCGAATAATGTAATGGCTTTATCAATGTTTTGCAGAGATTTCCGGTAATCATGCTGTTGCTCATCCTGCCTTTGGCCATTGTCCTGCACTGCGATGGCTATTTTTTGCAATGCAATACGGTCTTCTTCGGTAGCAGTGTGCAGGTGTATCTTGTTGAGCAGCAGATCGGCCTGCTTGTCATCTGCAATATCCGCGTAGTTCTGTGCATCCGCGCGCAAACAGATCATTAGCAGCAATAACAACAAAAATCGGTTCATTTTTAAATCTTTAAGCGCTGATCCCGGGTAGTATCATGCTGTTTTACCTGGATAGATCTCCAGTGCTTTTTCAAGACAGTCCATCGCCCCGTTAATGGCATCTGTATTCAATACATATGCAAGGCGCACTTCCTGCCTGCCGAGGCCCGGGGTACTGTAAAAACCGGTCGCGGGCGCCAGCATTACCGTATTCCCTTTATAAGAAAAAGATTCCAGCAGCCATTGGCAAAAAATATCCGCATCGTCGATCGGTAGTTTGGCGATTGCATAAAATGCGCCGCCGGGGTTAGGGCAGAATACACCGGGCATGGCATTTAACCTTTTTACGATGGTATCCCTTCTTTTTTTATACTCAGCCTTGGTGGTATCAAAATAATCAGAAGGCAGATCAACCGCTGCTTCTCCCAATATTTGTGCAAAGGAGGGAGGACTTAATCTTGCCTGTGCAAATTTCATTGCCGCATCCAGCACCTGTTGGTTCCTGGTAACAAAGGCGCCGATACGTCCGCCGCAGGCACTGTAACGCTTGCTGATGGTATCCATTAAAATCACATTATCGTCAATACCTGTTAAATGCATCGCGCTGGTATGTTCGCCACTGTAGCAAAATTCGCGGTAAGCTTCATCGGCGAACAGGTACAGGTTGTGTTGTTGCACAATTTCTTTTAATGTTTCCATTTCTGCCCTGCTGTACAGGTAGCCGGTAGGATTGTTCGGGTTGCAGAGCACAATCGCTTTGGTGCGGGAAGTAACCACTTTTTCAAAATCTGTTATTGGAGGCAATGCAAAACCGGTTTCGATAGAAGATGTAATGGGTACTACCGTTACGCCTGCTTCTACGGCAAAACCATTGTAATTGGCATAAAAGGGCTCGGGAATAATCACCTCATCGCCTGCATCCAGGCAGGCCATCATGCCAAAAATAATGGCTTCACTGCCGCCCGTTGTAACGATGATCTGCTGGTGATTAACGGTAATGCCCACACGCTGATAATATTCCACGAGTTTTTTGCGATAGCTTTCGTTACCCGCGCTATGGCTGTATTCCAGCACTTTAAAATCGGCTTCTTTTACAGCATCTAAAATCTGCGGCGGCGTTTCAATATCAGGCTGGCCTATATTAAGATGGTAAACATGGATGCCTTTTTTTTTAGCGGTTTCCGCATACGGAACCAGCTTGCGTATGGGCGATGGCGGCATCTGCTGGCCGCGCTGACTAATAGATAACATGCGGCAAAAATAAGCAGGAGGGATAATAATAAAGCCACCCGTTTGACAGGTGGCTTATATTTCTTGCATGTTGCAATATATAATGTTTATTATTCCATTGTGTCACTACCAGTGGCGGGTTCCGTTGCAGGCATATCCATGGCAGGCATTTCAGGAGCAGGCGATGAGGGCGCCGCTGCCGGCGCTGCTTTTTTCTTTGGCGCGGCTTTCTTTTTCGGGGCTGCTTTTTTAGCGGCCTTTTTTACAGCTACTTTTTTCTTCGGCGCTGCTTTCTTTTTCGGCGCCGCTTTCTTAGCTGCTTTCTTTAATGGTGATTTCTTCTTTGGGGCTGCTTTCTTTTTAGCGGCCTTTTTAAAAGGAGATTTTTTCTTCGGCGCCGCTTTTTTAGCTACTTTTTTGGGAGCTGCTTTCTTTTTTGGTGCAGGCTTTTTAGCTTTTTTCTTGCTGGCCATATTGCTTTTGAATTTTTTAGGTTAGAAATGACATTCTAAATTTAGTAAAGCTGATTGAATTAGCAACAAAATTTAGTCATGTATTTAATAAAAATTATAATATGGTACCGGCAGATTGCAAAAACATTTTTTAGAATTGCGCTGCTGAATCAAAAATCGGGTAAGGAGCAGCTTTAGTAACCGGCCCGGCTGCCGGTTCTCATTTTTAAAGACTGCTTTTTTATTCCCCCAAAATGGTTACCTTTGCGCCCCAAAAGCAGCCTTGACAACCCTGCTCTGAAATGCCCGTTGTAGCGGTAACCGCCGGGCTGCTGAAGGCAACGGTACGATGCTGTTTATAAAAGTTAAACGTTTTAATATACAATAATGGCAGATTTAAAATTTCAAAGAAACTTTGGTATTGCGGCGCACATCGATGCCGGTAAAACTACAACTACTGAACGTATCCTCCGTTACACAGGTATGATTCACCGGATTGGTGAGGTGCATGATGGTGCTGCTACCACCGACTGGATGGAGCAGGAAAAGGAGCGCGGTATTACCATTACTTCGGCTGCTGTTAGCTGCCAATGGAACTTTCCTACCAATAAAGGGAAGGAGTACGCAGATACAAAAAAATACTCATTTAACATCATCGATACCCCCGGTCACGTTGACTTTACCGTAGAGGTAGAGCGTTCCATGCGGGTGCTGGATGGCTTGATTGCCCTGTTCTCTGCCGTTGACGGCGTTGAACCGCAGTCAGAAACCGTTTGGCGCCAGGCCAATCGCTATGGTGTTCCCCGTATCGGCTTCGTTAATAAAATGGACCGTGCAGGTGCCGACTTCCTGATGGTGGTAAAGCAGGTGAAAGAAATGCTGGGCTCCAAAGCCGTTCCCCTGCAATTACCAATCGGTGCAGAAGATGATTTTAAAGGTGTGGTGGATTTGATCAAAATGAAGGGTATCATCTGGCACATGGAAACCGAAGGCATGACTTTCGATGAAATTGAAGTACCTGCCGATATGTTGGAAGAAGCGAAAGAATGGAGAGCACAACTGGTAGAAGCGGTAGCCGAATACGATGATCATTTGATGGAAAAATTCTTTGATGATCCCAACAGCATTACCGAAGACGAAATGCATGAAGCCATCCGCAAGGCAACGGTTGATCTGAGCATTGTGCCCATGATGTGTGGTTCTTCCTTTAAGAACAAAGGTGTACAAACTGCCCTCGACGCGGTTTGCCGTTACCTGCCTTCACCGATTGACATTCCCGATACTGTGGGTACCAACCCTGATAGCGGTGAACCCGAAACCCGTAAAGCAGATCCAAAAGCACCGTTTGCAGCATTGGCCTTTAAAATAATGACAGACCCGTTTGTGGGTCGCCTGGCGTTCTTCCGCTGTTATTCCGGTCACCTTGATGCAGGTTCCTACGTGCTGAACGTAAGAAGTGGTAAAAAAGAACGTATTAGCCGTATCATGAAGATGTTCGCCAACAAACAGAACCCGATCGATTTTATTGAAGCAGGTGATATTGGCGCGGCAGTTGGGTTTAAAGAAATCAAAACAGGGGACACTTTGTGTGATGAAAATCACCCCATCGCCCTCGAAAATATGTTTATTCCCGAGCCGGTAATTGCCATTGCAGTAGAACCCAAGGCACAGGCCGACGTTGACAGGATGGGTATGGCGATTGCCAAACTGGTGGAAGAAGATCCTACGCTCCGCGTGAACACAGACGAAGAAACCGGCCAGACCATTTTGCGTGGTATGGGTGAGCTGCACCTGGAAATTATCGTTGACCGTATGCGCAGAGAATTTAAAGTTGAAGTAAACCAGGGTGCGCCACAGGTGGCTTACAAAGAAGCTTTCCAGGCTACCATTGAGCACCGTGAAACATTGAAGAAACAAACCGGTGGCCGGGGTAAGTTTGCTGATATCGTTTTTGAATTTGGTCCTGCCGATAAAGAATGGCTGGCCGAAAACCCGGGCAAACACTACCAATTTATCAATGATATCTTTGGAGGTTCTATTCCCCGTGAATTTGTACCTGCTATTCAGAAAGGTTTTGAGCAATCTATGGGAACGGGCGTGTTGGCCAACTACCCTGTAGACAATATGAAAGTGCGCATTTTTGATGGCAGTTTCCACCAGGTGGATTCTGATTCCATGAGCTTTGAACTTTGCGCCAAGGCAGGCTTCCGTGAGGCGGCCAGGAAGGCGAAGCCCGTATTGCTGGAACCCATCATGAAAGTGGAAGTGGTAACGCCGGATCAATACATGGGTGATGTAACAGGCGATCTTAACCGCCGCCGTGGTATGCTGGAAGGTATGGACAGCCGCAACAACGCACAGGTTATTAAAGCCAAAGTGCCGTTGAGCGAAATGTTTGGCTATGTAACGCAATTGCGTTCCATGTCATCCGGTCGCGCCTCTTCTACCATGGAATTCTCTCACTACACACCCGCACCCAATGGCATTGCCGAAGAGGTAATTGCTAAAGTGAAGGGGAAGGTGAATGCATAATAAATCGTTTGATAGTAAATAAAAAGCGCCCTGCATATCGCGGGGCGCTTTTGTATTATTGATATTAAATTAAACATTATACCGGCACTGCAAAAATTGTTAATTGAATAAATGCTAACTTGGTTGATATTATTTATGATCAGACTTTTTTTGAGGGCATCTTAAACCTGCGGCTATTTTGTATTTCAAATCCAAAAATGAATAGTATGAAAAACATCGCTGGTAAAATAACAATGTTTTTTGCATTGTTGCTAACCCTCTCTTTTGTTGCTTCTGCACAGATAGAGGTAAGAATACGCCCTATTGCACCGGTTGAAAGAAGAGCGATTGCCCCTTCGCGGCAGCATGTCTGGATTGAAGGCGGTTGGGTGTACCGTGGTAACGGTTACGTTTATACACCGGGTTACTGGGTGGTGCCAAGGCCCGGAATGGTATGGGTGCCAGGCAGGTGGCGGCGCAGCCACCGGGGCTGGATTTGGGTACCCGGCCAGTGGAGAAGAAGATTTTAATGCTGACTGAAGATTATAGTAAAGCCCCCAATGCGGGGCTTTTTGCATATAAGTGCAGTATCGCTATCCTGCCCATAAGCCTGCCCGCTTATCCAATACTTGTTCTTCTTTGTTGTCAAAAACATAAAATCAGTTATTTTACACGCTTAAATAAGTTTTCTATGAGATATAGAATCTGTCTAACAACAGTGTTGTATAGTATTTTCTTATTACCGGCTGTTCAGGCCCAGGACATCAAGTGGGCCATCGACGGCAGCAGTTATTACCGCGCAGAGGGAGGCGATATCGTAAAATATACGCTGCCCGGCAACAATAAATCAACCCTTATATCAAAAGATAAACTTATTCCACCAGGACAATCCAGGAATATAAATGTCCGGAATTTCATTTTTTCGGGTGATGAACAACAGGTACTCATTTATACGAATACAAAAAAAGTTTGGCGGTTGGACACACGCGGCGATTACTGGCTATACAAAATTACTGATGGAAGCCTCCGCCAACTGGGCAAATCTTTGCCGGCTTCTTCCCTGATGTTTGCCAAATTTTCTCCCGATGGCAGCAAGGTTGCGTATGTGAGTAAATACAATTTGTATGTGGAAGATATTAGCACTGGAAATATAAAACAGCTGACAACCGATGGAACCCGGCAGCTGATCAACGGTACATTCGACTGGGCCTATGAAGAAGAATTTTTTTGCCGCGATGGTTTCCGGTGGAGCCCCGACAGCAAACAAATTGCCTATTGGCAGATCGACGCAAAAAATACAAAGGATTATGAAATGCTCAACACAACAGATTCCATTTACCCCAGGGTGGTTCCCGTGGAATACCCTGTGGCAGGCGAAGCGCCGTCTCCCTATAAAATTGGGGT
>Ga0268264_10002383_pt1 | contig 16569 bp, 13 predicted proteins | sample KBSSwiS32_FD_190357 | JGI IMG/M metagenome (GOLD analysis project Ga0268264, IMG submission 190357) | Switchgrass rhizosphere microbial communities from Kellogg Biological Station, Michigan, USA - KBS Switchgrass S3-2 (SPAdes) (version 2) | ecosystem: Host-associated > Plants > Roots >...
AGTCAGCTCCGCTGTTCCCGGGTCTTCGGCCGCGGAGAAGGGGGTATCGCTGAGCCGCGGTGCGGCCGCGGGCTGGGTGCCGACATCGGTATCCAGGAGTGTGCCTCGGGCAGCGAGGTGCGGATCGGCGAGGGCCTCGTCGAGGCCGAGTACCGGGGTCACGCAGGCGTCGAGCGGTTCGAAGATCGCCGCCCATTCGTCGCGAGAGCGTGTCGCGAAGGCGCGCGCGAGAATCTCTTTCGCCTCGGGCCATCGAGCACGGTCCCACTGGTCGGGGAGGTTGTCCGGGGACAGCTCAAGGCCCTGCAGGAGGCGCGCCCAGAACTGCGGTTCGATGCTGCCCACTGCCATGTACTCGGCGTCGGCGGTGGCATAGACCTCGTAGAACGGGGCACCTGTGTCAAGCTCGTTCCCACCGGGTGCAGCCGGCCAACGGCCCTGGCTGAGGCGACTCCAGATGCCGGTCATCAGTAGGCTCACGCCGTCGACCATCGCGGCGTCGATGACCTGCCCACGGCCTGTGTCGTGCCGGGCGTGCAACGCAGCCAGGACTCCGAACGCGAGAAGCATGCCCCCTCCGCCGTAGTCGGCGACCAGGTTGAGCGGCGGAACCGGAGCCTGGCCTACCCGAGAAAAGGAGCGCAATGCACCCGTCGAGGAGAGATAGTTGATGTCGTGACCGGCCTGCTGCGCGCGTGGGCCGTCCTGTCCCCAACCCGTCATGCGGCCGTAGACCAGTCGGGGGTTCGCGGCGAGGCAGACCTCCGGCCCGAGGTCGAGGCGCTCCATCACCCCGGGGCGGAAGCCCTCGATGAGCACGTCGGCGCGCCGGATGATCGCCAGTGCCTCGGCGCGGGCGGCTTCGTCCTTGAGGTCGAGGTGAAGCATCGGTCGGCCCCGGACCAGCGCGCCGCCGTCCACCGCTGGTCGGGGGCGATCGATGCGCAAGACGTCAGCGCCACCGTCGGCCAGGAGCATGGCGGCGAACGGGCCGGGGCCGAGTCCCGCGAACTCGACGACCCTGACGCCCTGTAGCGGACCTGGCATGGATACCTCCTCAGTCTCGTCCGCAGGTCAGAGCTGGATGGACTTGATCTCGCGGAACTCGCTCAGGCCGAATCGCCCGCCCTCGCGACCGACGCCAGAGGCCTTGTATCCACCAAAAGGCGCGTCCGGATTGTGAGCGGCACCGTTCACGTCGATCTGGCCAGTCCGCACCTGTCTCGCGAAGGCAAGGCCACGCGCCCGGTCCGCGGCCCAAACCGCGCCGTGCAGGCCGTAGCGGGAGTTGTTCGCGATCTCCAGCGCGTGGCCGTCGCCGCGGTGAGGGATGACCGCGAGTACCGGACCGAAGATCTCCTCCTGTGCCAGCATCGAGTCGGGATCGACCCCGCCTAAGACAGTCGGGCTGACGAAGTAGCCTCTCTCCCGGCCGTCAGGCGCCTCGACACCACCCGCCACCAACCGAGCTCCGTCTTCGAGGGCTGCGCGAATGAAGCCGCGGACCCGCTCACGTTGCGCATCGGAGACGACCGGGCCGAGGCGGGTGGTGGGGTCGAGTGGGTCTCCCGGCACGAAACGCGAGGCGTACGCCGAGGCAAGGGCGAGAGCCTCCTCGTGCCGTTCGGCCGGGACAAGCATCCTCGTCCAGGCGGTGCAGGTCTGACCGCTGTTGAGGAAGGCGTTGGCCACGCCGACCTTGACCGCCGTGTCCAGGTCGGCGTCGTCTAGGACGACGTTGGCGGACTTGCCGCCGAGCTCCAGGGATACGCGTTTGATCGTCTGGGCGGCGGTAGCGGCGATTCGCGCGCCCGCTGCGGTCGAACCGGTGAAGGACACGACGTCGACCTCGGGATGGGCGACGAGAGCGTGCCCGACCCCAGGGCCGGTCCCGTGGACGACGGTCACAACGCCGTCCGGGAACCCCGCGACCTGCAGCGCCTCGACGAGGACTCCGCACACCAACGGTGCCACCTCGCTGGGCTTGACGACCACGGTGCAGCCGGCCGCGAGCGCCGGGGCGAGCTTGGCCATGATCTGGTGCAGCGGGTAGTTCCAGGGCGTGATCGCCGCGACGACGCCGGCGGCCTCGCGCACCACCAGCGAATTGCCGATCCGCTCCTCGCTCTGCTCCGCCTCGACGGCCGCGACGACGCCGTCGATGTCGGACAGCGGCAGCACCGCCTGGATCCGCGAGGCCATCCGGATCGGCGTCCCCACGTCTCGGCAGATCGTCCTGGCGATCTCGTCGACTCGACCGGCCAGCGTGTCGCGCAGGGCTCGCAGCAGCGCCGTGCGCCCCCGAAGCGGGGTGGCCGCCCACCCCGGGAACGCCGACCGAGCCGCCCGGACGGCCCGATCGGCGTCGCCCGCAGTGCCGACCGGGACCCGGCCCAGGATCTCCTCCGTCGCCGGGTCGACGACGTCGAGGTACTCCACGAGCTCAGTCGTGCTCATGGACGATCACCCCTCGGATCGTGCGGCCCTCGACGAGGTCGTCGTAGCCCTCGTTGACCTCGTCCAGGCGGTATCGACGGGTGATGAGCTCATCGAGCTTGAGATCACCGACCCGGTAGAGGTCCAGCAGTCGGGGAATGTCCGCGGTGGGGTTGCAGTCGCCGAAAAGGCTGCCCTTCACGGTCTTCTTCCACAGCGTCGCGATGGTGCCCGGCAACGAGATCGTGCGGTCGGCGAGGCCGCCCATCGCCGTGAGCACGACGACGCCGGCCTTCCCGACCGCGTCGAACGCCTGCGAGACCGTCTCGGCGGCGGCGTGGTCGGTGGTGACGATCGCCTTGTCGGCACCGACCCCGCGGGTGAGGTCCAGCGCGACCCGGTGGGCCTCCTCCGCGGTCGCGCAGGCATGCGTAGCTCCCAGCCCGAGCGCGGTCTCGCGCTTGAACGGGACGGGATCGACCGCGATGACCGAGCGCCCACCCGCGTACCGGGCACCCTGGACGGCGTTGATCCCGATGCCACCCACCCCGTAGACGACGACCACGTCCCCGGGCCGCACGTCGGCGGCGTTCGTCGCCGACCCCCACCCGGTCGGCACACCGCAGCCCACGAGTGCGGACACGTCAAGCGGGAGGTCGTCGTCGATCCGCACCGCGGAGTTCTGGTGGATGACACCGTACTGGCTGAAGGTTCCCAGCAGGCACATGGCGCCGTAGCGACCGCGGGCACCGGACAGCGGCCACCGCTCTCCCGGGAGGAATCCGCGCATGGTGTTCGCACCCCAGTCGCAGATGGCCTGCTGCCCAGTCGCACACCAGCGGCAGGTGCCGCAGTTCGGGATGAAGGAGCAGACTACGTGGTCGCCGGGCCGGACGCGAGTCACACCCGGACCGACGTCCTCGATCACCCCGGCGCCCTCGTGGCCGAGGACCATGGGCAGCCAGCCCTGGATCTGGCCGGTCATCACGTGCTGGTCTGAGCGGCAGAGCCCGGCGTGGGTGTAGCGGATCAGCACCTCGCCCTCGCCGGGCGCGGCGAGCTCGAGTTCCTCGATCTCGAGGGGTTTCCCCGGCTCGCGCAGGACCGCGGCTCGCGTCTTCATCGCCGTCCTGCCGGCCGGTGGTCGACGAACAGGTCCAGCTCCGGCTCGGGCCCGCCGCCGTAACGGGCGAGGTCCGAGATCCCGACCTCCGCGAGCACCTCGACGTCGAGGAACGTCGTCCCGGTCCGATCCGGTGGGAGGTCCAGCACGGCCACTGCGGCGTCGGCCATGATCTGCGGATCCCGGGACCGGGCGACCATCGCCTCCCCGCCGAGCAGGTTCGCCACCGCCGCAGTGGCGATGGTCGTCTCCGGCCAGAGGCAGTTCGCCGCGATCCCGTCCGCTGCGAACTCGGCCGCCCAGCCCAGTGTCAGGATCGTCATGCCGAACTTCGACAGCGCATAAGCCGGGAACCGGCCGATCCACTGTGGCCCGAGGTTGAGCGGCGGGGACAGGGTGAGGATTCGCGGACGAGCAGACCTGCGCAGGTACGGCAGCGCCGACCGGGTCAGCAGGAACGTGCCCCGCGAGTTGATCTGCTGCATGAGGTCATAGCGCTTGACCGGCAGTTCGGCCGTCCCGGACAGGTTCAGCGCAGAGGCGTTGTTGACCACCATGTCGATCCCGCCGAACCGCGCGACGGCCTGGGCCACGGCCCGCTCGACGTCCGCCTCGACCCGGACGTCGCCCACCACGGCCAGCGCCCGACCCCCGGCCTCCTCGATCTCCGCGACGGCCGTGTGCACCGTGCCCGGCAGCCGCGGGTCCGGACGGTCCGTCTTGGCCAGGAGCACGACGTTCGCCCCTCGCCTGCCCGCGGCGACGGCGATGGCGAGGCCGATCCCACGGCTGCCGCCGGACATCAGGATCGTGCGCCCGGTCAGGCCGTCAGCCACGAGAGGTCCTCGCGGTCACCGACGCGGTGCGGGTGTCCCGGTCCGCGGTCGCGGCGATCTCGGTGAGCAGCGCCGTCCCGCATGAGGGGCAGAGCAGCTGCCGGAACTGCACCTCCTCGTCCACCACCGGCGGGTCGGCGGCCCGCACGTGCGGCCCGGCGAGGGAGACCTCCCCGACCCGGATCAGGGCGCGGTGCAGGTGCGGCTCCCCCGCCGCGGCGAGCACCCCGCCGCAGTGCGAGCAGACCTGCCCGCCGTCCTCGGCGAAGGCGATGTTGTCGTCGACCCGGTTCACCGCGGGCTCCTCTCGGATCGGGGCGTCGCCGACGCGAGCCGGTCGGCGCGGAGCGTGCGGCGGCGTTCGTCGGTGCCGTCGTCGTCGACCGTTCCGCTACCGGGCCAGGTGACGACGCCGTAGACGTCCGCCGCCGCGCCCGCGGTCACCTTCCCCGCGCGCAGGTCCGCCGCCACCGCGGCCGGATCGCGCAGCAGCGGGTCGCCGTAGCCACCGCCGCCCTGCCAGGCCATGTAGTAGACGTCCTCCTCCCCCAGCACGGTCTCCAGGTGCGGGGGCATCACCTCGCGCTGCCCGACGATCTCGTCCAGCGAGGTCGCGATGTGGCCCGCCGCCAGCTTCGCCCGCACGTCCGCACCCCGGATCGCCAGGTCCAGCTGAGTGTTCGCGGGGTAGCCGCCGGAGATGCCCGACGACTGGGGGATCGCCTTGCCGCCGCCGGAGACCACGAGGTGCACGGCGGGCGCCGCGCTGCGGTGCAGCACGAAGCAGGACGACCCGCCCACCCCGCCGCGGAAGCGGCCGGGCCCTCCGGAGTCCGGCTCCTCCCGTCGCCAGAGGTAGAGCATCGGGTAGCTGAACTCGGTCATCTCGACGTCCGGGATGCGCCCCATCGGCGCCCCCGCCATGCCGCCGGTGTCCACGCCGTCGAGATCGGAGCGGGCGCCGAAGCCGCCTGCCATGGCGTCCCCGACCATGCTGACGAACGGGGCGCCGCGCTGGTCCAGCCCGGCGAGCAGGGCGAGGTCCCAGGACCCGAGGCAGACCCCGGTCACGTTCGGCCTGCTGTCCTCATGGGTGTCGAGCATGCCGCCGAGGCATTCCTGGACGACGTTGAGCGTGGCCCACGCGGAGGCGACCGAGCCCTTGCTGATCCCGGCCGGGAAGGTGCAGTCGTTGATCGTGCCGGGCTCGCTGGTGATCTCGATGCAGCGGAACACCCCGGCGGGGGCCCACGGCACGTCGCCGCACAGGGCGGTGAGGACCGCGGGTGTGATCCCCCCGCGCACGCCCGCGTGCGTGCAGTTGATCAGCCCGTCCGCCTGCGGGTCGGTGCCGGTGAAGTCGAAGTGCAGGCCCTCGCCCTGCTTCCGCAGCGTGCAGACGATCCGGTAGAGCGTCTCGTCGCCCTCCCGGGCCGAGTCCTGGTAGGCCACCGCCGACCACTCGCCGTCCGGGATGGCGGCGAGCTTGGCGCGTACCCGTTGCTCGGCGTTGTCCAGGATCCGGCGCATGACCGCCTTGACGGTGCTCGCCCCGTAGCGGTCGACGAGCTCGTTGAGCCGCTCCTGCGCCATGTGGTTGGCGCCGATCTTGGCGCGCAGGTCGAGGCCCACGAGGGCGGGCATCCGGCTGCGCCGCAGCCAGACGTCCTCGATGTCGCTGCGCAGCACGCCGCCCTCGACGATCTTGACCGGCGGGGTGGGCAGGGACTCCCAGAAGACGTCCGTCGACTTCACCGACCAGCTGCCCGGCGAGACCCCGCCCAGGTCGATCTGGTGGGCGACGGCGCCGGTCCAGGCGAAGAGCTCGTCCCCGACGAAGAGCGGGGCGAACAGCGCGGTGTCGTTCTGGTGCAGCCCACCGCCGACCCAGGGGTCGTTGCACAGGAACATGTCGCCGGGCTTGATGCCGGGGTTGGCGGCGCGGTGCTCGAGCGTCCACTTCACGGCCATGTCGATCGCGGCGCACAGCGCGGTGTTGTAGAGGCCGATCTCGACCTCATCGCCGATCTCGTCCATGATCGCGAAGTTGAAGTCGTTGCAGTCGGTGACGATGACCGACCCCGACATCCGTTTGATGGCCTCGCCCATCTCGTGGGTGATGGACTCCAGGCGGTGCCGGACGACCTCGTAGGTCAGCGGGTCCACGGCCGCGACCTCGGCGGCGTCGACGGTGTGCAGCCGGACGTGCTCGCCCGCGATCTCGCGCAGCTGTGCGGCGGGGGTGGGCCGGTAGGAGAACTTCTCCGACCCGGGAACCGGGGTGACGGGCATGGTCAGGCCTTCCCGTGGGTGAGGACGATGTTGCCGAGGTGGCCGACGGCGGCGTCGGTGCCCTCGGGCACCGCGAGGGTCGTGGTGTCGGCCTCGACGACGGCCGGGCCCGCGAAGCTCTGCCCCGCCCGCAGGTCGCTGTAGTGGTAGACGTCCACGTCCTGCCAACCCTGCTCGTGGGCGAGGAACGCCCGCCGCTTTCCGTACGGGCGTGGGCTACCGCTGCCGACCGCAGCTTCCGGCAGGTCGGAGCGCACCGGGAGGGTCCCGGTGGCGTAGGCGCGGTAGGTGATCAGCTGGTGGCCTGCCGCGCGGAACCCCGCCTCCGAGCCGTAGAGCTTCGAGTAGAGGGCGTCGAAGGTGTCCGCCACGCCGCTCACCACGGCGTCGTCGATCGGGCCCTGCGGGACCGGGGTCGCGACCTCGGAGAGCTGCATGCTGTACCGGACGTCGACCTCGCGGGTGATCTCCACAGTGGAGAAGGGCAGCCGCTGTGAGTCCATCCGCTCCCGCAGCTCGCGCTCGAGGCCGTCGAAGGCCCGCTGGACCGACTCGGCGGGCACCGGCAGGTTCGCCGGGTCCGACACCTCCCCCGCCAACACGACGTCGCTGCTCGCGAGCCCGTAAGCGGAGAAGGTGGCCGCGGTAGCCCCGAGCGGCACGACGACTGCCTTCGCCCCCAGGTCGCGGGAGTAGTTGACGCAGTGCACCGGACCGGCGCCGCCGAAGGAGTAGACGACGAAGTCGCGGGGGTCGTAGCCGGCGTTCACCACGACGTTGCGCACCAGGTCGGCGGCCTGGGCATTCTGGATCGCGTAGATCGCCGCGGCGGCGTCCTCGACGTCGAGGCCTAGGGGCTCACCGATCCGCTCCCTGATCGCCTTCTCGGCGAGCCCCCGGTCCAGCTTGCGACGGCCGCCGAGGAAGTTGTCCGGGTTGACGATTCCGAGCACCAGGTCCGCATCTGTCACGGTGGGCTCGACCCCGCCTGCGCCGTAGCAGGCCGGGCCCGGCCGGGCGCCGGCGCTTCGCGGCCCGACGCGCAGGTTGCCACCCGCGTCCAGCCAGGCGATCGCCCCGCCGCCACTGCCGATGGTGCTGACCTTCACGGTCGGCGTGCTGATCGTGTACTGATTGAGGATCGTGGTCGTGGATTTGACCGGTTCGCCGTCGACCACCATTCCGACCAGGAACGTGGTCCCGCCTATGTCGGTGGAGATGATGTTGTCGTGGCCGAGCTGGCGGCCGAGATTGCGGCACCCGACGAGGCCGCCGGTGAGGACCGACCCGATCGTGGTGATCGCTCGCGCAGGGGCGTCCTCCGCAGTGATGGCCCCGCCCGATCCCTGCATGACCAGCAGCGATCCATCGAAGCCGCGCTGCGTGAGCCTAGCCCGCAGAGGAGCGAGGTAGTCCCGCAGCCGAGGACCGACCTGGGTGCTCATGATCGTAGTGACGTTGCGGGGATACTCCCGGATCCGCGGGCTGAGCTCGCTCGACAAGCCCACGTAGGCATCCGGGGCCTGCTGGTGGATGAGCTGACGCAGCCGCTTCTCGTGTGCCGGGTTGAGGAACGACCACAGCAGCGAGACGGCGAAGGCCTTCGCCCCGTCCGCGATCAGCTCGGCGATCGCTGCGGTGGCCCGCGTCTCGTCGAGTGGCACGACGACGTCACCACTGCTGTCCACCCGCTCGGTGATCTCCCGGATGCGGCTGCGCGCCACCAGCGGCGCCGGCTTGGTGTGCCGGGTCATGTTCTTGACGTAGTCGGAGTCCCTGCCGGCGTAGCGGCCCTCCAGGTTCATGATCATGATCGAGTCGGCGTGCCCCACGGTGGTGAGGAAGCCGACCTCGGCGACGTCGCCGGTGACCAGCGCGTTCAGGGTCGCCGTGGTGCCGTGACAGATGTGCGAGGTCTCGCGCAGCAGCGTCGCGGTGTCCAGCCCCGCCGCCACGGCGAGCTCGTCGACGGCGTTGAGCACGCCCTGCTCGAAGTCGGGTGGGGTCGACGGGGACTTGGCCGAGTGGACCCGGCCGTTCTCGTCGGTGGCGAACGCGTCGGTGAAGGTTCCTCCGACGTCGATGCCGATCACATAGCTCACCGGTGAGCTCCTCTCACGGGTCGGGGATCCGTCGTCAGACGGCGAAGGAGTAGCCGCCGTTGACCGGGTAGGTCTGCCCGGTGATCCAGGAGGCGGAGTCGGAGGCGAGGAACAGGACCATGGCGGCGACATCGCTCGGCTGGCCGATCCGTCGGATCACGTACCGGCTGAGGCTCTTCTTGACGACCTCCGGATCCGCGTTGAGCGACGCGACCCCCGGAGTGTCGATCGAGCCCAGCGACACGCAGTTCACCGTGATCCCGTGCCTGCCGACGGCCTTGGCCAGGCCGCGGGAGAACCCCGCCGCGCCGGCCTTGGCCCCGCCGTAGACGGCGAGGTTCGGCTCCCCAACCCGGCCGGCGTCGGAGATCGTGGTGATCACCCGGCCCCAGCCGCGGGACACCATCCCGGGCACGGCCGCGCGGGTCGCGTGCAAGACGCCGTAGAAGTTGGTCCCCAACCAGGGGTCCCACTCTTTGGGCCCCGTCTCCCAGAAGGGCGGAGCCGGGACCGTGCCGTCCACGACGGGCCCGGCGTTGCCAGCATTGTTGACCAGCACGTCGACGCCGCCGACCGCGTTCTCGATCCGCTCGACCATGGCGATGACGTCGTCGAATTCGGTGACGTCGCAGGTCTCCGAGAGGGCCGTTCCGCCGCCGTCGGTGATCTCGGCGGCCACGGAGGCGGCACGATCGGGGTGGTAGTCGTTGACCACCACGGTCGCGCCGTGCGCGGCACCGTACAGGGCGATCTCGCGGCCGACGCCCTGCCCCGCGCCGGTGACGAGCACCGTGCGTCCGGTCAGGTCGAGGAGGCCGGTTTCGGCTGCCATGTGAGCTCCAGGGGTCATCGGTTCAGCTCGGCGATCAGGTCGCCGTAGCGCGAGGGTGGCGGGACGTCGCCGGGGACGTAGAAGTTGAGACGGTCCGCGACACCGTCGAAGCGCGTGCGCAGACCCTTGGCGATCTCGGCATTCGAGCCGGTCACGGTCATCGCGTGCACGACCTCGTCCGGCACGAGCGGAGTCATCTCGCTCCAGCGGCCCGCCTTGGACAGCGGGTGCAGCTCGTCCTGAAGCGCGCCCCATCCGTGCAGGTCGAGCACCGGCCGATAGGCCAGGGTGGAGGCGTAGAAGCCGATCTGGGCGCGGGCGGCCTCGAACTCGGCTTCGTCGGTGGCGATGAGCGAGGAGACCGCGATCTCCACCGCGTCCTCGGGCCTGCCCGCCGCGCGCGAGCCCTCGCGCACCGTGGGCACGACGACCTCGCGCAGGTACCGCTCGGTCACGAACGCGTGCGGGAACAGCCCGTCCGCCACCTCACCGGTGACGCGCAACATCTGCTGCCCCACGGCCGCGAGGTAGACCTTGGGCGACCCGTAGGTGTTGCGGGTCGGCGACATCATCGGCGCCATCAGGGTGTGGGTGTAGAACTCGCCCTGAAAGTCCAGCGGTTCGCCGGTGTCCCAGGTGTGCCAGATTGCCCGCAGGGCGGAGACGAACTCCTTCATCCGGGCGGCAGGCCTGCTCCACGGCATCCCGTAGCGACGCTCGATGTGCGGCCGGATCTGGCTGCCGAGCCCGAGGATGAACCGCCCGTGGGAGAACCGCTGGAGGTGGTAGGCAGGGTAGGCCACGGTCATCGGCGTGCGCGCGAACGCGACAGCCACGGCAGGCCCGAAGGCGACCCGTTCGGTGCGGGCGGCGGCGAGCGCCAGCCCCGGGAACGGATCCTCCTCGATCTCGGCGTTGAGGATCCCGTCCGCTCCGAGCTCCTCGGCCAGCCGAGCGTCGTCGCCGATGACCTCCAGCGGGTTGCGCACCCGCACGTCGATCTGCATCGCATCCTCCTCAGTGGACCTGGCGGTCCTGGCCGGCCCAGTACGGCGCCCGCAGGGCCTTCTTGTCGATCTTCCCGACAGGGGTGGTCGGCAGCGTCTCGACGACCTCGACGGCCTTGGGCGCGTAATGCGGACCCTTGCGCCTGCGGACCAGGGCCTTGAGCTCGTCCGGGTCGACGGTCGCGCCCGGGCGCAGCGTGACGACGGCCCGCACCGCCTCCCCCCAGCGCTCGTCCGGAGTGCCGATCACCGCCGCCGCGGCGAGCGCGGGATGCTCCATGAGGACGTCCTCGACCTCGCGCGGATAGACGTTGAAGCCACCCGATATGATCATGTCTTTGGAGCGGTCCACCAGGTAGAGATAGCCCTGCTCGTCCCGGCGCCCCATGTCGCCGGTGTAGAGCCAGCCGTGGCGCAGCACCTGCTCGGACAGGTCCGGGCGGCGCCAGTAACCCGCCATCACCCCGGGTGCCCGGACACAGATCTCGCCGACCTCACCGTTGGCGACCGGTGCCCCGTCCGGGTCGAGGATCGCCGTCTGCACACCGATCGCGGTGCGGCCGCAGGAGTCCAGCAGCTCCGGCCTCGCGCCTGCGGGATCGTGGTCCTCGGGCTCCAGCACGGCGATCGGGCCGCCTGCCTCGGAGGCCGCGTAACCCTGCCGGAGCACCGGACCGATGCGCTCCCACGCTTCGGCGATGCGCGTGCGGGACATCGGCGCCGCGCCGTAGAGCAGCGTACGGAGGGAGGACAGGTCGTGCTCGGAACGCAGTGAGTCGAGCACGGCCGAGACCATCGTCGGGACCATGAGCGCGATGTCGATGCGTTCGGCAGCCACGGTCGCCAGCCAGGCCTCGGGGTCGAACCCCTTGTGGAGCACCACCGTCCCTCCGCGGAGGAAGGTCGGGAGGATCGTCAGCAGGGCGGCATGCGTGATCGGCGACGAGGCGAGATAGCGCGCCCGGTCCGGGACCCCGTAGGAGTTGAGCCAGATCTGTGCTTGAGCCGCGCAGGCCCGCTGGGTATTGGGTACGCCCTTCGGCTCGCCGGTCGTGCCGCCGGTGAACTGCAGCCAGGCGATGTCGTCGAGACCCGCCGGGCCCGCGTCGAGCCGGATCGACGACATCGAGTCGGCGAGGACCAGCAGGTCCTTACCCAGCTCGGTCTCACCGAGGCCGAGCACGTGCTCGATCCCGGGCGAGCGGGCGGCCACGGCGGCGGCGGTGTCGGCGAAGTCCGGGTGCACGACGAGCACCCGGATGTCGGCGTCCGCACACAGCCGGACGTGGTCGTCGACCGAGCCGAGCGGGTGCAGCCCGCTGTAGCGCCCGCCCTGCAGGTAGGTCGCCGCCTGCACCATCCAGGTCTCGGGCATGTTGGGGCTCAGGGTGCCGACTCCGGTGCCGAGCCCCACCCCGTGGTCGGCGAGGACCTGTTGGATCCGGCCTGTGAGGTCCGCGGTCTGCCCGTAGGTCAGCCGCCGGTCGCCCTGGACGAACGCCTCCCGCTCCGGCCGCGCGGTCAACGCGTGCACGATCAACCCGCTATAGGTGACACTCATCAGGCCGCTCCTTCTGCGGCGAGCGGCCCAGCGGGTTTCGCCGCAGAGTCCGACGTGGTGTCGGCGAGGGCGTCTCGGGATGTCTCCCGCCACAGGAGGCTGACCAGCACGGACACCGCCGCGGTCGCCAGCATGAACCATCCGGGCGCCAGCGGGTCGCCCGTGCGCTGCAGCAGGAACGTGACGATCAGCGGGGTCGTCCCGCCGAACACCGACGTCGCGACGCTGTAGCTCAGCGACAGGCCGCTGTAGCGCACGTCCGTCGGGAACAGCTCCGTGACCGCAGCGGTGATCGGGCCCGCGTAGGACCCCACCGCTGCACCTAGCAGCACGTGGCCCAGCACCAGACCCGGCAGACCCTGGGCCATCAGCAGGAAGGTCGGAACGACGAGCACCAGCAACGCGATACCGGACCACCGCAGCAGGGGCACCCGGCCGTACCGGTCCGACAGCCGGGACGTCACGAAGATCATCACGACGCACGAGGTCAGCGCCGCGACGTCGACCGCCAGGGCGGTCATCAGGTCGTAGCGCAGGATCTGTACCGAATAGCTGATCAGGAAGCCGAGCAGGTAGGTGCCCGAGGTGACCAGGACGGTGATGCCGACGACGCGCAGCATGGCGGGCCAGTGCACCCGCAGGGCTTCGACCAGCGGTGCGGACCGCACCCTGGAGGTCGCGGCGACCTCGCGGAACCGGGGCGACTCCTCCAGCTTGAGCCTGAGGTAGAGGCCCACCCCGCCGAGCGGGAGGGCAAGCAGGAAGGGGATCCGCCAGCCCCACGCCGCCAGGGCGGGAGCAGGCATGAACAGCGTCAGCAGGGTGGCACAGACGGCGCCAGCGAGGATGCCGAGCATCAGCGTGCCCATCATCAACCCGCCGTACGCACCACGCTTGTTCGCCGGCGCGTGTTCGGCCAGGAACGACGCGGCCCCGCCCCACTCGCCGCCGACGGAGAAGCCCTGCAGGGCCCGGGCCAGGGCGAGCACGATCGGCGCGGCGATGCCGATCGACTCGTAGTTCGGCGTCAGGCCGATCATGGCGGTCGAGACCGCCATCAGGACCATGACGATCGCCAGCACGTCCCGACGGCCGACCTTGTCCCCGAAATGACCGAACACGATCGCGCCGAAGGGGCGGGCCACGTACGCGACGCCGAACACGGCGAAGGTCGCGAGCAGCGAGGCAAGCGGGTCCCCGGCCGGAAAGAACTGCTGGGCGATGATCGTGGCGAAGACGGCGTAGACGCCGAAGTCGAACCACTCCACGAAGTTGCCGATGGAAATGGCGGCCACCGCGCGGCGGCGTGACCGAACAGCGTTGTCCATGTCGAGCCCTCTCAAGGTCGGGACCGCGGCTCAGCGGTCGCCGAATCGGGGAGATCGCTTCGCAAAGAAGGCGGCGAGGCCCTCGGCGAAGTCCGGGGACTGCTCGTGTGCCGCGGACTGCTGCAGCTCCATCCGCAGGCCGACGGCCTGCGGGACGTCCGCGCTATCGGCGACGAGTTCCTTCATCCGACGCAGGCCACTGCGGCTTTTGCGGGCGATCTTGGCGACGATGGCGTCCACGGTCTCGACCAGGTCTGCCTCCGGCACGACGGCGTTCACGAGGTCGGAATCGAGGAAGTCCCGGGCCGGCAGTGAGTCACCGGTGAAGAGCAGGTAGCGGGCCCGGGCGGGGCCGATCCGGCGCGGTAGCCGGATCGAGCCACCACCGCCCGGCAGCAGCCCGTAGTTGGCGTGAGCGTCCCCGATCCGGGCGGACTCGGCCGCGACGACGATGTCCGTGCAGAGCAGCAGCTCGAGTCCGCCGGCGAGCGCGAGACCCTGCACGGCGGCGATGACCGGGAGCGGGAACGCCTCGATCCGATTCAGCGTGCGACCGGCCTCGCGGAGGAAGTCCTGGTGCCCGCCGGACTCGTCGACGACCCGGCGGACGTGCGTCAAATCCGCACCCGCACAGAACGCGGTCCCGGTGGACGTGATCACGACGGCGCGAATGGCCGGGTCCTGCTCGGCCAGGTCCAGCCCTGACTCGAGGCCGGCCAAGATCTCGGGCGAGATCCCGTTCAGCCTCTCGGGCCGGTTGAGTCGCAGCCAGAGCGCACCCCCCCGGCGCTCGACAACGACGGCGGGGCCATCCGTGGCCTGGACCTCGGGTGCCGTGGCCGTGCTCATGCCGCCTCCCGACCGAGGATCGTGACCACGCAGACGCCGGGATCGGGATGCACGTATCCGCCCGAGTTCTCGGCAAGGGCGATCCGCGCGCCCTCCACCTGGCGCTCCCCCGCGCGCCCCCGCAACTGTGTGACGAGCTCGAACAGCTGAGCACACCCGGTGGCGCCCAACGGATGCCCGCGCGACACGAGGCCACCACTGGGGTTCACCGGCACCTGCCCACCGATCGCCGTCGCCCCGGAGGCGAGGAGCTTGGCCCCGTCACCGGGAGCGCAGAGACCGAGCTTCTCGTACATGATCACCTCTTTCGACGACGCGGCGTCATGGCACTCGACGACGTCCAGGTCTGCCGGACCGATGCCGGCGATCTCGTACGCCGCGCGCGACGCCTGGATCTCCGGCGACACGGGGCCTCCCCCCGGGATGCCGGACCGCATCACCGACGCTCGGACCCGGACGGCGTCCGGGCGAGCCGGGGCGACGTCCGCGGCCTCGATCACGACGGCGGCGGCGCCGTCGGCGACCGGCGCGCACATCACGACCGTCAGCGGGTCGGCGATCACCCGGCCGGCGAGTACCTGCTCCCGAGTCAGCGGCGTGCGGTACTGGGCGTACGGGTTGAGCGCCGCGGCGGCGGAGTTCTTCACCGCGACGTCCGCGAAGTCCTCCTTGGTCGCACCCGAACGCTCCATGTACTTCTTCGTGACCCATGAGTACATCGCCATGTAGAAGGACTCCGGCGCCTGGTCCGTACCGGTGAAGATCCGACCGATCTCGTCGACCTTCTCGAGGTCGGTACCGGACAGCATCGCGTCCAACACTTCGCGGGTCGACCTGCCGGTCAGCTTCTCCGAGCCGACGACGAGTGCTCGGTCGTACTGCCCGGAACGGACCAGTCCGAGCGCGACATGGAACGCCGACGACGACGAGGCGCACGCGTTCTCGATGTTGAGGACAGGAGTCTCACCGTACTCGGGACCGCCCAGCGCCACCTGACCGCGCATCGAGTGCTGCCCACCGAGCGCACCCTGCAGGGAGTTCCCGTGCACGATCACGCCGACATCCGACGGGCCGAGTCCCGCGTCCGCGAGCGCAGCGGCCGCCGCCTTCCGGCTCATGCCACCGACGGTGGCGTCCGCGAACTTGCCGAACGGGGTCATGCCGACCCCAACGATGTTCACCTCACGCATGGAATCTCCAGTGATCCGAGGCCGGGCACCGCAGGAAGCGGCAGCTGTGGGAAGGACACAAAAAGTCCGTCCAGTCGGTCGAAAAAGTCCGACTGGTTGGACGGTAGCGACATCTCGTCGCCGCTGTCAACAGGACCCTGAACAGGATCTTTACCGAATTACCCGACCACCTGGTCGGATAGCTGCGGGGCTCTCATGCCGCATCAGGTGGCGTAGTGACGTGTTCCGCCTGCTACTCTCCCGGCATGGCCGAACGACGGACCACCACGCGCGCTGCGCGGCTCAAGGAGTTCCCTCCCGGCGGGAAGGGCGACCGGCGCCGACGCGAGATCCTCGACGTCGCCGCCAAGGTGATCAACAAGGTCGGGTACGCGAACGCCTCGCTCGAGGACATCGCCGCGGCCAACAAGATCAGCAAATCGGCGCTCTACCACTACTTCCGCAGCCGGGACGAGATCCTCTTCGCGATGCACGAGGTGCTGGCCAACGACTTCCTCGACCACGCCGCGCTCGTACGCGAGTCAGGTGGATCGGCCACCGAGATGCTGAGGGCTGCGATCAGCAAGATGGTACTGGCCAACGAGTCCATCCCGGGCTATGTCCAGGCCTTCTTCGAGCACTACCACGACCTCACCCCCGCCTTCCGCCGAAAAGCGCACGCCCGCAGCAGCGAGTACACCCGCTTCATCGAATCCATCCTGGAGAAGGGGATCGCCGAGGGCGAGTTCCGCCCACTGCCCGTCCAGGCCACGACCCTGGCGATCTTCGGCATGTGCAACTGGGTGAACAAGTGGTACCGGCCGAGCGGCGAGCTCACTGGCACCGCGATCGCCGAGATCTGGACCGATCTCACCCTCGGCGGCCTACACCTCTCAGGCCCCTCTCACGGGGCGAACACGCCCTGAGCCGCTCGGACGACGGCCCCGTCGACCAACAGGAACAGGTACTCCGCCAGCTCCCGCTCCCCCACCGCCCCATCCGGTCGGTACCAGCGGTGCAGCGTGCTGAGCATC
>Ga0268264_10002386_pt1 | contig 16562 bp, 15 predicted proteins | sample KBSSwiS32_FD_190357 | JGI IMG/M metagenome (GOLD analysis project Ga0268264, IMG submission 190357) | Switchgrass rhizosphere microbial communities from Kellogg Biological Station, Michigan, USA - KBS Switchgrass S3-2 (SPAdes) (version 2) | ecosystem: Host-associated > Plants > Roots >...
TACGTCCCGAAGACCTCCTGCATCGCCGCGATCATCTCGCCCTCGGTGGCGCGGGCGCGGGCGGCGGCGATGATCGGGGGCATCAGGTTCTCCGTGCCGGCGGCGGCGCGCTTGAGCTCGGCGAGGGCGGACTCGACGGCGACCGAATCCCGCTTGGCACGGGTCGCGGCGAGACGGTCGACCTGCTTGCGCTCCAGCGCCGGATCGATGCGCAGGATCGGGGTCGACTCTTCGCCCTCCTGGGCGAAGTCGTTGACCCCGACGACGATCCGCTTGCGCTCGTCGACCTCGCGCTGGTAGGTGAAGGCGGCGTCGGCGATCTCGCGCTGGGGGAAGTTGCGGCGGATCGCCTCGACCATCCCCCCCAGCTCGTCGATGCGGGCGAAGTAGCCGTAGGCCGCCTCCTCCATCTCGTCGGTCAGCTTCTCGACGAACCAGGAGCCGCCGAGCGGGTCGGGCGTATTCGGCGCGCCGGACTCGAAGGCGATGATCTGCTGGGTGCGCAGCGCCACGCGCACCGCCTCCTCGGTCGGCAGCGCCAGCGCCTCGTCGAAGGAGTTCGTGTGCAGTGACTGGGTGCCGCCGAGCACCGCCGCCAGCGCCTCGAGCGAGGTGCGGACGACGTTGTTGAGCGGTTGCTGCGCGGTCAGCGAGACGCCGGCGGTCTGGGCGTGGAAGCGCAGCCGCATCGACTCCTCCTTCGTCGCGCCGTATTTCTCCTTCATCTCGCGCGCCCAGATGCGGCGCGCGGCGCGGTACTTGGCGATCTCCTCGAAGAAGTCGATGTGGGCGTTGAAGAAGAAGGAGAGGCGGGGCGCGAAGTCGTCGACGTCGAGGCCGCGCTCCAGCGCCCGCTCGACGTAGGTGAAGCCGTCCTTGAGCGTGAAGGCGAGCTCCTGCTGCGCGGTCGAACCGGCCTCGCGGATGTGGTAGCCGGAGATCGAGACCGGGTGCCAGCGCGGCATCTGCTCGCTGCACCACTCGATCATGTCGGTGACCAGCCGCATCGCCGGCTCGATCGGGAAGCACCACTCCTTCTGGGCGATGTACTCCTTGAGGATGTCGGTCTGGATCGTGCCGCCGAGCCTCTCGGCCGGCACCCCCTGGGACTCGCCGACGAGGACGTAGAAGGCGAGCAGGATCGCCGCCGGCGCGTTGATCGTCATCGAGGTGGTGACGCCGCCGAGCGGGATCCCCTCGAAGAGCTGTTCCATGTCGTCGAGCGTGTCGACGGCGACCCCCTCGCGACCGACCTCGCCGAGGCTGCGGGCGTGGTCGGAGTCGTAGCCCATCAGGGTCGGCATGTCGAAGGCGGTGGAGAGCCCGGTCTGGCCGTGGTCGAGCAGGTAGTGGAAGCGCTCGTTGGTCTCCTCGACCGTGCCGAAGCCGGCGAACTGGCGCATCGTCCAGAGCCGCCCCCGGTACATCGACTCGTAGGGTCCGCGCGTGAACGGGTACTCGCCGGGAGCGCCGATCGCTTGCTCGGGATCGGCGGGGGCCTGCTCCGGCCCGTAGAGCGGCGCGATCGGCTGCCCCGACATCGTCGAGAACTCCGCCTCGCGCTCTTCGAGCTTCTCCTTGGAGTCGGGCTCCACAGCCATGCGGGCAGTGTAAGTCAGTGCTTTCTACGGTCGCGAACGGCGGGATTCAGCGGGGAGAGACAGCGGGATTCAGCGGTGGCGACAGGTGCCTGCGGATGAGACCTTGGTCGGCGTTCGGGCGCTGCGGCGGCGAACGCCAGTCAAACCACTGAGCAGGAGGAATTGGATGCGCAAGGCACTGGAAATCGGAGGCGTCGTAGCCGCCCTCGTCCTGATCGCTTTCGGGATTGCCTCGATCGTGATGGGAGCCAACGGCCAAGACACGGTCACGACCTCGATCACGCGCGAGAACATCACCGGGACGCCCGACATGACGCCGTCGGCGATCGCGGCCGAGGCGAAGGAAGCGGGGCTGCCGGCGAGCACCGAACTGCCCAGCTGCGACGTCGCCAACCAGCCGATCGAAAGCGGCGGCGACGCCCGCTGCTTCGCCTCCTACATGCGAGTCCACGCCCTCGAGGCGACCGGCGGCTACACCTACTCCGAAATGGGCCGCTACGAAGCAAAGCCGGGAACCCCCAAGTCCGAACTGGCGCCGGGCGGCGGCACCGAAAACGAAAAGTTCGCCCTGCTGGATCCCGAAACCGGCGAAGCGACCGAAAACGGCGCCCGCAACGTCTGGGTCACCGAGACGGCGCTGACGACCGCGCTCAACGCCAGCTACATGGCCGACCGGCTCTCTGTCTTCGGCATCGTGATCGGCATCGCCCTGCTGCTCACCGGCCTCGGCTTCGCCGTCCTCGTCGCCGGCGGCGCCGTGCAGAACCCCGACAGCGTCCTGCGGTTCATGCGCTCCCACCGCCCGCACCGCCACCACAAGCCCTCGACGCAGCCGAGCTGATCGATCCTTCGGCAAGTCGTAACGCATTTCCAATGCGATGCATTGGAAATGCGTTACGACCCGAGTTGTGACGCTTGGGTCAGCGGCGGGGCGGGAAGCGGCGGGGCGGGGCCTTGCGCCGGGCGGCGATGCGGGAGGCGCCGAAGCCGGCGAAGGTCGCGAGGACGGTGACTGCGAGGGCGACGAGGCGACGGCCGAGGCGCTCGAAGCGCATCGTCTGCCAGCCCTCCTCGCGGGCGATCTCGAGCAGGGGGGGATCGGGGTTGACGACGACCGGGTTGCCCACGGCACGCAGCATCGGCAGGTCGGAGATCGAGTCGGAGTAGGCGTAGGAGGCGGAGAGGTCGATCTCGTGCTCGACCGCGAACTGCTCGATCGCCTCGACCTTGCCCGGCCCGTAGACGAAGGGGCCGTCGAAGCGGCCGGTGAGCGTGCCGTCCTCGCCGACCTCATAGCGGGTGCCGACGCCGCCGTCCATGCCGAGCACGGCGGCGAGCGGCTCGACCACGCCGCTACCGGCGGCGCTGACGATGAAGGTCGACCGGCCGGCGTCCTGGTGGGCGTAGACCTCGTCGAGCATCTGCGGGTAGACGCGAGGCAGGATCGCCGCCATCACCTCGGGATTCATCCGTTCGAAGCTGCTCGCCGGGACGCCCGCGATCAGCTCACGGGCGACCCGCAGCACCTCCTCGGTGCGCTCGTCGGTGGTGCCGCGCAACCGGTAGCGCAGGTGCTCGACGCCCCAGCCGGCGAGCTGGCGGCGGCGGACCAGCCCGTGCCGCCGGGCGACACGAGCGAACTGCATACCGCTCGACCCTGCCATCAGGGTCTTGTCCAGGTCGAAAAATGCCGCGGCGCGGCCCACGGCGCTAGGAGCCGTCGACCTCGATCACGATCGCGTCGCCCTGGCCGCCGCCCGAGCAGATCGCCGCAACGCCGAGGCCGCCGCCACGCCGGTTCAGCTCGTGGACGAGCGAGCCGACGATGCGGGCGCCAGAGGCCCCGATCGGGTGGCCGAGCGCGATCGCGCCGCCGTTGACGTTGACGTTCTCCTCGTCGACGCCGAGCATGCGCATCGAGTTGAGGGCGACCGAGGCGAAGGCCTCGTTGATCTCCCAGAGGTCGACGTCCTCGGGCGTCTTGCCGATCTTCTCCAGCGCCTGCTTGGCGGCGTTGGCCGGCGTTTTCGCCAGGTAAGGGAAGTCGTCGGCGACGGTGCCGTAGGAGACGACGCGGGCGAGCACGTCGCGCCCTTCCTTTTCGGCCCACTCTTCGGAGGCGACGATCACGGCGCCGGCGCCGTCGTTGACGCCCGGCGCGTTGCCGGCAGTGTGGGTGGCGTCCTCGCCGCCGATCGCCCGCAGTCCGGCGAGGGTCTCGACCGTCGTCTCGGGGCGGATCGCCTCGTCGACCTCGATCGTGTTCTCGCCCTTGCGCGACTTGACCGTGACGCCGGCGATCTCGTCGGCGAGCCGGCCCGCGTCGGTTGCCTCGGCGGCGAGCCGGTGCGAGCGCTCGGCGAAGCGGTCCATGTCGGCGCGGGTGATCTCGAGCTCGTTGGAGACCTCGCTCGCCTCGTTGATCATCTGCTTCTCGGTGAAGGGGTTGGTGAGGCCGTCGTGGACCATCGCGTCGATCGTTTCGACGTGGCCCATGCGGTAGCCGAAGCGGGCGCCGGGCAGCAGGTGCGGGGCCTGGCTCATCGACTCCATGCCGCCGGTGACGACGACGTCGGTGTCGCCCGCGCGGATCGCCAGGTCGGCGAGACCGACCGCGCGCATGCCCGAAGCGCAGACCTTGTTGATCGTCTCCGAGGGCACCTCCTTGGGAATGCCACCCTTGATCTGAGCCTGGCGCGAGGGGATCTGCCCCTGGCCGGCTTGCAGGACCTGGCCGAAAACGACCTGCTGGACCTGCTCGGGGTCGACGCCGGAGCGCTCGAGGGCGGCGGAGATCGCGTGGCCGCCGAGGTCGGTGGCGTCGAGGGACGAGAGCGTGCCGCCCATCTTGCCGAAGGGCGTGCGCGCGGTAGCGAGGATCACTGTGCTGGGCATGGCTGCCTTTCTTCTAGTGGTTGTGCCGGGTCTCGGCTCGATAGAGGAGGGCCGCCTGGCCCAGATGGACGATAGCGCGAGCTTGCGAACTGCGACCGTGCGCAACGTCATAGACTCGCCAACTCGATGAAGGTCGCCGTCAGCCAAACCGAGATCCCGGAGGTCGACGCCGACCTGCTCGCCGTCGGGCTCTGCGAAGACGAGGAGCTGCCGGCCGAGCTCGCCGGCGTCCGCGGCGCCGCGGACGCGCAGGGAGCCTTCAAGCAGGTCGCGACACTGCACCCCGAGGCCCCGACCCGCGCGCTCGTCGTCGGCCTCGGCAAGCGCGAGGAGCTCGACGCCGAGCGGCTCAGGATCGCCGCGGCGCTGGTCGCGAAAGAGGCGGCCCGGTTGAAAGCGGCTTCCGTCGCCTGGCTGGTGCCGGAGTCCACCGAGGTGGCCGCCCTCGCCGAGGGGATCGTGACCGGGACGATCCTCGGCGCCTACCGCTTCGACCGTTTCAAGAGCAAGAAGGCCGACGAGCCTCCCCCGCCTGCGCTCGAGTCCCTGGCGCTGCTCGGCCCGGAGAGCCTCGGCGACGCCGCCGAGGCGGCGCGCATCTGCGCCGAGGCCCAGAATCGCGCTCGCGACCTGCAGAGCCTGCCCTCCAACGTCGCCACCCCCTCCTACCTCGGCCGGCGCGCGCGCGAGATCGCCTCCGCCCACCCCGCGGTCAGCACCGACGTCCTCGGTCGCGAGGAGATCGCGGCCAAGGAGATGGGCGGCTTGGTCGCGGTCAGCAAGGGGACCGCCGAGGAGCCTCAGCTGATCGTCCTGCGCTACGAGGGTGGCGGCTCCGGCGAGACGCTCGGCCTGGTCGGCAAGGGGGTCACCTTCGACACCGGCGGCATCTCGCTGAAGACGCCGGGCGGCATGCACGAGATGAAGATGGACATGTCGGGAGCCGCGGCGGTACTGGAGACGGTGCGGGCGGTGGCGGAGCTGGGCCTGGCGCTGAACCTGATCGCCGTCATCCCCTCGACCGAGAACATGCCCTCGGGGACGGCGGTCAAGCCGGGGGACATCATCACCCAGTACAACGGCAAGACCGTCGAGGTCAACAACACCGACGCCGAGGGCCGCCTGATCCTCGCCGACGCCCTCGCCTACGCGGTCGAGCAGGGCGCCGACCGAATCGTCGACATCGCGACGCTGACCGGAGCGGTGATGATCGCCCTCGGCTCGACCTACGCGGCGTTGATCTCCAACGACGACGCGCTCGCCGCCGATGTCGAGGAGGCGGGGCGCGCGACCGGCGAGCTGGTCTGGCGCCTGCCCCTGCATCCGGAGTACAAGGCGCTGACCAAGGGCACCGTCGCCGATTTGACCAACGCCTCCGCCAAGCGCAAGGCGGGCACGATCTACGCCGGCTCCTTCCTCGAGGAATTCGTCGGCGAAACCCCCTGGGCGCACCTCGACATCGCCGGCACCGCCTGGGACGTCGGCCGTCCCTACACGGGCAACGACGCCAGCGGCTACGGCGTGCGCCTGCTCACCGCGGTCGCCCGCGCCTTCGCCAGCTGACGTTCAGCTCAAGATCATGCAGGTCGCGATGCCGTGGGCGAGCAGCTTGCCGCTGTCCGCCGCGGTGAGATTCGCCTCGGAGGTCGCCTGGCGACGGCCGCCGTAGAGAACCTTGGCCTCACAGAGGACGCGGCCGGTGTCGCGGGTGATCGGGCGCACGTACTTCGCCTCGAGGCCGAGCGAGGTGTAGCCGACGCCGGCCGGCAGGGTCGTGTGGACGGCGCAGCCGAGCGCCGAGTCGAGCAGGGTCGCGGCGTAGCCGCCGTGGACGACGCCGATCGGGTTGTAGTGCTCCTCCCCCGGTTCGCCCTCGAAGACGACGCGGCCTTCTTCGAGCTCGACCGGGCGCAGCCTCATCGTCACCGCGATCGGCGGCGGCGGCACCTCGCCGGTGACGACCGCCGTCATGTACTCCATCCCGGTCATCGTCGCCCCCGCCGCCGCGGTCGGCACCGGGTCCTGCCAAACCAGGGTGCGGTTGCGCGAGTTCTCCGGATGCGCCTCGGCGAATGCTTCCGCCACGTCCTGCGCCGTGCCCTCTGGTGCGGTTACGACCGTCCCGTCGCCGCTCAACGAACGCTCCTGCGAGCGCTGCCGGCGACGCGCTGTCGCGCCGGCTTGGGCGAAGCCGGGTAGAGCAGGTCGGCCGCGATCTCCGCCTCGCTTATCGAGACCCGCAGCGGCCTCGGACGGTGGTGATGCCTATGTCTCGGGATCAGCCTCATTGCAGCCCTCCAATTCGGTTGCTTGAAGCAACTTGCATTGGACCGACCCTACTCCAGTGAGTTGCTTGACGCAACCTTATGTGCCAAGATCACTCTGTGCTGCGCAGCGACTATCCTGGCCAGGTCTGCTCGATCGCCCGCTCGCTCGAGGTGATCGGCGAGCGCTGGACGCTCCTGATCGTGCGTGACGTGATGAACGGGAGGCGGCGGTTCGACGAGCTGCAGGAGGGACTCGGCGTCGCCCGCAACGTCCTCTCCGCGCGCCTGCAGCGGCTGGTCGAGGAGGACATCCTCGAGCGTCGCCCCTACCAGGAGAGCCCCAAGCGCTACGAGTACTTCCTCACCGAGAAGGGCCTCGACCTCTGGCCGGCGCTGGTCGCGCTGCTCAACTGGGGCGATCGCTATTCGCCCGACCCCGACGGCCCGCCGATGCTGATCGTCCACAAGGAGTGCGGCGGGGCCGTCAGCGACCGTGGCACCTGCGAGAGCTGCGGCGAGGTGCTGGGCGCCCGCGACGCGCGGGCGCTTCCCGGTCCCGGGCTAGCGGCAGTCCGGTAGCTTTGGCTGCGCGGCCAGGAACGGCAAAAGGCGAATCGGAAGGAATTGAGATGGCGGCCACCGCGGAGCTTCAAACCAAGGACAGGATCTTCATCGGCGGCGAGTGGGTCGAACCCGAGGGCGGCGAGACGATCGATGTGATCAACTCGACCACCGAGGAGGTCATGGGCTCGATCCCTGCCTGCACGCCGGGCGACGCAGAGCGCGCCGTAGCCGCCGCTCGCGAGGCTTTCGACCCCTGGTCGCAGACGAGCCGCGAGGAGCGGGCCGGCTACCTGAGCGCGATCGCCGCCGGGCTCGGCGAGCGCTCGGAGGAGATCGCGGCGACGATCGCCCAGGAGCTGGGGATGCCGCTGACGCTGAGCAAGATCATCCAGGCCGGCCTCCCCATCGCTCAGTTCGCGGCAATGCCGAACCTGATGGAGGAAGTCGCCTGGGAGGAGGAGATCGGCAACTCGCGCGTACTGCGCGAGCCGGTCGGCGTGCTCGGCGCGATCACGCCCTGGAACTATCCGCTGAACCAGATCGCCGCCAAGGTCGCTCCCGCCCTCGCCGCCGGCTGCACGGTGGTGCTCAAGCCGAGCGAGGTCGTGCCGCTCAACGCCTTCATCCTCGCCGAGGTAATCGAGGCCGCCGGCCTTCCGGCCGGGGTCTTCAACCTCGTCACCGGCACCGGCCCCGTCGTCGGCGAGGCGATCGCCGGCCATCCCGGCGTCGACATGGTCTCCTTCACCGGCTCGACCCGCGCCGGCCGCCGCGTCTCCGAGCTCGCCTCGGCGACGGTCAAGCCGGTCGCGATGGAGCTGGGCGGCAAGTCGCCGAACGTGATCCTCGCCGACGCCGACCTGAGCAAGGCCGTTCCCGACGGGGTCGGCAAGTGCTATCTCAACTCCGGCCAGACCTGCAGCGCCCTGACCCGGATGCTGGTCCCGCGCGAGAAGCTGGCCGAAGCGGAAGAGATCGCCAAGCAGGCGGCCGAGACCTTCGCCCCCGGCGACCCCTTCGAGGAGTCGACCCGGCTCGGCCCGCTCGTCTCCGAGGTGCAACGCGAGCGTGTGCGCGGCTACATCGAGAAGGGCGAGGCCGAAGGGGCGAAGCTGGTGACCGGCGGCGCCGCTCCGCCCGAGGGTCTCGACAAGGGCTACTTCGTCCGCCCCACCGTCTTTTCCGAGGTGACGCCGGAGATGACGATCGCCCAGGAGGAGATCTTCGGCCCGGTGCTCTCGATCCAGCCCTACGACGGCGAGGACGACGCCGTGCGGATCGCCAACGACACCGTCTACGGCCTCGCCGGCGGTGTCTGGTCGGAGGATCAGGACCGTGCGATCGCCGTCGCCAAGCGCCTGCGTACCGGCCAGATCGAGATCAACGGCGGCGCCTTCAATCCCCTGGCGCCGTTCGGCGGCTACAAGCAGTCGGGACACGGTCGCGAGAACGGTCGCTACGCGATCGAGGAGCTGCTGCAGGTCAAGAGCCTGCAGCTCTAGGCGCTCAATAGGCTGCCCCGCGTGGACTTCGAGCTGAGCGACGAGCAGCGGCTGCTGCGCGACACCGTGCGCGAGTTCGCGCGGGCAGAGGTGGCGCCCGTCGCGGAGGAGCTCGACCGGACCAAGAGCTTCCCCTACGAGATCGTCGAGAAGCTGGGGAAGTTGGGGCTGATGGGGATCCCGTTTCCGCAGGAGTACGGGGGCGGAGGCGCCGACACGCTGAGCTACGTACTGGCGGTGGAAGAGCTGGCGCGGATCGACTCCTCGGTCTGCATCACGATGGCGGCGCACACCTCGCTGGGGACGATGCCAATCTACCTCTGGGGCACCGACGAGCAGAGGAGCGAGTGGCTGCCGCGGCTCTGCAGCGGGGAAAAGCTTGCCTCGTTCGGGCTGACCGAGCCCGAGGCCGGTTCCGACGCCGGCAACGTGCGGACGACGGCAAAGCTCGACGACGGCGAATGGGTCGTCAACGGGGCCAAGCAGTTCATCACCAACTCCGGCACCGAGATCTCGGGGTGCGTCTCGATCACCGCCGTCACCGGCGAGAGCGACGGGCGCAAGGAGATCTCGAACCTGATCGTCCCCACCGGCACCCCCGGCTACGAGGCTGGCGAGCCGTACCGCAAGATGGGCTGGAACGCCTCGGACACGCGGCCGCTCTCCTTCGAGGACTGCCGGGTGCCGGAGGCCAACCTGCTCGGCCGCCGTGGCGACGGCTTCAAGAACTTCCTCCACATCCTCGACGGGGGCCGGATCGGCGTCGCGGCGATGGGTGTCGGCCTCGCCCAGGGCGCGCTCGACGAGGCGATCGCCTACGCCAAGGAGCGCCGGGCATTCGGCCAGGCGATCTCGAAGTTCCAGTCGATCCAGGCCAAGATCGCCGACCTCTCGGCCCAGATCGAGGCGGCCCGCCTGCTCACCTGGCGGGCGGCGCTGGAGAAGGAGGCGGGCGAGTCGTTCACCCTCACCGCGGCGCAGGCGAAGCTGATCACCGGCCGCCTCGCCGTGCGCGCAACCGAGGAGGCGGTGCAGATCCACGGCGGTTACGGCTACATCGAGGAGTACCCGGTCTGCCGCTTCTACCGCGACGCCAAGATCCTCACGATCGGCGAGGGCACCGACGAGGTGCAGCAGATGGTGATCGCCCGCCAGCTCGGCTGCTAGCCAACTGCCGCCGACGGGCTTCAGCCGGGCTTGGAAGTGACCGAGGCGCCATCGCGACCGGCGACTTCGGCCGCCCGGCCGACGGACTCGGCGATGCCGTAGTGGGCGCAGATGGTCAGCTCGTGTTCGCGCAGCAGCGGCCTGCCGGGATCGACGACCGGCGAGCTGCGAATCGACTCGCGACCGTGCGCAACCCAGACGCGACCGGCGACCGCGGCGCAATCCGTCGCCGGAACGACGACGTGGGAGGAGCCTAAGCGGCGGCGCTTGGAGCGAACGACCAGCCAGGCCGGCGCGCCGCTGGCCGCGTCGACGAAGAAGCTGTGCGCAAAGCCGACCTGGCGGCCGTCGACGTCGTCGACGTCGTTGCCGAGCCAGGCCCGCGCCTCGTCGAGGCCAAGCGGTCGGGTCGCATGGGCCTCACTCATCGGCCTGCCTTGCGAGCAGCTCCGAGGCGGCGCTCGCGGGGTCGAGCTCACGGCGCACGACCTTTTCCAGCAGCCGCGCGGTCTCCGGGTCGCTGGCCGCGGTCGCCTCCATGCGCCGGCGCATCCGCGAGGTGGCGATCCCGAGCACCTCGTTGCGCAGGTTGCGCGCCCGCCGTTCCTCCAGCGTCCCGGCTTGCTCGATGTGGGCGCGGTGCTCGTCGATCGCCTCGGCGAGCTCGGCCACCCCCTCGCCCCGCGCCGCCTCGGTGCGCAGGATCGGCACCTTCCAGCCTTCGGGATCCTGCGAGAGGGCGAGCACGCCGCGCACCTCGCGCACCATCGTGTCGGTCATCGGGTGGTCTGCCTTGTTGACGACGATCACGTCGGGGATCTCCATAACCCCCGCCTTCAGCGCCTGGATCGAGTCGCCCGAGCCGGGCATCAGCGCCAGGACGATCGTGTCGGCATGGTCGACGATGTCGATCTCCGCCTGGCCGACCCCGACGGTCTCGATCAGCACGTCGTCCTTGCCTGCGGCGTCCATCGCCAGCGCCACCTGCAGAGCCGCCTCGGATAGGCCGCCGAGCGCGCCCCGCGAGGCCATCGAGCGGATGAAGACGCCGGGGTCGAGGAAGTGGTCGGAGAGGCGGATGCGATCGCCGAGCAGGGCACCCTGGGTGAAGGGGCTGGAGGGGTCGATCGAGAGGACGGCTACCTGGCGCTCCGCCTTGCGCAGCTCGGCGGTGAGGGCGCCGATCAGGGTGCTCTTGCCGACGCCGGGGGGACCGGTGAAGCCGACGATCCGCGCCCTGCCGGTGCGCGGGTAGACCTCGCGAACCAGCTCCCAGCCGGCCGGGTCGTCGGACTCGATCAACGTTATCGCCCGCGCCAGCGCGCGCTTGTCGCCGGCGACGAGCCGCTCGGAGAGCGATGCGGTCTTGGCGGAGTCGGACACGGCGAAGTGAGTCTAGAGTCCGCGCCGCCGTGACCAGCACCATCCGCTTCCTCGCCCGCAAAGGGATGCTGAACCCGAAATACGGGCGGCTGCTCTGGCGCTACCTGCGCCGCCGCTTCTTCACCGCGGCCGGCTGGCGCTGGCGCACCGACGGCCTGCTCTTCCTCGGTCGCGGATTGGAACTGCAGGTCGCCCCGGGCGCCCAAGTCGAGTTCGGGCGCTTCGTCTGGATCGGCGACGGGACGAAGATCCGCTGCCACGAGGGCAGGGTCGAGATCGGCGCCAAGACGGTGATGGGCCAGGAATGCACGGTCTCCGCCTACCAGCGGGTGCGAATCGGAGAGCAGTGCGTGATCGCCGACCGCGCGATGTTCATCGACTTCGACCATGGGGTCGTCGAGGTCGATCGGCCGATCCGTCAGCAGGGGATCTACAAGCGTGACGTCGAGGTCGGCTCGAACGTCTGGATCGGCTACGGCGCCTGCATCCTGCGCGGCGTCCGCGTCGGCGACAACTCGATCGTCGGGACCAACTCGGTGGTGACCAGGGACGTGCCGGCCAACGCGGTCGTCGCCGGGATCCCGGCCCGCATCATCCGCATGCGCGAGGCGCCGACGGAGCTGCGCTGGCCCGAGCCGGTCGAACCGGACCCCGAGGCCTGGACGACACTGCAACCGCCGAAGGAGTAGTCAACGCGGCCCCCCTCAGCTGAGCGCTGGCGGCAGCGTGCGGAGACCGCACCTGTGCGCCGCACGGTGCAGGCGCACGTCCCAGGTGGCGAAGGTCGGGTCTTCGTCGGCCAACGTCAATGCCGCGGCCAGGTGCAGCGCATCGAGCGTGCGAAGCCGGTGGCGCACCGCAAGCCTCCCGGCGTCCTCCGCCAATGTCCCGTCGACCTCGATGACGTCGACACGAGTCCAGTCGCCTTCCATCTTCTCGAGGTCGGCCGCCTCTCCTCCGAGCGCCACGGCACGGACGGTCTCGACGAAGCCGACGCGGCACATCTTGTAGGCGCTCGCGCGGCCCATCGCCTCGACGATCGCATCGCTGCCGATCTCCCTCACGTAGCGCTTGACGAGCGCACTCGAGTCCAAGTAGAGCGTCAACGCTCTTCTTCGCGCTCAGCGAGAATGAATGCCGAGGCCGAACGACCGGTATCTCTCGGGGCCGGGGGGCTCATCGGAAGTGGGCGAGTAGCTGGAGTCACCCGTCCTTCGGCGATCAGCCTTTTCATCGTCTCACCCCGCTCGGGCATCGACTGGACCATCTCGGATGAGCCCACCGGAACGATGTCGGCGACGGGGCGGCCGCGACGGGTTACCCGCACCCGCTCGCCGGCCTCGACACGCCTGAGCACGCTCCCCAGCTTCGCCTTCAACTCCCGGACTCCGATCTCTCGCACATGGTCATCGTAAAGACAGGACGCCGGTCCATCGCTGCCCCGGCAACCTGCAATGACTCTAGCAAAAATGAAATGTCTTGTCTCACAGCTAAAGTATTTCAAAAGAGAATCCCTCCGCGAAGTGGCCAAGGCGGATCAGCGCAAGATGAAGAGCTGTAGACCACTTCGCCAGCAGACAGAACAATTCCGCCCGTGGACATCGCCGCACGCTTCGGTAAGAACATCGCCCGCTGCCGCAGGCATGCCGGGTTCTCTCAGGAGGAGCTGAGCATCCGCGCATCCCTGCACCGCACCGAGGTGAGCCAGCTCGAGCGCGGGCTGCGCCTCGCCCGCATCGACACCCTGATCAAGCTGACCGGCGCGCTTGGGGTCTCCGCCGACGCCCTGCTCGATGGAATCGACTGGCGCCCGGGCAGCGCCACGCTGGGCGAGTTCAACGTCGCCTCGGCGGGCGAAGAGACCGGCTGACTCAGGCCGGGCCGAGCTTGGCGCCCGACAGCTCGGCGTAGACGGACACGGTCTGTTCGGCGACGTCGCCCCAGTCGAAGCGGCGCAGGTGCTCGTAGGCTTCGGCGACGAGGCTGCGGCCGAGCTCGTCGTCTGAGAGGACGCGGATCGCGACCTCGGCGAGGGCCTCGGGGTCGTGGGCGCGGAAGCGGAGACCAACCTCGTCGTGCGGAACCACCTCACGCAAACCGCCGGTGTCGGCGACGATGCAGGGACAGCCCGAGGCCATCGCCTCCAACGCGACCAGCCCGAAGGGCTCGTAGATCGAGGGCACGACCGTCAGGTCGGCGATCCGGTAGAGCGAGTGCAGCACGTCGTCGCCGATCCAGCCGAGGAAGGTGCCGTGCTCCATCAGGCCCAGCTCCTCGGCCTGCTTGTGCAGCTCGGCCTCGTGGGTGCCCGAGCCGGCGATCAGGAAGCGCGTGCCCGGCACCTCTTCGATCAACCGGGGCATCGCCTCCAGCGCCAGCTGGAACCCCTTCTCGTAGACGAGCCGGCCGATCAGCAGCACCAGCTTCTCGTCGGACGCGGCAAACTCCGAGCGCAACCTGGTCAACTCGGCCGGGTCCTGCGGCTGCAGGTCGTCGGGGTCGATGCCGTTGGGGATGACGCTGATCCGCTCCTCGTCGACGCCGAAGATGTCGGCGATCTGCTCGCGCATGTAGTGGGAGCAGGCGATCGTGCGCTCGGAGCGGTTGGCGATCCAGCGCTCGACGCCGTGGATGTAGGACTGCGGGTGCTTGTCGACCCAACCCTGGTGGCGGCCGTACTCGGTGGCGTGGATCGTCGTCACCAGCGGCGCCTCGAAGCGCTTCGCGAGGTGGTCGCATGCGTTGGCGACCAGCCAGTCGTGACCGTGGACGAGGTCGAAGCTGTAGCGGTCGCCGAGCTCGACGCCGCGGGCCAGCATGTCGGAGTTCATCCGCTCGACCCAGGCGACGAACTCGCCCAGGTCGGTCGGTCGCTTCGGCTCGCGGATGCGGTGGATGAGGACGCCCCCGCGACTCTCCTCCGCCGGCGACTCCTCCCCCCCGCGTGTGAGGACGTGGACCTCGACGTCGCGCTCGACCAGCGCCTCGGAGAGCTTGCGGACGTGGCGGGCGAGCCCACCCTCGATCAGCGGCGGGTACTCCCAGGAGAGGATAAGTACGCGTGTCACGGCTGAAGGAGCGGCGAGAGGCTCAGGTCCGGGGCGAGGGCGCGCATGCGCGGGTCGGCGATGGCCGGGGAGTCTATGGCCTCCAGCGCCGTTTCGGCATGGGAGATGGCACGCTGGAAGGCGTAGTCCCCTGCCTGGCCGCGCTTGTCGAGGAAGGCCCAATCGCTCGCCTGTGCCGCCAACAGCTCGCGGGCGGCGCGGATCGCGCCGTTCCCGCGCAGGCCCGAGGAGAGCGCTCGCAGCAGCCGCAACTCCAGGCGACGCGCGCCCCAGGCGAGATCGGCGACGGCGGGCGAGTGCCACGTGCTCAGGTCCTTGCCCTCTCCCCAGGTGGAGGCGGCGAGCGGGCGCGGCAGGGCTTCGTGCTCGGCCAGAGCCTCGGGAACGGTGAGCAGGCGAACGCCGGCGCCGCCGGCGCCGGCCAGGACCTCGCGCAACCAGATCGCGCCCTCCGACCACCAGTGGCCGAGCAGCTCGGTGTCGATCGCGAAGACGAGCAGGCCGCGGCCGCCCCGCTCTGTCGCGTAACGGCGCAGTCGCTCGGCCGCCGCGGCGAGGAACTCGCCCGCCTGCCGCCGGGCCGCCGCCTCCGCCGCCGCTGGGTCGTAGCCCCCGCCCCCGACCTTCCAGATCCGCACGCCGCGCAGCGATTTGCCGGCGAACTGGGCGTGGGCGGAGTCCGACGGGTAGCCCTCAAGCGACCAGAGCCACTGGATCGCCTCCCAATCGATCGGCAGCGCCGTGGGTCCCGCCTCGGTCGCGATCGGCGCCAGCGCCTCGAGCGGCTCCTCGTGGGCGCTCTGGTCGACGCAGAACCAGCGCACACCCTCTTCGGCCAGGCGCCACTCCAGGCCGGGTGCGTAGGCGCACTCCGGCAGCCAGAAGCCGCCGTCCCAACCGAAGCGCCGGCGGTGCGAGCGGATTCCTGTCTCGATTTGCAGGCGCAGGCCCTGTCGGGTGGCCAGCAACGGCAGGACGGCGTGAGTCGCGGCCGAGGTCGCCATTGCGATCCGGCCCTCCCGAGCGGCGGACTGGAATGCCCGCAGGGGGTCTCCCCCGTATCCGTCGAGCAACTCCAAGGCGTGCCGGTAGCGGGCCAGCTCGGCCTCGCAGGCGTCGCGGCATTCCTCGGGCACCTGGCCGGCGTCGGCTTCGGCGGCGCCGATCCGCCACTCGACCAGGAAGCGCCGGAGGCGCTCGTGGACGCCCCGATCTCCGAGCTGGTCGGCCAGCACCGGGGTGACGGTCATCGTCAGGCGGTCGGCCACCTCCAGGACCGGCAGGTAGGACCGGGCCGCCGCGTCGAAGAGCCACTCCTCGCCGAATGGGTACGTCCCGAAGCCCTCGACATAGGGCATGTGGCTGTGCAGGACGATCGCCAGATCGCCGACGCTGCCCTCAGGGGGCATGGCAGACGGCGAGGAAGTCCAGGGCCCGATCGAGGTCGCCCTCGCGGAGCTTGAAGTCCGAGGCGGCGATCGCGGGCGTGAAGCGGTCGTAGAAGGACCTGGTCAAGCCGAGACGCTTGTGGACATGGTCCCAGCCAAGCTCGATCGCCAGCTCGTGGGCGCGCAGCTTGCGAGCGTGGAAGAGGCCGAGCAGCTCGACGCGCGGGAAGTGCGACTCGCAGAGAGCTCGGAACTCCTCCGCGCGGTACTCGTGCACGTGCCAGGGGTTGTCGGACTTCTCGGCGCCAGGCGGCGCCAGCGTGAGCAGGTTGGGGGTCGAGACGAAGGCGAGGCCGCGGGGCGCCAACATGGACTTGAAGTGCTCGAGGATCGCGCCGGCGTCACGCACGTGCTCGATCGTCTGCAGGAAGACGACTGCGTCGCAGGGCTCGGCGAAGCTCTCGACCAAGTCGCGCTCGAAGCGCAGGTTCGGGCGCACATAGCGCAGCCTGGCGTGCTCATGCGCCTCGGGGTTGGCGTCGACCCCGACGACGCTCGCCGCCTTTTCCGCGAGCACGTTCGACCCGTATCCCTCGCCACAGGCCATGTCGACGACGCGCCGGCCGGCGACCCGCTCGGCGATCCACTCGTAGACGACCAAGTGACGTCGGTACCAATAGTTCTCCTCGGGCACGTCGGGCAGCGTCCGCTCGCCGGTCAGCGGCAG